>Ga0080064_1000258_pt1 | contig 153218 bp, 138 predicted proteins | sample Subgrocontami54m_FD_69260 | JGI IMG/M metagenome (GOLD analysis project Ga0080064, IMG submission 69260) | Subsurface groundwater microbial communities from S. Glens Falls, New York, USA - GMW46 contaminated, 5.4 m (SPADES assembly) (version 2) ...
CACGCCCTTACGGGCATGATCCACCGCGCCCTCACGGGCGCGACTCCAGCGATCGTGCATTCCGGTATCCCGTGGAACTTAGTGCGTCCTACTTAGTCCTTGGCGCGCTCCCGAACATGCGCGGATGGAGGACTGGTCCTGTCGGGGGATGTGGCCCGTGGTCGTGTCAGCCCGTGGCAAGACGATCGACGTCAGTCCGATCGCGAATCTTCTCTCGCTCATCGTCGAGGATTGCGCACCAAAGCAGGTGTGGCTCTTCGGCAGTCGAGCGCGGGGCACGGCGGGACCGGAGAGCGACTGGGATCTCCTGGTGGTTGTGCCGGACGATACGGAAGAGAACAGGTTCGATCCGCTGTTTGCCTGGCAATTCCACGAGCGGGCCAGGATACGAGCCGATGTGATTCTGTGCCGATGGTCCGAGTTCCGCGAAGATTGCACAACTCCCAACACGCTGGTCTACGAGGCGTATCATGACGGCGTGCTGATCTATGAGTGTTGACGCATACATCGCCAACAGCCTACACATTGCACGGGAGGATCTCGTTGCGGCGCAAGCCCTCGCCTCCATGGACAATCGGAACGCAATCTACTTGTGCGAGCAGGCCGCGGAGAAGGTGATCCGCGCGGTCTGACCTCCGAGGGTCTGCACGCGGGGACGCATCACCTGTTGAATGAGATGGTCGATCTGGTCCCCGACGCCAACCCGGTCAAACCAGCGCTGCGAAGTATCCAGGCCCTGGGGGCGTTTGCAACAGCGTACCGCTATCCCACGACCTCCGGCAGGATACCGGATTCGCCGCCGCTCCCCCGGGTCATGGACATGCTCAAGATGGTCGAGGCAGTCCTTCTCGACGTCGCGGGACGGCTCGACGTGGACCTGGCGAAGCACGGCTCTCCTTCGAAGCGGCCCGGTCCGATTCGCTAGCCCCGCATCAATCCTCGTATCGGACTCCGATGAATGCACGAGACATCTCAGGTGCTCTGGAGCAGACAGCGTGTCACCCCGATTCTGCCTTCGCATCCTCCGAACTCGTCGATCAGTGGACGGCCCAGGATGTGGGCGAGGAGGCGATTGAGCCCATCCTGCGCTTCATGGAGACCCACCCAGCCATCGACTACGGCACGCCCGGGCCCCTGGTGCACTTCGTCGAGAAGTTCCCACCCGACGTGCGCGAGACGGAGCTCTTGAGGTCCCTCGAAAGGCGCCCCACGGCTCATACGGCGTGGATGCTGCACCGCGTCATCAATGGCACGGCGGGCACTGCGCGAAGGAGCGCTCTCCGGGAAGCCTTGAACCGAGCGAAGAGCCACCCCAAGGTGGATGCGCTAGCGATCGAACTCATCGATGACTTGTTCAGCGACCCAGAGTCAGATTCATGAGGGCCGCGCACTTGCGAGCTACCTCCCGCGCAGGCGGTTCCGGAGGTCGCGGGCCTTGGAGGCGACGTCGTCCGTCGAGGGGAACTTCTCCCCCCAGGACGTGACGCGCCCGTCCAGCTCACCACGCACCGAGTCCGCCCAGCTCGTCGCCTCGTCGGGGACCGCCGCGCGCGTGATTTCCCGACGCGCCAGGCGGACCGCGAAGACGAGGAGGTCCACCGGCGACAGGCTGTCCGGCAGCTCCTTCTCCAGCTTCTCCGCACCTGCGAGGAACTCCGCCCGCATCGGGTCGTCCGCGGGCAGCGCCTCCGCCCCCTTTCTGAGCTCCGCGGCGCACTCCTTGAACTTGTGCTCGTCGAGCAGGATCCGCGCGCGGAACAGGTGCGCCATCGCGAGGGCCTGCTTCGAGTCCTTCACCGTCTCCTCCAGCGACGCCAGCTCCCGCGCGGCGTCGTCCTTGCGCCCGAGCTCCTCGTAGTTCTGGTAGCGCAGGACCTTGATCATCCCCAGGATCAACGCCTGCACCTCGGCGGGCTCGGCCGGGGGCTTCTGGGTCTTCGCCATGAACTCGGCAGCCTCCGGCGCCCTTTTCTCCAACGCCGCCAGCTCGTCCAGCGAGTGGTAGTGCCACTTCTCCTTCATATAGAGGAAGGCCCGCGCCCCCCGCAGCGCCGCCTCCTCGACAGGCTGCAGTTCCTCCGGCTTCGAGCGGTCCAGCTCATAGAGCGTGAATTCCACGCTGAGCTTGAACCAGGCGCACCCGAGCAGGAGGTGTTCGAACGACGGGTTCGCCAATTGGGCGCCAAGCGATAGGGGCGCCGGCGCGGACGGCACCACTCCTAGCGAGGCCGCCAGTGTCGGGAACTCGTCCTCGTCGTGCGCCAGGAGGTCCTTGCACTCCCCGTAGAACACTACGGGCGAGCCGAACGGGTCATCGAGCGGCGGCAGGTGCAGCGGCTGCCCGTCCCCGACCGCGTGCCCGCCGGCCGCCGACAGCAGCACCGCGGTCGCCGTGAGCCCCGCCGTGCGAATCCCTTCGCGAAGCTGGAGGCCCGCCACGAGGAGCCCGACCCGCCCCTTCGAGGGGGCGAGGAGCGGCTCCTTCTCCGCGAGCGCCAGCCAGTCCTCGCGCGACATCGCCTCCCGCCCCGCGGTCCACCTCGCGACGTCCTCGCGCGGCGGCAACGAGCGGACGCTCGTCTTGGCGACGCGGTAGAGCGTCACCTTGAACTTGTCGAGCCGCGCCTCGATCTCCTCCTGCTCCAGCTTGCGGATCGACGCCTCGTCTTTGGTCTTGGAGCATCCGAGAAGCGCGAGCGCCACGAGCGCGACGGCGGGGAGGCAGCGTCGCATCGTTCACCTCTTGAGGCGGCGGGCGCGGGAATCCTACGGCGCCCCAATGCCGCGGTCAACGCTTGCCGCCGATTTGGTTGACACCCCTCCCGGGCCGCGGCTAGACTCCCCGGCTCGCCGTGCCGCCGGGCAAGGCGGAGAGGGGATCAGCACCAGCCTCATGCCGCACGTCGTCGCCGTCGTGGGCCTTACGGGCTCCGGCAAGTCGGAACTCGCCCAGCTCCTTGCCGACCGCGGATACGTCCGCGTCCGCTTCGGGGACGCCACCGACATCGAGCTCGTCAAGCGCGGCCTCCCCGCCACCGAGGCAAACGAGCGCCTCGTCCGCGAGGAGATCCGCCGCACCCACGGCATGGGCGCCTACGCCCTCCTCAACCGCCCCCGCATGGACGAGATCCTCGCCCTCAAGAAGAACGTCGTCGCCGACGGCCTGCGGAGCTGGGCCGAGTTCGTCCTCCTCAAGGAGCACTACGGCGACCGCATGCTCGTCGTCACCGTCCACGCCCCGCCCGCGATGCGGCGCGAACGCCTCGCGAAGCGCCCCGTGCGGCCCCTGACGGCCGACGAGGTCCGCAGCCGCGACTACTCCGAAATCGAGAAGCTCGACATGGGAGGCCCCATCGCCATGGCCGACCTCGTCGTGGTCAACGACGCGGGGATGGAGAGGCTCGAGGAGGCCGTCGAACTCATCGCCCAGGAAATGACCGCGCGCGGGTAGCGCGGAGAGGGGATCGATGTCCACCGTCCGGTTCCTGCAGTTCAGCGACCTCTGCCTCGGCGGAGAGCCCGACGACCGGGAGCTCCGCCTCACCGCCGCCGCGGCGGCGAAGCGCCGCGAGGAGGAGCGGTCCGTCGTGGAGCGCCTCGTCGCCGTCGCCCGCGAGGAGGAGGTCGACCTCGTCCTCATCCCCGGCGACCTCCTCGACGGCGACCTCGTCCGCCGCGAGGACATCGCCTTCCTCATGGAGCAGCTCGGGACCCTCGCGCCGGTCCCCGTCATCGTCGCCCCCGGCCGGGGCGACCGCGCGACGTCGACGAGCCCGTACCGCCGCGAGTTCCTCCAGGCCTGCCGCGACCCCGAGTGGCCCTCGAACGTCCACCTCCTCGGCCTCGACGGGCCCGAGATCGTGAAGCTCTCCAGGGCCACCGTCGGCGTCCTCCCCGTCTACGGCGTCCACTACGACTGGAAGCCCGCGCTCGCGGACCCCGACGTCGACATCCTCCTCGTCCCCGCGCTCGACGAGGCGGCCGAGCTGCCGCGCCAGGAGCTCGCCGCGCTCGGCTTCGACTACTGCGCCCTCGGGGGCTTCCGTCAGCGCGTCGAGATGCGGCTCCCGTCCCCCGTCGTCTTCGAGGGGACCCTTCTCGGCGCCGCCTCGGGGAGCCCCTTCGCGCGCCGCGCGGCCGACCGCGGCGAGCGCGTCGCCCTCGTCGGCGAGCTGTCCAAGGTCGACGGCGCCTCGAGCGTCCACCTGCGCCCCGTCCGCATCGACGCGCGGAAGCTCGTCTGGATCGAGCTCGAGGTCTCCGAGGTCCCCTCGGGCGAGGAGCTCCTCCGCCGCGTGCGCGAGGCGATCCACACGAGCGGCGCGGCCGACGAGGACCTCGTCGAGGTCCGCGTCCGCGGGACGCTCCACCCCGATGCGAGGATGGACCACCCCGACCTCGAGCACCCCGAGAAGCTCTTCCACTGCCGCGTCGACCTCTCCGGGCTCCTCCCCGCCTATCCGCTCGACGAGCTGGCCGCGTCGCCGACGTCGCTCGGGCGCTTCGTGTCGAAGCTCCTGGCGCGCGCCCAGGCCGTCTCCGACCCCGAGGAGTCGCTCGCCTTGCGCAACGCGATCTTCTACGGCCTCGACGCCATGCGCGGAGGAGAGCTCCGCAGGCGGTACGAATGAGGATCCGGACGCTCCACATCGACGGCTTCGGCTGCATCCGCGATCGGGAGATCGAATTCGACCCCGTCCGCACGTCGCTGCTCATCGCCCAGAACGAGCAGGGAAAGTCGACGCTCGCGCTGTCCATCCTTGCGCTCCTGTACGGCCTGCCCGAGGAGGGGGAGGGGGACGGCGTGCCGTCCCTCCGCGCCTTCTCGCCCTGGGGCGGCGGGGCATACCGCGCGCGGCTCACGATCGAGTGCCGCCGCGGCGTCCTCACCATCGAGCGCGACTTCACGGAGGGGACCGTGAAGGTGACCGACGACCAGGGCCGCGACATCACGCAGGAGTTCGAGACTCGCGTCGGGCTGCGCGTCGGGGAGAGCCTCCTGGGCCTCTCTCGGCAGGGGTTCGCGAAGACCGCCTTCGTCCGCCAGAACGAGATCCTCGCGATGAAGGGCGGCCCGGAGATCACGCGCAAGCTCAAGGCGACCGCGGACAGCGAGACCGGCTACGTCACCGTGGAGGAGGCGAGCGAGGTCCTCTCGCGGTTCCTCGCGAGCGAGGGGGAGGGGCTCGACCGCGAGGTGGCGTCGCGGCAGGACCTGGTGGTGTCGCTCAAGAAGCGTCACGACGCCCTGGTCCTCCTGAGGATGCAGGCGGACGAGCTGGGGTTCGGGATCGATCGGAACTTCCACCGTGAGCGCGAGCTTGTGGCCGCCATCCGCCGCGCGGAGTACCTGGCCGCGCTCGCCGCCGAGACCGTCGTCACGGCGCGGATCGAGGCCGAGGAGCGCCGCCGCGCGGAGGTCGGCTCGCTCGAGGAGGAGGCCAAGGCGCTCGCGGCGTTCCACGAGTTCCCCGCGGAGGCGTGGGACGAGCTCCAGCGCCTGGCCGGGCAGCTCGAGACGATCGATCGCGAGATTGCCGCGCTCCAGGCCGAGTTCGAGGGGAACATCTCCGGCCCGAAGCGCGACCTCGAGAAGCGGCGCGCGCCGTACCTCGGCATGAGCGGGATGTCGCCGGGGGAGGCGGACCAGCTCGCGGACGCCATCGCGAAGCTCAAGGCCGCCGGCGAGGCCTTCCTCGAGAAGAAGGGGCAGTTCGCCGCCGAGGAGGACCGCCTCGCGAAGGAGAACGTCTCGGTCGGGAAGTTCGACGAGCTGACGGGGAGGTTCGGGAAGCTGACGCAGGACGACGGGGCCTTCCTCGTCGCGTTCCCCAACCGCTGGAAGCAGAACAAGGGCTCGCACGAGGACAAGAAGGGGGACCGGGACGCGCGCGTCGAGGCCGTGAAGGGGATCGAGGAGGTAAGGACGAAGCGGCGCGGACGCCTCCTCGCGGCGGCGATCGTCGCTCCGATCGTCCTGTTCGTCATCGCCGCCATCCTGCACGGGACGAAGCCGCTCCTCTGGGGGCTCGTCGGCGCGGGGGTGATCGCGGCTGGTGGCCTCGGTGCGGCCACGTCGCGCTGCCGCGCGTTCCGCCGCGTGGAGCAGGACCAGGCCGAGGGGGACGCGAAGCGGCTGACCGAGGAGATCGCGAACGTCGAGGGGGTCCTCAAGGCGATGGAGAGCCGCCTGCGCGACCTGTCGCAGAAATCGGCGATCCCGAAGCTCGAGCAGATGGTGCAACTCTACGTCTACTGGCGGCAGCTCGAGGGGAAGACGGCGAACGCCCGCGCCATCCGAGCGGAGAGGCAGGAGCGGGAGCGCGCCTTCGAGGTCGCCCAGACGGCCGCGCTCGTCTTCTTCCAGCGCGCGAAGCGGCAGGTCTCCCCGGTCACGGTCGACGCCTGCGAGAAGCTCATCACCGACCTCCGCGAGTCGTTCAAGCTGACCGAGGAGCTGGTCCGTCTCTCGACGCAGGAGGCCGACCTGCTTTCGCGGCGAGGGGGGAGGGCGCAGGCCCGTCGGGAGGCGCAAGCGAAGGCGCGGCACATGCTGCGGTCCGGCGGGGTGGAGGAGGAGGACCTCGCGAAGGGGCTCGTGCGGTTCCGCGAGTCTCGCGAGAGGCACTTCCGTCGGCGCGACCTCGTGGAGAAGCAGATCCCCGCGGCCCGCGCGCCGCTCTCGGCCGACTCCGACCTCGGCGGGTGGAAGGGGAGGCAGCGCGACCTCAAGGGTCGCCTTGCGGAGATGCGCGCGGCAGCCGGGACGCTCGGGGCGCTCCGCGTGGAGAATGACGAGGACGCCTACCTCGAGGAGTTCCGGGCGGGGAATGAGGAGCTGACCCGGGTGAGGACGGAGCGGCTCGACCTGCTCAGGAAGACGGGGGAGCTGCTGGCGGAGTACCGCCGCGAGGCGCCCTCGGTCTCCCGCAGCCTCGCGGAGGAGTCCCGCGGCCTTACGCGCGCGAGGATGCTGAGGCGGAGCATCCATGTCGCGGTGGATGCGCTGAAGGAGATCTCGAAGGAGATCTACATGACGTGGGCGGGGGAGCTGAACCGCCGCTCGAGCCAGGTCCTCACGAAGCTGACGCCGGATTACGACGGGGTGCGGTTCCGGGACGACTTGACGTTCTCGATCTTCCGGAAGGACCTCGCGCGCGACCTGACGCAGTCGGAGGTCGACGCGCTGCTGTCGACCGGGGCGAAGGACCAGGTCTACCTCGCCGTGCGCCTGGCGCTCGCGGACTACTTCTCGACGAAGGGGGAGCCGATCCCCGTCATCCTCGACGACCCGTTCGCCACGGCGGACGACCAGCGGTTCTCGAGGGCGATGGAGTACCTCACGGGCGACGTCGCCGGGGGGCATCAGGTAATCCTCCTCACGTGCCACGAGCACCGGCACCGGTGGTGGCTGGAGGAGACGCACGCGCCGAAGACGCGGCACCTGCGAGTGATCCCGTTTCCGTAGGGAGTTACGCGCGAGCATCTGAGCACGCCCGGGATCGTACCCGTACTCGTGCTCGTACTCGTACTCGTACTCGAAACGAGTCCGAACCTACGTATTGCGCGTGCGGAAGCGTTTGGAGATACTGACCCCCTCGTTCGTTCCTTCGAGTACGAGTACGAGCACGAGTACGATGCCCAGTACCAGCACGAACGCGATGCCGCGCCGAGTCTACATGGAGACCTTCGGGTGCCAGATGAACAAGCTGGACTCCGAGGGGATCCTCTCGGGCATGCTTCGCAAGGGGTGGACCCTTTCGGACGAGCGTGACGACGCGGACGTCATCCTCTTCAACACCTGCAGCGTCCGCGATCAGGCCGAAAACCGTGTCCACTCCCAGCTCGGGAGGCTTCGGACCGCGAAGCGCAGCCGCCCCGGCCTCGTGATTGGGATCGTCGGCTGCATGGCCCAGCGGATGAAGGGGCAGCTCCTCTCCCGCTATCCCCACCTCGACCTCGTCGCGGGGACCCACCAGTTCAAGCGCGTCCCCGACTTCGTCGAAGACATCCTCCGCGAGCGGGGCCGCACGCTCGCCGTCGAGGAGACCGATCACTACGACGACCCCGAGCGACACCCCTCCGTCCGCTCCTCCTCCTTCCAGGCGTGGGTCCTGGCGATGAAGGGGTGCAACCTGGCGTGCAGCTTCTGCGTCGTCCCGCGCACCCGCGGCCGCGAGGTGAGCCGCCCGGTCGAGGAGATCGTCCACGAAGTCGGCGCACTCGCCGCGCAGGGCGTCCGCGAGGTCACCCTCCTCGGGCAGACGATCGATGCCTACGGGACGGGGCTCTCGCCGCGGAGGCGCCTGTCGGACCTCCTGGCGGCCCTCCAGCCGATCGAGGGGATCGAGCGGATCCGCTTCATCACGTCGCACCCGAGCTTCATCACGCCGGACTTGATGGTTGCGATGAGGGACCTCCCGAAGGTCTGCCCCTACGTCCACATGCCTCCGCAGTCTGGGTCCGACCGGATCCTCAAGGAGATGCGCCGCGGGTACACCGCGGCGAAGTACCGTGACATCGTCGCGCGGCTCCGCGAGACCGTCCCCGGCGTCGAGCTGGCCGGGGACTGGATCGTCGGGTACCCCGGCGAGACGGATGAGGATTTCCAGGCGAGCCTGGCGCTCCTCGAGGAGATCCGCTTCCAGCAGTCGTTCGTCTTCAAGTACAGCGTCCGCCCCGACACTCCGGCAGCGGGGGTCCCCGACGCGGTCCCCGACGAGGCGAAGCGGGAGCGGAACCAGGTCCTGCTCGACGCGCACCGCCGCATCTCGGAAGAGAAGAACCGGGCGCTCGTCGGGAGCGAGGTGGAGGTCCTGGTCGAGGGCCCCTCCGAGAGCGACCCGACGCGGCAGGTGGGGCGGGATCGGCAGAACCGGATCGTCGTCGTCTCGGATCGCGACGACCTGACGGGGCGGACGGTCCGGGTCCAGGTCACGCACGCCACATCGCTCACGCTCTTCGCGGAGCTCGCCCGCGAGGGTCGGCCGGGTGAGCCGCTCGCCGCATTGACGGACGTGGGGCACTGATGGGCTGGCTCGAGGATCTCCTCTCCTGGGTCCGCTCGTTCGGAGGGGGCCACGACCGGCTCGAGAGCCTCCTGCTGGCCGGCGCGGGGCTCATCGGCGCGGTCATTCTCGCCGTCCTGACCCTCCGCGCCATCGTGCCGCTCTTCTTCCGCTTCGCGCGGGAGGAGGCCGCCTCGCCGACGGGGAAGAAGCTCCGACTGGCGGTCCTCCTTCTCGTCCTGCTGACCCCCATCGCGGTCTACCTCGTGGATCGCAACGCCGAGCAGGAGTGGTACGCCCGGCCCGTCACGGCGCTCATCGTGATGAGCCTCGTCTACATTGCGACGGAGCTCGTGCTCCTCCTCGTCGTGGGCATCCTCGCGCGGGCGCAGATGGGGTTCCCGGTCCTCTTCCGCGACATCGTGCGGATCGCAGTCTACCTGACGACCTTCCTGGCTGTGCTGAAGGCCGTCTTCGAGGTGAAGGAGATGGGCGCGCTGCTCGGCGCAAGCGCCATCTTCTCGATCATCATCGGTCTCGCTGTCCAGGACTCGTTGGGGAACGTCGTCGCCGGGATCTTCATGCAGGTCGACCGGCCGCTCAAGGTGGGGGACTGGGTCCTGGTGAACGGCATCGAGGGGCGCGTGGTCGACATGAACTGGCGGTCGACGCGCCTGGTCACGCGACAGAACGACAGCGTGATCATCCCAAACAACACGGTCTCGAAGGCGGACATCGTCAACTACTCCGCGCCGACGATGCTGCACCGGACGCAGAAGAAGATCGGCGTCTCCTATTCCCTCCAGCCGAACAAGGTGAAAAAGGTTCTGACCGAGGTGATCCTGGAGGTCAAGGGTGTGCTCTCGACGCCGGCGCCGGAGGTGTTCCTGGTGAACTACGGCGATTCGGCGATCGAATACGAGCTGAGGTACTGGATCTCGGACTACGAGAAGGTGAACGAGATCGACAACGAGGTGATGACGGGGGTCTGGTACCAGTTCCGTCGCCACGGGATCGAGATCCCGTTCCCAATCCGCACTGTCTACGTGCGCCGCGAGCCGCGGAACGAGACGGCCGACCCCGAGGTGCTCGCGATCCTCTCTAAGGTCGACTTCCTGGCGCCTTTGAAGGCGGAGGAGGTCCGCGGGCTCGCGGCCGAGCTGCGTCACCACATCTACGCGCGCGGTGAGCGCGTCTTCGTGCAGGGGGAGGAGGGGCACACCTTCTTCATCATCTGGAGCGGCCACGTCTGCGTTCGCGTGCGGAAGGACGGGGGCGAGGAGGTGGAGGTCGCGAAGCTCGAGCGCGGAAACTACTTCGGGGAGATGTCGCTCCTGACAGGGGAGCCGCGGATGGCGACCGTGGTCGCGATGGACGACTGCGACCTCCTGGAGCTGGACCGCTCGAGCTTCTCGGACCTGCTGACGATGAACCCGGACGTGGCGGAGACGATCAGCAAGATCATCGCGCATCGCGCGGCGGCTACCAAGGTGATGGTCGACGAGTCGGAGCGCCACTCGACGAAGGTGATTCGGCAGCGCGCCGAGGACCTGCAGACGATGACGAAGAAGATCCTCACCGGAATCCGAGGCATGTTCGGGTTCACGCCGAACTAACAGTCTGGAGTCGCGCCCGTAAGGGCGCGGGGGGTGACGCCCGTCAGGGCGTCACTCGATCGGCTGGATCTCGGGGACATCGTCGTCGGGGTCGGCGATCGGCTTGACCTCGGGAATCACCTCCAGCGAGGCGCCTGGGAGCCTCTTCCAGACCTGCGTGAGCGTCGCGAGCACGTCGCGGGCGGACCTTGGGCGGTCCGCGGCGTCGCCCGCGAGGAGCTTCACCACGAGGCGGTCGAGCCGCGGGTCGAGGCCGGGCACGCGCCGAGCGGGGGCGTGGAAGCGGCCGACGGGGAGGGCCCCCGTCAGGAGCTCGTAGAGGACGACGCCGAAGGCGTACAGGTCGGCGCGCTCGTCGACGTCCATTCCCTGGACCTGCTCCGGGGCCATGTAGAACGGCGTCCCGAGCGTCAGGCCTGAGAGTGTGATCCGTCGGATGTCCTCGCGGCTGCCGCGGACGATGCGGGCGAGGCCGAAGTCGGCGATCTTGACGTTGCCGGAGAGGTCGACGAGGAGGTTCTCCGGCTTGATGTCGCGATGGACGACGCCCTTCCCGTGGGCGTAGACGAGCCCCTCGCAGACCTGCATCGCGAGCGGGACGGTCTGCGCGGGGAGCGTCTTTCCGCGCTCGATCCACGTGCGCAGGCTCTCGCCCTCGACCAGCTCCATGACGAAGTAGGCGATGCCCGTCTCGAGGCCACGGTCGATGATCGAAACGATCCGCGGGTGCGAGAGCGTCGCGAGGAGCTGCGCCTCCCGCTGGAACCGCTCCGCGAACTCCGCGTCGTCCTTCGGGCGGTGCGGAAGGACCTTGAGTGCGACCGGCCGTCCGAGCGACTCCTGGATGGCGCGGTACACGACGCCCATCCCGCCGTACCCGAGCAACCGCTCGACGCGGTACCCGCCGATCCTCGTCCCCGGCGCGATCTCGACGCGCGGCGGCGCGGGAGAGCGCTCATCGCTCACGCGCTCCGTGCGTCCGTCGGAGTCCACCTTTTCGGAGCCCGTGGTCATGAATCGTCCCTGAGCCGCTGCACCTCTGCGCGGCGGGCGAATCCCACCAACATGTAGATCACAAACGCGATGAAGACGGGGCCGGCGACAAGCACGGTGCAGAGGATCGGTGCGACATCGCTCTTCATGCTCAGGACCACCACCGCTGCCGCGAAGAGGACTCCGGCCAGGACGAGGAAGATCGTGGTCCTCGATTGGGTGGGTCTTGGCTCGCGGCCCATGTCGGCTTGCAGGGCGACCGGTTCCGGCGGGGCGACGTACTTGTTGGCGAGGATGTCGTTGAGGAGGTCCGCGACCTCTTCGGCGGAGCCTGGACGCCGGAGCGGCTCCATCTCGAGCAGCAGCATGACCAGGCGATCGAGTCTCGGATCCAGGGTCGGGCGTGCGTCGCGCGGGGGCCGCACCCTCCCCATCGGGAGGTCGCCTGTGAGGGCTTCGTAGAGGACGACGCCGAGCGAGTAGAGATCCGCGCGACCGTCGGGGGGATGGCCCTTGACCAGCTCGGGCGCCATGTAGAAGGGCGTCCCCACGGGGCCGCCGCTGACCGAGTGGCGCGAGAGCTCCACCCAGCGGTCGCCGAAGAGGCGCGCCAGGCCGAAATCGGCGATCTTCGCCTCCCCCGAGGCGTCCACGAGGAGGTTTTCGGGCTTGATGTCCCGATGGACCACCCCCTGCGCGTGGGCGTGCTGCAGCCCCAGGCAGACGCTGATGGCGAACCGAGCCAGCTCGGTCTGCCCCAAGGCCCTCGTCCGCATCCGCTCGCGGAGGTTGGGCCCCTCGATCAGCTCCATCGCATACCACGGGAGCCCGCTCGTCACGCCGCGGTCCAGGACTTGCACGATGCGCGGATGCGCGAGCGCGATCGTTGCCAGGGACTCGTGCTCGAACCGCTCGACGAAGCGCTCATCGGCCACGAGGCGCGGCGAGAGGACCTTCACGGCCGCGACGCGCCCGTCCATGGCGTGCCGCGCGCGGTAGACCACTCCCATGGCCCCGCGGCCGATCTCCACGCCGAGGACCCACTCCCCGAGGCGCATCTCCGTCGCCCCTGGCGAGGTCGGCGCGTCCGACGGCGGCGTACCCCCCGGCGTGCTCCGCAGTACGGGCTGTGGGGTGTCAGGCATCCGTGTGGCTCGCCGACTGGCTGGCTACCCGTTCCTCTTGCGGCGGGAACGACGAACGCGCCTCCTCGCCAGCATCCCTCGGATGGCGGGGACTGCGTCAGTTGGAACGATCATCACGGTCTGCCTCGGGGCGCGGAAGGCCGCCTCGTCTTCGGCGACGGCCTCCTTCTCGGACTGTCCTTCATAGCGATTCAGGACTCGGCGCACACGCGCCTCATCCCAACCGCGAGGGAACTTGTTCTTCTTCATGGCTTCTTGCGCTGTCTCCGACGGAAGGCCTTGAGCGCCTTGGCGGTCAGCGGATACGCGGTGATTACGAAGATCGACAGTGGATACGAGTCCACGACATAGAATACCCGAAGCAGCCTTCCGTTGCGAGTCCGACCTATGGCGATGTTTGCGTCGTCGTGCGCCTACCGATCCTCGATGGGCTGCTGCAACGCCTCCCGAACCTCGCCCTCCGTCACGCCGTGCGCCCAGATGTGGGGCGTGCCGGACTCGGGATCGATGTAGAAGCGGATCTCCACCGGGACCGTCCGCTACTTCTTCGCGGCGAGCGCGTCGGCGAGGGCCTTACCGAAGGCCTCCGCGGACTGCGGGCCGTCGGCCGTGATGATCGTGCCGTCCTTCGCGACGCCCGAGGTGGCGAGCTTCGCGCCCTTCTCCTGGAGCTGGCCGCGGGCCGACTCCCAGACCGTCGCCTGCCTGCCGACGAGGAGCCCCGCGTTCGCGAGCGTCACCGGGGCCAGGCAGATCGCGCTCGTCACCTTGCCCGCGCCCGCGAACTCCTTCGCCAGCCTCTGCGCGGTCGAGTCGTCCCAGTATTCCGTCGATCCCATGCCCCCCACATAGACCACCGCGTCGTAGTCGGCGGACTTCGCCTGGGTGAGCAGGATGTCGGCCTTCACCTTCATGCCGAGCATCCCCGTCGACTCGGCGAGGGACGAGCAGGCGACGGTGACCTTTGCGCCGTCCTTCTCGAGGATCTCGCGGGGCTTCGCGTACTCCTCGTCGCGGAAGTCCTTCTTCGCGATGACCATCAGGACCTTCTTCCCGGTGAGCCTGGCCATGGTCGCCTCCCTTGCATGCGTGGGCGGGAATGTCTACGGGGCGCAGCGGCCGGGGCCGGGGGCCTCTCCGGGCTGTGGAAAGTCCTCCGCGGCGACCGTCGTCAGGCGCTCGGGGACCGCCAGCTCGCTGTCGCACTTGTAGCAGCGGATCTTCGTCCCCGGCGTGAACATGATCACGTTGTACTGCGTGTTGCACGAGGGGCAGGTCAGGATCTTCGTTCTCTGGAAGTCCAGGATCTGCCTGACCTGGTCGTTCGTCAGGTACCCCTTCTTCACCATGATCTCGCCGAGGCGCAGGAAGAGGTCCGTCTCCAGCTTCGCCTGGATCCGGATGCACTCGTTGATCTGCTCTTCCGTGGCGAAGTCGAACCTCATCACGAGTTTTCCGAACAGCCCGTCGTCCCGCTTCTCGCGAGAGTGGATCGCCCGCTCCTGCAGGTTCTTCCGCTGGATCTCGATGATCTTCGTGAGCTGCTCCTCGGTGATGAACCCCTTGTCGATCAGGATCATCCCGAGGGGCTTCTTCTCCGTCATCTGCTCCTGCTGGCGGACGCAGTCCTCCACCTGGTCGGAGCTGACCATCCCCGCGTTGATGGCGATTTTCCCGAAGAGGATGTCGGCCTTCGTCAGCATCGACTACCTTCGCCTCCGCGGTTTGGCCTTCCGCGGCGAGGAGGCCTTCTTCCGGGAGCGGAGCATCTCGGCGACCTTGAGGAGCCCGATGATCGACTTCGCGTCCTGAATCCGCCCGTTCTCGATCCACTTGAGCGCCGCGGCGAGGGGGACGGCCCGGACGACGATGTCCTCGTCCTCCTCCAGGCTCGACTTCCCGGCCGTCAGCACGTGCGCGAGGAAGACGTGGAGCTTCTCCGTGCAGAACCCGGGGGCCGTGAAGAACTCCGCGATCTTCTCGAAGCGCTTTCCGACGAACCCCGTCTCCTCGGTCAGCTCCCGCTTCGCGCAGGCGAGCGGCGCCTCGCCGCGGTCGAGCGTCCCCGCGGGGATCTCCCAGAGGAGCTTCCCCGTCGCGATCCGCGTCTGCCGCACGAGGACCACCCGGTCCCGCGGGAGGATCGGCACGATCGCCGCCGAGCCGGGATGGACGATGACGTCCCGCTCCATCACGCGCGCCCCCGGCGCGGCGAACTTGTATCGCCTGAGCTGGAAGACGCGACCCTCGTACAACGCCTTGTGACGCTGGAGCAGCATGTCTTTGTCTCCGCTACTCCGCCCCCAGCCGCTTCCGAATCCAGTCCGCGCGCGCCGCGTCGCGGTCGCCCGCCTCGAGCGCGCGGTTCATCGTCTTCTGCAGATGCCCAGGCTGCGAGAAGACGAACAGCTCGTTCACAGTCCCAAGTTCGACCCCCTGAAGCACCCCGAGGTGCACGCCCAGGCGCACGAACGACAGGTACTCGAGCGTCTCCTCGCTCGTGATCCACCTCGCGTGCCGCAGGACCGCCCAGGCGCGCCAGATCCGGTCCTCCAGCTTCCGCCGGTTCTCGTCCATCAGGCGCTTCCGCCACGTCCGCTCGAACCGCACGATCTCGGGGACCACGTTCCTCATGTCCTGGACGAGGTCCTGCTCCGCCTTGCCGAGCGTGACCTGGTTCGAGATCTGGTAGAAGTCGCCGCTCGCCTGCGTGCCCTCGCCGTAGAGGCCTCGCACGGTGAACGTGATGCGCCCAAGGGCGTGGAAGACCTTCTCGATCTGCTTCGTCAGGACCAGCGCCGGGAGGTGGAGGAGGACGCTGATCCGCATCCCCGTCCCGACGTTTGTCGGGCAGGCCGTCAGGAACCCGAACTCGGGGTGGAAGGAGAAGGGGACCTTCTTGCCGATCGCGTCGTCCACCTGGCTCGCCTGGTCCCAGGTCTCCGCGGCGAGGAAGCCGGAGCGGATCACCTGGATCCGCAGGTGGTCCTCCTCGTTCACCATGACGCTGACGCACTCGTCCTTCGCGATCGCCACGCCGGCGTTCTGCTCGGATGTCGCGTGCTCGCGGGAGATCAGGTGCCGCTCGACGAGGACGAGGCGGTCGACGGCCGAGAGTTCGGCGAGCGGGAAGTAGTGGAGCTTCGGGACCGTGCGGTTCCCCTCGAGCTTCCCGCGGATGAATGCTTCCACGCGCGCCCGCTCCTTCGCGTCCGCGCGCGTGAGGAAGGGGAACCCCTGCACGTTCCGCGCGAGGCGGATCCGCGAGGAGATGACGATGTCCCCCTCGGGCCCCGTCCCGCGGAGCCATTCACCGGGTTCCTTGATGAGGTCTTCGATTCGCATCCGTTCGGACGCCCTCACGGGCGTCGATCCACCGCGCCCTCACGGGCGCGACTCCAACTAGATCGGCTTCTCTTCGCCCAGCTTCCGCATCTCGTCCCGGATCTTCGCCGCCTTCTCGTATTGCTCCGCCTTCACGAGGCCCTCCATCTCACGCTCCAGGTCCCGCAGCCGCCGCTCGCGCTGGAGCGCGTCCGCCGCGTCCGGGGGGACCTTTCCCAGGTGCTTCGTCGCCCCGTGGATCTTCTGGAGCAGCGGGACGATCCCCTCCCGGAAGACCTCGAAGTCCTTCTCGCACCCCGCGCGCACCTTCTGGCGGAACTCGGCGTACGTCAGGCCGCACGAGGGGCACGTCACGTCCGGGACGTCCTTGACGAGGCGCCCGAGCGGGTTCCCCTTCACGGAGGCCGTCACCTCCTCGATCTTGATCGAGAGCTTGTACCCGATCCCGTGCGTGCGCGAGCAGTCTTCGCAGACGTGCAGGACCTGCGCCTCGCGGTTGCGGTTCACCTCGGTCAGGTGGACCGTGGCCTGGGCCTTGTTGCAGAGTTGGCACAGCATGGCGTCAGTGGACGATCTGCTTTTCCCACTTGATCAACTCGGCAACCTCCGCGAGGCTGCTCTTCGCGCGGATCTCCTTGCGGATCCGGTTTTCCTTCTCGAGGACGTCCATCGAGCGGTTGGCGATCTCGACCGCCTTCCCCTTCGGGATCCGCACGACGCCGTTGTCGTCGCCGACGATCCAGTCCCCCGGCGAGATGTCGTATCCCGCGATCTTGAGCGTCACCCCCGTCTCGCCGAACCCCTTCGGCTCGCCCGCCGTCGGCGTGATGTACTTCGCGAACGCCGTGAAGCCGATCTTGCGAATCTCGTCGATGTCGCGGATCGCGCCGTCGATGACGATCCCCGCGATCTTCCGCTGAAGCGCGCTCTCGCTCGCCAGCTCCCCCCAGATGGCTGGGGGGAGGCCCCCCGCGTCGACGACCAGGACGTCGCCGGGCTTCGCCATCTCGATCGCCTCGACCGGCTTCGCCCAGTCGCCAGGGTAGGTCCGCACGGTGAACGCGGGCCCGACGAGCTTCTTGCCGGGCGTGACCGTGGGGATCCCGAAGAGGAACCCCGTGCGGTGCATCGCGTCGGTGATGTTCGGCGTGGAGACCATCGCGAGGATCTCGCGGAGCTGGTCCTCGGTCCCGCGCTTGAAGAGCACGGTCTCGACCTTCGCGCCCGTCTCCATCGCGCGGAGGATGTCGCGGGCGGCCTTCTCGGCGTCCTCCGCCTTCGACAGGGCCCCGCCGACGATCACGATGTCCGCGCCCGCGGTGACGACGTCCGCGGCGCTCTCGCTGTTCAGCCCCCCGGCGACCGCCACGGGGAGGGTGGTCGCCGCGCGGACGGCCTTCAGGACCGCAAGGGCGTCCTTTCCGCGCATCTGGTCGTCGATCGGGATGTGGATCGAGACGTGGTGGACTCCCCACTCCTCGCACTTCCGGGCGAGCCCCGCGGGGTCGGGGACGCCCAGGAGGTCGACGGCGACGTCGATTCCGTAGTTCTTCCCGGCCTCGACGCACTCGAGGATCGTGGATTCGCTCGCGGCGCCCATGACCGTCGCGACGTTGGCGCCCGCCTTCGCGGCCGCCTCCATCTCGCAGCGGCCGGCGTCCATCGTCTTCAGGTCCGCGACGATGACGAGCTTCGGGAACTCCCGGCGCAGCTCGCGGACGGAGTCGAGGCCGACCGCCTTGATCAGCGGCGTCCCCGCCTCCACCCACGTCGCGCCGCCGCGGACGGCCTCGCGCGCGACCTGGAGGGCCCGTTTCAGTTCGAGGAAGTCGAGGGCGACTTGGAGGACGGGCTTCATGGTGCGGAGTCTACTCCTCGTACGTGCATCCGCTTTGCTCCGTCTCCCACACCGTGACGCGCTGGACGCGCGCACCGGGGCGGTTGAGCCTCGCGGAAAGGTCCGTGTAGAGCTGGCGGGCCAGGTTTTCGGCCGAGGGATTCACGCCGTCGAACGGGGGGATCTCGTTCAGGTACCGGTGCTCGTAGGTCGCGAGGTGCTCGCGCAGCTTCGTCTTGATCTCCTTGAAGTCGACGAGGATCCCGATCCCGTCGAGCTTCTCGCCCGCGACCTGCACCTCGACCTGCCAGTTGTGGCCGTGGAGGCGTTCGCAGGATCCCTCGTAGCCGCGCAGGTTGTGCGCGCCGGCGAACTCCATTTTCACGGTCAGGGTGAACATCGGCATGGAGATGATAGGGACCGCCGAGAGGGCACGTCAAGGGGCGCAATCAATCGCGGCTGGCGCCGATCTCGAGCATGCGCGTGAGCGACCGCTCCGCGCGGGCCCGAACCGACTCCTCGATCTCGACGACCTGCTCCGGACGGGGGGCCGTCAGCACCTGGCGGATGTTGGCGAGGTCGACCCGCTTCATGTAGGGACAGAGCGAGCAGGCGCCCACGAACTCGCGATCGGGGAACTCGATCCGCATCCGATCGGCGAGGCCGCACTCCGTGATCACCATGAAGCGCTTCGCGCCGCTCTCCCGGACGTAGCGCATCATGTCGCTCGTCCCGCCCGCCAGGTCCGCCATCCCGACGACCTCCGGGGCGCACTCCGTGTGCACCATGATCCTCGCGTCCGGGAAGCTCGCGCGGTGCGCCGCGAGCTTCTCCCCGCTGAACGACTCGTGGACGATGCACTTCCCGTTCCACGGGATCAGGCGCTTCGTCGTCAGCTTCTGGAGGTTTTGCGCCATGAGCGCGTCGGGGATGAAGACGATCTCCTGGTCGGGGAGCGCGTTGATGATCTGCATCGCGTTCGCCGAAGTGCAGCAGACGTCGACCTCCGCCTTCACCGCGGCGCTCGTGTTGACGTAGCAGACCACGGGGCGCCCCGGGTGCTCCGCGCGGAGGCGCCGGACGTCCTCGGGCGTGATCGACTCCGAGAGCGAGCACCCCGCGTCGGCGGCGGGGTGGAGGACCGTCTTCTCCGGCGAGAGGATCTTCGCCGTCTCGGCCATGAAGCGCACGCCCGCGAGGACGATCTTCGACGCCTTCGCCGTGCGGCCGAACTGGGCGAGGGCGAGGGAGTCCCCGCGGAAGTCCGCGACGCCGTAGCAGATTTCGGGGACCTGGTACGAATGGGCGAGGACGACCGCGTCCTGCTCGCGACTCAGCCGCTGGATCTCGAGCGTGAGCGGCGCGTGGAGCTCGCAGAGCTCGCGGCTCCAGCCGACCTTCGACATCGCGGAGAGGAGGCGGTCCGTCTCCTGCGCGTACTCGGTGTCCGTCAGGGTGGGCATGAGGTCCTCCGGCCGTCCCGCAAGGGCGACTCTATCTCTCCAGGCGGGCCGGTTCAAGGTAGAATGCCGCCTCCAAGGAGACAAACATGGGAGACGACACCGAAATCCGTTCGGCGCGGCGCGGGCTGCTGCTCTCCGTGCTGTTGATCCTCGTGGCCGCATGCGCGCTGACCTGGTCCGCGTGGCGGTACTGGCCCACGCTCATGCAGGAGGAGGGCGGGGGCGCCGCAGGGCCGCCGGGGGACGAGAAGCTGAAGAACCTCTGGGCCGAGGAGGACGCCGCGCCCGAGGCGGCCTTCGAGGACCTCTATCCGATAGACACCACGCCGCCCGCGGGGACCCAGTACCCGTGCCCCTTTACGCCGCTTCCCAGGGAGATGGCGGGAATCCCGCCGTCCCACCGCGGGTACGTCAGCCACGTCTGCTCGCTCGTCCTGAAGGCCATTCACATCAGGCTCGAGGCCTGGGAGGGGCTCGGCCCGCCCCAGCCGCCCGCGGGTCTCCTGGATCGATACCTCTCGGAGACGAGGTACATCGTCGGGAAGCTGAAGAAGGAGCCGACGCCCAAGTCGATGGAGGAGTCCCACAAGATGCTCGTCGAGGCCCTCGAGCTCCAAATGACCTTTCTCCAGCGCGGGTACGAGGCCCGCGCGTCGGGGCAGAACTACCAGCAGATCGCCGATGGGATCCCCGAGGGGAAGCTGGCGAGCGGGAAGCTCATGTCGGTCTGGGGCTGCTGGCAGATGCGCTACCCGAACGCCTCCCCCGAGGTCGTCGACTCGCTCATGCATCACTTCTGCGCGCTGGACTTCTATTAATGGGGGAGGGCGCGCGGACCCGTCGTCCGCGCGCCCGCCGAAGACCCGCCGCGGTGCCGGCGCCTAGGGCTTGGTCAGGTTGAAGTCGCGAATCGCCTTCAGCCCCGCCTTGGAGGCCACGCCGTTCCGCTCCAGGCGGTCGAGGTAGTCGTCAATCGAGGGGATCTTCGGACCGTTCTGGAGCGTCTCCAGCGACGGGCTGAAGACCCTGAACATCTCCGCGAACGTCGCCTCGACGGAATCGCTCTCCCCGGCGCGGGAGTTCGTGTCGAACGCGTCCCAGAGGATGCAGCCGACGCGGAACTCGTTGCGAGGATCGAACGGGTAGGAGGTCAGCTCGCCCGCCTCCCACTCCTCGCCCTTGTAGTTCACCGAGGCGGCCCCGCGGTCGCCCGAGAGCATCAGCCCGACGAACTGCGCCCACCCCTCGCTCATGGCGAGGCCGGCGTCCGTTGCGCTGTTGAAGCTGTGCGAGCCATTCGGCGACTCGATTCGCACGCACTGGTGACCCAGGATCGCGTGGCCGATCTCGTGACGAACCGTCTCGATCAGGCTGTCGATCGCGCGGCCGTTCGTGAGCTGGATGCTGTGCGTGTCCGGTTCGTAGTGGCTCCAGAAGGGGTCGTTGTCGTCGTTCGGGTCGCCGTTGATCGGCTGCCTGTGGAAGACGTTGAACGGCCTCGGTCGCCCCACGTGGATCCCCGCGCGGTCGAGGACGTCGACGACGCGGATCACCTCCGCCTGCAGCCTCCTGTCCGAGACGAAGAGGTTGAGGCCGAGATTCGGGACGACGCGCGACGGCGCCAGCAGGTGGACGCACGGCGTGAGCGGACCCTCGTCGCCGTTCGGGTGCTGCGCGGCCACGTGGATGCAGGGGACGTTGGGTGCCGCGTCGCCCTCGGGGTGCCGCAGGCCGACGTGCGCGCAGGGCGTCGCCGGGGCGGCGTGTCCGCCCGAGTGCTGACGAGCCATGTGAGTGCAGGGCGAGTTCACGCGGTCGCCGTCGCGGTGGAAATTCCGCGCCCCGTGTGTGCAGGGAACCCGCGCGCCGGTGTCGTGGCCATCGGGGTGCTCCTGGACGAGGTGGGCGCACGCCACGTTCTGTGCGTGTCCCTGGGGATGCTCGACGAAGGTGTGGGTGCAGGGTACGCGGGGACCGGGGTCACCGCCGGCGTGCTGCGCCGACAGGTGGGTGCAGGGGACCGCGTTCCGGTCGCCGTACGGGTGCTCCCAGCCGAGGTTCGCCTTCGCCTCGCGCCGCTCGACCCGCGGCTTTTCCAGCTTGGGTCTCTCGAGCTTTCCCGGAGGCTTCTGGGCCAGCGCGGGGAGCGCCAGGGCGAGAACCAGGGTTGCGATGGCTGTACGCATGGGGACCTCCATCATAGTAGAAGCGACTCGTCTCGCTCCTATCTAGGGAGGCCGAGGCCGAACTCCCTCGTGGATTCCACAGAGCTCCGAAGTCCTGGTTGCGGAGGTGGTTGTGTCAGCGCGGGAGGGAGATCCTCCAGCGTCGCATGAGGTCCTCGAGGACCGCGCGCTCCTCGGGCTTGAGGTCTCCATCGCACGTGGCGAGGGCGTGGAGCAGCTCGCAGACGGCCGTCCGCTCCTCGTCCCGGTCGAAGGCGGAGACGAGGTCATCGAGGCCGCGGCCGGGGGCGCGGTCGAGGCGCTTGGGCACGTTCAGCCTCTCGCGCCAGTTCGCGAGCATGTGGCGCTCGCGCCCCGAGACGACGCCGTCGCAGAAGGCGATGGCGCAGAGGCCGAGCCACAGGGCTCGCGCCTGGGCGGCGTCGAGGTCGCGGAGGATGTTCGCCTCGGGCGGCCACCACGCGAGAGCGAGGTCGTTGAGCCAGAGGTCCTCCTCGTCGCGGTAGTCGCCGTCGCACGTCGCCAGCTCGGTCAGGCTGTGGAAGACGGCGACGCGCTCCTCCTCCTTCTTGAAGGTGCGGGTGAGGCGCCGCACGTCGGCGCGCTTGGTCTCGCGGAGTTCGAGCACGACTTCGAGCCGTTCGGCCCAGGCGTTGAGGAGGGCCTTCTCCTTGGCGGAGAACTCGCCGTCGGCGCGGGCGACGGCCTTGAGGGCGTCCCACCACGCGGTGCGCTGGGCGGGTGTCAGCGGGGGGAGGGGAGGCTGCTTCTTCATGGGGATCCTCGCAGGAGGCGGGAAGATACGCGATCGCGGCGAAGGACGGAAGCGATTCCGATCCCGCGATCTCCCAGCCCGGCCGTGACTTGCGAAGACTCGCCGGACGGTTGAAATTGCCTGCACGGAACGGACATCCCTGGCGTGTAGGTCACATTCAAGGAGACTGACATGCTTCGAGACACGCAGATCGTTGGGATGGGGTGCGAAGAGTTGAAGGACGCCGATGCCGAGGGCGTGAGCGGGGGGTTCCTGAACCTGCTGCTGCCGGCCCTGGGCGTCGGCTACGGCCTGTGGAAGGCGTTCGACGCGGCGATTGGCGGGCGCGCGGCGATCAACGAGCGGGCCTGCGACCTGAACCGCCAGATCCGCGAGCAGCAGGACGCGCGGATCGGGAGCGGGATGCTCGACGGTTCGACGGTGACCCGTCCGTAGCGGTGTGCATTTCAAGTCAACCAACCACAGGAGGAGACCATGCAGACGACGAAGAGCCTGGGGATGTTCGAGGAGATGTCGGCGGACGAGGCCTCTCGAGTGATTGGCGGGGCGTTCGCCTGGTCCGACTTCTGGTGCGACCTGGCGAATGGAACGCCGCTCCGTTCCTGGAGCCTGGACGCGCAGGTCATGGTGCAGCAGGTGCAGCGCGTCGTGAAGGGGCAGCTCAGCCCGATCGGGATGCGTCTTCCGTAGCGCAAGGACCCCCGGGCCGGCCGCCTCCCCGGCGGCTGGCCCGAGATCCTCTCAGCCGCTCCTCACCGAGCACTCCGCAGCGCGCACTCAGGATCGATTGACCCGGTCGGAGAGCCTGGAGTAGCGTGGAGGCGGTCGCAGGAGACTATCATGCGAAACCCACTGCTCCTGACCACATGCCTGCTGGCGGCGTCCTCGCCGTCCTGGGGCTGATTGCGGCCCTATCGCAGTACGGACTGGCAGGTCGTCGAGTCCGAGCTCATCATCCTGGGAGAGGTGACGAACGTCGCTGCCCTCGAAGACCCGCAGCTCGAGCACTTCGGTGACGTCAAAGGCGTACCAGCTACGCTGGACGTCAAGGTCGAGAAGACCCTGAAGGGACGGCCGCCTGACGGCCCCCTGCGCGTCAAGTCAGGGCCGATTGAGAGTTGTTACCCCGGCGCCGTCTTCGCAGATCTGTACAAGGGCGATCGCGTCGTGTTCATGCTGCCCCCACCGAAGGTGGACGGCGTGTATTGCCTTCGCTGGGGAGGCTGCGTGCATCGCGCGGATCGGGCCCCGGAGATCGAAGAGCGCATCGCGCGGGCGGTGCGATTCCGAGACGACCACCTCGCGGCACTCGGGCGCGACCGCCCCGAGACGCTCGCTCGCGCGGAAGAACTCCATCGGCAGCTCTCTGAACTTGCTGCCCATTGGCCCAGGGAGGGGGAGTGGGGGCCCGAGGTGGTGCAGGCGGCCCTCGCCGCGGTGCACGGCCACAGCATCGAGGAGATCTCTACGGCGACCGTGCTGGACCTCTCCGATGGACTCATGCGCACGTGGTCGGGCGTTGAGCGTTGGAAGTGGCATGTGTTCGGCGGCAATGACAATGTGCGGAAGGACGAGCTGAGAGAATACGACGGAAGCGTCGTCCAAAGACGTTTGCTCGCGGTGGGGATCCCCGAAGAGGAGATCAAGCTGTACCTTGAGCCACCCGTCGACGACGCAGGTGCCCAATTCGGATACCCCTTTCCCGCTCGGCACTGGCCTCGCCGGGATCTCGGCACGTCTGCGACGGCGGACTTCCTGCTCCATGCGGGGGCGTACGATCGCGGCATGCTCTGGGCGCGGTACGCGATGGGCGTCGACCTGTCGGGACTGGACGGGAAGCTCGCGGAGCAGGAGCTTAGGAGGCTCTGGGCGAGTGGGGACGAGGATTCCCGCCACGCCGTCAACCTCGTGATTCGCGCGACGCGCGGGACCGAGTTCGTCGACTTGATCCTGGAGTCCATCCTGGCGGGCTCGCCCCGAGACTGGTGGTGGTTGGAGAACAGCGCCGATGCCACGGTCCTCCCGAAGCGCCTCCACGCGCTTGTCGAGCTGGCTCGGGGCGGCGGGAGGCACGAGGTTTGGGCCGCGCTCGCGGAAGGGGGGTGCTTCAACCCCGAGAGCCTGAAGGAGGCCGTCGAGCGCCTGGAGGCCATCGAATTCCAGACATCGGCCCTGGCCGGCCCCGAGCCCGACGCGATCTGCGCCTTCCTGGACAAGGCCCTCGTCGCGCTCGGCGGGACAACTCCCGAGACACGGTCGGCCGCCTCGTATCGCAAGCAGTGGCAGGCCGCGCCGCGCCAGCGCGACCGCTGATCACGGAGGACCCTGCCATGCCGTGGCGCAAGGTCGCCGCCTTCGCCCTCGGTGGAGCCTTGGGCGTCGTCGCGACGTTCGTCGTGTCCCTTTCTGAATGGCCGGGATTCGACCCCAATCAAGCGGGTCGCACCTCGAATGCGGTTGTCGTCGAGGTGCAGCCGCTCATGGGGCTCTACTTCACGTTCGACCTCGACGCCGTTGCACGGCGCTCCCTCTACCTGGACCGGCTGGACGGGTCGGAGACGGCCTCGGACGTGCTGCATCGCATCGAGGTGTTCCGCGAGGGAATCGACCCACGCCCCCGCACGTCGATCCCTCACTGACGCGCAGGCGGCTGCGCCAGCGAGTCGCTCTCTCACGTCTTGGAATCCAGCGCACCCTGGGAGGAGGGACTCCTCGATCATGCGCAAGTTCTCCGGGGCGTCATCGGACGCCCAGGCGAGATAGGATCGATCCTGTCGGTGCTCCGTCGCTGGGACGCGCCTTGACCCCTCGCGCCGATGCGGGATAGCATGGGGTCTGGAGGATCGACGATGCTCGACCGAGGCGCCATGCTGAGCAAGCTGCCCCGTGCGACCGAGGTCTTCGCGCGGACGCCGGGGATACTCGCGGTCTATGTCTTTGGGTCCGTGCTCGACGACTCGCGCGAGCGGATCCGCGACGTCGACTTCGCGGTACTCGCTCGCGCTCCCCTCGGCCTCGATGAGCTCGGAGGGCTCCTCCTCGACCTGGAGAAGGCCCTGGGCACGGACCAGATCGACATCGTCGACCTCCGGACGGCCCGTCGAGAGCTCTGCTTCGAGGCCCTCTCGCGGGGGAGGCTCCTCTTCGAGAGCGACCTGGCGGCCCACGCCGCCCTTCGGGAGCGGGCGCTCCACGACCACCTGGCGATGAGGCACCACGCGCAGCTCTACCTCTCCATGCTCCGCCGGGAGTTCCACAGGAGCTATGCCCGTGCAACCCGCTGAACGGGTCACACTCCGATTCCAGCTCATCCGCGCGAATCTGGATCGCCTTCGCCAACTCTCGGCGTTGCCAGACACGGAGTTCCTGTCGGACTTTCGCAACGTGGAGTCCGCGAAGCACTTGCTCCAGACCGCGATCGAAGCCCTGCTCGACGTCTCCGTCCAGGTCCTCGCCACGTTGAAGGAGCCGCTCCCTGACCACCACGCCGAGGTCTTCGAGGCGCTCGCACGACATGGCGTCGTGGCAACCGCCCGCATCGACACCTATCGCAAGTTGGTGGCCTTCCGTAACCGCGTCGTTCACCTCTACGACCGCGTCGACGACCGTCGTGTCCTGGAGATCGTCCGTGGCGACCTCCCCGATTTCGAGGCCTTCATCTCGGAGATCGTGACCCATCTCGGCCCCGGCGACCCAGCCCCACCCGCAGGGCCGACGGTAGCCCCAGGGGCGTGACCGGTGTTACTGTCGGGAGGCCGGACTCGGCACACGCACTGGTGGTCGGCGAGACGGGGATGTTGCGTCGTCTTTCCTTGAGCTTGGGCCTAGTCGAGCGAATCGGGGTCGCGAGAGAGGAAGATTGCGGTCTCGCGGCTGAAGCCCGCGAGTCCCGCTTCCATGAGTTCGTCCCGCATGGCGATCGCCTTGCGCTTCTCCGCGAGACATGAGACCTGCACGAGGTCCATGTCCTGGTCCGAAGCTTCCGTGGCGATCCGCAGCGTGATGATGTCGTCGCGCACCTCGATCTCGCTTGCCCCGAGGCGCTCCAGAAGCTTCCGCGCCGCCTGGACGAGGTGCGAGGGAACCGAGAAGGAGAGCTGCACGTGGTGGATCGGCGGGAGACTGGCGTCGAAGTACAAGAGCTCTGAATGCTCCTGCCGCAAGAACTCGTAGTACGCCAGGCTCTTCGGAGCGAGGACGTCCGGGAGACTCTCCTCCGCAATGACCGTGAAGTGAACTCCCTTCTCTTCGAGTTCGTCGAGCGCGATGTCTGGAAGCGCGACGACCTCGCTCTTGTCCCTCGCGAGAAGGACGGTCTGGCCGTGACGGAACACCGGGGCGCAGCGCAGATCGTCCCAGCGTTTCCTGTCGGCCGAGGCCACCTGGATGAATGCCATGCACGGGATCCTACGCCTTCGTTGCATCTGACCGCAAGCGTCCCTCAGGAGTTTTCCGGGCGTCCGTGACGCGCCTTGACCATCCGTGCACGTGCGGGGATGCATGGAACGCAGAGGACGCAGGACGCTCGACGCGCAGGTAATCGTGCCGCACGTGCAGCGTGCCGTAAGCGGGCAGCTCAACCCGATCAGGGTGAGCCTCCCGTAGCGCGACGACCCCGGGCCGGTCGCTGGGAAGCGGCCGGCCCGGGGTCGCCACCCAGCTCACCTCTTGGTCGGCAGGTATAAACATGGTATGATCTTCGCGCATACGGGAGTGCCACCATGTCGCGTACAGATCGAATTGCCATCAGCCTGCCGAAGCAGATTCTCCAGGCGGTCGAGCGTCTCCGTCGCCAGACGGGTGAGACGCGGAGCGGCCTCATTCAGCGCGCGATCCGCGAGATGCTCGCGGGATCGGCGAAGTCCGCCCGGGTGAGGCAGTACGTCGAGGGATACGTCCGTAACCCCGAGAGCGGGGAGGAGATCCGCGCGGCGCAGGCCTCGGCTTTGAAGCTCCTCGCCGCGGAGCCCTGGGAATGAGACGTGGCGAGGTCTGGTGGGCCGAATCCCCGGCGACTGGGGGCGGCCGGCCGGTCGTGCTCCTGTCGCGTGACGAGGCATACGCGATTCGCGCCCTCGTGACGATCGCTCCGGTCACCACGCGCATTCGCTCGCTCCCGGTGGAGGTGACCCTAGGGCCGCAGGACGGGCTCGATCGCGCCTGCGTCGCGAATCTGGATACGATCACGACGATTTCGAAGGGCGCCTTGACCCGGCGGATCGCGCGTCTCTCGCCTGCGAAGGTGGGCGAGGTCGAAGTGGCGCTGAAGTTCGCTCTGGGGCTTGATTGAAGGCGAGGGCAGACTTGGCGGCAAGGGCCTGCGCGCTCGAGGTCCGCCCGTCCCTGGCCGCGCCGGTGACTCGAGAGCTATCTCTCGGAAAGCTCGCGCTCGAGCAGCTGGGCGACAACTTGCAGCTTCACGGCGAAGCCGTCGTCGACGCCGTCCTCGCTCAACTTGTCGACCGCCCAGTGGAACACGTTCACGCGCGTTCCTGTCTTCGAGTCGTACGGCGCGGACTCCCAATAGGGCCAATCGAGAAGCCAACGGAGACGGGGGATCATCTGGCTCAGCACCGTGCCCAAGACCACGCCGAACTGAATGCAGACTACGTGGTACTCATTGTCGCTCTCCTTCGGATCCGACCGTTCGATGAGATCCCGGATCCTGGAGCGGTCGTAGTAGGCGTCGAAGGCCTCCACCCACCCGAGGGAGACCTTGCTTCCAATGTCCAGGTACCGCTTCCAGTCGGACGAGGCGGCCCTGACCATCGTCGAAATCTGCTTCTTGACGATTGCGCGCCAGTCTCCGGGCGATACCCGGTGCACCCGATCGACTCGTGTCCCGGGCTTCCAGCGAGTCTCGAGATCACCTCGAGTCGTCCCGAGCGCGTGAGACTGCTCCGCATTCTGTTCATACCAGGGCGCGCAGAACCTCTTGAACAGAGAATTGCAGCCGGGGAGCTTCATCGCATGCCCTTCATCGAGGCGTGATCCTAGGCTCGACGACCCGCGTGGATCCAGGAATTGCTGCCCGATCTACGCTCCGGCATCGATCAGCCAGTCGACCTCGTCGGAGGGGTCGTGCTCTGGTCGCGCAGAGCGCCCGCGGATCCCTGAGGATCCGGGAGACAAAGTCGGCCCGAGGGCGAGACGGCCGGATTTCGGTGGCGCGGAGAGGGGGCCTCACGCAAAATGGGGCGCATCATCCCGTTCCGTGCGTGGAGGTGACCGAGTGCCCGCCAATACCGAACAGGGGACGATGACCTACGACCGGTGGTCGTCCCGAATCACCGAGGAACACGTCAAGACCTCCGGATTCCGCCGAGAAGACCTCGCCGAACTCGCCTACATCTACTTCCGGCGCATGGACGACCGCTACGGGCGCCGGATCGCCGAGCCCCGCGCAGTGGACGTCGTCGCCGAACTCGCGGGGTTCTTCCGCGAACGCGCCCCCGGCGAGATCAAGGTCCGCCTCATCCCAGCCAAGGACCTCGCCGAGGACGCCGCCGAGGGCGCCGTCGCCCTCGAGACCGTCATGGCCGACCAGCGCTTCATCGTCGATACGATCAAACTCTGCATCGCCGACTTCCACCTCCGCGAGCAGGCCAGCGTCAACATCCTCGTCCCCGTCCGTCGCGACGCCGCCGGGAAGGCCCTTTCCGTCCAGCGCGTCGAGGCCCCCGACCACCCCTATGACTCCCTCACCCGCTTCCTCGTCTCCGGCCTCGCCGACGCTGCCCAGCAGGAGCGCCTCGTCGCCGAAGTCCAGGCCCGCCTCCGCATCGCGCACGGCTCCGTCCGCGACTATCTCCGCTTCAAGCGCACGATGCGCGACCTCGCCAACGCGTGGGACTTCCTCGCCCACTCCGGCCACAAGCAGGGGCCGCACGACGCCGAGCTCGCCGAGGGGAAGCAGGTCCTCGACTGGATCCTCGACGACCACTTCCTCTACATGGACGTCCGCTCCCTCGGCCTCGAGGAGAACCGCCTCGTCTTCCGCAAGGGCGAGTGCCTCGGGTCCTGCTTCGACGGGATCACCGAGAACGACCCCTTCCTCGGCGAGGCCCGCGCCTTCCTCACCGCGCCCCCCCGCGGCAACCCCGTGTTCCAGCTCAGGAAGTCGCAGGTGGAGTCCCGCATGCACCGCGCCGGGCTCCTCGAGATGGTCATGCTCCGCCGCTTCGACGACCAGGGGCGGCCCGATGGAGGCTTCCTCCTCTTCGGCCTCTTCACCAGAAAGGCCCAGGCCGCGCTCCGCGCCGAGGTCCCCTTCCTCAAGCGCCGCCTCGCCCGCCTCATGGAGCAGGACGAGATCCGCCCCGAGAGCTACCTCTACAAGGCGCGGATGTACGCCTTCAACGCCATCCCGCTCGAGTACCTCTTCGAGGCGCGCGACGAGGAGCTCTCCCGCGTCATCCACCGTTCGCTCGACGCCGAGTTCCGGATGGAGGCCGCCGCGCACCTCGACCTGATGCCCGACCGCGCGAGCGCCTATGCCCTCATCGCCGTGCCTCGCGAGGCGTACAGCGAGGCCCTCGTCGAGCGCGTGAAGGGGCGCCTCGCCGACACCCTGGGCGCAGGCTACGTCGAGGTCCAATCGGAGGCCGCGAAGGGCCAGGTCGTCCCGCTCTCCCTCTACCTCGAGCGCTGCTCGCGGATCCGCAGCGCCGTGCGGGAGGAGCTGGAGCAGGAGGTCATCCACCTCTGCACGCCCTGGCGGCAGCGCTTCCGCAAGGCCCTCACCGAGGGCGCCGGGAAGCAGTCCAAGCGGCTCTACGCACAGTACGCCGAGGCGTTCCCCGAGGCGTACCAGCAGGCGACCTCCGTCGAGGACGCGATCGCCGACGTGAAGCACCTGGAGAAGTTCCGCGCGACGTCGCAGATCCAGTTCGACATCCTCGGCGCGAACGGCGCGACGACCGAGGCGCGCCTGAGGCTCTATCGCCCCGGGCAGCTCCTCCTCTCCGACATCCTGCCGATCCTCCACAACGTCGGCTTCCGCGTCCTCGACCAGGCGCCGACCGAGGTCCGCCTCGCGGATGGGACGACGCTCAGGATCGACACCTTCCGCCTGAAGACCGACAAGGCGAGCGGCGAGGCCGAGTACGTCGAGAGCCGGGACCGCCTCGTGGCGGGCCTCACGGCCGTCTTCGACGGGAAGATGCGGAGCGACCCGCTCAACCGCCTGATGCTCAAGCCGGGCCTGGGGTGGGAGGACGTCGACCTCCTGCGCGCCTACGTCCGCTACTCGATGCAGATCGGGCCGTTCTTCGCGACGAGCGTGGTCGAGCGCGTGCTCTTCCACCACGCCTCGCTCACCGGGGCGCTCGTGGAGTACTTCCACACGCGCTTCCACCCCCGCCTGGGCGCCGCGGACAGCGACGAGCGGAAGACGCGGGTGGAAATTGCCCGCCGCGCGATCGTCGACGGCCTCCGCGCGATCCAGGACGCGAGCGAGGACCGGGTGTTCCGCGTTCTCCTGAACCTCATCGACGCGACGGTCCGCACGAACGCCTTCCGGACCGATAGGAAGTTCCACTACATCTCGTTCAAGATCGACTGCGCCAAGCTCGACAAGTGTCCGGAGCCGAGGCCCCTCTACGAGATCTCCGTCTACCACGCGGAGATGGAGGGGTGCCACCTGCGCGGCGGGAAGGTCGCGCGCGGCGGGATCCGCTGGAGCGACCGGCCGGACGACTTCCGCACCGAGATCTTCGGCCTGATGCGGACGCAGCAGGTGAAAAACGTCCTCATCGTGCCGGTGGGCGCGAAGGGGGGCTTCGTCGTCCGCGGGGTGCCGAAGGCGGGGCAGGACCGGAAGGCGTACGGCGACGCGATGTACGAAGTCCTGATCCGAGGGATGCTCGACGTGACCGACAACCGCGTCGAGGGGAAAGAGGTCCGCCCCGTGGGCGTGGTCTGCCACGACGCGTTCGACCCGTACCTCGTCGTCGCGGCCGACAAGGGGACCGCGCACCTCTCCGACACGGCGAACCGCCTCTCCGCGGAGTACCACCACTGGCTCGACGACGCCTTCGCGAGCGGGGGGAGCGCGGGGTACGACCACAAGGTGGAGGGGATCACGGCGAAGGGGGCCTGGGCCTGCGCGCGGCACAACTTTGGGAAGCTCGGGATCGACCCCGAGAAGGACGTGATCCGCGTGGTCGGGATCGGCGACCTCTCGGGAGACGTCTTCGGCAACGGGATGCTGCGCTCCAGGACGATGAAGGTCGTCGGGGCGTTCAACCACATGCACGTCTTCCTCGACCCCGACCCGGACCCCGAGGCGTCGTTCCGCGAGCGGGATCGCATGTTCAAGCTGCCGCGCTCGTCGTGGACCGACTACGACGCGAAGGTCATCTCGAAGGGCGGCGGGATCTTCCTCAGGAGCGAGAAGGCGATCAAGCTCACCCCCGAGGTCCAGGCGTTACTCGGGACGGGCGCGGCGGAGCTCGCGGGCGATGAGGTGATCCGCGCGCTCCTGACGCTCGACGTCGACCTCCTCTACAACGGGGGGATCGGGACGTACGTGAAGGCCTCCACGGAGGACCACCGGGAGGTGGGGGACAAGACGAACGACGCGGTCCGCGTGGACGCGAAGGACGTCCGGGCGAGGGTCGTCGGCGAGGGCGGGAACCTCGGCCTGACGCAGAGGGCGAGGATCGAGTACGCGCTGAAGGGCGGACTCGTCAACTCCGACGCGGTCGACAACTCTGGGGGCGTCGACCTTTCGGACCACGAGGTGAACCTGAAGATCCTCTTCACCCCGCTCGTGGCGGAGAAGAAGCTCACCATCGGCGACCGGAACAAGCTGATGCGGGAGATCTGCCCCGAGGTCTGCCAGAAGGTCGTGGAGGACAATGAGGCGCACGCGCTCCTGCTGACGCTCGACGAGGTGCGGAGCCAGAGCGACCCGTACCTGTTCCTCCGCACAGTGGAGTTCCTCGCGGAGAAAGGCGTCATGGACGCGGCGCGGGAGGACCTGCCGACGCTCGCGGACCTGCAAGAGCGCGGGCTGACGAAGGGGCTCACGCGGCCGGAGCTTGGGAAGCTGATGGCCTTCGCGAAGATGTGGGTCTTCGGCGAGCTGGTGAAGATGGACGTGAAGCGGTTCCCGCGGCAGGAGCATCTGCTGGGGAGCTACTTCCCGAAGCAGGTGTTCGAGGGGCACCGCGACGCGATCGGGCGGCACATGCTGCTGCGAGAGCTGCTCGCGACGGTGTGGACGAACCACCTGACGATGTTCACGGGGGCGACGATGTTCCCGGACCTCGCGAGCGACTGCGAGCGGGGCGTGGCGGACGTCGCGACGGCGTACGCGGCGGTGGACGGGTGGCTGGGGGCGATCGACCTGCGGGGTCGGATCCTGGCGTGCGATGCGCCGGCCCCCGCGCGGTATCGCGCCGTGGTGATGCTGGAGGACGGGATCAAGGTCGCGGCGAGCTGGCTCCTGCACTTCCTGGTAGGGGAGGCGCTGCAGGAGCGGGTCGGCGACGCGCAGGACTTCACGAAGACGGGCGCGCCGTTCCGCGCGTCGATGGAGGTCGTGAAGCGGCTGCTGCCCTCGATCGGGGTCTTCGCGAAGCGGCGGGTGGACGCGAACGAGGCCGTGCTCGTGAAGGCGGGGGTGCCGTCGGACCTGGCGCACGAGGTGGCCTGGGCGAGCCAGTACTCGAAGGCGTTCCCGGTGACCGAGCTGGCGATGCGGACGAAGCGGCCGGTGGAAGACGTAGCGAGGTCGTACCTGTATGTGGGGCAGCACACAGGCCTGGCGGACCTCCTCATCCGGATGTCGATGCAGGCCTCCACGGACCGCTGGGAGGCGCAGGCGCTCAGGTCGCTCCGCGCGTCGCTGCGGCGCACGATGCTGCTCCTCACGGAGAAGTCGGTGCTCGCGGGCCCCGAGGTGACGCTCGCGCGGGACACCGCGTTCGCGCACTGCGCGGCCGACGTGCACCGCCTGCACGCGAACCCGAACGACCCCGTGCCCGTCAGCATGCTCGTCGTTATCGGCGAGCGCCTCCACAAGGCGGTGATGAGGCTGTAGGCGGCGCATGGAAATCCCAGCCTTCGCCACGAGAGAAATGTGTCGCGCCCTCGCCGACTGGGAGGACTGGGACGTCGCGGAGTTTGCTCTTGGTGCCGCGATTGGTCTGTGGGGCCCAAGCCATCCTCTCTTTCTGCACGACAAGTGGGTGTTCTGGTCGAACAACCCGCTTGGGAATGCCCTACACGAAGTCCTACTTCGCCTCGCTGATGTTGGCGTCTTGGAGCACCGGGACGAGCCTGACGACCAATTCCGCTGGAACCCCCGCTGGACCGGGCCGCAGGCATGGCCAGACATGCCGGATGGATCAGGTGAGGGCCAAGCGATGTGAGTCTCGCGCTTCTGAGGGATCCTCGTGCCCGAAGGAGCCCGTTTCCCGGGCTCCTGTTGACCCCAGGATAGGGCAGAGGCTAGGATTGTTGGTGCCATGATACAGCACGAGCACTTGACGACGATCGGACCGGACGAGGTTCTCATCCGGGGAACGAGGATCCCTCTGGAAGTTCTGATTGGGGCCTTTCAGGATGGGGTCGCCCTGGAGGACTTCGCACGGGACTACCCTTCCGTCAGCCTCGCGCAGACCTATGCCCTGATCGCCTACTATCTGACGAATCGCGCCGAGGTGGACGCATACGTGGCCAGCGCCGAGACGTACCGCCGAGAGACACGGGAGGCGAGGAGGATGGGGCCGACTCATCCGGCGGTCGCCCGACTGCGGCAATCGCTGTCGTCGCGACGAGAGGGGACGCCCCAGCCTCGATGAAGGTCCGGTTTCTTCTGGATGAGCACATCGACCCGGATCTCCGGCGGGGCATCCTCCGCAGCGAACCCTCCATCGACCCCCTCCGTGTCGGAGATCCGGAGGCTCCACCGTTCGGGACTCTGGATCCCCAACTGCTTCGCTGGCTGGAGGTGAATCAGCGACTCCTGATCACGCTCAATCGACGATCCATGCCAGGGCACCTGGCGGTACACCACAGTGCAGGAGGCCACACCTGGGGCCTGGCCTTCGTGGACGCGACTGCAAGGCACGGCCAGATCATCGAAAGCCTGCTTGCGCTCTGGGTGGCCAGCGAAGCCGAGGAATGGGTCGATGCCATCATTGAGATCCCGCTGTAGGCAGGCGCAGGGCTCGTATGTCAGCTCATCGGTGGTTTGCAGATACCGTGCAAGATCACATGGAGATCTTGCAATGACGCTGCAGAAATCCGCGCCTCCCCGGCGGGGTTGACGCGGAGACGGTCCGTCGGTACCATCCTCGCCCTTCGCAACGGAGATCGCCATGCTCGAGAAGAACCGCTACGCGCTCAAGGAGTGGGCCGTCGTCGTCAATGCCCTCCTCACGGGGAAGCAGGTCATGCTCCTCAGGAAGGGCGGGATCTTCGAGAAGAGAGGCGAGTTCGAGGTCGAGCACCGCGAGTTCTTCCTCTTCCCGACCCTCTACCACGAGAAGGAGAACGAGCTCGTCCCCAGTGTGCGCGCGGAGGTCGCTGCCGCCGAGAAGAACTACCCGATCGGCGCCGAGCTGCGACTCCCCGGGTACTGCACCGTCGACGACCACCGCTGGGTCGAGGACCTCGACAAGCTCAAGGGGCTCGAGGGGCTCCACCCGCTGACCCCCAGCGCCGTCGAGTATCGCTTCAACTACGGGAAGCAGCGCGGGCTCCACGTCCTCACCCTCCGCGCCTTCCGCCTCGACGAACCGCACGTCCTTCCGATGGAGCGCTGCTACGACGGCTGCGTCTCGTGGGTCGACCTCGCCAGGGAACTGCCGACCTGCGGCGCCTCGCCTGTCCTCCCCGATTCCGCCTACGCCGAGCGCGCGGCCGCCGTCCGCGGCCGACTCGGCGCGTAATCCAGGTTGGAATCGGGGCCGCCCGGTCTGCTTCCATTCTGGCCTGTTGCCTATGAACGCCCGTATTGGTCTTGGCGCTTGCGCGCAACTTGCTTTGACACAGTGAGATACGAAGCGGTCCGCGGCGGGCTGAACACCCGGGCTGGCAACCTGATTGCTGGCCCGTTTGAGGTTGTCCCCGGGGGACTCTGCCGCTAGAATCGGCGCGTCCCGCCTCGCGAGAAGAACGCATGCTGCCGAAAGTCGAATTCCACTACGCCGAATTCAAGGACTGGGACCTCAAGCCCGGCGTCGTCTACGGGCCGTTCAAGACCCGTCGACAGGGGAACTCGCTCGGCATCAACCTCCTCGCGCCGATGCGGAAGCACTGCACGTTCAACTGCGTCTACTGTCAGTGCGGCTGGACGCGCGAGCCCGTGCCGGTGCTGCCTGACGAGTTCGCGGACTACCCGACGCTCGACCGGATCCGCGACGAGGTCGGCAACCGGTTCGAGGAGCTGCTCGTCGAGGGGAACGTCCCCGACGCCATCATCGTCAGCGGCAACGGCGAGCCGACGCTCTACCCGCACCTGGAGGAGGCCGTCGACATCGTCACCGAGATGCGCGACCGCTTCTTCCCACGGGCCCGGACCGGCGTCCTCACCTCGGGGACGGAGCTCGGACGCGCCGAGGTCCGCCGCGCCGTCGACAAGCTCGACGAGCGCATGGTCAAGGTCGATGCGGGAAGCGACGAGATGCACTACAAGGTGGATCTGCCGCTCGTCGAGTTCTCGCTCGACAGCCTGGAGGAGTGGACGAAGCTGCTCCGCGACCTCATCGTGCAGAGCTGCTTCATCCGCGGGCGGATCGACAACACGGGGGAGAAGGACGTCGCCGACTGGGTCGCGCGCGTCGGGCGGATGAGGCCGAAGGTCGTGCACATGTACAGCCTGGACCGCACGCCCCCTGCGCCGGGGCTCTTGAGGGTCGACCGCGCGTCGCTGGACAGCATCGCGGCGAGCCTTCGTTTGGAAACGGGAATCGAAGCCAAGGTGTATTGATGCCGTCGGTCTGGTCACAACTCGAGCCGCTGCTCTTCCGCGTGCAGGCCCCCTCGCAGTACATCGGCTGCGAACTGAACAGCATCGCGAAGGACCACCGCACGGTCGACGTGAAGCTCTGCCTCGCGTTCCCCGACACCTACAAGATCGGGATGAGCTACCTGGGCTTCCAGATCCTGTACGGCACGGTGAACCAGCGGTCCGACGCACTCTGCGAGCGCGCCTTCGCGCCGTGGGTCGACATGGAGAAGGAGATGCGCGCGAAGGGCGTGCCGCTCTTCTCGCTGGAGAGCCACACGCCGCTCCGCGAGTTCGACGTCATTGGCTTCAGCCTGCAGCACGAGATGTGCTACACGAACGTGCTGAACATGCTGGACCTGGGAGGCATCCCGGTGCGGTCGCGCGACCGGAGCGACACGGACCCAATCGTCATCGCCGGCGGGCCGACGGCCACGGAGCCGGAGCCGCTCGCGGAGTTCGTCGACCTCTTCGTGATGGGGGAGGGGGAGGAGGTCATCCACGTCCTCCTCGACGCCGTGAAGGAGCTGAGGCGCGAGCGCGTCCCGCGGCGCCGGATGCTCGTCGAGCTCGTGAAGCGGATCGACGGGCTCTACGCGCCGGCGCTCTACGACGTGCGATACAACGAGGACGGGACGCTCGCCGCGATCGAGCCGAACGAGCCGGGCATCCCCGAGCGCGTGAAGAAGGTGATCGCGCCGTCGCTCGACGGGGCGTTCTACCCCGTGAGGCCGGTCGTGCCGTTCGGCGAGGTGGTCTTCGAGCGGATCGACCTCGAGGTGATGCGCGGCTGCCCGCACCGCTGCCGCTTCTGCCAGTCGGTCGTGCTCAAGAACCGCCTGCGGATCCGCAGCGTGGAGAACCTCGTCGACCTGGCCGAGGAGGTCTACAAGAACAGCGGGTACGACGACATCGGCCTGACCAGCCTCTCCACGGGCGACTACCCGCACCTGGACGAGCTGGCGATCCGTCTGAACGCGCGGTTCAAGGCCAAGCGCGTCGGGATCAGCTTCCCGTCGCTCCGGATCGACGAGAACCTGAAGCGGATCCCCGCGATCATGGCGGGCGTCCGGAAGGCGGGATTCACGCTCGCGCCCGAGGCGGGCAGCGTGCGCATGCGGAGCGTCATCCGCAAGAACATCACGAACAAGAACCTGTTCGACGCGGTCCGCGCGGCGGCCGAGCACGGGTGGAGGGTCGTGAAGCTCTACTTCCTGATCGGCGTGCCGGGCGAGACGATGGCCGACTACGACGAGACGGCCGACCTCCTGGACGCGGTGAGCCGGATCGGCCGCGAGGTGGGCGGGGACCTCCTGCAGGTGAACGCGACGCTCTCCCCGCACGTACCGAAGCCGCACACGCCGTACCAGTGGGAGCCGGCGAAGCCGATCTCGTGGAACGACGAGATCGCGCAGCACATCCGGAACCGGGTCCGCAGGAACCAGAAGATCCGGATCAAGCTGCACGACCCGCAGCGCAACTACGTCGAGGCGTGCTTCTCGCGGGGCGACCGGCGGACCGGCGAGGTCGTCTACAACGCCTGGAAGCGCGGGTGCAAGTTCGATGCGTGGGACGAGCAGTTCTACTTCGGGTACTGGATGGACGCCTTCAAGGAGGCGGGGCTGGACCCCGACTTCTACGCGCTGCGCGAGCGGCGCCTGGAGGAGGTCCTCCCGTGGGACCACGTGGACGTCGGGGTGTCGAAGACCTCGCTCTACGCGGAGCGGACGAAGAGCTATCAGGACGCGGGGCTGGTTGCGGCCGCCGCGTCGTAGGATGAACCGGGGGCGGATGCCCCACTAAGGGGAAACCATGGCGTTCTTCATCGCGGACGACTGCATCGGCTGCACCATCTGCGCCAAGAAATGCCCGGTGCATTGCATCAGCGGCAACGTGCAGGAGCTGCACGTCATCGAGCCCGAGCTCTGCATCGACTGCGGGGTCTGCGGCAGCTACTGCCCCGTAAACTGCATCTACGACGGGGACGGGATGCAGACCTTCAAGGTCGACCCCAAGGACCGCCCCGTCGCCGAGGTGGTCGTCAGCAACTGCACCGGCTGCATCGCCTGCGTCGAGATCTGCCCGTTCGAGTGCATCGAGATGAAGACGGAGAACATCGACGGGCGGTTTTTCGAGGTGGCCGACGTGGTGCACAAGAAGGAGTGCGTCGGCTGCCGCCTCTGCGAGATGGTCTGTTCCGACAAGGAAGCCATCGTCGTCCGCTGGCCTGATGGGGTGCCCGCCCCGGACTTCCGCAATCCCAACTACTACCTCCCCGTCCTGCCGCCCAAGAAGAAGGCCGAGCCCGCCAAGGTGTAGCGACAGGCGAGCACGTTCCGGTTCACTCCGCCGCCTTCCTGGCACTTCGACGAGATGGGTCCGTGGGATCAGAGTCCTACAAGTCGCTCGGCCTCTTTGCCTTCTCCCTCGGCGCGGGGTGGGTCGTCTCCCTCCTGTTCGTCGCCTGGGGGAAGATCCCGCGCAAGTTCTTCCTGATGAACGCCGCATTCGCGGCCCTCTTCACAGGGACCGGCGGCTGGCTCCTGTGGCGCGGGGGCGCGGAGGCGCAGGTCCCGCTGGGCGTGGGAGGCGCGTTCCTGGCCCTGCTCCTGGCCCTCCTCTTCCTGCCCGATGGGGTGGCCCGGGCCTGCCTCTGGCTCGCCTCGGCCGCGTCGCTCGCTGGGATTGTCCTGGCGACCCGGGAGCCCTGGTCGTCCGCGGCCGCGGCGAGCGGGGGCATTGCCATGGGGACCGTCCTTAGCACCATGATCCTCGGTCACTGGTACCTCGCCGGCCCCGGCCTCTCCTTCGACCTGCTCGTGCGGGCCTCGAAGGTCTTCCTCGGGTCGCTCGTCGTCCGTCTCCTCCTGGTCCTCGTGGTCCTCGTCGTCTACCAGGACCTCGGGACGCTCGGCGGGGTCGCATCGAACAGCTCGAAGGCCGTTTTCCGCTCCGGTGTGCTCTGGACGCGCCTCGTGGCGGGCCTCGCGGCGCCGATCGTCTTCGCGTGGATGGTCTGGCAGTGCGCGCGGATCAAGAGCAACCAGTCGGCGACGGGGATTCTCTACGCGACGATCTCGTTCGTTCTTGTCGGGGAGCTCCTCGCGCAGTATTACAGGACGCAGACCGGGGTGCCGGTGTAGGAGGTGTGAGAGGATGTCGTTCAAGCACGAGGTGCTGCAGCAGGCGTGGTGTCGGAGCGGGGCCCAGTGCGAGTGCAGGTCGCGGGAGCACGGGCATCCGGGGCGCTGCACGCGGCAGATGATCCACCCGAAGCAGGGGAAGGAAACGCCGGGGGGCTGGGAGGCGAAGAAGCAAGACGAGTCGAAGCCCGCCGACATGGAGAACACCGTCTGTTTCTGCTGGCCGTGCTACGTGCATGGGAAGAGCCCGTCGCCGAAGGTGGACCCTGGAATGAAGCGCAAGTGAGCGCACGAGTCGCCTGGAGCTGCGTCGGGTGCGCCGTCCGGCTCGAGACGGAGCCCGTCGCGTCGATCCCGGCCTGTCCGAGGTGCGGCGCGACGAACCCGTGGGACCCGAGCGAGGAGGTCCTCGCGGGGAAGGGGCCCGACCGCTGCGCGGTGTGCGGGCGGAACGAGCTCTACCGGGAGAAGGTCGTGAACCGGGCTCTGGGGCTGGGCGTCGTCGTCGTCGCGGCCGTCCTCGCGCCGTTCACCTACTACATCAGCCTCGGGGTCGCCGCGATCATCGACGCGCTGCTCTATTGGCTCCTCAGCGAGCGCGGGGTCTGCTACCTGTGCCGAGCGGAGTATCGCGAGTTCCCCGGGATCCCCTCGCTCGGGAAGTTCGACCTCCACGTCGCCCAGGTCATGACCCGCTACCGGTGGCCTCCGCAAGAAGCCGAGAAACATGCTTGACGCCGAATACAACGCGCAGGTGATGGAGCACTTCCTCAACCCCAGGAACGTAGGCGAGCTGAAGGACGCCCACGCCATCGGGACCGCAGTCAACCCGAGCTGCGGCGACACGATGAAGCTCTACCTCAAGGTCGACGCGGGGCGGATCGCCGACCTCCGCTTCAAGACCTTCGGCTGAGGCGCGGCGATCGCGACGTCCTCGGTGGGGACGGAGATCTTCCGCGGAAAGACGATCGACGAGGCCCTCGCGGTGACGAACGAGCAGATCGTCGACGCGCTCGGCGGCCTCCCCGAACGCAAGGTCGTCTGCAGCGTCCTGGCCGTCTCGGCCCTCCGCGCCGCCGTGGACGATCTGCGCAAGCGCGCGGGTCAGTGACGGGTCTTCTCGTACGCTTCCTTCAGGCGGTCTCCGAGCGCCTTCGCGTCGCGGCCGTCGTGACACTCCACGCAGAGGGATGGCGATCCGCGCCGGATCAGCCCCTTCTCCTCGGGTGACGCCGAGTGGCGGCGGCCGGGCCCGTGGCACGTCTCGCAGCCGACGTGGCGGAGTGCGCCCGCGTTCGCGTCGCGGGGCGAGTACCCCGTCGGGTAGCCGTAGCCCGTGCTGTGGCAGGTGATGCAGCCGGGATAGTAGTGGCGGTCCATCGACTCGAGGACCTTGGTGGCGCTGCCGTGCGGCGTCGAGTTCCACTGCTGGACCTGAGGCAAATGGCACTTCAGGCATGCGTCCTTCCCCGCGTAGCCGTCCGTCGGGTCGTTCTCCCTCGGCTCGGCCGCGAAGCGGCGCGGCGCCAGGCCCGCGAGCGATGGGTCCTCCGCGATGCGCTTCATGAAGGCCTCGACCTGCTCGGAGGTCCGCGCGTCGGGCTGGATCGTCTGGGAGATCTGGAACATCCCGTAGGCGACGGGGGCACCGTCGGCGCCGAGGTCGACGTAGCGGATGCCGCCGAAGCTCGAGGACGACGTCCCGAAGAGCAGCGTTCGGCCCACGGGCTCCATCGGGTCCTCGTAGGCGACCCGGGTCCGCTCGTCGGTCATCACGCGGCTGGCTCCCAGCGGACGGCCCGTGATGACCAGGTCGGGCGGCGTCGGGAGCGACGCGATCCGGGCGACGTCCTCGCGCGAGAGGTCGCCGGTCAGGACGACGAGGTCGCCGCGAGCCTTGAGCGGCGGGAGGGCCACTGAGGCCTGTTTTGCGGCATCCGCGTGGCCCCAGGAGGGCGGCTTGGAGGCCGCGGGGGCGGCAGGCATCCCCGGCGGGGTCGCAGGGGGACTGTCGACGCACACGATCGAGAGGGAGCGGCCGCCGAGAGCCAGGGTCACGGGAGCGCCGCGGAGGGTCAGGAGGGGGGGGCCGGCCTCCGTGAGCGAGGCCAGGAGGTCGGCGGTCATGAACCCCCTCCCGCCGCCTACGGCGAAGGCCGAGAACGTGAGGTCCTTCAGGATGGACGCGTAGACCCTCTGCCGTTCGCGGTCGAGCGGGGCATCGCCGTCGATCGCCCCGCCGGCGTCGATCAACGCAGTTCGCGGCGGGCCCTTCGCGAGCCGTCGCAGGAGCGTGGCCATGTGGGCGAAGCGGACGTTCTGCTTGCACGCGCAACTGTCCAGGCGCGACATCGTGGTGCCAATCCAGACCAGGCGCAGTTCCGTGGGGGCCTCTCGGAGGGTGGCGCGGACCTCGATGCCGTCCGCCGTCTCGGTCATCTGGACCTTGTGCGGGGTCGGAGGCGGTGAAGGGGGTCGTGTCGGCTCGATGAGGCGCGGAGGCGCGTCAGGCGCTGGCAAGGTCAGCTTGCTGGTGCGGGAGCCCGGCAAGGCCAGGCACACGAGCGCCGCCACCCCGATCGCGGCGAGAGGCCACCAGAGACTCCGCCGAGACTGCACGGGAGGCGGCGCAGTGGGCGGAGCGGCGGGAGGCGGCCTGTGGCGGTGCTTCTTCGACATCAGCCTGTGGGATCCTCCTCGGCGACCATGCTATCGATCGGCGAACGGCCGCACAATCCTGTCGTGCGGCCCGGCCGGCGTTCCATGTCGGACGCGCGGCAGCGATCCCACGTGGAACCCCCGGACGGTCCGATTTCCTTTCGGGCGCCTAACCGAGCAGCGCTCATGGCCTTCCATCGAGGTGGGATCACGGGCCTCGGGTGCGAGGCTTGCACACCAATCTCCTTGATGCCCGGCGTGCCGGAACGTACCATTCGCGTCCCGGAAGGCTTCCAAGGAGGCTCGGATGGGTCTCGACAAGGGCCCCGACAAGATCAGCAACATCTTCATCGGGAAGTACGAGGAGATCGTCAAGTGGGCCCGGAGCAATTCCGTCTGGCCCATGACGTTCGGCATCGCCTGCTGCGCGATCGAGATGATGGCCACGGGCGCCTCGCGCTACGACATCGACCGCTTCGGGTCGGGCGCCTTCCGCGGCTCGCCTCGGCAGTCCGACCTCATGATCGTCGCGGGGACCGTGACCGCGAAGATGGCCCTCGTCGTGAAGCGCCTCTACGAGCAGATGCCTGAGCCGAAGTACGTCATCGCGATGGGTGCGTGCACGGTCGGCGGCGGTCCCTACTACAAGTGGGGCTACCACGTCGTGAAGGGGATCGACAAGTTCGTCCCCGTCGACGTCCACGTCCCCGGCTGACCCCCCCGGCCCGAGTCCCTGTTGGAGGGGCTCATGCGGCTGCAGGAGAAGATCCGCGCCCGGAGCATGGCCGTGCCCACGCGGGAGCCCGAGAAGACCGCCACCGCGTCCTAGGAGGAGTCGATGCCCGAGCTGGTCGAACGCGCACTCGGCACCGAGGAGATGTTCCTCAACATGGGGCCGCAGCACCCCAGCACGCACGGGGTGCTCCGCCTCCTCCTCAAGACCGACGGCGAACTGGTCGAGGAGATCACGCCGTACATCGGCTACCTTCACCGCTGCGCCGAGAAGATCGGCGAGAACCTGACGTACCTCCAGTTCATCCCCTACACCGACCGCACCGACTACCTCGCCTCGATGTCCGACAACCTCGGCTTCTGCCTCGCGGTCGAGAGGCTGATGAACCTGGAGATCCCGCCGCGCGCGGTCTGGCTGCGCGTCATGATGGCGGAGTTGCAGCGGATCGCGAGCCATCTCCTGGCGCTCGGGACGTTCGGGATGGACGTGGGGGCCTTCACGCCGTTCCTCTACGCCTTCCGCGAGCGAGAGATCATCCTCAACCTCTTCGAGCAGGCGAGCGGCGCGAGGCTCCTCTACAACTACATCCGCCTCGGCGGCGTCGCGCGCGACATCACGCCGAGGTTTGTCAAGGAGCTCCAGGAGTTCATCGACATCTTCCCGGAGCGCGTGGAGGAGTACAACCAGCTCCTCACGGAGAACTCGATCTTCATCCAGCGCTCCGCGAACGTCGGCGTGCTGCCCGCTGACGTCGGGATCGCCTACGGCTGCACGGGGCCGACGCTCCGCGGTTCGGGCATCCCGTGGGACATCCGGAAGATCGAGCCTTACAGCGGCTACGAGCAGTTCCAGTTCGACGTCATCGTCGGGAAGGGGAAGAAGGGCACGGTCGGCGACTGCTGGGACCGGTACGAGGTCCGCATCATCGAGATGCTGGAGTCGCTCAAGATCGTGAAGCAGGCCCTCGACGGACTGCCCGCCGGGCCGATCATCTCGCCGAAGCTCCCGAAGACGGTGAAGCCGAACAAGGGAGAGGCCTACGCGCGGATCGAGAACCCGCGCGGCGAGATCGGCTACTACATCGTCTCCGACGGCAAGGAGAAGCCGTACCGGGTGAAGGTGCGCGCGCCCAGCTTCAGCAATCTGTGCGTGCTCCCGGTACTCGCGCGGGGGTACCTGGTCGCCGACGTGGTGGCGATCCTGGGAAGCCTCGACATCGTCCTCGGGGAGATCGATCGCTGATGGTGCTCGACTACTTCAAGCAGGTGGTCCACGGTCTGTACACCGTCCTGGTGGGGATGAAGATCACCTGGCGCTATCTCTGGGTGAAGCCGGTGACGCTCCAGTACCCCGAGGAGATCTGGCAGGTCCCGGACGGGTACCGAGGCTACCACGAGTTCAGCGAGACGCGGTGCATCGGCTGCTTCATCTGCGTGAAGGCCTGCCCGGTCGACTGCATCGCCATGGACATCACGCGCCAGAGCGGCGGAAAGAAGGCGATCATCCACTCGTACGTGATCGACTTCACGAAGTGCATCTTCTGCAACCTCTGCTGCGAGCCCTGCCCGACGGAGCCGAAGTCGATCTGGATGGGCAAGGCGTACGACATGAGCGTCCTGTCGGAGGACAAGGACAAGCTCGTGGTGGACTACTGCAAGCTCAAGACGGAGTACATCCCGTGGGCCATCGGGGCCCACATCCCGCCGTACAAGCCCGAGGCGCAGAAGACGGCGGAGCCTGCGGGGAAAGGCGCGTAGGGACCATGCCCGAGGCCCAGCAAGCTGGCGCTGCCAGGACCTCCCGGACACGCGCCCGCTGGCTCTGGGACGGCGCGTGGGCGCTCACGGGGAACCTCGCGAAGGTCCGCGTCCTCGAGGACCTCATCGCGCAATTCCCTGGCGGCGGGCCGGGGCGGGCCCGGATCCTCGACGTCGGCTGTGCGGGCCCCAGCCCGCTCAACCTGTGGGAGCCGTTTTTCGCGTGCCCCGAGGCGCCGCCGATCGAGGTCCAGGGCGTGGACGTCGATGCGGCGGGGGTGGAGGCGGTTCGCAGTCTCGCCCGGGAGCGCGGCTGGTCGCAGGTGACCCGACTCGAGGTCGGCTCGGCGTACGACCTGCCGCGCCTCTTCGCGCCGGGGACGTTCGACGCGGTGGTCTCGACGCAGGTGCTCGAGCACCTCGCGCGGCCGGAGGAGTTCCTGCGTGGGGCGGCGGAGGTGACCCGGCCGGGCGGGGTGTGCTACGTCACGTTTGACTCGGGGCACTTCCCCTCGCACGACGCGACCTGGAAGCGCCTCGCGAGGCGCGTGCTCGTGGCGCTCGGGAAGGAGCGGTACCACGAGAGGGGACTGACGGAGACCGAGGTCGAGGAGATGGGGCGCGCGTGCGGCCTGTCCACGGTCGAAACGAGGTTCTACAACCTGCACGAGGTGAAGCGGATCCACAACCACGGCGTCTCGGCGGACCGGAAGAACCGCCTCGCCGAGGTGTGGATGGAGCTGGAGGACCTCCTGAACGACGATCGCGCCTTCATCGAGCGGGGGCGTCACTGGTTCGCAGGGATTTACATGAAGCTCAGGAAGGAGTCGCGCCCATAAGGGCGCGGAGAGGGACACCGCCATGCCCGACCGCCACCGGAACTTCATCCACGGGGAGTGGCGCGACGCGCGCGCCGGTCTGACGTTCCCCGACATCAACCCGTCCGACACGGACGACCTGATCGGCTTCTTCCCCCAGTCGGGACCAGAGGACGTCGATGACGCCGTCGCGGCCGCGGTGAAAGCCCTCCCGTCATGGCGCAGGACGCCGGCGCCGAAGCGGGCGGAGCTCATGTTCCGCGTCGCGGAGATCATGACGCGGCAAAAAGAGGAGCTGTCGCGCCTCATGACGCGGGAGATGGGAAAGGTCCTCTCCGAGGCCCGCGGCGACGTCCAGGAGGCGATCGACACCGCCTACCACATCGCGGGTGAGGGGAGACGGCTCCACGGGATCACGACGCCCTCCGAGCTGCCCGACAAGTGGGCGATGACGATCCGCCAGCCGATCGGCGTCGCGGGGCTCATCACCCCGTGGAACTTCCCGATCGCCATCCCGACGTGGAAGAGCTTCCCGGCCCTCGTCGCGGGGTGCACGGTGGTCCTCAAGCCCGCGGAGGACACACCGCTCTGCGCCACGAAGCTCGTCGAGGTGTTCCAGGAGGCCGGCTTCCCCGCGGGGACCGTGAACCTCGTCCACGGGGGCGGCCCCCAGGTCGGCGCGCCGCTCGTGAGGCACAAGGACGTCGGCGTGGTCAGCTTCACCGGGTCGAGCGAGGTGGGCCGCCAGATCGCCGAGTCGTGCGGGCGCTCGCTCAAGCGGTGCTCGCTCGAGATGGGCGGGAAGAACGCGCAGATCGTGCTGGAGGACGCCGACCTCGATCTCGCGATCCAGGGCTCGCTCTGGGGGGCGTTCGCGACGACGGGACAGCGCTGCACCGCGACGAGCCGGATCCTCGTTCACCGCTCGATCCACGATCGCTACGTGGAGCGGCTGGCGGCCGAGGCGGCGAAGGTCCGGATCGGCTACGGCCTCGAGGACGGCATCCAGATGGGGCCGCTCATCAACGAGGGGCAGCGGACGACCGTCTCGAAGTACGTGGACATCGGCAAGGCCGAGGGGGCGCGGCTCGTCTGCGGCGGGGCGCCGTACCGCGAGGGTCGCTGCGCGCGGGGATTCTTCTTCCAGCCGACCGTGTTCGACCGGGTGACGCCGGCGATGCGGATCGCGCGCGAGGAGGTCTTCGGACCCGTCGCGGCGGTGATTGCGATCGACGACGTCGACCAGGCCGTCCGGATCCTGAACGACACCCCGTACGGGCTGTCCTCGAGCGTCTACACGGGCGACATCGTGCGGGCCTTCCGCGCGATGAGCGACATCGAGTGCGGGATCGTCTACGTAAACGGCCCGACGATTGGCGCGGAGACGCACCTGCCGTTCGGCGGGTGGAAGGACACGGGGAACGGGCACCGCGAGGGGGGGGTGAGCGCGTTCCAGGCGTTCACCGAGGAAAAGACCATCTACGTGGACTACAGCGGCCGCCTGCAGCGGGCGCAGATCGACAACCAGCCGGGGAGCTAACCATGTCAGTCACCGAAGCGGATGTCCTGAAGCACCTGTCCAAGGTCGCCGACCCCGAACTGGGCCGAGACATCGTCTCGCTCGGGATGGTGAAGGACGTGAAAATCGACGGGGGGGTCCTCGACTTCACCTTCGAGCTGACGACGGCCGCCTGTCCCATCCGCGAGAAGTTCGAGGGGGACGTCCGGAAGGCCGCGGAGGCGATCCCGGGCGTCCGCGAGGTCCGGATGAAGGTCACCGCGCGCCCGGCGGCAACCGGCCGCATCGGAGCGATGATCCCGGGCGTCCGCAATGTGATCGCCATCGCGAGCGGGAAGGGGGGCGTCGGGAAGTCGACGGTCACCGCCAACCTGGCCCTCGCCCTCGCCAAGGCCGGCACGCGTGTCGGCCTCATGGACGCCGACGTCTACGGGCCGAGCATCCCGATCATGTTCGGCATCACCAAGGAGAAGCCGGTCGGCGTGGGGGACAAGATCACGCCGATCGAGCGCTACGGCATCAAGATTATCTCCGCGGGGTTCTTCATCGCGGAGGGAGAGGCCCTCATCTGGCGCGGCCCGATGCTCGCGGGGATCGTGAAGCAGTTTCTGACCGATGTCGCATGGGGAGAGCTGGACTACCTCCTCGTCGACCTGCCCCCGGGCACGGGAGACGTGCAGCTCACGCTCTCGCAGATGATTCCGCTCACCGGCTCGGTGATCGTGAGCACGCCGCAGGACGTGGCGTTGAACGTCGCTGCGAAGGCGATTTACATGTTCCAGAAGTTGAACGTGCCGATCCTCGGGGTCATCGAGAACATGGCCTACTTCAACTGTCCTCACTGCCACGAGCGGACCGAGATCTTTGGGGCCGGCGGCGCAAGGAAGGCGGCGGACCGGGCGGGATACGTCTTCCTCGGCGAGGTGCCGCTCGACGTGGAGGTCCGCGAGGCGGGGGACCGGGGCAAGCCGATCGTCTTGTCGAATCCCGACTCGGCGCTCGCGAAGACCTTCACGCAGGTCGCCTTCAACATGGCGGGCCAGGTCTCGGTGCGCAACTTGTCGACCGAAGAGATCAAGGTAGGGTAGTCGTACGGACCGCATCTACCTGGACCACGCCGCGACCACGCGTCCGCGCCCGGAGGTTCTCGCCGCCATGCGCGAGGCCGACGAGCGCGCCTGGGCGAACCCGTCGAGCCTCCACGCCGACGGGATGGCCGCGAGGAGGCTCGTCGAGGCCGCGCGCGAATCGGTCGCTCGCCTCCTCGGAGGCGCCCCGCGCGAGGTCCTCTTCACGAGCGGGGGGACCGAGAGCGACAACCTCGCGGTGATCGGGATCTCGCGCGCGATGCGGGCCAAGGGGCGGCACGTCGTCAGGAGCCGCATCGAGCACCACGCCGTGCTCCACGCCTGCGACGCGCTCGCCAGGGAGGGGTTCGAGATCGGCTTCGTGGGCGTTTCGCCGAGCGGCGCCGTCGACCCGGACGAGGTCGCCCGCGCGTTGCGCCCGGACACGGTGCTGGTCTCGGTGATGCAGGCGAACAACGAGACGGGGGTGATCCAGCCGATTGCGGAGGTCGCCCGGCGCTGCCGGGAGCGCGGCGTGCTCGTCCACACGGATGCCGTGCAGGGTGCCGGGAAGGTCGCCATCGACGTGCGCACCCTCGGCGTGGACGCCCTTACGATCTCGGCCCACAAGCTCCACGGCCCGAAGGGGGCGGGGGCGCTCTGGGTCCGCTCAGGCGTCCCGATCGAGCCTCTCCTCCACGGGGGAGGCCACGAGCGTCAACTCCGCGCGGGCACCGAGAACGTCGCAGGCATCGTAGGTCTCGCTCGTGCGCTTGAACTGGCAGAGGCGAATCGCGCGGCCGAGGTCCCGCGGATCGCGGCGCTGCGCGATCGCCTGGAGCGCGGAATACTGGAGCGGGTCCCGGGCGTCCGCGTGAACGGCGCGAACCGCGTGGCGGGCCTGCTCAACGTCTGCTTCGACGCGATCGAGGGGGAGGGCGTGGTCCTGATGCTCTCGCACCAGGGGATCTCCTGCTCCACGGGCTCCGCGTGCACCTCGTCGAGCAGCGAACCTTCCCACGTCCTCGCCGCGATGGGCGTGCCCCCCCGAACGGCCCAAGGCAGCGTCCGCTTCTCGCTCGGCCGCGACAACACGCCTGCGGAGATTGACCGCACGCTGGACGCCCTCGTGTCCGTCGTCTCCCGCCTCCGCGCCATGAGCCCCTTTGCGTAAGGCATGGCCGGCCAGGGGGTACATGCTCAGGCCCGACTCGGCTCGGCGGGGACCGATTTACGACCCATCGCAAATCGGTACGGACCGTCTTACGATGGGTCGTGGAACGGTCCGAGCGCCCGGGGAGCGCTTGGGGCGCTACTTCGCCGCGCCGAGGACGACGCAGCCCCAGGCGCCGGAACCGCCCGCGCCCGCGTGCGTCCACTTCGCGTTCAGCATCACGGCGTGCCTCGCGGCGTCGGCCAGCCACTCCTTGAAGATGTCGCCCGGCTTCTTCTCCTTCGAGGAAAGGAGCGCCGTCTCGCCGAAGCCGTCCACCGCGGGCTTGTCCTCGGGCTTGCCGTTCTTGGCCAGCGCCGCCGCCTGCGCGGAGGCCGACTTTGCGAGCGCCTCGTCGATGCGGAGCACCGGGCGGCCCATCAGCCTCCGGTACTCGCTTACGTCGGCCAGGATCTGCGGCACCCGCGCCTTCTTGTTCGCCGCCTCCGCCTCCGCCGAGCGCCGCATCTGCGCCCGCTCGTCCTGGCTCGTCGCGAATGTCTGCAGAGTCACGACCTCGAGGTCCGCATTCGCCCCCGCCAGCTTCAACTGCGTTCGCCACGACTCCGCGCCCGCGAAGAGCCCCTGCACCTCGTCCAGCTCCTTCGCCGCCTGGCGGACCTCCGCGGACACCTTCACGTCCTTCCCCTTCGCCGCCCACAGCTTCGCCACCGCCTTCTGCTTCTCGGGCGTCGGCGTCGCCTGCGCGTCCGCGCGCGCCGCGTCGAGCGCCGTGCGCGCCTGGGCGAGCGGATCGAGCGACTTCTCCCACTCGGTCAGCTTCGCGAGCAGGGCCTGCCGCCGCTCTGCGATCGCCTCCGAGAGCGCCGCCCTCACCTCCCGCGCCAGCCACGACGGCTTCGGCGGCAGGGCCTTCGAGAACGCCTCGATCTCCGCGGGCTTGAGACCCTTCGCCTTCTGGAGCAGCTCCACGAGGCGCCCCCCGTCCTCGCCGTAGCGCATCAGCAGGTCGGCCGGAGGGAGGAAGCGCAGCATCCCATGCGCCTCAGCGAAGGCCGACTTCGCCTCAGGCGCGGCGTCCTTCCCCGTCTTGAAGATCTCGATGGGAGCCAGGTCCTCCCACCCATCGGGCACGGTCCAAGCGGGCTTCGAACTCGGCGCGTCGTACCCTCCCGCGAAGTCCGACTCCTTCCACGCCGTCCCGTTCTTCTTGCCGTTCGCGTAGCGGTCCATCCCGCCGAGGTCCAGGAAGACCCCGAAGTGGCGCTTCTCGGCGTCGGTCACCTGGCCGTCGCTGTTGTAGTCCTCGACCGTGTAGAAGCGCCCCGACCCCGTGTTTCCGTCGGCCACCTGGTAGTCGTCGTCGCCCCCGCCGTCCTGGAAGAGGGCGATCCCGAGGCCCGTCGTCCACCCGAGGCCGCTCTGCGTCTTCTTGTAGGTGTCGTTCCCCGCGTCGTCGAGGAAGAACCCCATGCCGTAGTCGACGCTCATCCCGAGGCAGTTCCACCCGCCGATGTCGTAGACGTCATCCCCCGCGCGGTCGATAAAGCAGCCGAAGCCTCCGTGCGCCCCTGAGCCCGTCGTGTAGACCCAGGAGCGGTGCCGGTCGTCCCCCTCGTAGTCCACCAGCGCGCCGATCCCGAGGTAGTACCCGACGCCCATCGCCCAGCACCCCGACTCGTAGACGTCGTCCCCCTTCGCGTCGACGAGCATTCCGAGGCCGCCTCCGCGGCGCCCTGGGTGCTCGGGTGTGTTGTAGTCGTTGTCGCCCCACCCGCCCCCCATCCCCGAGCTCGCGTTGTGCTTCTCGTCCTGGGGGGCCTTGTTCGTGAGCGGGTCGCCGAAGTCGGGGTCGTTGAGGTGGTACTTGTCGTCCCCCGCGAGGTCGAGGAGGAGGGCGAACCCCGAACAGTACCCGAACCCCATCGACCCGCTGTCGCCGCGGTAGGTGTCGTTCCCCGCGCGGTCCACGAGCGCGCCGATTCCGACGAGCGCGTACCCCTGCGCACTCTCCACGGCGAGGTAGGTGTCGTCGCCCGTCTCGTCGATGAGCATGCCGACGCCCGCCGTCGCTGCCCCCTGACAGTCCTTGGTCGCCTCGTAGAGGTCGTTTCCCGCCAGGTCCCAGAGCACTGCGATGCCGTACTGGGCGCTCCCCTGGCCCTCGCCCTTGTAGGTGTCGTTCCCGCCGACGTCGACGAACACGCGGATGCAGTTCTGCGCCGTCGCGATCGGAGTCTCGTAGACGTCATCCCCGCCGAGGTCGACGACGAGCGGGACGCCCGTGTCCTTCGCGGTGGCGCTCGTGACGACGAGGAGGCCCTCGATTGCGAAGTCGACCTCGCCCTGGAATGCCAGGAGGGCCGGCTTCGCCTGTTCCACGGCCCTCAGTACGATCCGGGACGCGTTCCAGAGGTGCGCCATCATCTCGTCGTCGCTCGATCTCGAGAAGTCGCCCGCGCTCTTGCCCTGGGGGCGGCCCTTCGCGAAGGCCGCCGCGCGCTCCTTCTCCGCGGCCTCGACCGCAGCGACCAGGAGGCCGATCGGCGCGCGGAGCGCCTCCGTGAGGCCCGAGAGGTCGGCCGCCGAGGCCGGCGGCGCAGGCGGGTCGCCCGCCGGGCGGTCGAGCGCCGAGGCCAGGACGGGGATCAGCTCGTCGGGGGCCTTCGCCGCAACGCACGGGTCCGAGATGGCGAGCACGCGGTCGGGGAGGGAGAGGGGGTCCTTTTGCGACTCGCGGTACGCCTTGAGGTGGCCGAGCTCGTGATCGGTCCTGGCGCCGAAGGCCTGGTTCTGCGCCGGCATCGTGTTGAGGTGCTCGAAGTCGAACTCGACCTTCTTCCCCTCGAGCGCCTTGTCGACCGCGGCGCGGTCCACCGCGCCCCCCTGCGCGAGCAGGGCAAGCACAAGCACGAGCGGTGTCATCGTTGCCTCTTCTCGTCCTCGAAGTCGATCGTCAATGCGTACACAGCGAACTGGGGGACCCAGTGGTCGTACACCTCGTACCGGCCCGCGTAGCGGTCGCGCTGCGCGAGGCCCGCCTCGACGTGCTGGAGGTAGCTCCAGCGGAGCGAGGCGTCGTCAAGCTGCTCCGCGAGCGTCCCGATGGCCCATGCGCGGCTCCAGTCCATCCCCAGGTGGTGCGGGCTCCCAATGCGCCACACGGGGTCGGGATCGTCCAGCGGGTGCAATGCGTGCCACACCCGCAGGTCGTCGTCCGGCAGGGTCCTGGCAATCAGGTAGGCCCAGTTCCCCCAGCGGGAGAAGAACTCCGGGCGCCGGAAGTCGTCGTCAGAGGAGAGTCGGGCCTGGGTCTGGAGGAAATCGTTGCGGACCGTCTCTTCGACGATGATCGCCCCCTCCTCACCGTGGTTTCGCAGGCTCCAGTGCCAGGCGTGGAGCTGGGCCAGCGCCCAGGTGTCGCTGTCGTACTCGCCGCGGTAGGGCGTCAGCGGGAGCTTCTCGAGATAGTCGGACAACGAGTCTGCTACGTCGATCGCCGCGCAGACCACCGCGTCCTGGAGGAAGGACTCCGCATACCCAAGCGCCATGTACTCCATTGCCATGCGCAGGAACCAGGCCCGGCCGTAAGGCATCTCGAAATCGGGGTGCTCCTGGAGGTAGGCGGCCTCGCGCTCGAGTCCCTCTCGCGAGAGGCTGGCGCGAATCCACTCCTCGTCCTGGCGGTCTCCCGTCGCGCGCATCACGCGCATGAGCGCCCAGTGCCCGTGCACGGCCGAGTGCCAGTCGCAGCAGCCGTGGAAGACGGGGGAGTCCGTGTCGTGCCGCCTCACCGCCTCGCGCGTGATCGCCGCGAACTCGCGGAGCCAGCCGTCGCGCCCGTCGCGGAACCAGGTCTCCCGCTCCTCGAGCGCCGTGCGGGCGAGGCCCAGCTCCTCCTCGAGGGAGTTCCGGACGGATCGCCGCGCGCGGTCGATCCCCCGCGCCGCGGCCTCCCCGGCCAGGCGGACGGCCCGCTCCCGTGCGTCCTCGCCCTCCGCGATCAGCACGCAGGGGAGGAGAAGGAGCATGGGGAGGAGCCTCAGGACGGGCATCCGAATCTCTCCTTGCCGCTGCCGCCGGCAGGGTGGTAGAAGGGCTCTCTCTACCATCACGGCGGGAAGAACTCAAAGATGAAGTCGCTCTCCGCCACAGTCCTCCTCCTCGTTCTCGGAATGGCCCTCGCCGAGGACGACATCGCGGCCCTGGTCCAGGAGCTCGGAAGCGAGGACTTCGCCACACGCGACGCGGCGACCCAGCGCCTCGTGGAGATCGGCGAGCCGGCACGTGCGCACCTCGAGCAGGCCGTCTCCTCGTCCGACGCCGAGGTGCGGATGCGCGCCGGGCGGGTCCTCGCGGTCCTGGACGCCCGCAGGCGGGTCGACCAGGAGTACGAGGCCGCGCGCAAGGCCTTCGGCGGCGCCACGCGCGAGGATGCCGCGCGGCGCGCGTGGCTCGACGTGCTCTACCTCGTGGCCCGGGGGGATGACGAGAGGCTTGCGCCGAGCTTCGTGTCGGGCGCGGCCCCGACCCGGTTCTGGGAGTCGGCTCGGCTCTGCCCCCTGTCGGCGACCGTCGACCTGTCGTGGGTCGAGGTGATCCCCTCGCGTCGCCTGGGATGGCTCGGGATCGACATCGGTCCGGAAGACGTCCTGGTGATGGGGGCGGTCCCCGAGGAGGTCCCCGACCCCGAGGCGGTCCCGGAGAGCTACGTGAGGGAACCTCGTGCGCTCGTCCTGACGCCGGCCGGTGACGGCTGGAAGGTGCGCGCCGTGCCGCCGCTCGAACGGCTCGCCGATGGCGCCTACGACGACCTCGCGCGGACCGAGACGCAGAGGCGCGAGTGGGCGGCGGGGGCACGCCTGGTGGTGACCCTGGCGTCGCAGCACAACGGGATCATGTCCTACGGACTCGCGCAGGCCCTCGACGCGGTGGGGGACTTCGAGGCGGCGATCCGCGCCTACGAGCGGTGCCAGCCGACGGGGCAGTGGCCGGACTACTGCATTGTGCACCGGTACTTCGACCTGATGCGGCTTGGGCGGAGGGGGGACGCCGCTCGCGTGCTGCGCGAGGAGCCGGGCGGGGGCTCCTGCGAGTACCTGGGGAATGTCATCCGATGGCTGCGCGGCGAGATGGCGGCCGAGGCCCTGCAGAAGTATGTGGAGGGCCAGGGGTCGTACGAGGCCGAGTCGTTCTACTACTATCTGGGTATGGAGCGCGTGATCGCCGGCGACGTGGAGCGGGCGAAGGAGCATCTCACCCGTTGCGCCGCGCAGGCCGGCGGGTGCTACGAGCAGGAATTCGCCGCGGACGCCCTCTGGCTGCTGGAGCGGGGACCCGAGGAGGAGGATGCGCGTCCCGGCGAGGGGCACTGATCCTGAAATCATGCACCGCAGAGGCGTGGTTTCCCTCATCGACGCCTCTGCGGGTCTCTGCGTCCTCTGCGTCTCTGCGGTGAAGGCCAGGACTCATGCCTACCAAGAACGGTTTCGTCGTAGCACTACTGCTCAGTCTGCCTTGCCTCGCCGGCGACGGCTGGATCGATACGCACGTTCACGTGAAGCCGCAGATGGGTGGCCGTCCGGGCACGGAGAACCCCCTCGCCGCCGCCGCGCAGGCCCTGGTCGACAAGATGGACGCGAACGGAGTCGAGGTCTCCCTCGTCATGCCTCCCCCGCGCGGGAGCGAGGAGCAGAAGGCCCTCCCCGAGGAACAGTTCGCCGCGGCCCTGGGGCGCCACAAGGGGCGCCTCCTGTTCGTTGGGGGAGGGTCGAGCCTCAACTGCGCGATCCACGAGACGGACGCCTCGAAGGTCAGCGATGAAACCCGCGCGCAGTTCGAGCGCGACGCGGTGAAGCTCGTAAGGGCCGGAACCAGGGCCTTCGGCGAGATGTGCGTGCTCCACTTCGCCCTCGGACCTGAGCACCCATTCGAGTCGGTCCCGCCCGATCATCCGCTCTACCTCCTGCTCGCGGACCTCGCCGCGAAGCACGACATCCCCATCGATCTGCACATCGAGGCGGTCCCCGAGGACATGGCCACCCCCGACTTCCTCCTGCGCGCCAGCGAGAAGAACCCCAAGCGCCTCGAGGCCAACGTCGAGCGGTTCGAGAAGCTCCTGGCGCACAACCGCAAGGCCCGGATCGTCTGGCAGCACGTCGGCTGGGACAACACGGGGAGGCAGACTCCAGAGCTCGTGCGCGGGCTCCTGGAGCGGAATCCAAACCTCTTCGCGGCGATCCACGGTGTCAACGAGCCGAAACTCACGAAGCTTGGGCGGCCCGGGGAGACGCTCCTGAACGACGATGCGGGGAGGCTCCAGCCGGAGTGGAAGAAGCTGGTCGCGGAATTCCCGGACCGCTTCCTCCTCGGCAGCGACCAGTTCTTCGGGCCGGACGGCTACGCCGAGCGGATGCCCGTCAACTACGACCCGACCTGGGAGGTCCTCAAGCAGCTCCCCGCCGAACTGGCGAAGAAGGTCGGCCGGGAGAACGCCTCGCGCGTGTACGGCTTGAAGTAGCGCCTTCGCATCCTTCTTGCTTTCGTCCGTGGGGGGGCATACTGTTTCTCCCCATGTCGAAGAAGGACAAGACGAAGTTCGATCATCCCGAAGCCGCCGCGGACGACCCGACCCCTCCGTTCGGCCTCAAGCTCCTCGTCTTCACGGGGGGCGCGGTCCTCATGGGGCTCGAGATCGTCGGGAGCCGCGTGCTCGCCCCCCACTTCGGGAACTCGGTGTTCGTGTGGGGGAGCCTGATCAGCGTCTTCCTGATCGCCCTCTCGGCCGGGTACTACGTCGGTGGGAGGGTCGCCGACCGGAGGCCCTCGTTCGCCCTCCTCAACACGCTGTGCCTCATCGCCGGCCTCCTCATCCTCCTGGTCCCCTACGTGGGCCGGGGCCTCTGCGAGTCGCTCTACGAGGCAGGGTGGGGGGAGAGGGCCGGCCCGCTCCTCGCGACAGCGCTCCTGTTTCTCCCCGCGAGCGTCCTCATGGGGATGCTCTCCCCGTTCTCCGTTCGCCTCGCCGCGAGCACGCTGCACACGGTCGGATCGGCTGCGGGGACGCTGTACGCGCTGTCGACGGTCGGGAGCATCGCGGGCACGCTCGTGACGACGTTCGTCCTGATCCCGCGGTTCGGCGTGACCGGAATCCTGCGCGGCCTCGGCGCGGTCATGATCGCCGTCCCGTTCGTGATGCTCCTCTCGCGGCCCAAGCGGGCCCTCGTGGTCGCGCCGCTCCTCGGCCTCGGCGTCCTCGGGGCCGTCGGCCCCGCGCCCGCCTCGGTCACGCTCAACCGGGGCGAACAGGTCGTCATCGACGAGGATACGCCGTACCACCACATCCTGGTCATCGATCGCGAGCGGGGCACGGCGGCCGTGGACGACGACGTGCCTGGGGCGCTCCGATACCTGCGCTTCGACCGCTACATCGAGAGCGCCATCTTCCTGGGGAAGCCGTACCGTAGCCATGCCCAGTACACCGACTACTTCCACCTCGCCTTCCTCGCGAAGCCGAAGATCGCCCGGACCGTGTTCATCGGAGCGGGAGGCGGGATCGGGCCGCGGACGTTCGCCGAGGTCGATCCGGAGATGACGATCGACGTCGTCGACATCGACCCCCGGATCCTCGAGATCGCCCACGACCTCTTCAAGATGCCCGTGAACGACCATGTGCGCACACACGCCATCGACGGGCGCATGTTCATGCGCAACACCAGGGACAAGTACGACTGCGTCGTGCTGGATGCCTTCACGATCGGCGGGAGGATCCCCTTCCACCTGACGACGCGCGAGTTCTTCGAGCTGTGCCTCTCGCGCATGACCGACGACGGCGTGTTCGTGATGAACGTGAACAGCGCGCTCGAGGGGGAGCTCGGCGAGATCTTCCTCCACGTCGCGAAGACGCTCACGGAGGTCTTTCCGCGCGTGGACGTCTTCGCGAAGGAGCTGAATCGCGAGGACTCGCTGGACCGGGGGGACCGGAAGGACCACCGCAACCAGATGGTGGTCGCGAGGAAGGGTGGGGCCGAGATGAAGCTGGACGACTGGCTGGCGCGCGTCCCGTCCTACCCTGAGCACAGCTACGTCACGCGTGCGATGCTCTATCCGATGGTCCGCGACCTCGACCAGGAATGGCGGGACGACGTCGCCCCCTTTCCGTCCCTCACCGACGACTTCGCCCCGATCGAGACGCTGAAGTTCTGATGCGCGTCCGACGCCTGGCGCTCCTGTGTCTTGCCGCGGCGCTCGCGGCCCTGACCGCGTGCGAGAAGCCCCCCGCACCGGCCCCGCCGGCCACTCGCGAGCAGGCCTACGACGAGAACCGCGCCTGGAAGGACCTCCAGGCCCTTTGCGCGATGGGCCCGCGCTGTCACGGGAGCGAGGGGCACAAGAACGCCCAGGCGTATCTCCGGGATACGCTCAAGGCCTGCGGCGCAGACGTCCGCGACCTGACGTTCGAGTACCGCGGCCGCGAGGATGGAACGCCGCGGCCCTTCACGAACATCGCGGGGAGGTTCAAGGGGAAGCAGGACCAGCAAGCTGGCCTTGCCAGGAAGTGGATCCTCCTCGGGACGCACTACGACACGCGCCTGTGGGGAGACAAGGACTACGAGGAGGCCGCGCGCGAGAAGCCGATCGAGGGGGCGAACGATGGCGGATCGGGGACGGCCGTGCTGCTCGAGGTCGCCCGCGTGCTGCAGGCGCACCCGCCCGACATCGGCGTCGAGATCGTCTTCTTCGACGGGGAGGACTACGGCCGCTTTGGCAGCCCGGACTACTTCCTCGGGTCGAAGGACCTGGCGAAGAACTGGGACACGCTCTACCCGGGGCCCAAGCCCGCCTGCGCTGTCATCCTCGACATGGTGGGGGACGCGGAGTTCCGGCTCTGGCGCGACGCGGTCTGCGAGGGCTCGCACCCGTGGCTCAACGGGCTCCTCTGGAAGGCCGGCTCGGACCTGGGATCGGCCGCGTTTGCCGGTTCGCCTCTCAAGGGCGTGACCGACGACCAGACCGCGCTGGTCGGAGTCGGCATCCCCGCGACGCTCCTGATCGACTTCGAGTATCCGCACTGGCACACGGCGCACGACACGATCGACAAGTGCTCCGCGAAGAGCCTGGGGGTGACGGGGCGCGTGCTCCTTCGGGCCCTGATCGATCGCCCCTTCGAGACGAAGTAGGGAGGACCCTATGCCCGTCCATCGCCGTCTTGCCCTCGTGGCAGTCCTCGGCCTCTGCGCTGCCGTCTGGGCCCGCGACGAGGTGGATCTGTCGGAAACCTGTCTCGCGCTCGCCGTCGTGCAGGAGCCCGATGTCGACGTGGAGAAGATGAAGCAGGCCCTCGCCGACCTGGAGGCCAAGGCGAAGAAGCGGCTGGAGGGGGCCAAGGACCCGAAGGAGGTCGTGAAGCGCCTCAACGAGGTCCTCCTCGGCGACCGGAAGGTGAGCTACCTGTCGAACAAGTACTGGCGGGACTCGACGCTCGCGGCGTCGCTCCTGCGGGGGCTGGGGAACTGCCTGTCGACGTCGACGCTCTACGCGGTGATCGGCCAGCGGATTGGCCAGCCGATCCACGTCGTCGTGGTGCCAGGGCACGCGTTTGCGCGGTTCGACGACGGGAAGGTGCGGATCAACATCGAGACGACGAACGGGGGCGTGGAGCTGCCGGACGCGTACTACCGGACGATGGGGGGATGGACGGAGGAGGATTCGGCGTCGCTCGGGTACGGCCGCAGCCTGACGGCGCGCGAGTTCGCCGCGCACCTCCACTCGTACGCGGGGATGCACCTCAAGTCGGTCGATCAGCCCGAGCCCGCGCTCGCGCAGGTGGAGGAGGCGGTCCGGCTCTGGCCGTCGAACGAGGACTACGCGCTGCAGCGCCTGGGACTCCTCTACGCGACGCCTGGGCGGCGCGAGGACGCGCTGCGCGGCTACGCGCAGCTCCACGAGGGGGGGAGGAGCCCCGAGGCGCGCGTCCGGGCCTTGCTGGGGATCGCGGAGGACCTCCAAGCGCGGGGGAAGCACCCCGAGGCGCTCGACCTGCTCCGCCAGGCGTTCCACGACGCGCCGAAGCACGTGGCCGCGACGGTCCTCTCGAGCATGGCGTCGTCGTATCGGACGCTCCGTCGCTTCTCCGAGGCGCTCCTCGCGCAGGACCTGGCGCTCTCGGCGCAGTTCCAGCCTGAGGCGGCGGATTACACGACGCTCGCGATCTACTACAAGAACGCGGACCTGCTGGACGACGCGATCCGCTGCCTGTACCACTCGGTGGAGCGGAACCCGGAGGACTGGAATACGCGCCTGATCCTGGCGGGGTACCTGATCCGCGGAAAGCGGGACGATGAGGGGTGGAAGATGCTCGCGACGGTCGAGAAGCCCGTGGTGGACGAGCAGTTCTACGAGACGAACATGGCGTGGTTCTACGGCTCGGTGGGGAAGAAGGCGGAGTTCCTGGAGCACCTGGAGAAGGCGCTCTCGCTCGCCACGACGCCGGACATCCTGAACTACATCAACACCGAGGTCGACTTCGACCCGTACCGCGACGACGCCGACTTCCAGGCCCTCGTCGAGAAGCACCGCAAGCGCCTGGCGGAGTGAGCCTCACTTCGGCCTGCCCTTCTTCTCGAAGGAGGCCTGCCGGACGTCGAAGGTCTGCTCGCAGCCGCCCGTGCCGCGGGGGACCTTGCGCTCGACGTCCACGCCGACGATCGGCGACCCCTGGTAGACCATGATCGCCAGGTCCGCGATCTGTTTCATCTCCTTCGCCGGGTCCGCGATCGTCGGGTTCTCGCCGACGACGTAGCTGATCGAGAGCCGCGTCGCCTCCTTCGGACCCGTCTCCTTGATCGTGATCGCCCCGCAGCGGTACGAGTGGCAGACCTTCCCCGCCAGGTCCATGTACGGCCGGAGCGACGGGTCGTTCCCCGTGTCCTTCATCCAGATGATGGGCATCAGAAGGAGAACGACGAGGAAGATCCAGAAGAACGCCCAGGTCGAGCGCCGCACGCTACCCCTTGAGCTGCATCGTGAGCTTGAGCAGGATCTCCCGCTGCATTTCCTGGTCGTAGCCGATCGACTCCCAGGCGGCCTTCCCGCCCGCCTTCGGGTTGACGGGCTCCGCGGTCATCTCCTGCTTCACCATCAGCTTCACGATGACATCGTACCGCGTCGGCTCCACCCGGACGATCACCTTCCTCCGCACCCAGTGGCCGTTCACGCCCGGCCGCTCCATCCACGGCGTTTCCATCCGCCCCGACCTCATGTCCTCGCCCTGGACCCCGTACGGGGCCAGGATGCCCTTCACCGCGCTCCACGCCGTCGCAGGGTCGACGTGGAAGGGGCAGCTCTCCTCCCAGCGGTCCGTCTCCAGAGGCTCGGTCATCTCGAGCTTCGCCGCCGAGGGTTTCTCGTTGCGCTTGCGGAAGTCGTCGGCCGCCTCTTTCGCCTCGTCGCCCAGCTTGTGGCGCAGCTTGAAGATGAGCTTGATCTCGGCGTCTGCGGCGCGCTCGAGTTCCGACCACTTCGCCGTTTTCACGTTCAAGGGGTCTTCCATGTTCTTGTTGACCTCCTTGACCACCGTGACGTGCACGAGCGAGCCCGCGCCCTTCTTTTCCAGCTTCATCTTTGCCAGGATTCGCGTCCCCTCGCGATCGAACGAGGAGGGCTGCACGACCTCACCCTCGAGGACGCCGGTCTTCCGGTCGGCCTTCGTCACCTTGTAGTCCTCTTCCTCCAGGGCCTTCGCGCATGTCTCGAACATCACGTTCGGCGTCGCGGTGAAGACCGGGCTGTCCACCGGGGTCTTGTCCACGCTCCCCTCGCCCAGGTCCCTCAGGCTCGTGATGCAGCCCGACAGGAGGACCAGCGCCAGCAAGCTGGCATTGCCAGCCGCCGCGAACCATGCCCTGTTCATCCTATTCTCCTTCTTCGCCGCCCGGACCCGACGACGGGGCCGTCCCCGCGTCGGCCTGGAACTCCACAATCTCCATCCCCGGCCCTCCGGGGGTCGTCATCTTCACCAGCCCCACGTCGGGGGCGTAGAACAGCTCCGACGTCATCGTTCCGCCCGAGGCGTCCACGCTCTCGTAGAGCACCTTCAGGCAGTTCCGGAACGTCCCCATGCGCGTGTCGACCGTCTCGTTCGTCGACTGGTAGGTGCGCCGCAGCTTCAGGCGCCCCATGGCGGACTCCCAGGTCCTCCCCGCGGTCATCGGGAGCAGGAACCACACGTCCTTCTTCCCCTCGCGCTCCTGCCAGACCTCTTGGGCTCCGACGAACAGCGTTACCGGTCGGTATCCGTCCTCGGCCCCGGATCGGGACTCGACCGCGATCTCTACCTTGGATCGGCTGCCCTGGTCCTCGACCAAGTCCACGCGCATCACGTCCTCGCGCCCGTCGCTCCAGGCGTAGACCCAGCGCATCCCGAGGTCGAGCGGGAAGTACCTCGCCCGCACCCGCGTCGTCGAGACGACCTGGACTTCCGAGACCGTCCGGAGCTTCTCGATCTCCTCTCGCCCCCACGCCGCGTGGGCCTCGCTCGTGGTCCCCTCGACGAAGGCCTGCAGGAGGGACTCCTTCTCGACGGAGTCGCATGGACCCGCAAGCCGCTGCCGGAGCCGCTGGAACTCGGCATCCTGGATGGCCTCGGCGACCTCCGGGTCCTCCGGGAGGAGTGCCTGGGCCGTGCGCAAATGGGAGGCGGCGATCGCGCAGTCGCCCTCGGAGAGGGCCGCGAGGCCCAGCGTACGGGAGACCTCCGCGCGCCTCGATCGCCACTCGTTCGCGCGATCCGGGTCGAGCGACTCGAGCGCCTCGGCGGCGGCGACCGCGCCGGCCGACGTCCCTTCCACCCGGGCGGCCAGGCCCTGGACCAGGCGCTCCCGCGTCGCATCCCACGCGGGCTCGGTGCGCCCCGAGAGGAAGCGGTGCACCGCCACGAGGCCGCCCCCGGACGCGTCCGCCGGGAGAGCCTCGACGGCCGCTGCGAGGAGGCCGCCCGCGTCCGCTGCCGTGTACCTCTGGGCGAGCCACTCGAGGAAGGTCGTCAGGCCTGGCGAGTCCCCCTCGGTGAGGCGTAGCGCCAACTCCTCCGAACACGCCGTCGCCGACCGCTCGTGGAACGACTGGGCCCGGGTCGGCGCCATCAGGGCCATCGCGTCGAGCTCGTCGCAGGCCCGCGCGACGTCCCTCGCCGCGAGGAGCGCCGCGACGGAGCCGTCGTGGACCTCGAGGACGCGCATCAGGGCCGTCTCGCGCTCCAGCGGATTGTGCTGCATCAGGTCGTAGCAGCGCTCGATCGCCCTCGACCCCTGTCCGGAGGCCGCGAACGCCTCGGCCTCCGCCATCATCCGCGCCTCGACGTCCCACGGAGGCGGGGGAGAGGGGCGGATTGCCAGGTAGCGGTTCCAGTGGGCGCAGGCGCGATCGAGGTCCCCGCTTGCGAGGAAGTGACGCGCCGAGCGGTACTCCGCCTCCGGTTCCGGGCACCGGGCTCGCAGCATGTCCACGACGAGGAGGTCGCGCTTCGATCGCTGACCGGTCCGCTCGAAGAGCCCCTTCAGCGCGGAGAGGGCCCGGGCGTTGGCCGGGTCGACGGCGAGGACCTGTCGCAGCTCGCGCTCCGAGGCGTCGGCGTCTCCGCACGCCTCGCAGGCGCGCGCGAGGGCCAGGCGGGCTGGGAGCGACCACGGGTCGAGCTGCCGGGCGCGTTCGAGGAGGGCGCGGCCGGGCTCGGACTGCCCCGCGTCGAGGGCCGCCTGCCCGTCGGCCACGGCCTGCAGGGCCTCCGGGGTCCTGTCCTCCGGCTCGATCCACTCCTCCCGGGCGGGCGTCGAGACCACGGGCTCGTCCTGGAGCACCTGGGAGGCCGCAGGCGCGATCGTGCGGATGTCCCGCTCGGGGATGCGCACGAGCTCCGCGCCGGTCCGGACGGTGTAGACGCCCCCGGAGAACGCCGCAATTTCCCCGACGACGGCACGGCCGTCCTTCAGGCGGAATTCGATTGGGTCGTCCGCCGAGGCGGCCGAGGCGAGAGAGAGCAGGACCGTGGCCGCCCAGGTGGCGGTGCGCATGGACTTTCCCCCTTTGCCGGGCATCTACTGATGTATCGGCACGAGGAGGGGGGGAGGTTAACCCCGAGTCGGGGTTGCGGGGGCCGGAACGGCCCAGAACTGCTCGAATTCCTCGCGGCGGAGGCAGTCGCCCGCGGTCACCGCGCGCAGCCCGAGGCGAGCCGCGAGCGTGGCGGTCTCCTCCCCGAAGGCGCGGGAGGCCTCCGCGTCCGCGAAGGAGCGGTCGTAGAGGTGGTAGGCGGACCAGGCGACCACCCCGCCGAGACCCGCGGGGGCGAGGTCGGCGAGCATCTCCTCGACCGGGATGTCCCGGTAGGCCCCGGGGTGGGCAAGGAAGGGCAGGCCGCCCGCGTCGAGGACGTCGCGGATGGCCGCCTTCGCGGAGGGGACCTCGCGGATCTCGCGGACGCCGCGCTCAGCGTGGTCGAACAGCGACCAGGCCTCCCTCGAGTCGCGCGCGGCGCGGCGGCGGAGGAGGGCGCGGACGACGTGGCTCGCCCCGACCGAGACGCGCTCGGGGCGGAAGATCTCCCCCGCGATCGAGTCGGCCCGCCCCGCGCGGCGCGGGAGGCGCTTGAGGACGCCTGCGATGTGGTCGCGCCTCGCCCGCTGGGCGTCGCGGAGCTTCCTCACGAGGACGACGTTCTTCGGGTCGATGTCGATGCCGAGGACCTCCACGGGCCGCCCCTTCCAGAGCGCGGCCAGTTCGACCGCCGCGTGCATCTTCACGCCCCGCATCCGGGCGTACTGCGCGTACCTGTCCCCGATGTGGACGTCGATGCAGTCCTGATCGGCGACGGCGATTTCCTTCACGCCGAGCTTCGCCGCGAGGTCGATGGCCTGGGGAGGCGTCATCTCGCCGTCGGAGAGGGAGGTGTGGACGGAGAAGTCGACGCGGTCGTCGGGAGTGATTCGCTGGCGGTCGTCCATGGGGTTCCTTCCCTCATGCGGTCGGGATGGCGTCAAGGTCGAGCGCGGAGGTCCGCCCCGCGCGGTAGAGGTGCCAGGCGAGTCCGGCGATCATCGCCGCGTTGTCTGTGCAGAGCGGGAGGGGAGGGGCAAGTACGGCGCACCCGATGCGCGCGCCGGCCTCCGCCATCTTCTCCCTCAGGCGCGAGTTGCAGGCGACGCCCCCGCCGAGGAGGATCGCCCTCGCGTGGGCGCGGCGCGCCGCGAGCGCCGTCCGCTCCACCAGCATGTCGACGACCGCCTCCTGGAACCCGGCCGCCGCGTCGGCGACGACCACCTCGGGGCGGATCGGGTCTCGAAGCGTCGCGTTCTGGCCGCGGGCGTAGTAGAGGAGCCCCGTCTTGATCCCGCTGAAGCTGAAGTCCAGGTTGTCCCCCTTGGGCCAGGTCCTCGAGAAGGTCACCTTCGACGCGTCCCCCCCGGCGGCCGCCTTCTGGATCGCCGGGCCGCCCGGGAAGCCGAGCCCGAGCACCTTGGCCGCCTTGTCGAAGGCCTCCCCGGCCGCGTCGTCCCGCGTCCTCCCGAGCAACTCGTGCTCCAGAGGCCCCCGCGTCAGATACAGGCTCGTGTGCCCTCCGCTCACCACCAGGCTCACCGCCGGCAGCGGCACCTCGTCATGCGACAGCCACGCCGCGTACGCGTGCGCCGTCAGGTGGTCGACGCCGATGAGCGGCTTTCCGGCGGCCCACGCGATCGCCTTCGCCGTCGAGAGCCCCACGAGCAGGGCCCCGACGAGCCCGGGCGTATGCGTCACCGCGATTGCGTCCACGCCCGCCAGCGTCGTCCCGGCCGCGGCCAGCGCCTGGGTGACCACGGGAAGGACCGTCTCCACGTGGCTGCGGCACGCAATCTCCGGGACCACCCCCCCGAACGCGCGGTGCAGGTCGACCTGGGACTGCACCACGTTCGACCGGATCCCCCGTCCGTCCGAGACGACCGCGGCGGCCGTCTCGTCGCACGAGGTCTCGATTCCCAGGCAGAGGAACGGAGTGTCGCCCATGCGGACGGGCTACTTATTTCCTTCGAGCGCCACGAGGGCCTTCAGGACGTCGACGGCGCGCAGGAGCTGCACGTCCTCGAACTTGTCCTCGTCTTTCTTCTCGTCCGGATTCGGGACGATGTCCTCGGTCGAGCGGTGCTTCTGGAGGTCCGCCATCTGCGCCGGCGTGAGCTCCACCTTGATGTCCGGATCGATGCCCCACTTCCGCGCAGCGCGCTCCTTGTGGATGCACTCGCCGCTCGGCGTGTAGTACTTCGCCGTCGTCAGCTTTACCGCCGCGTCGTCCTCCTCGAACGGGATGATGGTCTGCACCGACCCCTTTCCGTAGGTGCGGGAGCCGACGATCACGCCGCGATGGTGGTCCCGGATCGCGCCCGCGAAGATCTCGCTCGCGCTGGCGCTGCTGTCGTTCACGAGGACCGCGAGGGGGACCTTGGGAAGGTCGTCGGTTCTCTTCGCCTTGAACACCTTGTTCTCGCGCTCCAGGCGGCCGCGCGTGCTCACGATCACGCCCTCGTCGATGAAGAGGTCGACCAGGCTGACGGCCTCGTCGAGGAGCCCGCCTCCGTTGAATCGCAGGTCGACGACGATCGCCTTCGCCCCCTTCGCGTGGAGGTCGCGCACGGCCTTCTCGAAGCTCGCCGTCGTGTCCTCCTGGAAGGAGGTTACGCGCACGTACCCGACGGTCTTCTCTGCGTCGACGAACCGAGCACCCTTGATGCTCTTCAGCTTGATGATGTCGCGCGTGATTGTGATCTTCTCGGGGGCGAGGCTGCCCTTGTGGAACACGGTGATCGTGACGGACGTGCCCGGCTTGCCGCGCAGCCGCTTCACGGCCATCGTCGTCGTGTACCCCTCCGTCGTCTCCCCCTCGATCTCGATGACGCGGTCGCCGGCGAGGACGCCCGCGCGGAAGGCCGGCGTGTCCTCGATTGGCGTGATCACGGTGAGCCAGGTGTCCTCGATCGAGATCTCGATCCCGAGGCCTCCGAACTCGCCCGTGGTGTCGATCTGCAGCTCCTTGTACTCGTCGGGTGTGAAGTACTCGCTGAAGGGATCGAGCTGGGACAGCATCCCCTTCGCCGCGCCCTCGTAGATCTTCTCGCTCTCCACGTCGTTGACGTAGACCTCCTGGATCAGGTCGTGGAGGGTCTTCAGGCGGTCCACGCACTCCTCGTCGGATTTCGGGTTGGCGTGGAGGACGGACCCGCGGTAGAGGCTGGTCGCAAGGGACGCCGCGACGACGCAGGGGAGGACCCAACCGAGGACGATCCGGGTCTTCGACATCAACGACACTCCTAAGGGCGGCAAGGCGACGCTAGAGGTGCCAGAACGAGGAGATGGGCAGGGCCGGGATTGAACCGGCGACCCCCGGCTTTTCAGACCAGTGCTCTTCCAGCTGAGCTACCTGCCCGTTCGGAGGGACGCGAATCCTAGCGGCCCTCCGGCGAACCCGTCAAGCAAATCAGCCCGGACTCGGCGAGGAGCGCGTCCCGGTCGCAGGCAATCTGCCTTGCGAGCTCCTGCGCGGAGGAGAAGGCGCGCTCTTCACGAATCTTCCGATGGAACTCTACCTCGATCTCGGCATCGTAGAGGTCTCCGCTGAAGCCGACGAGGTGGGCCTCGACCGTCTCCGCGGCCTCGGGTCCGTCGAACGTCGGACGACGGCCGACGTTCACGAGCGCGGGGTACTCGACGCCGCCCGTCCGCCCAAGAGCGGCATACACGCCCCTCGGCGGGCAGACGACCCCCGTGAGGTCGAGGTTCGCGGTCGGGAAGCCGATCGTCCTCCCGCGCCCCGCGCCGCGCAGGACTCGGGCGAGGACGGAGACGGGCCTTCCGAGCAGCTCCGCCGCGTCGGCGAGCCGTCCGCCGAGGATCGCCTCGCGGACCCGCGTGCTGGAGATCGGCTGGCCGCGGTGGTGGACCGGAGAGGAGCCGTACACGGAGAAGCCGAATCGCGCGCCGAGGGCCTCGAGGACCGTGCGGTTCCCCTCGCGGTTGCGGCCGAAGGCCGTGTTGTACCCCGCCACGACGCCGCGCGCCGAGAGGGACTCCACGAGGACGCGCCGCACGAACTCCTCCGCCGAGAGGGCCGCGAAGTCGCGGTCGAATGGCAGGACGACGGCGCCGTCGAGGCCGAGGCGCTCGAGGAGGGCGAGGCGGTGGGGGAGCGAGGTGAGGAGCGGGGTCGAGACGCCCGTCAGGACCGTGCGGGGGTGGCGGTCGAACGTGACGACGATGGCCTCTCCGCCGACCTCCCTCGCGCGGGCGATGGTGTCGCGGAGGATCTGCTGGTGGCCCCGATGCACGCCGTCGAAGACGCCCCAGGTGACCACGGCGCCCTTCACGGCGCCGCGCGGGACCAGCAAGCTGGCCTTGGCGGCGTTCTCAAGGCCTTGGAATCGACGCATCTCTCCGTGGTTCTCCAGACGCCATCCCCCGCCCGGAGAGATCCATGCTAGCGGGGGGCCAGGGCCGGGTCAAGCGGGGTCTGGGACGGGACGGGGAGCAGGAACCCCGCGATGTGCTGCGTGAAGGCCTCCGGGGTCTCGAACATCGGGCAGTGCCCGCAGTCGGGGATGATGACGTGCGTCGCGCCGGGGATCTCGCGCGCGGCGAGGGCGTGCTGTGTCGTGTGGATCACCCCGTCCTTGTCGGTCCCGAGGACGAGCGTGGGCGCCTGGATCGACCTGAGGTGCGGGAGGACGTCGGTCGACTTGAGCGAGAGGACCGACCCGATGGAGCTGGCGTACGTGGTGGCGATGACGTCGTCGATCACGTCGTCGGCGAGGCGGACCTTGTACGTGAAGTCCTTCGAGACCCAGTGGCGCACGAAGCGGACGTGCATGAAGATCCACATGACCCAGCGGAACACGGGGAGGAGCATGAGCTTCGCCTTGGCGAAGAGGCTCGATGGCCCGTGGATGGGCGGGTTGACGACCACGAGCCGCTCGACGCGCTCGGGGTGCTGCGCGGCGAAGAGGCTGGAGATCATGCCTCCCATGCTGTGGCCGCAGAGGACGGCCTTCTGCCAGCCGAGGGCGTCGAGGAGCTTCCCGACGAACCCCGCGAACCACTCGATTGTGTAGGGGAGGTCGGGCTTGTCGGACCCCCCGAATCCGGGGAGGTCGATGGCGACGCAGTGGTAGCGGGCGGAGAGCGGGGGGAGCATCACGCGCCAGAACTTGAGCGAGGCGCCCCAGCCGTGGATGAGGAGGGCGGGCTCGCCGCTGCCGGCCTCCTCGTAGTGGACCTTGATTCCCTCGACCTGGATGAACGGCATGAGCCCCCTCCCGAAGCGACGCGACAGGATAGCAGCGGGCGAAGAACGATGCAAGCGGCGCGCGGGGCCGGTACGATACGCGGATGGCCGAATTCCAGTTCTACGGGACCTGGGACGACACCTGGGCGCTGCTCAGGGCGGTCCTCGCGCGCGAGGGGACGGCGTTCGTGGCCGACCTGGCGTACCACTACCCGAGGCCGGTCTGGATCCGAAACCTGACGTCGCACGCCAGGGAGATGCTCCATCGGCGGCGGCGGGTGTACGTCTTCGGCGAGGGCTTCTCGACGCGACCCCCGTGCCTGGTGCAGCAGATGACGGGCGCCGTCGCGGGGAAGCACTTCGTCTACCTGGCGGGGGGAGGGCAGGGGCTCGAGCTGGCGCTCCCGAACAGCCACCTCGACGAGGGGGTGTGGCAGCTCGACGCGGGGAGGCTGACGTACCCGCACGAGTTCTGGAACGGGGAGCGGGGGCGGTGGGAGAAGCCGAGCACGGCGCTCAAGGGGGCCTTCCTGGACGTGAAGGCGCGGTGCCGGGGGGAGTTGGAACAGCACCTGCCGATCCGGGACCTCTGGATCGGCCCGCACGCGTGGGACCTGGTGCGGGACGGGAAGGCGCGGATCCGGGTCCTGATGCTCCCGCCGGGCGCACGGAACGCTTGACCGGAATAACGCACCGCGTTACTCTCGCCAGCGGGCCGGGAGGGGAGGCACACGGGACCGCGGATGGCGTCCGCACATCTCAAGCAGACCCTCGTTGCGCACCAGATCGGGCGTCTCAAGGAGACCTACCGCGACTTCGTCACCGACGAGGCCACGCGGACGCTCGGCGAGTTCTTCTTCGACCGGATCTACTCCACCGGCGACGACAAGGACAAGCGCGACGCCGACTTCAAGCGGATGTACGAGACGTTCAAGGACCGCCTGGGGGAGGACATCGCCGGGCAGCTCCAGAAGTTGATCCACGTGAACGAGCTGACGGACGTGCTCGACGATCGGATCGTGGAGACCCTGGAGGGGTACGGTGTCGAGGCCAAGTTCACGAACGAGCAGTACGAGCGGGCCTACAGGGAATGCGACAACTACGAGGAGCGGGCGGAGCAGATCGATCTCCTGTGCGAAGCGATGGTCTTCTTCCACACGATCGCGCACTGGAGGTCGATGGGGCTGGCGCTCAAGGTGATCAAGCTCGTCGCGCGGCTGAAGGGGGCCCGGGAGCTGGCGGAGTACCTGGACGAGGGGTACCGCGCGTTCCGGACGGTGAAGGACGTCACGAAGTTCCGGGAGACGGTGTACGGGCGGGAGTTCGTGAGGCTGAACCGGATCTACGGTCTTCCCCAGGAGCCGCGGCCGATGGCGCCGCGGAAGGGAAGGGCGGGCACGAGGCGATCGAGATAGGGGAGAGCGGGATGGGGGTCTTCCGCGACGCGGACCACGCGTGGGAGTGCCTGGGCGGGCTGTTCGAGACGCTCTCGCGCGACCCGGAGGTGGGGCCGAAGCTCAGGGAGGCGGGGATCATTCTCCGCATGAACTACACGGAGCCTTCGCTCTCGGTCACGGTGGACGCGACGGCGCTTCCGGTGGACGGCGCGCACGTGGCGATCCTGCGAGGCGATGTCGGGGGGCTCGTCCCGCAGGCGGAGCTCGACATGAGCGCGGACACGGCGCACCGCTTCTGGCTCGGGCGGCTGAATCCGATGATGGCGATGATGAAGCGGGAGATCGTGGCGCGCGGGCCGATCGGGCTCGTGATGAAGCTGCTGCCGATCGTAAAGCCGGCGCACTCGATCTACCCCAGGCTCCTCGCCGAGCGGGGGCACGGGGCGCTCTTGGAGGCGTAGAAAAAAGTTCCATCCCGTTTCCGGATTCCTCTTGACGCTCATGACGCACCGCGTTATATTCCCCTCAGTCATGACGCAGTGCGGCATGTCTCACGGTGAGGCGGTCGCGGCGGAGCGTCGAAAGGAGGATGAACCATGGCGAACACGAACGGGAACGGAACCTGGAGCTTCCAGCTCCGCCGCATGGTCCTGGCGGGTGTCGGGGCGGTCAGCCTGGCGAAGGAAGAGGTCCAGTCGTTCGTCGAGAAGGCCGTCGAGCGGGGCGAGATGGCCGAGAAGGACGGGAAGAGCATCCTGAAGGACCTGGTCGCCAAGCAGAAGAAGAACCTGAAGGAGGGCACGACGAAGCTCGAGCACGGCCTGGACGGGCGGCTGGAGCGGCTCCTCGGCCGGATGCGGATCGCCACGAAGGGCGACATCCAGAACCTGACCGAGAAGGTCGAGGCCCTGGCGTCGAAGGTGGAGAAGAAGGGCCGGAAGTAGCCCTCGCAGCTTCGGAACCGAAAAACACCCCGGGGGTGTCCCCTCTGTTCCGGCGGCCCGCGAGTAGGCTCACTCCCGCCGCCGAAAAATTGGGGGCCCTCCGGGGCTTCTATCGAGAAGGGTCGGTTCCGCGCATGTCAGACGATCCCACGCCTGCCCGGACCGTCGTCGTCAAGCGGTACTCCAACCGCAAGATGTACGACACGAGCGCCAAGCGCTACATCACGCTCGATGAGATCTCCACCCTCGTTCGCGACGGTGCGGAGGTCAAGGTCATCGACAACCAGACGGGCGAGGACATCACGGGAGTGACGCTCTCCCAGATCGTGGTGGAGAAGGAGCGCCGCCACGAGGGGATCCTGCCGCGCACCTTCTTCACGGAGGTGCTCCAGAAGAGCGGCCGGACGATGATCGACACGGCAAAGCGGCTGGTCTCCGGCTGGTTCGGCACGGCGCTTCTCGACGAGGAGGAGATCAACCGCACGGTGGATGGCTTGGTCGAGGCCGGTAAGATCGCCCGCGCACAGGCGGACGAGCTCAAGACTGCCCTGGTCGAGAAGGCCTCCCTCTCCTGGAAAAAGCTCGACGAGGCGATCAACAAGCGGATCGAGCAGAGCCTCTCGCGCCTCTCCCTCGCGACGCGCTCCGACGTCGAGCGCTTGAAGGAGACAATCACCCGCCTCGAGGCCCAGGTCGCCCAGAGTGGCGGCAAGAGGCGCCGCAGCCGCCCGCGCAAGGGCGCGGCGGAGTAGTCTCCGCTGCTGAACCCGCCTGGGCTGAAGGAAGGGGAGTCGTGTCAGTCTCGAGTGCCATCTACGGCCCCATCCGCGACGCGATCAAGAGCGGGGCGGTCCGAATCACAGAGCATGCCACGCAGGCGATGCGCGACGACGCCCTCACCGTGGACGACGTGCTGCACGCGACCTCCGCCGGCGAGGTCATCGAGGACTACCACGTCGACTTTCCCTTCCCGAGTTGTCTGGTGTTGGGCGGGACATCGGACGGTGGTATCATCCATTCGGTGTGGGCGTTCAATGGGACGACGAAGACGGCCATCCTCATCACTTGCTATCGCCCCGATCCCAGTCGCTGAATCGATTTCCGCGTGAGGAAGCCATGAAACGACTCGCGCAGCGTTGCGCCCTCTGCGGGGGAGAGACCACCGTCCGCGAGGTCGAATACCTCGTGAGTGGGAGCCGCGACGTCGTTCGCATCCAGGTAGAAGCTGAGGTCTGCCTCAAGTGCGGTCAGAGGACCTTCGAACCGGACACCGTGAGGAGGTTCGAGGAGATGCGTCGCAAGCTGGATGCGGGAGACGTGTCTGCCCTGGAGCCGCTCGGTCGGACCTACCGGGGGTGAGCGACGCATGAACTGGGGCGGCTACCTGCGTGCGGCGCTTCGCGGGCTCGTGCAGGCGGTCCCTGTCGTTGGGCCGATGGTCGCCGAGTGCGCCAAGCACGCCGATGAGGAGCGGTTCCAGGCCCACGTCGAGGCGCTCGCCCTCCGAGTCGCCCGGGGGGAGCGGGGCAGGACCCAGGGCCTCCTGCGCCTGACCGAGGACGAGGTCGAGCAGGCCGTCGCAAACGGGGTGCGGCCCTGCCGGAGCCCGATCGAAACCACCTTGTCGCACCGCTCGCGCAACCGTCGGCGGGGGCGCCTGCCGATTTCGTGCGCGACGCGCTGACGCGCGTGCTGACGGGACTCTCGGAGTCGCCTCGCGTGCGGCATTCTCTCCTGACCTGCCTCTCCGCACGCATCGAGCAGGGTCGGCCGCTCGAGCCCGGAACGAGGATCGACAAGTACGAGGTCCTCGAGCTCATCGGCGTAGGCGGGATGGGGATGGTTTACCGCGCGAGGGACCTGGAGCTGGACCAGGACGTCGTGATGAAGCTGCTTAGGCCGCAGCTCGCGAGCGACCCCGCGTGCGTCCGTCGGTTCATCGAGGAGGCGAAGGTCGGGCTCGAGCTGACGCACGACGGCATCGTCCGCGTGCGAGACGTCCGTCGGCACGATGGTACGCCGTACCTCACGATGGAGTGGGTCGAGGGAGGGACGCTGCGGGGGCTGCTTGACGCGCGCGGGAAGCTGACCTGGACCGAGGCGGAGCCGATCGTGCGGGGATTCCTGCGTGCCCTGGCGTACGCGCACGGGAAGGGAGTGCTGCACCTCGACGTGAAGCCTGAAAACGTCCTCCTGCCGCGCCACGATTCGCCGAAGCTATGCGACTTCGGTCTGGCGAGGGCGCTCGCGCGCCCCGGGGGCCTGTCGATGTTGCCCGGCGCTGGGACGCCCGACTACATGCCGCCCGAACAGCGCGCAGGCGGCGTCATGGACAAGCGGGCGGACGTGTATTCGGCGGGCGTGGTGCTCTACGAGATGCTGGCGGGCGCCCTGCCGGACCGGCACTCCCCGTCGCTCGCGGAGGGCTTCGGCGTGGAGGGGCGCCTGTCCCAGGCCGTGGAGGCGGCCCTGCGCCGGGACCCCTCGCTTCGCCCCGCGGACGCGCGAGCGTTCTTGGATCGGCTTGATGTACCTCGCGTCGAGGTGGTTGAGCCGCAAGCGCGCAAGCGGACCAGCGCGACCTCGCCCGAGGCCATCGACACGCCTCGACACGGGAGGGAGATGGCCTCCCCGCGCATCGTCATTCCAGGCTTGGTCTTCCTGCGTGTAAATGAGAAGGGGTACGAGGAGTATCGGCACGAGAAGACGGGGATGGAACTCATCCACGTGCCGCCCGGGGAGTTTCGGATGGGGAGCGAGGAGGGAGTGGCGTACGAGAAGCCCGTGCATCGCGTTGTGCTGGATGGGTACCTCATCGGGAAGTACGAGGTGACGAACGCGCAGTATCGTGCGTTCACCAAAGCGACCGGGCACCGGGAGCCTCCCCAGCCGGGCAAGGGGTGGGGATACGCGAACTACTTTACGGTTTCGCAGTACGACGAGTACCCCGTCGTGCACGTGAGTTGGGAGGATGTGAAGACGTACTGCGACTGGGCGGGGCTGGCGTTGCCGACGGAGGCGCAGTGGGAGTACGCGGCGAGGGGGAAGGATGGGAGGGAGTACCCGTGGGGCAACGATGCCCCGGACGCGGATCGTGCCCAGTACGGGAAGTCGCTGGACAGTGGTGACTACACGAAGTGGGTAGGGTCGTTCCCGAAGGGGGCGAGCGCGGTTGGGGCGCTCGACATGGCGGGAAATGTGTGGGAGTGGTGTGCGGACTGGTTTGGTGAGAAGTACTACGCGGGCTGCGGTGACGGGAGGAGGAACCCGCCGGGGCCGGATCGTGGCTCGTATCGCGTGCTGCGCGGGGGCTCGTGGTACGGCAGCGTCAGAGTCCTGCGTGGGGCCCTCCGCAGCAAGCTTGGCCCGGGCTGCAGGAGCGACTACCTCGGCTTCCGTGCGGCGAGGAGTCTCGCACGCTGAGTGCTGGACTCTGTCTGCTGGCTTCCGTCCCCTGGCTTCTGGCACGGAGGGTGTCCCCGCGCTCCCGCAGTACCGGAGATGCCTGCATGGAGACGCTCAGCTGCTTCGGCTGCGCGTCAGGCGCGCGGAGCGGCGCCTTGCGAGGTGCGCCGGATCCAGATACCATGAAGACGTCGGGAAACCGCTGCGGCTCGCGAGGAGGCTTCCATGCCCTGTCCCTTTCCGGGGATGGACCCGTATCTTGAACGACGTGAGATCTGGGCAGACTTCCACGACAACCTGATTGCCCGGGTCCAAGCAGCGCTGCAGCCCCTTCTGCGCCCTCGGTACGTGGCTGTGACGCAGGACCGCATCTACGTCGTGGAGTCGGAACGCGCTGTCCGTCCGGATGTGTCTGTCGTGCGAACCTCCTCGCGCGAGTCGTCGCCCCCCTCCCATCGGACGGTCCTGGAACTGGACACGCCCGTCGTGTTCGACCTGGTCCGGGAGGAGATTCGCGAGCCCTTGATCCACATTGTGGAAACCGCGTCCGGGAACCGCCTCGTGACCGCGATGGAGGTGTTGAGCCCGACGTACAAGGAGACCCGGGACGGCCGGACGGCCTACCTGCAGGAGTCTGGGGAGTTGTGGGAGGGGGGGGCGAACCTCGTGGAAATCGACCTGTGGCCGGGCGGGGAGCCGATCGTCCGCGTGCCGCGCGAGCGGTTGGAGTCGCTGCGTCCCTGGCGCTACGTGGTGGCGGTGAGCCGCTTCGAGCCTCCGAAGCAGGAGGTCTACCGGAAGACGCTGGATCAGCGTCTCCCTCGGGTGGGTGTGCCATTGGCGAAGGGCGACTTGGACGTTCCCCTCGACCTCCAGGCGGTATTCGCCCGGTGCTGGGAGGAGGGGCCCTACCCGGAGCTGCTTCGCTACGACGGGCCTCCGCCTGGAGGCCTGTCGGCGGAGGAGGCACGGTGGGCCGAGGGCATCCTGCGGACAGCGGGGATTCGCGCCTGACACGGTGCCACTACCTCGGCTCCAGGCCCTCCAGCCAGTCGATCACCCTGCGCTCGAACTCCTCGGGCGCCTGTCTCCACGCCCCGCAGTGTCCGGCGCCTGGGACGAGCCACAGCTCGGCGTGGTCCGGGCTCGCGTCGCGGATCGCCATCGAGTGACCTGACGGAGTCTCAATGTCTGCGTCGCCGTGCATGAGCAACAGCGGCGTGCTCGTTGCGCCTGCCGCCACCTCCGGGCTCGCCTGCGCCAGGCGTACGCCGTAGCGGAGCCGCGCGTAGAGCACACCCGACGCGACGATCGGCCGAACGAGTAGGCGGGCGAGCCAGGATCCTCCCAGGAACTGCGCGCCGCGATCCACCGCGATGTCGGCGAAGCTCGAATAGCTCGCCTCGGCGATCACGCCACGGAGGCATGCGCCGGCCCGGGGCGCCTGCAGCAGAACGGCTCCGCCGAGCGACGCCCCGAAACCGAACACGCACCGGGCGCCGCGTTCCGTGAGCCACCGCTGCCACACTGCGGCGTCCTGGGCCTCGATCACGCCGTAGGTCGAGAGGTCGCCTTCCGACTCGCCGTGCCCGCGCAGGTCCGCGAGCAGCACGCGGTAGCCGTGCCTCGCCAGCAGCTCGGCGTGCGCGACCATGGCGGATCGGCGATCGGCGATGCCGTGCAGGGCCAGGACCGCGCTGCCGCGATCGGCCGGCGGAGCCACGTACCAGCCTCGCAACCGGGTGGCCCCCGAGGTCACCTCGACGTTTTCGACCTTCCCCAGCATGGCGAGCCGTTCGCGCGCGCCAGGGTCGTTCGCCAAGCGCGCCGGTCGGAGGGCGCCCTCCGCCAGGAAGACGCCTGCGACTCCGCACAGCAGCAGGTACCCCCCGACGGCCAGCGCACCCCAGCGGAGCAACCGCTTGCGCGACCAGAAGCGTCGTATCGGGGCAGCGCTCGACATGTCAGAGCTCCATCGGGCGGCCCCTCCGCGTGATCGCCCGGATACAGTTGCCGTTCACCGCGGAGACGCAGAGTGCGCAGAGGAGCGCAGAGGCGAGATCCACGGGAACGCGCCGGCTCCCATGGATCACGCCTCTGCGCTCCTCTGCGTCCTCTGCGACTCTGCGGTGCACGAACCCCGTCCAGGGCCCGGTGCGGAGCTACTTCTTCTGCTGGTAGAGGCGCGCGGCGGCGTCGAGGAGCGGCTTGAGCGAGATGAGCTTGAACACCGACCCGCGGACCTGGATCAGCCCCTGCCGATAGGCGTCCCCCAGCCCCGACTTCCCCGAGAGCACCTCGTGCAGGAGCGTCGCCGGCATCCCCAGGTCGAGGTCCGCGGGCCCGTCCTCGCCCCCGCACGCCACCTCCGCGGGGCTCTTGCGGCAGTTCAGCTTCACCACCGCCGCGGGCTCCGTCAGGCGGAAGCGGATCACCGACCCCTTCGCCATCGACCCGTAGTCCGGGTCGTCCAGGAGCTCCCGGAAGAGCGTGCCGAGGCGATCGTACACGGCCTTGGTGTCGCGGAAGGGCTTCGACATGGCTACCAGAACACGCCCTTCCGTTCCGCCAGAAGCTCGTGGATCTTCTTCTGGATCGAGTCGCGGACCTGGTTCGACACCTTCGACACCACCAGGAAGTTGTCCGCGTCCTCGGGCTTGTACCGGTTCGTCGGCACCGGGTCGCAGAAGTGGATCTTCCACTTCGAGGGGAGGGGGATCGTCCCGAAGATCCCCAGCCACGGGAAGGTCGGCGTCATTGGCACGATCGGCAGGTTGAAGATCTTCTCCGCGAGGTGCAGCCGCCGGAAGTTTGGGTGGATCTCCTCCGCCCCCACCACCGCGCACGGCACGATCGGCGCCCCCGTGCGGATCGCCATCCGAGCGAACCCGCCGCGCCCGAAGCGGGCGAGCTTGTAGCGGTCCTTGAAGAGCTTCCCCACGCCCTTCAGCCCCTCCGGGAAGACCGCCACGAGGCGGTCCTCGTGGAGCAGCCGCTCGCCGTTCTCCGGGTGCGCCAGGATCTGTCCCGTCCGCGTGAGCATCGGGGCCACCCACGGGACCTGCGTGAACCAGTCGAGGTAGAGCGTGCGGACGTAGCGCGGCTCCGCGTGCTCCTCCCAGATCGAGGTCATGATCATCGCCCCGTCCCAGGGGAGGACCCCCGAGTGGTTCGCGACGATCAGCGCCCGCCCCTGGCCCGGGACGTTCCCGATCCCCGTCGTGTCCACCCGCCAGTAGAAGCGGTACAGGAAGCGGAAGACCGGCCGGACCCAGTCCGTGAACTCCTCGTCGAGGCCGTACGGATCGACCTCGTACTCGCCCTTCGCGCGCCGCGCGAGCATCGACTTCCACTGGTCCGACATCCCCGTGAGGAACGACCACGCGCTCTTCCAGGTGTCCGTCGCGAGCCAGGTCGCCTGGCGCATGAGGAAGTTCCGCGCGGCGCGGAGCAGCTCCTCCCGCGCCTGAGGGGCCACCTTCTCGATCCCCGAGCGGAAGGTATCGATCACGCTCGACGGCGTGATCGACGGGAAGAGGCGCGAGATCGGGAAGCGCTCGACCGCGCCCTTGAGGAGGTTTTCCACCTCGTCGCGGAGACTGCGCTCCACCCGCGGCGTCGGCGCCTCCTCTTCCGGCGGCTGGTGCTTGCGGCAGAATTCCGAGTCGGCGACCGACCGACCGCGGCAGGGGGACCCCTTCGCCGTCGTCGCCGTGCAGCGCCCGTTCGTGCCCACACCCATCGCTACCACCAGTCCTCCTCGACCTCCTCGAGCATCCCTTCCACTTCCTCCGGCTCCAGCGCCTCCGCGGGGCCCTTCCTCGTCAGCTCCTCGACGATCTCCGCGAGGCCGACGCGCGGGGAGAACTTCAGCTCCTCCTTCATCCGCTTCGTGTCCGCCACGCAGTTGAATTTCAGGTGGTCCACCTCGATCGGGATCTGCTTGAACGAGGCGAGCCCCGGCGCGATCTTGAGCGCCAGGTTCGCGATCGGGGCGAACACCGGGAGGTAGGCCAGGTTCCCCTTGCGCAGGAGCTTGAGGAGCGGGATGACGCCGTCGGCCGCCACGTTCACGGCGCCGCGGACGTCGTGTCGGCAGGCGGCGAGGAGCGCTTCGATCGCGTCGTCCTCGTGCAGGAGCTGTAGGAGCGGGTCGAACCCCATCGCAATCGGCGGGCTCGGGAGCCCGAGGAACCGCGAGAGGGGGGAGTCGCTCGTGGGGCCGAGGAGGGGGGCGAAGCGGAGGAGCGTCGTGATCAGCCTCGGGTGCGTCGCGACGAACTCCTTCGCGTATCGCTCGACCTCGACGCGCTCCTTGAGCCACGCGAGGTGCGGCCGTCCGCGCATCGGCCTCGTCTCGACCAGGTAGTTCGGGTTGTCGTAGACCGCCCCGTAGGCCCACGTCGTGCTCGCGAGGACGAGCTTCCGCGCCCCCGCCTCCGCGGCCGCCGCGGAGACGTTGAGCATCCCCATCACGTTCCGGTCGAAGACCTCCTCCTGGTGGCGGTACTCCTCCAGGAAGTCGAGGTGGACGACGGTGTCGACCTTCTTTTCGGAGATGAAGTCGACGAGCGCCGCGTCGCGCGGGTCGATCTCCTCGATCTCGACCTTCTTCGGTGCCGGGGGGCCTTCCTCGGGGCCCGCGAGGCCGTAGACCTTGCGCGTGCCGGGGAGGGACCAGAGGCGGGAGGCGAGGGATCGGGCGAGGACGCCGTGGATCCCCGTGACGAGGTAGACGCCCTTCATGCGAGGCTCCCTGAACGGCGGGGATCGTAGGGGCCGGACGGCCTCAAGTCAAGAGCGCCCCCGGCGGCCGTTCACTTGTTTTCGCCGCCCTCGACCTTCCGGGCCTTCACGCCGAAGAAGATCGCGTCGCCGTGCTGCGGCTTGCTCTCGTCGTACTTCTTCGCCTGCTCGACGGTGAGGAGCTGCTTGATCCGCTCGTCCGACTTGCGGCTCATCTCCTTCATCTTCGCCTCCATGGCGCTGGGCTCGGGCAGGTCGCCGGTCCCGGCCCACATGGACTGCATCTCCTTCTCGCGCTCCGCCCAGACCTTCTGGATCTCGGCCTTCTGCGTCTCGGAGAGGCCGAGCTCCTTCGCGAGGGAGTCGATGTCGTTGAAGCCGCCCATGACGGGCGCGGAGAAGGAGACGGTCGCCATGGCTCCAGCCGGCTCCTCGGCCATCGCCTCGCGGACGACGTTCTTGATCGCCTCGCGGGTGAGGTCGTCGAACGTCGGGCTGATCGGCGCGGGGAGCGCTGCCGCCACGGGGGACCCGGCGCCGCCGGGGGAGGGTGCCGCGCCGGCCGGAGCGCCCCCGGAGAGGGCGCGGACGCGGGTGGAGAGGTCGGCCACCTGACGGCGGAGGGCGTCGATCTCCGAGGGGTTGGGGAGGGCCGCGCCGGTCGGCTGGCCGGACGGCGCCTCGAAGGCCTCCCTCATGGGGGCGCCCGGTTCGGCCGCGGGGCGCCGCTCGATCTGCGAGACCTTCGCGGAGAGGGCGGCGAGGTCGCCGCGGATTTGCAGGATGGCCCAGGCCGAGAAGCCCGCGCCCGCGACGGCGGCAAGGAGGAGGACGGAGAAGACGGCCTTGAGCGGCGTGGACATGGAAACCTCCCGAGTGGCTCCCTCAGGGGCGCGGCGAGGGGGCTTCCGTCAGCGCGAAGAAGAGCGGGCGATCGGGCTCGAACCGACGACATCCACGTTGGCAACGTGGTGCTCTACCAACTGAGCTACGCCCGCGTAGGGGCGGCATCATAGGAACTCCCCGAGGGGCGTGTCAAGCGTGAGAACCCCTTCCCATTCCTGTTCCCCTTCCCTATCCCAGGTGTCTCAACACGCTGGGAAAGGGAAGGGGAACGGGAATGGGAAGGGGTTCCTTGACGTCCGGGGATCGTGGGTGTATTCTACTTTGCATCGTAAAGTCTCCAGGGGGATCCCGCCGATGACTGATCGCGATGCCGCGCGGGCGCTCGAGACGATCCGGACGCTCATGGAGCGCGGGACGAGATACCAGCACCTGTCGGGTCGGTCCGCGATCGCGGCGGGGGTCTTCGCGCTGGCGGGGAGCGCGCTCCTTGCGTTCCCGCCGCCGGGCGTCGACCCGGCGCGCGCGTTCCTCCCCGTCTGGGCCGGCGTCTTCGTCCTGGCCCTCTCGACCCACGCGGCGTTCACGGTGCGGATGGCGCGGGACCGCGGGGAGCCGGTCTGGAGCCGACAGGCGCGGACCGTCGTCCTGGCCCTGCTGCCGAACTTCCTCGCCGCGATCGCGGTCACGGCGTGGCTCGTCCGGACGGGGATGGCCGAGCGCATCCCCGCGGCCTGGATGATCCACTACGGCTGCGGGGCCCTGGCGACCTCGTTCTTCGCGCCGCGCGGGATCGGCGGGTTGGGCATGGCGTTTCTCGCCGTAGGCGCGGCGGCCCTCTTCCTACCCTCCTCGTGGGGGATCCTGGGCCTGGCCGTGACATTCGGAGGGTTCCACCTGGCGTACGGTACGCTCTCCCTCGGCTGGGAACGCCGCGAGGCCGCCATCGGACGGCCTCTCATGAACGTCCGCGTCGGCGCAGTGGAGGAGTAGGCCATGTCGACCGCGAAGCACCAGCAAGCTGGCCCTGCCAGGACGAGGCAGACGGCGCTCCCCGGAATCGTCTTCGAGCCCGTCGACCCCGTCATCCACCAGCCGGCCCGACTCTCGATCCTCTCCGTCCTCGCCGCCACGGAGTCGATGACATTCTGCGAGGTGAAGGGCCTGACGGGCCTGACCGACGGCAACCTCTCCATTCACGTCCGGAACCTGGAGACGCACGGGCTCGTGAAGGTGGACAAGTCGTTCGTCGACCGCCGCCCCCAGACCCGCTACGCGCTCACGCCGAAGGGGCGGAAGGCCTTCGCCCAGTACCTCGAGCAGCTCGAGGAGTTCCTGAGGAGGCACAAGGGCCGCTAGCCCGCGCACGCGACGGCTGCGTGCGGCGCGTAGACTTTACAAATCAAAGGACTCGTCATGAGGAAGCCTGCCATGCGGATCGTCCTCGCGGAGGCGATGGGGATGTGCTTCGGCGTGCGGGATGCGATCGAGATTGCACTCCGAGAGGCGGCCCGCGGGCCGATCACCGTCCTCGGGGAGCTGGTCCACAACCCCGTCGTCGTCTCCCGGCTCCGCGCCGCGGGGGTCCTGGCCGCCCGGACGCCCCAGGAGGTCGTCACGCGCCGCGTGCTCGTCAGCGCCCACGGGACGTGCGAGGCCGTCCGCGAGGCCCTCCGTCTCGGTGGGCACGAGGTCCTCGAGGCCACCTGCCCGCTCGTCTCCCGCGTCCACCTCGCCGCGCGGCGGCTCCACGAGGAGGGGTACCACGTCGCGATCGTCGGCGTCGAGGGGCACACGGAGGTCCGCGGCGTCGTCGGAGACCTCCCGGAATCGACCGTCGTCCTCTCCGACGACGACGTCGAGCGGCTGCGCGGGAGGGCGCGGGTCGGGGTCGTGGCCCAGACGACGCAGCCGCTCTCGCGCGTGCTCGCGCTCGTCCGGACGATGCGCGAGAGGCTCCCCCGCGCCGAGGTCCGCCTCGTCGACACCGTCTGTCAGCCGACGAAGGACCGCCAACTCGCGGCGGAGAGGCTGGCCGCGCAGGTCCACGTGGTGGTCGTCGTGGGCGCGGCCCACAGCAACAACGCGAGGGAGTTGGCGACGACCTGCGAGCGGATGGGGGCGCGCGTGCATCGCGTCGCCGCCGCCGCCGAGGTGCGAGGCGAGTGGTTCGACGGCATCGACGCCGTGGGCCTCACCGCCGGGACGAGCGTCCCCGACGATACGATCGACGCCGTGCTGTCTGCGCTACGACAGCGCGCCGCCCGCGCAGGTCAGCAGGCAGGGGCCGATAAGGACGAGACCGTTGATGATCAGCCCCGCGATGGCGAGGCCCTTGCGGACGTTGCTTAGGCAGACGCCGATGATCGACAGCACCAGCCCCAGCAGGAGGAACACCGGCGCGCCGCACCCGCCGGCAAGCATCGGCCCCTGCAACTCGGGGTGGCTGGTCGCCCAGTCCCTCACCTCCTTCTGCATGGCCTCCTGGTTGTTCGGGTTCTGCTGCGCCTTCTCGAGGATCTTCTGGAGTTCCGACCACTGGGCGCGGACCCCCGCGAAGGCGATCAGGAGGCACCCCAGCGCGAGGAAGGGGCAGATGAATCCGAGCAGGCCGCAGAGGTTTGATCCCTTCTGCGGGGGAGCGTAGGGCGCGGGGCCGCCGGGGTACCCCATGGGGGGGGGCGGGTAGGCGGCCGGCACGGCCCCCTGGGGCGCCAGGCCCGCCACGGGGACCGGCGGCGCGGCCTGCGCCGCGTAGCACCGTGCGCAGACGATTGCCTGGCCGAACAGGTAGGACCCGTCGCGGTAGTAGCTTACCTGGCCGCAGCGGCTGCAGGTGAAGGTGTCGGTCGCCATGCTCTGCTCCCGTGTGTGGCCGGATGTGGGCGGCTGAACGGCGATGATAGCGGGCCGGCACCGGCGCTGTCAAAGGGCTCCGTCTTGATGGGTGCATGACCGCCTCTGCGAATCGACCCCTTCCCCTTCCCTTTCCCAGGCTACTCAACCCGCCGGGAAGGGGAAGGGGAACGGGAAGGGGAATGGGAGGAGCGGAAGATCACGAGCGGTCATGCACCCCGTCTTGATCCCGTCCCCTTGTGCCCGTATCCTGGCGGGTTCGCGGAGGAGGTTCTTCGTGCGCGTCAGCGTCTCGGTCCTGGGAAGCGGCTCCAAGGGGAACTGCACCGTGGTCTGGACCGAGGGGACGGCCCTGTTCGTGGACGCCGGGGCCTTGTCGGTCTCCTACATCGAGCGCCAGCTCGCCGACGTCGGCCTCGCCCCCGGGCGCGCCGCGGGCGTGCTGATCACGCACGCCCATCGCGACCACATCGACCTGACCACGTACAACCTCTGCCACAGGTACCGCGTGCCGCTCTACACGCATCCGCTTACGTGGCAGGTCGCCGTCGAGAAGACGAGGCGCCTCAAGCGGCTCTCCGAGGCCGGCCTCGTGCACTTCTTCCGGACGAGGACGGTGCAGGTCGGCGACTTCGCCATTACGCCGTTTCGCGTGCCTCACGGCGTGCCCGAGAAGGTCGGGACCCCGGTGGGGTTCCAGATCGCCACGAGGGAGGCCTCGCCGACGCGGGTTTTCTACGCGACCGACCTCGGCCACGTCCCTGATCGCGTCGTGAGGCGGATCTCGGAGGCGGACCTCGTGGTCCTGGAATCGAACCACGACGTGGAGATGGAAATCGCCAGCCAGAGGCACCCCGACCACATCGATTGGGTCCTCTCGGACCGCGGGCACCTCTCGAACGAGCAGGCCTCCCGGGCCCTGGGCCAGGCGCTCGCTGGCAGGGCCAGCTTGCTGGCGGGACGCAACGGCCGCGGCGCGACCGTGGTCCTGGCGCACCTCTCGGAGGAGTGCAATACGCCGGACCTCGCGCTCGTCGCCGCGCAGCGCGCCACGCTCGGGTTCGAGGGCATCCGCATCGTCCTCGCGCGCCAGCGCGAGCGCACGCCGACGCTCACGATCGGCGGGTAGGCCTGATCCGGAAACTGCTGGGAATCCCAGCAGTCCACTCCCCTGAGTGGGGTGAAATCCAGCACTTTGACCAGACGGTCAACCTGGCGCATTCCGTCTCAACACACTTCCTCAAAAGGTCTTGTGCTGGTTTTGCTCGTCTGGCACGCCGCGTGTGGATGGATCGCAGTCCCCGCTGGAGGAGACTGCGATGCGAAAGACCTGGATCGCGGCAGTAGCCGCTCTCGCCGTGCTGGTCGTCGGAATTGCCATCCCGTCTACGGGACGTCGGCTCCTTGAACGTCCGCGGACGGGCAGGACGCCTCAAGCCACCCCTCTGGCGGAGTGGCCAGCGGCGGCGCCTGCTCTATGGCCAGAGGAGAAGCCGTGGAAGCCGAATCCGCCCGTGCCAAAGAAGCCCGAGTGGGCGGAGAGGCTCTGCCCGGACGTCGAGACGCGCGCCGAGGAGGAGTGGCCGATTGGCCTGCGCGATTGGAGGTCGAGGATCGACGAGATGGTGGCCTGGGATACGGCGCCGAGGGTGTACACGGTCGGCCTCCGTCCCACCGCCACCGTGGGGGACCAGCATCGGGTCCTTGCGAAGATGGGCATGAACCAGTGGTCGAAGTGCTGCGGGTTTGGCGCCCGTGCAAGCGCCTTCACCGTGCTCGTGAGCGTCGAAGAGGGGAGGGAGCCCCGAGCGGTCCTCGCTGCCCTGATCGACGATCTCGTCGTCGATTTCGTCTGCCCAGGGCCCGTCGGCCTCCCGTCGACGATCGCAGCGCCCAGCGAGCCCGCCGGGAACGTCGATCCGAAGTGGATCACGGAGCAGAACTGGAGGAGCCGGATCGACGAATTGGCGACCTGGGAAATCGAGAGCGACGCCTACGAGATCGATTTCCGACGCGGTACCACGGACGAGGACCGCCGTCGGGTCTATCGGAAGATGGGTGTCCTCCGGGTAGAGGCCGACTGCGGGGTCTTCGAGGGGAACGACGATGGAACCGATGGGGCGGGCTACCTCCTCTTCGTCCGCTCGGGGAGCGACGTCCGAACTACGCTGAACTCCGTGGTCGACGATCCGGCGGTCCACGTTGTGTACCCGCATGTGGGAATCCGCCTGGACGAGATGCCCGACGACCCCGAGTTCCCCCGCAACTCCGCCTTCCACAACGCCGGCCAGACGGGAGGTTTGCCCGGCGCCGACATCGATGCCCCGGAGGCCTGGGACATCTGGAATGCGCCCTTCATGCGCGAGTGCGTCGCCGTTCTGGACACCGGCATCGACATGACCCACCCCGATCTCCGCGGGAGCCGATGGATGAACTTCCGCGAGCTCAATGGGCTGCCTGGCGTCGACGACGACGGCAATGGCGAGAAGGACGACATCTACGGCTACGACTTTATTGACAACGACGGCGACCCCTCCGACGAGGACGGGCACGGGACCATGGTGGCCGGAGTCCTTGCTGCGGCCTCCGATCGATGGGGCACCGCGGGGCTTTGCAGGGAAGTCGTGATCCTGCCCATCCGGATGACGGGCGAGGGGCAGGTCCTCGGGCCGAGCAAGATCGTCAGGGCGATCGAGTACGCCGTTCGATGCGGTGCCGACGTCATCCAGTGCTCCTGGTACCTGCCGCAGACCTTCTCCGAACTGAGGGGAGCCATCGAGTATGCGAACAGGATGGGGGTCCTGGTCGTCTGCACGGCGGGGAACTTCCCGATCGACGTGGACCAATCCACGCACTTCCCGGCGAGCGTCAGCCTCCCGAACGTCGTGGTCGTCACCGGGACGGACCAGTGGGACCGGTTCATCCCCTCCTTCGGCTACGGTCGGGAACGCGTCCTGCTCGCCGCCCCAGGGAGCGAAGTCCTGACGACGATGATGGGGAACAAGATCGGCCACGCCGGGGGCACGTCGATTGCCGCGCCGCAGGTCTCGGGGGCGGCCGCGCTCGCCATCGGATACTGGAAGTTCATGAACTACGCCGACACCAGGCCGACTCTCGACGTGCTCGTCTCCGCGCTCACCCGGGGCGTGGACCGACTCCCGACACTGGAGGGAAAGTGCCGCACGGGCGGTCGCCTCAACCTCGCCAAGGTGCTCGGCGCCATCTACGAGCAGGACCGTCATGCCATGGTCGGGTGGACCTACCGCGGCGGTCGGTATCTCTCGGGCGTGCAGGTGACGCTCTCCAGCGGGCGAACGACCGCGAGCGACCAATTCGGGTCTTGGGCGTTCCACTCGCTCCGCGACGGGCTACACGGTCACGCCGTCGCGACGGGGCTACTCGTTCTCGCCGCCGTCCCAGAGCGTGACGATGCAGGGCCGCGACGAGCGCGTCCCGAACTTCTCCGCGACGCCGATCGCGCCGCGCGTGATCTCCGGCGTCGTGCGGAACGGCGACCAGCCCGTCGCGGGCGCCACGGTGACGATCTCGGGCGAGGTCTCTGACGTGGCGGAGACCGATGGGGAGGGGGGCTTTCGGATCGGGGCCCTGGTGGATGGCGAGTACCAACTGTCGGTCAGGCGCGCGGGCATGGCCTTTGTCCCCGAGACCGCCTGCATCACGATCGACGGCGGCGACATGGGAGTCCGCTTCGATGTCGCCCCGAGCGGCGGCGTGTCGAGAAGGTCGGCGTCCGAGGTGTTTCGCGAGGAGGGCCTCGCGATCCGCGACGGCGAGGCGTTGGAGACCGCCATCGTGGTGGAGGAGACGGAGCCGGCCGACGCGGTCCACGTGTTCGTCGAGATCCGCCACCCGATGAGGAACGACCTCTCGTTGATCGTCGTCGCCCCGGACGGAGAGGAGGTCATCCTGAGCTGGGCCGATGGAGGACCGCCGGACCTCGTGGGGTGGTTCGGGAGGGAGCTGCAGGCCACAGGGCCCATCTGGAGGCTCGCGGGGCGCCCGACGGGGACCTGGAGGCTCCGTGTGCGCGACATCGCCCCGGGCGACGAGGGGACGCTCGTCCGCTGGGGGCTCGCGTTCGTGCGGGACAGGTCCGGACAGAACGCGCGCCTCGTGCTGGGCTGCGGGGCGAGCGGACAGGGCTGGGTCCAGGCGCTCGACGCGGACCTGCGCCGCGCGACGTGGACCCGGCACCTGCAGGACGGCTACACGCTTGGCGAAACGCGGCCGTCGTGTGGCGACGTAGACGGAGACGGCCTCGAGGAAATGGCGATCGGGGTCGGCAGGGGAGGAGCCGGCTGGGTCGCTCTGCGGGACGACGAGACGCACGGGCGGGCGCTCCTCGCGTGGCTGCGCGTCCCCGACGAGGCGTACTGCGCGGCGAACGGGGAGACGCGCCCCTCGCTCGGCGACATCGACGGGGACGGCCGCGCGGAGATCGTCGTCGGCCTCGGCGCGGGCGGAGGGGGGCGCGTGCCATGGCAGGCGTACAACACGCGGAACGGCGAGGCGTGGCCCGCGTGCGGCGATGTGGAGTTCGACGGGCGCGACGAGGTCGTCCTGGGGCTGGGGACGAACCCCGGCCGCGGCGGCTGGGCAGTCGTCCTCGACGACGCAGCGGCCGGTCTGCGCCCGATGCGATGGCTCGCGATTCCGTGGCCGGCGTACCGGGCGGCTGGCGGTGCCGTGCGTCCCGCACTCGGCGACCTGGACGGCGACCGTCGCGACGAGGTCGCGCTGGGGACGGGTCCCTTCCCACGGTCGGGCGGATGCGTCGCGATCCTCGACGACGCGAACCACGCGTTCGCTCCACGCGGATGGGCGCGCCTCCGTTGGCCTGCCTACAACGCCGCCAACGGAGAGACGTGGCCCGCCTTCACGCGCTGAGCACGCGTCGCGACTGCCGTCCGCCAGGGCAGGAGTGCCACGTTGGCAGCTTGCCGGAGGGCGTTTGGAAGCCACCGGTTCATCTCATGCGCCGTCTTCGAGTTGCGCAGCGGTCTCGCGAACAGGCGTTGGCGTGGCGGTTGCATCGATGAGCGGCGGACACGTTTTCATGGAGGTGTACCGATGTTCGGACTGATGACTCGACCGACCGACCTGGGGTTCGAGGTCCTCTCGAACCGTTTCCGCTCCCTCCTGGACGGGATCGAGGGCGCGCCGGCGATCGACCTCTACGAGGGCGCCGAGGGGTGGACGATGTACGTCGAGCTGCCGGGCGTCCGTCCCGAGGAGGTGAACCTGCACGTCGAGAGCGGCGTGCTCGCGCTCGAGGTGAAGAAGGGCGCGCCCGCCGAGGCGAAGGACCTGGCGGCCGTGCTGCGCGAGCGCGTCTACGGCGAGTTCCGCCGCGAGGTGACGCTGCCCGACGGCGTGGACGCCGAGCGGATCGAGGCGAGCTTCAAGGACGGCGTGCTCGTCCTGGCGCTCGCGAAGCGTGAGGATGCCAAGCCGAAGAGGATCGAGATCAAGGTGAAGGCGTAGGCGAAGAGGGACGTGCTTGATGGGCGTGGCCAGGGGCGACCATTCGGGTCGCCCCTACAGCCACGCCATCACTTCGGCGCAGCCTCCGGGGCCTTCGACTCGGCTTCCCGTTTCCTGGCCTCCTCCGAGGCCCGCGCGGCCGCGGAGGCTTGCGCGGCGGCATCACGCGCGAGCCTCTCTTCCATCATCATCTGCTCCCGCGCCGCGCGCGCACGAAACAGGAAGAACGTCGCCGCGCCGCCCCCGATCAGGATGATCGCCACCAGGACCCCGATGATCCCGAACAGGCTCCCCTCCTCGCGTCCTTCGCCTTCCATCGCTATCCTCCGCATTGCCCCCGGTGCCTGAGGGAGTGGTCGGCGAGAACCAGGGCCATCATCGCCTCCACCATCGGGACCGCCCTCGGCAGCACGCACGGGTCGTGCCTCCCGCGGCCCGTCACCTTCGTCTTCCGAGGCGTCCGGTCTACGGTGTCCTGCTCCAGCATGATTGTCGCGGGAGGCTTGAACGCCACGCGGATCACGACGTCCTCGCCGTTCGAGATGCCTCCCTGGACCCCGCCCGAGCGGTTCGTGAGCGTCCTCACGCGCCCTCCGCGCACCGTGAACGGGTCGTTGTGCTCCGACCCCGTCATCCCGACGCAGCCGAAGCCCGATCCGATCTCGAACCCCTTCGTCGCGGGCAGCGACAGCATCGCCTTCGCGAGGTCCGCCTCCAGCTTGTCGAAGACCGGATCGCCGAGGCCGACCGGGACGCGCCTCGCCACCGCCTCCACGACGCCGCCGACGCTGTCCCCCTGCCTCCGAACCCGCTCGATGAGCCTCAGCATCCGCTCTGCGCTCCTCGCGTCGGGGCAGCGGACGATGTTCGCCTCCACGTCGCGCGGGCGGACCTTGGATGGGTCGACGTCGGCGACGATCCGGTGAATCTGCTTCACGTAGGCGACGACCTCGGTCTTGTGCCCGATCCGCAGGAGCTTCCTCGCGACGGCGCCCGCGGCCACGCGGCCGATCGTCTCGCGCGCGCTCGCGCGGCCGCCCCCCTGCCAGTTGCGGATCCCGTACTTCGCCTCGTACGTGTAGTCCGCATGCGAGGGGCGGAAGCGGTCCGCAAAGGGCTTGTAGTCTTCGGGGCGCGCGTCCTTGTTGAACACGACCAGCGCGATCGGCGTTCCCAGCGTCCTCCCCTCGAAGACGCCCGAGAGGATCTGGACGCGGTCCTTCTCCTGGCGCTGCGTCACGATCCGGCTCTGCCCCGGCCTCCGTCGGTCGAGGTCCGGCTGGATGTCGGCCTCCGACAGCGGGAGCCTCGGTGGGCAGCCGTCCACGACGACGCCGACGGCGCCGCCGTGGGACTCGCCGAAGGTCGTGACGCGGAACAGGTGGCCGAACGTGCTTCCCATGCTACGAGGTCCGCTTTGCAAGGAGGGTGGAGAAGGAGACGGTCCCGTCGTCGGTTTCCTTGTAGTCGATCACGCGGAGCGACGGGAAGAGTGTCGGCAGCTCGCCGGCGCCGACGAGGAACTCGCGCCGGAACTTCGGCTTGTGCTTGAGGTGCCCGACGTTCCACGTCTCGAAGAAGAGGACGCCGCCAGGCGCGAGGGCGCGGGCGAGCGCGGGGCAGAGGTCGCGCTCCAGGTAACTCACGTCGACGACGAGGGCGTACGCGTCGGGCGTGGGGACCCAGGTCGTTGCGTCGGCGTGGTGGACCTGGATGGGAAGGCGCTCGAGCGCGGCCACGGCGCGCAGGGCGCCCACGGCGATCGCGGAGACCTCGACGGCGTCGACCGTGTACCCCTTCTGCGCAAGGAGTCGGGCGTGCCGCCCGTGCCCCGCGGCGACGTCCAGCGCGCGGCCCCTGGGCAGATTCGGGAGGGCCCGCAGCAGGCGGGGGCTCGGGGTCCAGTCCCAGTCGAACGCAGGGTCGAGGTACCTCGCGTCCCACCTCGCCCGGTCCGGGTGATCGCCGGAAACACCGCTCATCGCGCACAGTAGACCATACGACGGGCCCAGTTAGCAATGGACGCCCCGCGGCGCTTCTGGCATAACCCGCTGACTCCATGAAGTCCGCCGCGATCAAGAAGGTCCTGTCGCTCGTGATCCGCCTCGCGGTGAGCGCGGGGCTGATCGGCTACGTCGTCCACATCATCCCATTCCAGGACGTGGTTCCCCGCGTGGGCCAGGAGCCCCTCCGCGGGAGCGTCGTGGCGGAGACACCACAAGCCCTGACGGTGCTCGTGGACGGCGAGACGCAGGTCGTCCCGATCGATCAGGTCGAGAAGCGGCCCGACAAGCCTCTCTATGACCAGGGCTTCCTCTCGATCATCAAGCGGATGCGCCTGGGCGCATACCTGCCGACGCTCCTCCTCGTCCTCGCGGTCATCCTGATCGACGTCGTCCGCTGGCAGGTCCTCCTTCGCGTGCAGGGGGTCGAGCTGGCGTACGGTCCCGCCCTCGCGCTCACCTACGGCGGGATCTTCTGCAACAGCTTCATGCTCGGGTCGACAGGCGGCGACGTCATCAAGGCCGTCCTCGTCGCGCGCCGCACGACCCGCAAGGCCCGCGCGGTTCTCACCGTGTTCCTGGACCGCGTCATCGGCCTCGTGGCGCTCATCATCGTCGCCGGCGCGGTGATCCCGTTCGAGATCGACCGCGTCGAGGTCCGCCGACTCGCCTGGGGCGTCTACGGATTCCTCGCCGCCTTCTTCGGAGGGTGCCTCGTCTACTTCCACCCGGCCTTCCGCGCCTCGCGCCTCTTCCGCTGGCTCATGGCGAGGCTCAAGCTCAAGGTCCTCCACGAGCTCGACGCCGCGTTCTACGCCTACCGCGGCGCGCCCCGGGCGATCGGCATCGCGTTTGGCATTTCGTTCGTCGCCCACATGTGCGGGATCTTCGCGATCGTCGGATTCGGGACGGCGCTCGGGATCACGGGGCCCTCCGTCGCGCACTACTTCGTCTTCTTCCCGATCATCGCGGTCATCAGCTCGATCCCGATCTCGATCTCGGGCTGGGGCGTAGGCGAGGCGGCGTTCGTCGCCCTCTTCGGCCCCGTGGGCGTGACGCCCGCGGCCGCGGTGACCCTCTCCATCCTCTCGAGGCTCTCGACGCTCATGATGGGCCTTCCGGGCGGCCTCGTCTTCCTCCTCGGGATCGAGAGCCTGAAAGTGAAGGAGTCGGAGGTCGCCGACGTAGAGCGCGGCGAGGAAGGCCCCGACGGGCCGAGCGCCGGATGATGCGTGCTGGCAAAGTCAGCCTCCTGGTCCGCGGCCTCACATTCCACCCCCCCGGCGCCGAGGCCCCGGCCCTCGATCGCTTCTACTCCGACGTCCCCGCGGGGAGGCTCCTCGTCGTCACGGGACCCGCCGGGGGCGGGAAGACCGTCCTCCTGCGCCTCCTCGCCACGCTCCTCTCCCCGACTGCGGGCACGGCCGAGGTCGATGGCGCGGACCTGCGCGGCGACCCGGTCTCGGTCCGCGAGCGGATCGGCTGGCTGCCCTCGGGCGCGCTGGGCTCCGAGCGCGACACGGCGCGGAGTCGGGTCGTCGCCGAGCTGCGTCTGCGCGGGTGGGGGAAGGGCGAGGCGATCTCCCGCGCTGAGGCGGTCCTCGGCGCCGTGGGCCTCCGCTCGGAGGGGGACGTCCCGTTCGGGGCCTTGGCCCCCGGCGCGCGTCGGCGAGGGCTCCTGGCGCGCGCGGTCGCGCATGACCCGCCGGTCCTCCTGCTCGACGAGCCCTTGGAGTGCCTGGACCTGGTCGAGCGCGAGGTGGCCTGGGCGGTGCTCCGCGCGGCGAAGCGGGCGGGGAGGGCGATCGTCTGCGCGACGAGGTTTCCCTCCGGGCTGGAGCAAGTCGCGGACGCCGTCGCGGTGCTGCGCGATGGGAGGTGCCTGGCGCGCGGGGAGTGCGCCGACGTGCGCGAGCGGACGCGGGCGCCCTCGCTCGAGGAGGCGGTCCTACGCGTGCTCGCGGCGGACGGCCTCCCAGGGGCGCAGGACGTGCTGGATGCGCGCGCTACGCCGGGGCCGGAGGCGCCGCCGCCAGCGTCGTCGCCGGAATCGCCTGAGGCTCCGTCTTCTTCCGGATCACCTCTTTGAGCACGTAGTGGAAGAGGTAGTAGCAGATCGGCACGCCGAGGACCAGGCCCCACACCCCGAAGTAGTGCTCTGAGAAGAGCAGGATGCCGAGCACGAGGATCGGGTTCATCTTCATGTGCGCGCCCACGATCCTCGGGTTGAGGACGTAGGCCTCGATAGCGTGGACGATGAGCACCATTGCGATCACGCCCAGCATGATGCCAACGCCCCCTCCGGGGCCGGAGAGCGCGACGAGGCACATCGGCACCGACGAGATGATCACGCCGACCACCGGGATGAAGCTGCAGATGAACACGACGATCGAGAGGAGGATCACCGAGTCAAGCCCGAGAAGGAGCATCCCCAACGCCGTCAGGATGGTGTTCGCAACTGCGATCATCGCCTGGGCCTGGAAGACCCTCCCCATGACGTGTCCGAACTCCTCGACCTCCGGGGCGACCTCGTCATAGAGCCCGTGGAGGCGCGTCTCCCGCACCTTCGCGATCTCCGTCGCGAGGTGGTGGATGTCGAACGTGATGAGGAAGCTGAAGAGGATGGCGAGTAGGAACTGCAGGCCGAGGTTGAACATGTTCACGACGGCCTTCAGGGCCAGCGGTTGCGCGAAATCGCGCAGCATCTGCACCTGTTCTTCGAAGTCATAGTCCTCGGGGAAGACCCAGCGGAGGACCGGCTTCTCCTGCATCGCCTTGAGGTTTGTGGTGATGGAGTTGATCGTGTCCTGCTTGAACATCCCCTTGGTCTGCGTGATGGTGCGCGGCACGAACAGGAACCCGATCGCGACCCACGCGAAGATGACGAGCAGGAACATGTACACGATGATCCGTTTCCGCGTGTAGCGGTGTTCCAGCCGCGGTAGGAGCCACTCCGCGACGTTGTGGGCGATGTACGCGAAGACGAAGGTGAGAAAGAAGAGGGGGTAGAACGGCCTGAGCGCCACCAGGAGGATGAGAATGAACCCCCAGATCACGAACTTCTGGAGGGGGACCTCCTCGATCGGGGCGTAGAGGCTCGTCGGCTCGTCTTTCGTCTCGCTCATGCGGGTCTCCGGGGACTATCGGGTCACGGGGGCCTCGTCGAGCCACTTTCCGATGTTCGGGGGGAGCGGCCGCCCCTCGATAAGGTCCTCCACGACGCGCACGAACGACGGCTCAATGGAGACGTGCTCGTCCTTCGTGGTCGGCTTGCGCCTGAGGACCCCCTCCTTCACCAGCAGATCGACCCCCTCCTTCGCGTCGCCGCGGACGTGGTCGGGGAGGCCCTGGTAGAGGTTGTGGATCTCGGTGTGCTTTCCGCCGATCTCCTTCTTCGCGAGCATCCGGCGGAGCATCCTGCCGATCAGGTCGCGGCGTGTCCAGGTGCGCCGCGCCTCCTGCGCATCCGTGGACGCCCGCGCGCGGTCCTGCGGCGTCGGGGAGGCCTTCTCCTCCACGGTCCAGATCGGCTCCCACTCCTCCCCCTCGAGGAGGTCGCGGTACGGGCCGCACGTCGAGCGGAGGTCGTGACCCAGGCGCTTCGCGAACTTCAGGCACGACCGGGCCGCCTCGCGGAAGGCGCGCACGCCGTCGGGGTCCTCGGGGAGGCAGAAGTTCACCGGGACGGCCTTCAGGCGGTTGAGGTGCTCGTAGGCCTCCTCGTCGCGCTTGATCGACTTCGTCTCCTCCTCCTTGCGGCGGAGGTGGACCTCGACGGCGCGCGTGCGCGGGGGGCGGAACTTCAGGCGCAGCTTGGAGAGGAGCGTCTCGGCGTCGGCGAGTTCCTTGGGCCAGTCGCCCTTCTCCTTGGGGTTGAAGGCGCGGAGGAAGGGGACGTCGGGGACGCTCTTGCGCGCCTCCATGAGCTGGGCGTAGGCCCAGGAGAGGATCCCCATCGCGGAGGGGAGCTCGCGCTCGGCGCGCTCGCGGAGGAGGCGCCAGCGGAAGGACCAGATGTTGAAGCGGGTGTTGCGGAGGTCGACCGGCTCGGCGGCGAGGGAGGGGAGGATCTCCTCGACTTCCTGGACGAGGGACTCGGCGGAGTGCTTGACCTCGCGGACGGAGGAGGGGTCCTCCTCGGGGGGTTTGGGGAGGGGCTTGGTCTCGGCGCTGGGGGAGATGAGCCGGGCGGTGACGTCGGAGGGGGACGGGGGGGCGGGAGCGGGCACGGGCGCGGGGACGGGAGCGGGCACGGGCGCGGGGACGGGAGCGGGCGCGGGGACGGGCGCGGGCGCGGGGACGGGCGCGGGCGCGGGCGCGGGGACGGGCGCGGGCGCGGGCACGGGGACGGGGGCACGGGAGACGGGCGCGGGCGCGGGCGCGGGCGCGGAGGGGGGGGAAGGGACCGAGGAGAGAAGGGCGAGCAGCCGCTTCTCCTCGTCGGCGAGGCCCACGAGGAGCTGGGAGACCTGCTCGCGCAGGTCGAGCGCGCCGATCTCTTCGGCGGCGCGCATCCGCTCCCTCATCGCCTCCTGCTGGATACGGACCTGGGCTAGATCCTGCTCGGCCTTCTTCCTCTTCTCCAACCCCTCACGTCGGGTGCGCAATTCCTGGTCGAGCTTCGCAAGCGTTTGATCGAAAGAGGATGGGTCCATGTCGAGGCCTCCCGAACAACGGGCCCATGATAGTGGGGAGGACGGAGGGAGGCAACGATGTCCGACGGGGCCTCGGGTTCGTTGACCCTCCCTGCCGGCGCCGGTAGACTGCGCCCACTGCGAATCGGAGAATCCCCATGAAGGCCGCGGAGTTCATTGCCGACCCGGTCGAGCAGGAAAAAATGCGGCGCGAGCGCGCCCTCGCGGAGCCGTACCGCGTCGAGGAGCGCACCGTCGGCCCGACCGGCGTCCGGCTCCGGGTCGTCTCCCCGAGCCTGCGCCGGTACGAAGTCGAGGTGCGCGATCCCGGGTGCGCCGTGAACGCCTGCACCTGTCCGGACTTCGCCGTGAACCTGCTCGGGACGTGCAAGCACCTGGAGGCCGTCCTCCGCAAGCACAAGGCGAAGTGGTCGAACGACCTCCCGGAACGCGGCGGGGTCGTCTACCTCCGTCGCCAGGGAACGCCCGCCGTGGCGTTTCACGCCTTCGGCCGGCTGACCGAGCGCGCCGCCTCCGTTCGCGAGGCCTACTTCGGGCCCGACGGAACGCTCCGGAACCAGGGGAGAGGCGCGTCGCTCCTGACGGCCTGCGAGCAGGCGGCCGTCCCGGTGGGCGAGGAGGTGCGCGTCCACCTCGCCGCCGAACGCGAACGGCTGGAGTGGGATGCAGCCGCGGCGCGCCTCTGCGGGGAGGTCGACGAGCGCGGCCGCGGGCTGCTCTCCGTGCCGCTCTATCCCTTCCAGGCGGAGGGCGTGAAGTTCCTCCTCCAGCGCCGCCGCGCCGTGCTCGCCGACGAGATGGGGCTCGGGAAGACGATCCAGGCGATCGCGGCGGCCAGGCTCCTCTCGCGCGCGGGGCTGGTCTCGCGCGTCCTCGTCGTCTGCCCGGCCTCGCTCAAGCACCAGTGGTACGGCGAGGTGAAGAGGTTCACGGAGGCGGAGGCGCGCGTCGTCTCGGGAGGGCCGCGCGAGCGGCAGGAGACGTACCGGCAGGGGCCCCTCTGGACGGTCGCGAACTACGAGCAGATCTTCCACGACCGCGAGTTCCTGCAGGACGCGGCCGTCGGCTGGGACCTCGTCATCCTCGACGAGGCGCAGCGGATCAAGAACTGGCGGGCGAAGACGAGCGACGCGATCAAGGACCTCCGCGGCCGCAGCAAGTTCGCGTTCGTCCTCACGGGGACGCCGCTCGAGAACAACCTCGAGGAGCTGTTCAGCGTTTGCCAGTTCGTCGACCCGAACGTCCTCGGGCCGATCTGGAAGTTCTACGAGCGCCACTTCCAGCTCGACGACCACGGCCACACGCGCGGGTACCGGAGGCTCGACGAGCTGCGCGCTCGGATTTCGCCGGTCTTCCTGCGGCGGACGAAGGAGGAGGTCCAGCTCCAGCTCCCTCCCCGCGTCTCCAACACCTTCTACGTCCCGATGACGCCCAACCAGCGGGACGCGCACGACAATTGGATGAAGGCGGCGGCGATCCTCTACAACATCATGCAAAGGCGGCCCCTCCTCCCGAAAGAGGAGGAGCGGCTCATGATGGACCTCCTCCTCGCGCGGCGGGCTTGCGACGACAGCACGATGGGGCACGGGGACCCCTCGCCCTCGCCGAAGATCGACGAGCTCGGGAAGATCGTCGACGAGCTGGTCGTTGAAGGCGGGCGCAAGGCGATCCTCTTCAGCGAGTGGAAGGACATGCTCGACCTCGTCTCGGGCACGCTCGCTCAGAGGAAGATCGGGCACGCCTACCTCCACGGAGGCGTGCCGTCCCAGAACAGGGGGAGGCTCATCGAGCGCTTCCGCGAGGAGGCAAGCTGCCGCGTGTTCCTCTCCACGGAGGCGGGGGGGCAGGGCCTGAACCTGCAGGCCGCGAGCGTCGTGGTGCACCTGGACCTGCCCTGGAACCCGGCGAAGCTCGATCAGCGGACGGCCAGGGCGCACCGGATGGGACAGCGGGAGACGGTGCACGTGATCCACCTCGTCGCCCAGGACTCGATCGAGCACAAGATGGAGGGGCTCCTTGCGGGGAAGCGGGGCCTCTTCGCGAGCGTCTTCGGCCGGAAGGCGACGGAGACGGAGTGGTTGAGGCCCGCGAGCGGCGGGCCTGCGAAGGAGCTGCTCCGCCTCATGGTGACGGAGGAGGAGTGGAAGACCGGCGGCGGGGCGGCGACGCCGGAGCGGGTGGCACGGACGCGGTCGTTCGAGGAGGCCCTCGCCTCGGCGTTGGGCTCGAAGGACGTCCACCTCTTCCGCATGCCTCGCGCGGTGGATGGGGTGAACTCGGTCCTGTCGCTGGGAAAGGACGTGCCAAAGGCGCAGGAGATCGTCTCGCGCGTCGCCTCGACGTGGGGGGAGCCCGTGCCGAGGGTGGTGCCGCAGGAGATCCTCGAGGCGTTCCGTCGGCTCTGCCCGTCGGTGGCGGAGCCCGCGGTCGTGGCGATGGCGCCCTCCAAGCAGACTTCGTCGCCTGCGCAGCTCGGGGCCGCGCCTTCGCCCGCGCGCACGGAGCTGGCCATCGTGAAGGCCGCGGGGCCGCGCACCGCGCCGGCGCCCTCGAACGCGGAGGTCCCTCGCGCGCTCTCGGCGGCGCGGTGCCTCGCGTCGTCAGGCTACGTCGCCGAGGCGGCGGTCCAGGCGGGGCGCGCCGTGGTGGAGGCGCTCTCGTCGCTACTAGCGAAGCACGGCGCGGAGGTCCCCGCGCCGCACCTGGTGCCTCTGGCAGTCCGTCGCGACCTTGCGCAGAGGGGCGACGTCCCGCGACCGCTCCTCGATCGCGCCCTCGCCGCGGTGGCCTGCGCGCAGTCATGCGACGGGACCGCGCTCGACGAGGCCACGGCGCGCTCCCTCCTCGCCGAGGCGGAGGAGGTGGTCGCGGAACTGGCCCGGTCCTAGAGCGTCCGCCCCATGGATCCCATTCGGTGGCGGTGGCGAATCGCGCGGAGGTTCTGCCAGGTCGCCGTGATTCCATGGCTGGACGGATGGGCATGGAGAGCAGCGTGACAGTCGACTTGTGAGCATCCGCGCGGGTTGGTAGCATCCCCGCGCACCGGGAGGCGCGGGAGTATGCCGGACCACGCGACCGAGTGGAGCGGAGTCCTCGACCTCGCGAAGCGGATGGGCCTCGGCGAGGAGCAGCTCCTCGCCCTCGCCGAGGCGATGGCCGAGAGCCGGGCCCGCTCATCCCAAGGGACCACGCCGGAGGCGCAGACGGTCCGCGTTGCGGGCACCGCCGGCGTGAGCGCCGCCACGCGCTTCGCCCCTCCGCCCGAGCCCGGGGCGACCCCCTCCCGCCTCGGCCACTACGAGATCCTCGGCGAGCTGGGACACGGCGGAATGGGCGTCGTCTACCGCGCCGGCGATACCCGCCTCGGCCGCCAGGTCGCCCTCAAGGTCCTCCTCCACGCCGGATTCGCCTCCAAGGAGCTCGTCGAGCGCTTCTACCGCGAGGCCCGCGCCGCCGCGACGCTCGAGCACCCGGGCATCGTCCAGATCTACGACGTCGGCGAGGCCGGTGGCCGTCCGTATTACACGATGCAGCTCCTCGCGGGGCGCGGCCTCGACGAGGCGATCCACGACCACGAGGTCTCCCTGAAGGAGATCGTCGACGTCGTCCGCCAGCTCGCCGAGGCCCTCCGGTACGCCCACGGGCGCGGCATCCTCCACAGGGACATCAAGCCCAGGAATGTCGTCGTCCACCGCGAGGACGGCCGCGTCGTCGCGAAGCTCGTCGACTTCGGCCTCGCCAAGTTCGTCGAGGACGAGCTTTCGCCGTCCTCGGTGGACGCGGAAAAGAGCGTCCTCACCCTGACGAAGACCGGCCAGCTCCTCGGCACGCCCGCCTACATGAGCCCCGAGCAGGTCGCCGGGGCCAAGGACGTCGATGGGCGCGCCGACCTCTACTCCCTCGGCGCGTCGCTCTACGAGGCCCTCACCGGCGGGCCGCCGTTTCTCTGTGCGACCCTCGCCGACCTCCTGGAGTCCATCCAGAACGAGGACCCGGTTCCGCCGCGCAGGCGGAACGGCGACGTCGACGAGGACCTCCAGACGATCTGCCTGAAGTGCCTCCACAAGGACCCGAAGGATCGCTACCCCTCAGCCGCCGACCTCGCGGAGGACTGTGGGCGTTGGCTGGCGGGGGAGCCGATCCAGGCGCGGCCGCTGGGGACGATTGCGCGGGTTTGGAGGCGCGCCCGGCGCAACAAGGCCGTCGCCGTCCCTGTCGCCATCGCCTCCGTCGTGGTCCTCGGCGCCGTGCTCTGGCTCGCGGGGACTGGGATCGCCCGCCGCGTGAACTACGCGCGCGGCATCGCGGAGGCGGAGCAGCACCTCGCCGCGCGGCGATGGGGAGACGCGGCAGCCTCCGCGCGTTGGGCCGCCGACGCGGAGCCCCGGGACCTCAACGCGCAGGACCTCCTCCACCAGGCGCTCTCGGGCGAGGCGACCGACCTCGGCCGCGCGGCGCTCCTGCGGTACCGGAGGCATCGCGACGAGGCCGAGCACCTGGCCGGGAAGGCGAAGGAGGCCGAGCGGCTCGAGAAGGCGGCGGGGCTGGAGGAGAGGCCGGTGCGGAAGGCGCAGCGCTGGCGCGTCGAGGAGGCCCTCCGCGCCGAGGAGACGTCGCGGGAGTCGGTCTGGTCCGAGTCCGTGCTGCGCTTCACGGAGGCCCTCACGCACTGGAAGGAGCAGGTGGACGCCCGCGCCGGCCTCGGAGAGCTGTACTGGGACCGCTTCCGTCGCGCCGACGAGACGAGGGACGCCACCGCGATGAACTCCTACCGCCTGCTCGTCGAGGAGTTCGGCGGAGAGGCCTACCGCGCGCTGCTGCGCGGGGAGCGAGAGGTGAAGGTGAGGTTCCTCCTGCCGCCGGGGGCCGAGGAGGGGGACGTGGAGGCGTGGCTCTATCGGTACGAGCGAAAGGGCGTGCCGCCGGTGCTACTCCCCGTGCCCTTCGAGGTGGAGCGTGGAACGACGATCGCCGCGGGGCGCCTCGCGGAAGATCCGGCCTTCGGGCGGCCGGTGCCCCTGGCGAGGGCGGAGGAGGCAGAGATCGTGGCGGGCGTTCGGGAGGAGAGCGTCTATGGGCTGGATGGGGGGGAGCGGAATCGCGTGATCCTCGGACAAGCGAAGGGCGACGGGGCGCCCTTTGGGCTGGGGCGCCCGTACATTCAATTCGGGACGAGATTGCCGCGAGGGACCTATCTGCTGCACATCCCGGCAGGCGGGGGACGCTGCGAGGTGCGTTATCCGTTCGAGATCGCGCGGGATATGGAATGGACCGAGGCGTGTGAAATCGAATCCGGCGCCCTCCCGCCTCCGCTGCCGGCCATGCCTCCCTGTACGGGCGGCCCGAAGGGTCGCCCCGCGTGGTGTTTCATATGCGCCAGTCCCTTCCGCGCCTCCGGCGATCCCAAGGCCGGCCAGTCCCCCGAGCGCGACGCGGCGGTCCTCCGCGCGCCGAAGGAGGGGACCGCGGGCTACTTCCTCTCGCGCTTCGAGGTGACGAGCGCGATGTACCTCGAATACCTCAACGACCGCGCGTGGCACGACGCCGAGGCCGCGCTGCGACGCACCCCGCGGAGCGAGAGCACCGCAAGCGAGAAGTCGCTCTACTGGAAGCCCGACGCACAGGGGAACCTCACGCTGGGTTGGGGCGGCGAGTCTCCGGCCACCTCCATCTGCTGGGACGACGCGGAGGACTACTGCAAGTGGGCCACGCAGCGGGCGGGGCAGGGGACGTGGGTCTTCGAGCTCCCGACCGAGGACGAGTGGGAGAAGGCGGCGCGCGGGGTAGACGGGAGGTACTTCCCGTGGGGCGACTCCTTCGACCCGTCGTTCTGCAAGATGGGCGACGCGCGCGTCGGCGAAATGGACTACGGGCAGCCCGAGAAGTTCGGGCTCTTCCCGATCGACGAGTCGCCGTACGGAATCCGCGACCTGGGGGGCGGCGTCGAGGAGTGGGTGGCCGACCTCGGTGGCCCGGACGGGAACTGGCGGACGGGGAAGGGGGGCGGGTGGGGGCTCTCGCCCTCCGGGTGCCGCGCCGCCGGCCGCGGTTACGTCTATCGTTCGATCGTCTGCTTCAACAACGGCCTCCGCGTCCTCGCGCGCCGGGCAAGGTGAGCCTCGACCGCGACGTCGCCTTGCTCGCCCCAGGCCGGGGGTGATACGCTTACCCGAACGGCGGAGCGGAGACGTGGATGGCGAGCACCCCTTTCCCGGACGAACCGACGCTCGACATGCGAGGTGTCACGCCGGACGGGGAGACCCTTCGAAGCCCCGGCTCTGCCTCCCCGGTCGCCCCCGACGGAGGAAGGCCGTTCGGCCGGTACCGCCTCCTCGACGAGCTGGGCCGCGGCGGCATGGGCGTGGTGTGGAGGGCCTGGGACCCCGGCCTCCAGCGCGTCGTCGCCCTCAAGATGATCGGCGGCGAGGACGGCCCCGGCGGCCAGAGGGTCGAGCGGTTCGCACGCGAGGCGCAGGCCGCCGCGCGGCTCCGGCACCCGAACGTGATCGCCGTCCACGACGTCGGCGTCGAGGAGGGCCAGCACTACTTCGTCACCGAGTACGTCGCCGGAGGATCCCTCGACAAGCGATTGGACGGCCTGCTCCCCGTTCGACGCGCCGTCGAGCTGGTGCGCTCCGTCGCCGAGGCCCTCCACTACGCCCACGGGCAGGGGATCATCCACCGCGACGTGAAGCCCGGCAACATCCTCGTCGACGACGCGTGGCGGCCCTACGTCATGGACTTCGGACTGGCGCGCCAGGTGGACCGCCCGGAGGGGACCAGCCTGACGCTCTCGGGCGACCTCCTGGGAACGCCCTCGTACATGAGTCCGGAACAGGCGAGCGGGCGCGTCGAGCTCCACGGCCCCGCCACCGATCAGTTCTCTCTCGGCGTCGTCCTCTTCCAGCTCCTGACCGGGCGCCTCCCCTTCGAGGCGCCGTCGCTCCAGGGGCTCCTGAACGCCATCACCGATCGGGAGCCGCCCCGCCTGCGCCTCCTGCGGCCCGACCTGCCGGCCGACCTCGAGACCGTCTGCCTGAAGGCGATGGAGAAGGAGCCCTCGCAGCGCTACGCCGACCTCGGCGATGTGGCGCGCGAACTGGGCCGCTTCTTGGAGGGCGAGCCGGTCCGGGCGCGCGCGTCGGGGCCGGTCGCGCGCCTCGTTCGGCTGGCGCTCCGCCATCGCGCCGGCGTGGTCCTCTCCCTCTTCGCCGCGATCGCGATCGTGGGCGTCCCGTACTTCTGGCGCAGGGCGGAGGACGAGAGCGAGCGTCGCCGGCGCGCGGACGAGTCGCTGCGGAAGGCCGGACTTGTGCAGAATGTCTTCATGCGCTGGGGGAGGCTCACCGAGCCGTTGCGCCGCCTCGAGGCCGTCCACTACGGTTCGACCTCCGACCTCTCGGCGAGAAGGTCGGCCATCGACGCGGCATGGCCGGCGATCGAGGCGTTCCGCCGCGAGACCCCCGCCGATCCGACCTCGCAATCCGCGATGATGGCCCTGGCTGGATGGGCCAGGTGGCTCGCCGGGCCCGAGGAGGAGGGGATCGGCTGGATGCGGAAGGCGCGCGAGCTCGACCCGGACCTGCCCTACGGCGCCCTCCTGGAGGCCCTCACGTGCATCTCGCGCTATCTCCTCGAGCTGCAACCCGAGTCGCTCTCCATCGGGATGGAGAAGGTCGACTACGGGCCCCTCCGGGGGGAACGGCCCGAACTGCGCGAGCTGAAGGAGCGGATCGTCGCGCTCCTCGGCGAGGCCGCGCGGGCAGAGGTCTGGGGTGATCAGGTCGGCGCCGACGCGAGGGTCCTGCTTCAGGCCATGCAGGCGTACCACGCCGGGCAATACGAGGAGTCGGAGTCGGCCCTCTCCGTCGTGCTCGTCCGCCCCTCCATGCAGGTCTTCGAGAACGAGCTCCTCATGGCGAGGGCGGGCGTCCGGCTGGTGCGGATGCGGTTCCAGGAGGCGGTCGAGGACGCAGAGCGGGTGGGCGCGGCGCACGCGGACCAGGCCTTCACCGAGGTCATGATCGGCCTGATTCGCGGGGCGGAGGCGGTCCACCTCTTCAGCACCGAGGGCGGGCGGGCGAAGGCGCTCGGAGCGCTCCAGCAATCGATGTCGCACCTGAGCACGGCGATCGAGCGCGATCCGTCGGCCCCCGGCGCGCGCTTCTACCGCGGCGCCGCGTCCTGGGGGATCGCGGAGGTCCAGGTCGCGTTGCGGATGGACCCGCGCATGGCCCTTGCGCAGGCGATCGGCGACCTGACGATCGCCTTGACCCTGGACCCCACGAAGCGCGCGGCGATTCTCACGGCGCGGGGGCTGGCCTGCCTTTCGAGGGCCCGCGACGCGGTTCGTCGCAAGGCCGATGCGTCGGCGGACTTCTCGGCGGCGGCCGAGGACTTCAGCGCGGTGATCGATGCCGGGGCCGGCAAGGCAGACGACCTGAATCGGCGCGGCTGCGCCCGCCTGGAGTGGGGCGCGTGGGTGCAGTCCTGCGGGAAGGACGCGGGCCGGTTCTACGACGAGGCGATCGCCGACTTCTCGGTCCTCGTGGAGAAGGACGCCTCGAACCTGGGCGCGAGGCGCAGCCACGCGGTCGCCCTCGATCGCCGTGCCGATGCAGGAGGCCTGGCGCCGCAGGCTGGCAAGGATCTGCGGGAACGGGCCGTCGCCGAGCTGACCCTCTGCATCGACCAGGACCCCCAGGCGTGGCGGGACCGGATCACCCGCGGCCACGTCCTGCGCAAGCTCGGGAGGGCGACCGAGGCGCTCGCCGACATGGAGGCGGCCAAGGCCCTCTCCGGCGGGAAGGCCAACCTGGACGGCCTGATCGAGGAGCTCCGGGCCGAATCCCGCGACCGGTAGCCCCGCGAACCTCCCTCCTCGGAAATCTGTTGTCCCTCTCCAGCAAAAGCGGTACCATCCCGCGCTTTCCCCGAACCGCAAGCTGGAGGTCGACTTTCAGCCTATGGACGAGCAGCAGGAAAAGCCCCCCCGCAACGATTACAGGGCCAACTTCAAGGCCATTGAGGAACGCTGGCAGAAGCACTGGGAGGAGTCCAGGCTCTTCAAGATGGACGAGAAGTCCACGAAGCCCAAGTACTACTGCCTCAACATGTTCCCGTATCCGTCGGGGACCCTCCACGTCGGCCACGCGCGGAACTACATCATCGGGGATGCCGTCGCAAGGTACAAAATCACAAGGGGATACAACGTCCTCATGCCCATGGGCTGGGACGCCTTCGGCCTTCCCGCCGAGAACGCCGCCATCAAGGACGGGATTCACCCCCGCGAGCACACGCTCGAGAACATCGCCCAGATGAAGGGGCAGTTCTCCAAGTGGGGCGTCGGGTACGACTGGGACCGCGAGATTTCCACCTGCGATCCGTCCTACTACAAGTGGACCCAGTGGATCTTCAACCAGCTCCTCAAGCGCGACCTCGCCTACCGCGCGAGCGGGCCGGTGAACTGGTGTCCGAGTTGCATGACCGTGCTCGCGAACGAGCAGGTAATCGAGGGTCAGTGTGAGCGGTGCGGTACGCGCGTCGGCGTGAAGGACCTCGAGCAGTGGTACTTCCGCATCACCGAGCTCGCCGACCGCCTCGTCGACGACCTCGACGAGATGGAGGGCTGGTCGGACCGGGTGAAGGTCCTCCAGGAGAACTGGATCGGCCGCAGCGAGGGCGCCGAGATCTACTTCACGCTCCCCGAGACGGGGGAGACGGTCGCGTGCTTCACGACGCGGCCTGACACGGTGTTCGGCGTGACGTTCTTCGCGCTCGCGGCGGAGCACCCGCTCGTGACGCGCCTCGCCGATCGCCACCCGAAGAAGGACGAGATCATCGACTTCATCGTCAAGGTGAAGCAGCAGCACGCGGCGCTCCGCAGCGGCACGGGCGGTGACTACGAGAAGGAGGGGATGACCCTCAACGCGTACGTCGTCAACCCGATGACGGGCGGGAAGGTGCCGATCTGGGTCGTCAACTACGCCCTCATGGACTACGGCACCGGTGCGGTCATGGGCGTCCCGGCGCACGACCAGCGCGACTTCGAGTTCGCGAAGAAGGCCAAGCTCCCGATCCGCGTCGTGATCAACCCGAAGGGGAAGGAACTCGACGGGGAGACGATGACGGAGGCCTACGAGGGCGACGGCGTCCAGACGAACAGCGGGGCGTTCGGCGGCCTCCCCAATCGCTTCGCGATGAAGAAAATCGCCGAGGAGATGAAGGAGCGCGGCGTCGGGAAGGAGTCGGTGCACTACCGGATCCGCGATTGGCTCATCAGCCGCCAGCGCTACTGGGGCGCGCCGATCCCGGTCCTCTATTGCGAGAAGGACGGCATCGTGCCGGTCCCCGACAAGGAGCTTCCGGTGCTCCTCCCTGACCAGGTCGACTACCGCCCCACGGGGTCGAGCCCGCTCGCGGCGAACATGGACTTCCTCACGGCGACCTGCCCGGTGTGCAAGGGGCGCGCGCGCCGCGAGACCGACACGATGGACACCTTCGTCGACAGCGCGTGGTACTACCTCAGGTTCCTCAACCCCCGCGACGAGCGGAAGCCGTTCGGCGCCGACATCGCGAACAAGTGGCTCCCGGTCGACCGGTACATCGGCGGAGCGGAGCATGCGACGAAGCACCTCATCTACGCGCGGTTCATCACGAAGGTGCTCTACGACCTCCAGATGGTGGAGTTCGAGGAGCCGTTCGCGAATCTCTTCAACCAGGGGCTCATCTGCAAGCTCTCGGTGAAGTGCCCGCAGTGCAGGGCGTACGTCGATCCCGACGAGATCAACGAGGCGCCGTGCGCGCAGTGCCAGACCCCCGGGGCGGGGCTCTGCGCGGAGTGCCGGAACGTCGCGGCGGGGAAATGCAAGGCGTGCAGCACGGACGTCGTCGCCGTCATCGAGAAGATGTCGAAGAGCAAGGGAAACGTCGTGTCGCCGGACCCGATCCTCGAGTCCTTCGGCGCCGACACCATGCGGCTCTACATCCTCTTCATCGGGCCGCCGGAGGCGGACGCGGAGTGGATCGACGACGGCGTCCTCGGTCCGAATCGCTTCCTCAACCGCCTCTGGGAGGTCGTCTCGTCGAACGCGGAGAGGGTGAAGGGCGCGCCTTCGGCCCCGGCGGACCTCTCGAAGCTCTCCGACGCCATGCGCGCCGCGCGGCGGAAGACGCACCTCACCGTGAAGCAGGTCACCGAGACGATGGAGGGGGACCTCCACTTCAACACGGCGATTTCGCACGTCATGGAACTCGTGAACGAGCTCAAGGGCGTGGAGAGCTGGGACGACGCGGGGACGGACGGGCTCGCGGTGCTCCGCGAGGGGCTCGAGGCGGCCGTGAGGCTCCTCGCGCCGTTTGTTCCGCACCTTTCCGAGGAGCTCTGGACGACGCTTGGACACGAACCGAGCATCTTCCGCGCGCCGTGGCCGACGTTCGACGAGAAGGCGCTCGAAGTCGAGCAGGTCGAGATCGTCGTGCAGGTGAACGGCAAGGTCCGCTCGAAGGTGACGGTCGAGTCCGGACTCGAGGAGGACGCCATGAAGGCCGTCGTCCTCGCCGACGAGAAGGTGAAGAAGGCCCTCGAAGGGGCGACGGTCAAGAACGTCGTCGTCGTCCCGGGACGGCTTGTGAACATCGTCGTGGACAAGCCCGAGGCAGCGCCCGCGACCTAGGGCCCTGTCCGTGGTAGAATCCCCTGCGTTCCACGGGGGAGCCTGATGCCGAAGCTCGTCGTGCTGCGCGGCGAAGGGAAGGGGGCCGTCTACGAGATCGACGGCAACGTGTCGATCGGGCGGTCGAGCGGAAATCCCGTCCAGATCGCCGACACGCACATCTCTCGCCTCCACGCCCGGATCGTCAAGAAGGGGGACCGGTACTTCCTGAAGGACACCGGCTCACGGAACGGCGTCCTCGTCAACGGCGAGGCGGTCTCGGAGAAGGAGCTGGAGCCCGGGGACCAGATCCAGATCGGCTCCACGCTCATCGTCTTCTCCCCCGAATTCGAGCTGAAGGCCCTCTCGGAGGGGCAGGGCGGGATCATCCTCGTCGACGACGACGAGAACACCGGGCCGATGATCGCCTCCCCCGTCCCCCCCGAGCCCTCCCGCGGGCGGGAGGAGGAGCTGACGCAGGTCGAGCCCCCGAGCGCCGGCTCGAACGAGCTCGATATCACGCTCCGCCGCCTGAAGGCGGTCTACGAGGTGACCTCGGTCGCCAGCTCCACGCTGGACGAGGCCCAGCTCCTCGGACGGCTCCTCGACGTCGTGATCGAGATCTTCGACGCGGAGCGCGGCGCGATCATCTTCTGCTCCGAGGACGGCGGGGACGTCACCCCCGCGGTCGTGCGGCGGAAGCGGCCGGACCTCCCCGACCCGTCGATCTCCAAGACGATCCTCCAGCAGGTCCTCAAGGGTCGCTGCGGGGTCCTCTCCGGCGACGCCTCGGTCGACCCGCGGTTCGACGCGAGCCGGTCCCTTCGTCTCGACAACGTGCGCAGCGTCATGTGCGCGCCGCTCCAGTCCAAGGAGCGCGTGATTGGGGCGATCTACCTCGACACGGTCGGGTACCTGCGCGGCTTCGGGCAGGAGGACCTCTCGCTCCTCGTGAACATCAGCCGCCAGGCGGGGATCGCGATCGAGAATGCGCGGATGTACACGCGGACCCGCGAGGAGGTCAGCCAGCTCAGGCGGAAGATCGCCGAGGACATGGCGATCGTCGGGGAGAGTCCCGAGATTCGAGCCGTCCACGAGCGGATCCGCAAGGTCGCCGTCGCGAACTCCACCGTGCTGATCACCGGGGAGACGGGGACGGGGAAGGAGCTGGTCGCGCACGCGATCCACCAGGAAAGCCACCGTCGGAACAAGCCGTTCGTCCCGGTCGACTGCACGGCGATCAGCGAGCACCTCCTCGAGAGCGAGCTGTTCGGCCACGAGAAGGGGGCCTTCACGGGAGCGGACCGGGCGAAGCCGGGGAAGTTCGAGCTGGCGAACGGCGGCACGCTCTTCCTCGACGAGATCGGCGACATGGCCATGTCGACGCAGCAGAAGCTCCTGCGGGTCCTCGAGGAGCGGACCTTCACGAGGGTCGGCGGCGTGCGCCTCATCAGCGTCGACGTTCGGATCATCGCCGCGACGAACCGGAACCTCGAGGAGGACGTTCACGACAGGAAGTTCCGCGAGGACCTCTTCTACCGCCTCGCCGTGGTCCCGATCACGCTTCCCGCGCTGGCGGAGCGGAAGAGCGACGTCCCGATCCTCGCCTCGCACTACCTCCAGAAGTTCTGCCGGGAGGTCGGCAAGCCGCTGATGGAGCTGTCCTCGGAGGCCCTCAAGCTGCTTTCGGCCTACGGGTGGCCCGGGAACGTCCGCGAGCTCAGGAACCTGATGGAGCGGGTCGTCGTCCTCTGCGACAAGGCGCGGATCGAGCCCGAGGACCTGCCCGGGAACCTGCGCGGCGCGGAGATCTCCCAGGAGGCAAGCGCGCTCGTCGATCAGGACCTGCCCCTCGCCGACATCCTGCGCCAGGTCGAGAAGCGCTGCATCCTGCGCGCCATGGAGCGGGCGAAGGGGAAGAAGATCGAGGTGGCGCGGCTGCTCCAGATCTCGCGCCCCACGCTCGACAAGAAGCTGAAGGAGTACGGGCTGGCGTCGGAGTAGGCTACCGACCCAGCATCCGCTCTACCGCCCTCCATCCGCGCCGGGCGTACGCCCTCCACCGTCCCCGCGCCACCTCCTCCGGGTCGAGGGCCTCGAGGTCCGCGGCGTCCGGGAAGACCCCCTGCCAGAGCTGGCGGGCCCGGGCCCCTGCGGTGGGGCAGTGGGCGAGGTAGACGAGCCAGTTCACGCCTGCCGAGCGCCTCCCCGAGAGGACCTGGCGCACGAAGATGTGTTCGATGTGGGTGAGCGACACGATTCCCGCGCGTCCGCGGAACTCCCCGGCGCCCAGGTCGGGGAACAGGCCCTCCGCGATCCGCAGCGCGGCCTCGCAGAGGCGCTCCACTCCCCACGAGCGCGCGATCCGCGCGAAGACGTGCGGCGCGGGGCGCAGCCGGCGCAAGGTGAGCAGGAGGTCCACGGCGAAGATCCACTCCTCGCAGCAGTGCTTGACGAGGTGCTCGCACAGGTAGACCGCGAGGTCCTCCGGCGAGGGGACCCTGGCGGCCCCGGGGGCGTTCGCCCAGGGAAGCGACCGGCTCCACAGCCCCGGGAGGTCGATCGCCTCCGCGTATGGGAGCGGGTAGCTTGCATTCGCGAGGTGCCAGTGGAGGTGGATGTGCGGACGGAGCGGCGGGGGCCCGGAGAGCACGACGGAGCGACGGAGGAGCCCGTCGTTCGGGGACTCCTCCGCACGGAGTCCGACCGCGGCGAGCGCGGCGAGGGCCGGTGGGATCGAGTCGCGCGGAACGAGGAGGTCCACGTCGTGCATGGGGCGGAGGGCGGGGTTGCCGTAGACGCGCTCGCAGAGGTCGATCCCCTTGAGGAGCATGACGGGGACGTTGGCCGCGGCGAGGGCGGTGCACGCCCGTCGTGTGAGGTCGAGGAGGACCGCGTTGCGGACGCCGGTCCCGACCGAGGCCCTCGTGGCGGGCTCGGCGAGTGCGGTGGTGGCGCTGGCGAGCAGGGGAAGGACGCGTTCGGCCGCGGCGATGGCGAGGAGGCGGTCGGTGGGCCCCTCCGGAGGCAACGAACTGATGCGGCCCGCAATGGCGTCGGAGGTCCACGCGAGCAGGAGGCGATGCGCCCGGGTCCAGGGCATGAAGGCCGGGCCTTAAAGCAGAAAGGTCCCCCTTGTACAGGGGGACCTCTTCGTTTTCAAGAGCCACTCATCGGATCCCGAAGGAGGCGATGAGGGCCCTTAGGATAAGGAGGGTGTCCGTAGTAAAGGGCGGAAGCGTGACCGGTTTTCGTACACCCGAACGTTTCGTTCCTCGCGCTTCCACAAATAGTCTACAAGGACGGCTCGAAATGTCAAGACTGCACGGCAAAAAATTCCGGTTTGTGCTAGGAACTTGACACGAGTCTCCCGAGGCGGTGAAGATGCCGCAAAACCAGCGGGTTCGGACGAGCGCGCCACCGTTTCGTCGTAACCTTCTCCAACGGCTAAAGATCTGACTCCGCGATTCCCGATAGTCCTATCGCTCCGAGCCCAAGGTCTCGGGGTCCGTCCGGGAGGCGGGAATGGAACTCAAAGACTATCTGCGTGTTCTGCGTCGACGTTGGTACGTCGTCCTCATCGTGTGGGCGACGGTGGCCGCGATCCACCAATCGCTCGTAAAGCAAGAAGCGGTGGTCTACGAGTCGCAGGCCGAGGTCGTCATCAAGGAGCCGCAGTACTACTACATTGGGGGCGGCGACTTTCCGCTCCCGTGGCTGACGATCTCGCCGGAGACCCGGTTCACGCTGATGAAGAGCGAGCCGGTCCTCAGGAAGACCGTCGGCTACCTGTGGGCGAAGGAGCCGAAGGGGCAGCACTTCAAGGACGTCTTCGAGTTCGATGCGGAGAACGCGCGCGCGCGCGGCGTGCCGGTCGGCGAGATGAAGGTCCAGGGGCGCAGCGTTCCCTATCTACGGAGGGAGGCCGCCGATGCCATCGAGTTGCTGCGCCTCAAGCTGACCGTTTCCAAGCAGAAAGAAACCCAGATCGTCCTGATCACCGCGCGGGACGCCAATGGCCAGGTCGCGAAGCAGTACGCGGACGGCCTGGCGCAGGCCTTCCGCGAGTTCATGGAGGAGGACTCGGACGAGCAGACGGCGAGCGCGAAGGCCTTCCTCGAAAGTCAGATCGCCGAGAAGACGAAGACCATCGACGACATGGAGCTCGACGTGGCCCGCCGGCAGGTCGAGCTGGAGAGCAAGACCAGCGGCTCGACGCAGGACCTGGAGCTGCTGCAGATGCAGGCGAGGGTCGCCGACCTCGGCCGCGAGATCGCGCAACTCAACTACGAGATCGCGGACCTGAGGGCCAAGCACAGGGAGCCTCCGGCAGAGGTCCTGGCGGCCATTCCGGAGTCGACGGAGGTCGCCCAGATCGACGCGAGCGTCGCCCAGCGCAAGGCCGAGTTGGTCGAACTGACCCTGCGCTTCACCGAGGACCATCCGAACATCGTGCGGAAGCGGGCGCAGATGGAGGATCTGGCGGGGAGACTTGGGGCCCTGGTGGCCGAGGACCTCATCCGACGGAAGAACCTCGCGATCCTTGCACTCGAGGAAGCGATTCGCGGGAAGGGCGGTCTGAAGACCGCTCGCGAGGCGGAGCGCGGAGAGCTCCTCGAGGAGATCAAGAAGCGGCTCGACCAGCACCAGCCGGCGGACGTCGTGCAGGCGCGACAGGGGCTCTCGCTCCTCGAGCAGCGGCTCTCCGTCGCCCAGAGCGAGCGGGCCGGGTTCATCACGAGGCAAAGCAGCATTGCGCTCTCCCAGACGATGAAGGGCCCCCTCGTTGACATCCTGGCGGAGGCGAAGGAGGGGAGGGCGATCCCGAAGGGAAGCCAGACGTCCTGGCCGTTCATGTTCCTGCTCGGCGCCTTCGTTGGCGTCGGCGCCGCGTACTTCCTCGAGTACATGAGCTCCTCGATCCGCACCGAGGCGGACGTCAAGCGCTATGTCAACCTCCAGCTCCTCGGCGCGGTGCTCCGGATCAAGGAGCCCGACCAGCGCCTCCTGCTCACGGTCGCCCAGAAGCAGCCGCTCCACGAGGTGTACAACATGATCGGCGCCCTCATGGAGTCCTACGCCGTGGAGCACAAGGCGAAGGTCTTCATGGTGGCCAGCTCGAGGGCGGAGGAGGGGAAGTCGACCGTCACGACGAACCTCGGGATCGCCCTGGCCAAGGGCGGCGAGCGGGTCATCCTGGTCGACTGCGACCTCAGGAAGGCCGTGCTGCACAAGTTCCTGAACGTGGACAACAGCCGGGGGCTCTCGACCGCGCTCCTGGCGGAGCGGGAGGGGGCCCCGCCGACGCCGATCGAGGACCTGCTGAGGCCGACGGAGGTGGAGGGGTTGCGGCTCCTGCCCGCGGGGGCCCACCCGCAGAACCCGGTGGGGCTGCTCAAGTCCGAGGCCTTCCGCCGCGTCCTGCGCGAGGCGCGGGATCAGGCCGACGTGGTGCTCGTGGACGTCCCGCCGGTGAACCTGGCCGTGGACCCGCTCGTTCTGGCGCCGCTGATGGACGGGATCATCCTCCTCGTCTCCGCGGGAGACGTGACGAAGGACGAGGTGTCCCACGCGAAGCGCCTGATCGAGGGGGCGCGCGGGAAGCTGATCGGGTGCATCCTGAACAAGGTGACGCTGGAGGGGCGCGGGTATTACTACTACTATCAGTACTACTACGATGCCTACAAGTCGTACCGGGAGACCTAGGATGAATCAGACGACGAAGTCTCGGGCTTGCGTGTGGTGCGCGTTCGCCGTGGCGGGCGCGACCCTCGTCGGCGCGGGGTGCTACGGACTGACGCGGCCGGAGTACGACGCAGACGCGCTGTACGACTACCCCTCCGACAACAACCCGCCAAACGTCTCGAAGATTGTGGAGAGGTTTCCGGAGCTGAAGGGGATCGTCCTCACGGGGCCGGAATACAACGCCGAGGTCGAGCAGGAGGCGGCCCGGCGGGTCAAGGAAGGAGTCCCTGAGGTCAGCGCTTACTTGATCCAGCCCGGCGTGGTCCTCTCCATCGAGGTGCTTGGTGAGCCGGAGTTCACACGCCAGGTGACGGTCAACGTGGATGGCACGTTCGACTATCCGCTCCTCGGCCCCCTGACGGTTCGCGGCCTCACGTTGCAGCAGGTCAAGGACCTCCTGCGCGAAAAGCTCCAGAAGTACCTCCGTGACCCACAAATCGTCCTCAACGCGACCTACGCGAACATCCTCGGCGGCTCCCCCCAGATCGCCGCCGGCAAGGTCCTCGTCCTGGGGCGCATCGGCAGTCCCGGGCCGAAGGTCTACACGGGCCAGGAGAAGCTCTCCGGCATGCTCGCGCTGGCAGGGTGGTTTTCCGACGATTCGGAGAGGAGGGAAGTCCGAGTCCTCAAGCCGCGGAAAGGGCATCGCAGGGCGCGGGTGATCATCTGCGACTTCCAGCAATTCCTCGTCAACGCCGACATGGCCCAGGACATCCCTGTCGAGATCGACGACATCGTCTACGTTCCCATGCACTGGACCGCCGGCGACCAGTTCTCGAAAGACTGGGACCTCACGATCCGCTATCTGAGCGGCGCGCAGAGCCTCGACGGCCTCCTCCAGTACTGGAGCGGGCGTGTGAACGGGCGCATCACCGGCAAATAGGCAACGTGTTGGCGATACCGTGGAACTCAGGGACTACCTCCGCATCCTGCGCAAGCGCTGGAGGGAGGTGCTGCTCATCTTTCTGGTGGTGATCTCCACCTACTCCGCCTACCTCCGGGTGGGACGGAAGCTCCCGTACCGGTCCACGATCCTCGCCCGCGTCGCGAAGAGCCCCGCCGAGTTCGGCTATCTGTACGCCGAGAACATCCCGTCGGTTCCGGTGTACTCGTTCGACCAGAAGGTCCGCCTGTTCACGAGCCTGGCCGTCTGTCGCAAGGCCTCGGAGGCGCTCAAGGTCGAGGGACTTACGCTCGACGCGCAGGCAATCCGCGCGTCGGTTACGACCTCTGCGGTCGGGGACGACCAGGCCGTCCTCCTCGCCGCCGTCTCCGAGGACCCCGATCTGGCGCGACGGATGGTCGGGGCGGTCCTGAAGGCGATGATCGCCTACGACGAGGAACTCGCTCGGAGCTACTACCAGGAGCAGCTTGCCGTCCTCAAAGGCGCCATCGACCGGCGGAAGAGGGAGCGTGAGGGACTGGTGACCGGGTTTCAGACCCTGACCTCCCGCCTCGAGGCGAGCGGCCTCTACCTGCCCGAGGAGCAGGTCGGGGCCCGGATCTCCTCCATCGGGAGCCTCGAGACCACCAGGATCCGGCTCCTCCTCGACTTGCGGCGCCTCGAGACCCAGAAGAAGGCCGGGGGACAGGGGCTCCCCCTTCCCCCCAGGTTTCCGGAGGGGGTCGCAGTCCCCGGGATCGACGCGAGCGAGAGCCAGTTCCTCGGCTCGCTCAAGGGGCGCCTCGTCGACCTGGATACGCAGCTCGCCCGGCTCAAGAACCGCTACACCGACGTCCATCCGAGGGTGCTCGAGCTGGACTCGGAGCGCAAGGCGATCGTGAAAGCGATCGAGGAGGCCGCCACGCGGCCCCGGACGGCCGACGACGAGGGCCGGATCGACGCCGAGATCTCCGTCGCAAAAGACCAGATCTCCTTCCTCGACGAGGCGATCAAGGAACGTGGCGAGGCGCTCGTCAAGCTCTCGCGCGAACGCACCGAGTACCGGGACCTGCAACAGCAGCAGGAGCGCGCAACGGGCGCCATCGAGGACTTCGGGAAGCGGATCTCCGAGGTCGAGGTCCAGATGAGCGGCGTGAAGTCGTCCATCTCCAGCGACGAGCAGCCGAGCGTCGGCGTGCCTTTCGGCTCGCGCGGACTCGAGAGCCTCCCCTTCGCGGCCGTGCTCGCCCTCGTCCTCGGCATCGCGGGCGGGTACGCCATCGAGTACCTGAACAACACGATCCGCACGTCGCAGGATGTGAAGGTCTACCTCTCGCTCCCCGCCATCTCGTCGATGCCGCTCTTCGATGAGGAGCACCCGTCGCTCCTCGATGCGTCCCCGCAGTCGCCGGTGTGGGAGCTGTTCAACCGCCTCTCCACGCTCCTCGAGGCCGTGGCGATCGAGCAGCGCGCGCGCACGTTCCTGTTCACGAGCGTCCGTCCCGAGGAAGGGAAGTCGACCCTTGCGGCGAACGTGTCCATCGCCCTTGCGCAGGGGGGGGAACGCGTGATCCTCGTCGACTCGGACCTCCGGAACCCGACGATCCACTCGTTCTTCGGCCTGGAAAACGTCCGCGGCCTGGCGGACGTGCTCTCGGAGGCGACAGGCGGGGAGGCGGCGACGCTGGACTCGTTCCTGCAGGCGACGCCGATCCCGTCGCTCCGCGTGCTCACGAGCGGGCCGATCCCGTCGAATCCGGTCAGCCTGCTGAAGTCGCCGCGCATGGGGTGGCTCCTCTCCGAGCTGAAGAAGACGGGCTGCATCGCCATCTTCGACAGCCCGCCGGTCCTCGAACTGACCGACGCGGCGATCTTGGGGACCCACCTGGACGCCACGATCTTCATCCTGGCGGAGGGGTACGTGACGCGGCGCGAGGCGATCCAGGCGAAGCACGTCCTGACCCAGGTGGGGGCCAACATCGCCGGCGTCATCCTGAACAAGGGCGTCCACCAGCCGACCGAGTACTACTACTACCGATACAGCCGGTACGGGCGATACGGCCGGAAGGTCTAGATCCGGGGCCGCCTTGACAGCCCCCCGACCCTTTGCGATCATCGCGGCGGGGAACAGTGCATGGGACTATCGATCCTCGTCGTCGACGACTCCGCCGTCATGCGGATGATGATCTCACGTGGACTCAGGCAGGCCGGTTTCGAGGTCACGAAGACGGTCGAGGCCTCCAACGGCGAGGAGGCCCTCGCGAAGTTCGTGCCTGGCGAAATCGACATCGTCTTCTCCGACCTCAACATGCCCACCATGGACGGTCTGGAGCTCGCGAAGCGGCTGCGCAAGCTCTCCCCGCGCGTCCCCATCCTCCTCATCACCGCCGAGGGGAGCGCCGCGAAGATGGAAGAGGCGAAGGCGTGCGGCGTGAGCGACTTTCTTCGGAAGCCTCCGACCGCCGTCGACCTGAAGCTCAAGGTGGGGCCTCTTCTGGGGCCCGGGTAGGCCATGGTGCGCGACTACATCCTCTCCGACACGGCCCTGGCGCCCCTCGGGGAGATCTGCGCCGTGGAGATGAGCTCCGTCGGGCATGACCTCTCGACGCTGTGCGGCAAGGAGGTCATGTTCGGCTCTCCGGTGGTCCACATCCTCGGCAAGTACCGCCTGCCGCGGCCGTACGAAGAGCCGTGCGTGTTTACCCTCGCGACGCTCGAGGGGGGATTCACGGGCCACGTGCGCTGGCTCCTCAGGTTCAAGGACGCGATCACGATTTCGAGCCTGATGCTCCTGGTCCCCACGCCGGAGCTGGAGCGGAAGCGCCGGATGCGCGAGTTTTCGGCCATGGACGCGGACGCGTACCGGGAGGCCTGCAACAACCTGTGCGGCGGCGCGGCGCAGGGGCTTCGCGAGACGTTCGGCGTCGATCTCTCCATGGCCCAGAAGGAGACCCGCTTCGTCGACATCGCAAAGTCGCGCGCCGACTGGGACGCCATCTTCCCGCCCCCGCCCTTCGTCATGGTGGAATTCCCGATCACGATCGAGGGCTGGCCCCAGAGCGTCTGCGCCCAGGTCCTCGAGCGCGAAGTGCTGGAGACATTCCTCAAGGCGAAGGGGGTCGAACACCCGTTCGAGGACGTCCGCGGGACGATCCTCCAGATCGACGAGAACGAGGGCTCCCAGGCGCAGCTCGCGAGCCTCCTGGCGGGCCTGCCGTACCACCTCTACGCCGCCCCGAACTTCGCGCTCGCGGTCGACGGGATCGACGTGGAGGGGGTGCAGCTCGTCCTGATCGACATCGGGAACTCCGTCAACGACGGCTTCCAGACCCTCTCGCGGCTCCACAACACGGCGAAGTTCATGCACCTCCCGATCGTCATGTGCTGCTCGAAGGGCCTGCTCCGCAAGGAGTACGTCCTGCGTGCCATGCAGGGCGGCGCGAGGGACTTCGTCGCGAAGCCGTTCGAGCGGGACCTCCTGCTCTCGAAGATCGAGAAGCATGCCCTGAAGCTCCCGTCGTAGCCCCGGGGTCTTGCGTTCCTACGGCCCCCGGGGGTAGGATGGCGCGGCGCGTAGGGGATTTCGCATGTTTCCGAGCCTCGGCCTGGGCGAACTCATCCTCATCCTCATCGTCGCGCTCCTCCTGTTCGGAAAGCGCCTCCCCGAGGTGAGCCGCTCCGTGGGCAAGGGGATCCGGGAGTTCCAGAAGGGGATGCGCGGGATCGAAGAGGAGATCCGCCGCGAGGTGAACACCGAACCGCTGTCGACGCTGAATCAGCCGCCCGCCCCGAGCGGTGGCCTTGCTGGGGCCCCCAGTGGGAGCCCTGCTGGGGCCCCCAGCGGGAGCCCTCCTGGATCCCCCAGCGGGGGCCCTGCTGGGGCCCGAGTCGACGGGCCGCCCCCGGGGACCGAGGGTGGGGCGCCCGCGTAGCGGGCCGGGATAGACCAGGTTGGTCCCACCACTCTGGAGAGGGCGCGTGCGTCGAGAGGTCGCCGAACTCGTCATCCGGAAATGCATGGGGTATCGTCCGAAGGAGACGATCCTCATCGTCGCCGACACCGACTTCTTCCGGCTGGCGACCGCGTTCTATGAGACCTCCGTCTCGATGGGGATCGAGACGGTCTTCATGTGCATGCAGCCGCGCGACATGCACGGGGAGGAGCCGCCCGAGCCGGTCGCGCGAGCACTCCAGCACGCCGACATCGCATTGCTCGTCACGAAGAAGTCGCTCTCGCATACCGTCGCGCGGAGGATCGCCTGCGAGCAGCACGGCGTGCGGATTGCGAGCATGCCCGGGGTCGACGGGGAGCGGATCGACGCCCTCGTCGACGTCGACTACGACGAGATGGGGAAGCGCGGCCGCGAGATCTTCGATCGCCTTGCCGGCGGGCGCGAGGTCCGCCTTGCGAGCCCCGGAGGCACCGACCTCCGCTTTCGCATCGCGGGGCGCGTCCCGCTCCTGGACGGCGGCATCTTCGACTTCCCCGGCGCCTTCGGGAACCTTCCCGCCGGCGAGGTCTATCTTGCCCCGGTCGAGGGGACCGCGAACGGCGTCCTGATGATCGACGGGAGCATGGCGGGGATCGGGACCCTGTCGGAGCCGATCCGGATCGTCATCAAGGAGGGGAGGGCGATCGAGATCTCCTCGCCGGAGCTCACCCGGATGCTCGATCCATACGGGGAGCCGGGGCGAAACGTCGCGGAGTTCGGCATCGGGATCAACTCCTCCGCCCGGGTCGTCGGGAACATCCTGGAGGACGAGAAGGCCATCGGCACTGCGCACGTGGCGTTTGGTCGGAACGCCGGGTTCGGCGGGACGGTCGATGTCCCCGTCCACCTCGACGGGATCGTCCTCAACCCCCGCGTGTGGGTCGACGGAAAAGAGGTCCCGCAGGAGCTTGTCCGCCCGCTCGACGGCCGCGTCCAGGCGATGCCGTCCGCCGCCCGCGACATTCCCTCGCCCAGCGCCTCGCTGGCCGGCTTCGAGACCTACAAGCTGCTCTTCGAGAACGCGAACGACGCTCAGTACATCCTGGACCTGGAGTCGCAGGCCTTCATCGAGGCGAACGCCGCGTTCTCCGCGCTCACGGGGTTTACGCGCGTCGAGATCCTGGGCGGGAAGGTGCTGGCGAAGGACCTCGTCGCGCCCGACAGCCAGGAGGAGTACCAGAGGAAGCGCGAGACGCGGCGGAAGGTGAGCGCCGAGCGGTACGACATCAAGATCCGCTCGAAGTCGGGGGACGTCAAGACCGTCGAGGTGAGCGTCCAGCGGATGCAGATCGGCGGCCGGGACGTCGTCATCGGGGCGATGCGCGACCTGACCGAGCGCGAGAAGATGGCCCAGAAGCTCAAGGACCAGGTGAAGGAGCTCGCCCAGAGCACGCTCCGCACGTTCGCGCTGACGGAGAAGATCAAGAACGTCCCCTCCGTCACGCCGGTCCTCCTCCACGCCGCGGACGAGAAGGAAATCCTCGAGAAGGCAGGCGGCCTCCTGTGCGACCGGCACGGGATGGGGTATGTCGAGTGCGCGCTGTGGCTCGTGCGGGGGCAGTACCTCGAGCCGGCGTATTCCTACCAGGGTCGGAAGCTGCGTCGATATCACCTGCAGCGTGGCCACAAGTATGCCAAGATCGCGCGGGGCGAGTCGCCGAGCGAGCTGGGCGACCTCATGGTTGCCATGCCGCTCAAGGGCCGCGAGCGGACGCTCGGCCTCATCGAGGTCCGCCTCGAGGAGCGCGAGAAGCGCCTGATGGAGGGGAACCCCACCGCGAAGAAGGGGTACCTCGACGTCCTCGACACGCTCGCGAACATGATCGGCCTCATCATCGAGAACATGCGGCTGTACGAGACAGTGCGCATGCAGTCGATGATCGACCAGCTCACGCAGGCGTACAACCGCCGCTACTTCGACAAGAAGCTGAAGGAGGAGACGAAGCGCGCCCTCAGGTACACCCGCCAGCTCGCGATCCTGATCATCGATGTCGATCACTTCAAGGAAATCAACGACACATACGGCCACAAGCAGGGCGACGTGATCCTCCAGGAGCTCTCGCGCCTCTTCAAAAAGAACACCCGCGAGGGGGTCGACGTCGTCTGCCGCTACGGCGGCGACGAATTCATCCTGCTCCTCCCCGAGACGTCGCTCGAGCGCGCGTCGCTGATGGCGACGAAGCTGCTGCGCGAGACCCGTACGCATCCATTCCCCAGCCTCGCCAAGCCCTCCCAGACGCTGAAGGTGACGCTCAGCCTCGGCGTCAGCGCGATGGGGACCGGTGTGCAGTCGGAGGACGACCTCGTGCGGACCGCGGACGAGGCGCTCTACGAGTCGAAGCGCGGCGGGCGCAACCGCGTCTCCCTCTGGTCGGCGCCGGTCCCCTCCGCGAAGGGGACGTAGCAAGCCTTGGAGTGGCGTCCGTGAGGGCGCCCAACACAGGCGGGGTCCGAAACGTATCACCGGGCTCCTCTTGGGGATTCTCGCATGGGTGACAAGCGCTGGCCCTTCCTCCTCCTGGTCCTCGGGCTGGGGGGGCTCGGAGCCGCCGTCGTGGTCCTCGCCCTCGACCTGCGCGCCTCCCGCGACCAGCTTCGCCTCCTCGACGCGAGGCTCCGGGGGCTGGAAGAGCCGCGTCCGTCGGGGCCCGGCCCCGCGCCCGCGGGACGCGTCGGGAACGCCGACATCCACGTCGCCCCGCCGACGCTTGACGACGAGTTGTCGAGCCGCGTCGCCGAGATCGAGAAACGCCTTGCCACCAGCAAGCTGGCTCTGCCAGTCGAGCGCGGCATGGAGGGCCTGCCCGAGCCGCTCTCCGTGGCCCCGCCCGAGGAGCGGAGGCCGTCGAGCGAGATCGCCTCGGCCCCCCCGTCCGACGCGGGCCTCCCGTCCGACCGCGCGGCGCTCAAAGACCTCCTCCGGGATCTGCGGAAGGAGATCGACGAGGAGGACAGCAAGCGCGAGCGGGACGATTGGCAGAAGGGCGTGATCGACGGGGTGGCGCAGGCCGTCGAGCTGGGCCCGCAGCAGAAGGACCTCGTCTCCCAGGCCCTCCAGGACAGGTTCCGAGAAGTCTCGCGCCTGAACGAGCTGGAGGAGGCGGGGAAGATCACCGAGGACGAGTGGGAGAAACAGGTCTACACCGTGCGGAAGAAGGTCGACGACCAGATCCGCTCCCTGCTCTCCGCGGACCAGGTGCGCAAGTTCGACGATTGGAAGCGCAGGCAGCGCTGGTACGGCCTCCGCGAAGGGAACGGCAACGGATAACCCCCGCCCGATGATTCAGACGAGCCGATTCGTGAACAAGTGGGTGGTCCTCCTGGTCCTCGCCTCCGCGGGCGGGGGCTGGTGGTGGTGGCGCGGGCGGAACGGGTCCGCGACGGACGCCACGCCGCCGAAGCTCGCAAAGGTCGAGAGGGGGGACATCGAGGTCCTTGTCGTCGCCAACGGGGTCGTCCGCCCGCGCGCATCGATCGAGGTGAAGTCCAAGGCGAGCGGCCGCGTCGTTTCCTACCAGTACGGCGAGGGAAGCCCCGTCACGAAGGGGAAGCTCCTCGTCGAGCTGGACAAGGCGATGGAGCAGCGAAACGTCCGGAAGGAGGAGATCTCCCTCAGGACGGCGCAGGCCAAGCTCCGCCAGGCCGAGGCCGACACGCTGGTCCTCAAGTCCGACCTCCAGAAGGCGCTCAGGAACGCCGAGGCGGAGATGGACTCCGCCGCGATGGACCGCCAGACGCTCGAGGAGCGCCTTCGGCGGCTCCGCGAGCTGTTCGACCAGAAGCTCGCCTCTCGCGAGGAGCTGGAGACCTCCGAAAACGCGCTCAAGGCGACCCAGTCAAGGGAGCGCCAGGCGCAGGCGAACAAGGAGTACGCGAAGGACCAGGAGCACGCCATCGCGAAGAAGCAGTCCGAGGTGGACCTGGCGAAGGCCGAGGTCGAGAGGCAGGAGCTCCTCGTCGAGGAGGCGAACGAGCGGCTCGCCGACACGAAGGTCCCCTCGCCGATGGACGGGATCCTGATCCAGAAGAACGTCGACGAGGGGCAGATCATCTCCTCGGGCGTGAGCGCGGTCTCGGGCGGGACCGTCCTCGGGATCGTCGCCGATCTGTCCCAGATGTACGTCGAGGCCTCCGTCGACGAGACCGACATCGGGAAGGTCAAGATCGACGACCGTGCGACGGTCACGGCGGACTCGTATCCGAAGTCGACCTTCACGGGCAAGGTCGTCCACATCGCCCCGCAGGGGGAGGTGGAGGCGAACATCACGATCTTCAAGGTCCTCGTCCTGCTGGACGACACCGCCCGCGAGAAGCTGCGTCCGATGATGTCGACCAAGGTCGAGGTCGCCGTGGACGGCAAGAAGGGCGTGCTCAGGGTCCCGAGCGACGCCGTCCATGATGAGGACCCGGGCTCGGTCGTCTACGTGCCGGAGGCGGGGCGTCCGAAGGCGGTCCAGGTGAAGACGGGCCTCGACAACGGCGTGTGGGTGGAGCTGCTGGAGGGGCCCGCTGAGGGCCAGGAGGTCTACGTCGGGCCGCTTCCGGGCGACGAGAAGGAAGCGCAGAAGGGGCCTGGGATGGGCCCATTCGGTACGAGGCGGAGGTGACGCGGCCATGCTGATCCGCGTCGAGTCGATCGGGAAGACCTACACGCTGGGGAGCGTCCCCGTGACCGCGCTTTCGGGCGTTTCGTTTTCGGTGGAGGCGGGGGAGTTCGTCTCGATCATGGGGCCCTCGGGGAGCGGAAAGAGCACGCTCATGAACCTGATCGGGCTCCTGGACGTGCCGAGCGAGGGGAAGTACTGGCTGGAGGGGACCGAGGTGAGCGGCCTGACGGACGACCGCCTCGCGGAGATCCGGAACCGGAGGATCGGTTTCGTCTTCCAGAACTTCCAGCTCCTGCCGCGCGCCTCGGCGGTCGAGAACGTGGAACTGCCGCTCGACTACGCGGGGGTGTTCGGGGCGCGGAGGAAGGCGATGACGGCGCTCGATCGCGTGGGCCTGGCGGCGCGGGCGAAGCACCGCCCGAACGAGCTCTCGGGCGGCGAGCGCCAGCGCGTGGCGATAGCGCGGGCCCTTGTCACGGAGCCTGCGCTGGTGCTGGCGGACGAGCCGACGGGGAATCTCGATTCGAGAACGGGAGAGGAGATCCTCGCCCTGTTCGGCGAGCTGAATCGCCAGGGGGTGACCATGGTCGTGGTGACTCACGACGCGGGTGTCGCGCGGCACGGACAGCGAATCCTGCACATCCGGGACGGGCAGCTCGTCCGCGACGAGGTGCTCGCGCCGGCGGTCGAGGCTTCAACGGAGTTGCGCCCGTAAGGGTGCGCAGGAGAAGAGGCGTGCGTCGAAAAGCGGTCTACGGCGGGAGCTTCGATCCCCTCACGAACGGGCACATGTTCATGGTCCGGGAGGGGGCGCGGCTCTTCGACGAGCTCGTGGTGGCGATCGGGGTGAACGCCGACAAGCGGTACACGCTGCCGCTGGCGGAGCGCCTGGCCCTCCTCCGCGAATGCGTGCGGGGGATGCGGAACGTGAAGGTCGATTCGTTCGAGAACCGCTACCTGGTGGAGTACGCGGGCTCGATCGGGGCGCAGTACATGCTGCGCGGCCTTCGGATCGAGTCTGACTTCGCCTACGAGCGCACGATGCGCAACGTGAACGCGGACATGGACGGGAGGATCGTCACCGTCTTCCTCATGCCGCCGCGCGAGCTGGCCGACGTGTCATCGTCGTTCGTGAAGGGCCTGGTCGGCCCGAAGGGCTGGGACCGCGTCGTCCGCCGTTTCGTCCCCGCGCCGGTCCTCCGCTCGATGCGCCGCCGCTTCGACCTGGAGTCGCGCCCGTAAGGGCGCCATGGAGTCGCGCCCGTAAGGGCGCCATGGAGTCGCGCCCGTAAGGGCGCCATGGAGTCGCGCCCGTAAGGGCGCGGGGGGGTGACGCCCGTAAGGGCGTCACTGCGCGAGCCAACCCGCCACGAGGTTCCCGACCACCATTCGCCGGTATTCCGCCGTGGAGCGGATGTCGTCGATGGGGGACACCTCGCCCATCGCGTATTCGCGGGCCTGGGACACGAGCGACGCATCGAGCCTCTTGCCCTGGAGCATCGCCTCCGTCTTCGGCAGCCGGATCACGGTCGGTGCGACGCTCCCGACGGCGATCCGCGCCTCCTCGACGCGCTTCCCCTTGCCCGTGCGCAGCCCGGCCGCCATCACGACCTTCGAGATCGCCTGGGCCTGCCTCGTGCCGACCTTCCTGAACCAGAACCGCATGCCCTGGAGCCGCGCCAGCGGGAACTCGAACGCCGCGATCAGCTCTCCGTGCCCCATGACGCTCTTCCGGTACCCCGTGTAGAACCCCGTGAACGGCACGCGCCGTGCCCCGCTCGGCCCCGCGAGGACGACATCTGCCTCGGCCACGGCCAGGACCGGCAGCGAGTCTCCCGCGGGGGACCCGTTCGCGACGTTCCCCGCGAGCGTCCCGCGGTTCTGGATCTGGATGCCGCCGATCATGCGCGCGGCCTCCTGCAGGACGGGCAGGACCCGCTTCACGACGGGGGAGCGGCGGATCTCGGTGAACGTCGTCAATCCCCCGACGACGAGCGCCTCCCGCGTCTTTCGCACCCCGCGCAGCTCCTCGAGCCCGCCGAGGTCCATGAACCTGCGCCCCTTGAACGTCCCGGCGTTGAGCAGCACGAAGAGGTCGGTCCCGCCCGCCATCGGCGTGATGGGCCCTCCCCGCGCCATGAGGCCGATCGCCTCCTCGAGGCTCTTGGGCTGCAGGACCTCGCACTTCGACAGGGGGCTTCGCATCCGTCTCGCCTCAGAACTCGAACCGGCCGTTTCGCATGACGTGGACGATTCCCTCGGGGTACTGGCAGGGCTCCTCGAACGTCGCCTTGTCCCGCACTCTCTCGGCGTCGAACAGGACGAGGTTGGCTCGCGACCCCACCTCGATCTCCCCGACCTCGCTCAGGCGATACGCATGCGACGCGAGCGACGACATCTTCCTGACGGCCTGCTCGAGCGTGAGGACCCCGCGTTCGCGGACGTACCTGGCCAGGACGCGCGGGAAGGTGCCATAGGCCCGCGGATGGGGCCTCCCGCCGAGCAAGCCATCCGTGCTGACGCACACGAACGGCAGCTTCAGGAAGGCCTCGACGACCTCCTCGCACTGGCCGAAGCAGACCATCGAGACGGCGAGGTGCTCCTCGCGGAGCAGGTCGAGCGCGAACTCGAGCGGGTCCTTGCTGCCCGCGGCCTGCGGCAGGCTCTTCCCGACGAGTTCGGGCAGATGCCCGCTCGGCACATCCGAGACGACAATCCCCTCGGGTCCGGACCCCGCCCACGTGTTGTCCCACTCCGCGGGTGTGGGGTCGAGGACGGCCTCGCGGATCCGCGCGCGAGCGGTCGAGTCGCCGAGCCTTCCGATCGTCGCCTCGGCCCCGCCCGCCTGGGCCCACGGCGGCAGGATGGCCGCGAGCGTGGTCGCGCCCGCGATGTAGGGGTACTGATCGGCGGTCAGCTCGACCTCCCCCGCGGCCCGCTCGAGGAGTGCGAGGACCTGGTCGAGCTTCCCCCAATTGCGCCTGCCTGCGATCTTGAGGTGCGAGACGTGCACGCGGCACTCGGCCTCGCGTCCGACGCGGATGAGCTCCTCGAGGGCCTGGACGACGAAGTCCCCCTCGTTGCGGATGTGGGCGACGACGACGCCGTCGTAGCGCGCCACGACGCGGCCGAGGCCGATCAGCTCCTCGGTCTTCGCGTGGCAGCAGGGCGGGTAGATGAGCCCCGTGGAGAGGCCCACGGCGCCGTCCTGGAGGCCCTCGTCGAGCAGGCGCTCCATCGTCGCCATCTCGGTCTGCGAGGGCTCGCGGGCCTCCACACCCATCGCGCACTCGCGGAGGGCGCCGTGGGGGACGAGGTAGGCGACGTCGACGGACGGCTTCGCGCGTCGGACGGCCTCCAGGTACTCCGAGACTCGCCCCCACGACCACTCGATGGGTGGGTCGCCAAGGAAGGCCTTGAGCTGTGCGCGGCGTGCGGCGACGTGCTCGGGGTTCACGGGGGCCACGGAGAGGCCGTCCTGGCCGATGACCTCGCACGTGACGCCCTGCCTCACCTTGACGGGGAGGGCGGGCTCGGTCAGGACGCGCAGATCGGAGTGGCTATGGGCGTCGATGAACCCCGGTGCGACCACGAGGCCCTTGGCGTCGACGACGCGGGCGCCGTCCGCGCGCGCCTGTCCGACCTGGACGATTCGATCCCCCTCGACGCGGACGTCACCCGCGTACGCCGGCGTGCCGTTCCCGTCCACCACGGTCGCCCCGCGGAAGAGAACGGGCTCGCCTGCCTTCGGGAAGAGTGATGTGTCGCCCATGGCGGTGCGGATTCTCGGCGAGCGCGCCTCCGAATTCAACGGTTGTGAGACCGCGCGAGGGCGACGATGTCGGGCGTGCCGAGCGAGCCCGCGAGGTCGCGTGCCCGCAGGCGGACGCCCGCGAGGCGGTGGAGGTGGTCCTCGACGACGGGCAGCCCGTCGAACTGGGCCAGTGTCTGGCGGAGACGCGTGATTCCCTCGCGGAGGACGCGCTGGAGATCGACCTCCAACAACTCCAGGTTCGCCAGCATCTCCGCGCCGATCTCGTCCGTCTCCCGACGCACCTCTTCGCGCACGTCCTCCGGCCAGTCATGGCGCGCATCGCGGAAGGCCCCGGACACCTCGCCGAGCGCTTGGTTCAGCGCGTCCCGACCCCACTCGCCCGCCTTGAGGACGTAGTCCGGGTAGCTGCGCACGCCCCTCTCCCGCATCCGGTCCTCAAGCGCTCGCAGCGCCGCTGCGATCCGCGGGGCGCCATCGACTCCAATGGTGTCGACCCGCACCAGGATGGGGGCCACGTGCGCCTCCGCCAGCCGCGGGACGTCCTCCGGCTCAGGGTCGGCGGAGAACCCCACGGGGACCTCCGGGCCGATGCTCGACCGAACCCGTTCAAGGAGCCTCAGGCCCAGGAGGTAGAGCGGTCGACCGCGAAGAGGACCCCGGTCGGTCCCAATCGTCCCCCCGACGCGGATCGAGAAGCGGTGCGCGTCCCTCGTGGCGTACCCGCCCAGGCGTCGGATCGCCCCGACGGCCTCAGGAAGGTCGAGGGCGTCGTCGAAGACCGCGGGCGGCACGACGACTGGGGTGGGCAGGTCGGAGAGCACCGAGGCGACCTCGTCGCGCCCGAGAAGCGTCGGATCCAATTCGAGGATGACCTCGACGTCCATTTCCTTGAGGAGGATCCGCACCAGCGTCTCGGTCTGCTCGACCGATCGCGTCGGCGCGGGCCGCACGACGAGGCAGTCGAGGCCGAGCTTCCTCCATGTCTGCCCCTGATCGCGCAGCTCCCCCATCTGCTCGCGCATCGACGGCAGGCCTGCCGGGCTGTCGGCCAGGGCGCTGCGGCGAGGGACGAGGCGGAACTGCACCTGGACAGGGGGAGTGGGGACCTCCCGGTCCGGCAGGAAGACCCTCTGCAACCTGCGAGAGAGCGCGATCGCCGCCGCGAACTCCTCGCCGCTCGTCTCGAAGGACGCCCCCGCGTCCGTCGTGTCGAATTCGAGCGTCCTCGCGCCGAAGTACCAGAAGCGCAGCCAGTCCTCGAAGCGGAGGCCTCCTCGTCCCCCCGCGACGCCGACCGGAGTCTCGATCGTCCGGTTCGGGCGGACGACCGCCAGGTCGAGCGGCGGCGTCGAGCGATAGACCTCCCACCTCGACAGGCCGAGCATCGAGTCGTGCTCCTCGAGCTCGCTGACGATCTCCTCGATGCGCTTGTCGAAGCGGTCGGCGTCCGGCATGGAACGGCGGGCAATTTGGGGTTTACAGGATGCGGCGGGTCGGGTAGAACCCGTCCCCCGATCTGGAAGGTATCACGGAGCCGCCACTTCCATGAAGACAACCTTCACCGGCGACCTCACGCGGGACGCCCTGGCCAGGCTCTCCCAGGCCAACCAGCGGTTCATGAAGGCCTACCCCGGCGAGGGGAGCGGTCGTCAGGCCGTCCACACCGTCTATGGCGGCGCGCACCTCTTCTCTGCGGAGACGGCGCGCAAGATGGGCGAGGTCGCCCTCAGGTCGCTCGCCGAGTTCGCGCCCGACTTCGCGACGTTCGCCAGGGCCATCGGGCTCTCCGGCGCGGAGACGCTCCCCGTCGAGGTCGCGCGCGTGGCGGAGATCGAGAAGGCCTGCGCGGCCGACCCGGAGACCGTGCGCCGCGCCAACCCGGATGCGTGGCTCGCCCGCACCGTGTACACGCGCGTGGTCGAGAAGCTCCGTCGCGAGCCGGTGGAGGACTTCAGAATCGACTTCGAGGACGGCTACGGCAACCGCCCCGACCCCGAGGAGGACGCCGCGGCCGAGAATGCCGCGCGCGAGCTCGCGAAGGGGAGGGCGGCGAGGACGCTGCCGCCGTTTTTCGGGCTGCGCATCAAGCCGTTCACGGAGGAGTTGCGCGACCGGTCCATGCGGACGCTCGACATCTTCCTGACGACGCTCCTCGAGGGGACGGACGGGGCGATTCCAGACGGGTTCTTCGTCACGCTCCCGAAGGTCACGATTCCGGAGCAGGTGACGGCGCTGGCGGACCTGCTCGATCTCTTCGAGGACCGGAATCGCCTCGCACGTGGCTCGGTTCGCTTCGAAATCATGATGGAGACCACACAGTCGCTCATCTCGATCGGCGGCGTGCTCGTCCTGCCGCTCCTGGTCTCCGCGGGGAGGGGTCGGTGCGTTGCGGTGCACTTCGGGACGTACGACTACACGGCCTGCTGCAGCATCACGGCGGCGCACCAGCACATGGCGCACTCCGCGTGCGACTTCGCGAAGGACATGATGCAGGTCGCCCTTGCGGGCACCGGCGTCCTGCTCTCGGACGGGGCGACGAACATCATGCCGGTCCCCCCCCACCGCGCGGCGAAGGACGGGCCGCCGCTCACGTCGGCGCAGGTCTCGGAAAACCGCCGCGTCGTGCACGCGGCGTGGAGGCTCCACTACTCGCACGTGATGCACTCGCTCGAGACGGCCTACTACCAGGGCTGGGACCTGCACCCCGCGCAGCTCCCGACGCGGTACGCGGCGGTGTACGCCTTCTTCCTGGAGGCCCTCCCCGCGGCGGCGGAGCGGCTCAAGAACTTCATCTCGAAGGCGGCGCAAGCGACGCTCGTGGGAGACGTCTTCGACGACGCCGCGACGGGGCAGGGGCTCCTCAACTTCTTCCTGCGCGGGATCAATTGCGGGGCGATCCGCGAGGAGGAGGCCCTCGCGACGGGGATCACGCTGGAGGAGCTGCGCGGGCGATCGTTCGTGAAGCTCCTGAAGAACCGCCGCGGCTAGGAACCGCGGTAGGTCGAATACCCGAACGGGCTCAACAGCAGCGGCACGTGGTAGTGCCCGCCCGCGTCGCGCACCACGAAGGGCACGACGACCATCGGATAGAACCCCTCCACACCGGACTCCTCGAACCAGGCCGCGGTGTCAAACGTGATTCGATAGGTCCCCGTCGTGAGCTTCACGTCAGGCGCCATCAGGCTCCGCAGCCGACCGTCGGTGTCGGTCTCCCCGCGCCCTATCTCCCGCCAGCCGTCCTCCCCCAGGAACTCGAGGAGGACCGTCACGCCCTCCGCCGGGCGGCCGCGGCTCGTGTCCAGGACGTGCGTCGTGATCGCGCTCATGGCGTCAGCATCTTCTCCAACCGGATCCGCGTGATCTTCGCCTGCTCCGCCGCCGCGTGCGCGATCTCCGTCTCGCGGTCGTTCGCGAGACGCTCCCGCAACAGCGCGAGCATCTCGTCGGCCGACTTCCCCGTGGCGCAGACGATGAAAATGAACCCGTGCCGCTTCTCGTAGTCGCGGTTCCCCTTCTCCAGGCTCGCGAGCGTCTTCGCCGCGGCCCCCTTCACGCCCGACTGCTCCCTGGCCGCGAGTGTCTTCGCGAGCGCCTTCTTGTCGCCGATCTTTGGGTGGGAGGCGAAGGCCTCCAGCCAGTCGGCCTGGTGCAGCTCCCACCACGCCTTCTCCGCCGCGTCCAGGACCTGCGCCACGTCTCGGAAGGGCCGGAGGTCCGCCACCCGGCCCGCCCAGCGCCGCGCGCCGCAGCACTTCACGAGCTGCGTCATGGCCTTGTCACGATGCAGGCGGTTGAGCCCGTCCACCTTGGCCCACGTCGGCGACGGCGACGGCTCCCCGTGGCATCTGAGACGCGACACGCCGCCGTCCGGGTAGATCCGCAGCCGCACGTGCGTGCTGGGCGGATTCGCGACAAGCTGGTGCTCGAAGGAGTGCTCCGTGTGCGGTGTGAGCCTCGTCTGCGGGAGGACCTCGACCCACGTCGTGCGAGGGGAGAGGAGGGCGTCCACGGAGGCCCCCTCGGCGTCGCACACCTCGATCGAACAGCGGTCCGGGCAGTTCCCCTTGAAGTGGTTCGTGTCGACCTCGATCCGTCGGACCACGCCGCGAATTCCGAGCCTGAGGATCGCCCAGTCGTGCCCCGGACGGCGCTTCCGCTGCGTCTCCCAGCCCTCGCCCATGTTCGGCGCGCGGCCTGGGAGGATCAGGTTGTGGTGGGAGCCGAAGAACATGTCGTTCGAGACGAGCGCCTGCCCGCCGTTCTCCGCGGCCGCGAGGTCGATTGGGCCGGTCAGCTTCGACCAGTCCGGCCAGGCCTCTCCGTGGACGCGCAGCCGCGAGACGCCGCCGTCCGGGTAGATCGTCAGCCGCACGTGCGTCCATCGACGATGGTCGAAAACGGCGAGGCGGTTTTGCGTGTCCCCGAGGAGGGGCGACTTGGGGAGGACTTCGATCCACCGCGTCGATGCGCTCCCCAGCTCCTCGAGTGTCGCGTCGGGCGCGGCCTCGCAGGCGTCCAGGGAGGCGTACTCGGGGTAGTTCCCCTTGAAGTGGGCCGTGTCGACCTCGATGCCGCGGATCACGCCCGGGATGCCCAGGCGGACCACGCACCAGTCCTGGCCCGGCGTGCGGCGCCGACGCGTCTCCCAGCCATCCATCCACTTCCCGCGGTCGGTGTACTTGTCGGGGGCCCAGATGCCCCGGCCGGGCTTGAGAAGGTTCTCCTTCGGCGCGAAGAACTCGTCGTTCGCGAGGAGCGCCACGCCGCCGACGCGTTCCGCGGCCAGGTCGAGCAGGTCCGTGAAGTGCGGCATCAGAGCCTCTGTCCGATCGGTATCGAGGGGAATCCACTCCCGTCCCAGACTTGTCGCCCCCGCAAGAAGGTCGCCTCGACCCGGCCTCGGAGCGTGCGGCCCGCGTAGGGCGTAACAGAGTGCCGATGGTACAGGCGCGACGGGTCGACCGTCCACTCCGCGTCCGGGTCCAGGACTACGAGGTCCGCATCGCAGCCGGGCGCGATGCAGCCCTTCGTGCCCTCCAGCCCGGCGAGGACGGCGGGCCGGCCGCACATCCAATCGCAAACCCGGGAGATCGGGACACCCCTCGCCCGGGACTGCGTCCAGACCGCGGAGAGGGAGAGTTGCACGGATGAGATCCCGCCCCACGCCGTCAGGAAGTCCCCCAGCTTCATCGAGGCGGGCGAGGGGGAGTGGTCCGAGACGACGAGGTCGATTACGCCGTCCTTCAAGCCGCTCCAGAGCCTCTCCCGATTCTCGCTCTCCCGCACCGGTGGGCAGCACTTGTACTGCGTCGCTCCGTCCGGAACCTCCTCGGCAAAGAACGTGAGGTAGTGCGGACAGGTCTCGACGGTGATGGCCAGCCCCTCCTTTTTCGCGTGGTGGATGCCCAGGAGGGGATCGGCCGAGGAGATGTGCACGATGTGCACACGGCAGGCGGTCTCGCGGCAGAGGCGGATCATCATCGCGATCGCCTCGTTCTCGCTCCCGCGCGGGCGGGACCAGAGGAAGGTGGAGTACCGCCTCGGGTCCGCGTCCTTCGGCGCGCGGTCAATCGGGCCCGGAACCTCTGCGTGCACCAGGAGCGTCCCGCCGATGTGGGCGAGCGTCCGCATGGCAGGGCGGAGGTCCTCCTCCGCGACGTTGGCGAATTCAGGGACGCCGGACGGCACGAGGAAGCACTTGAAGCCGCGCACGCCGGCCTCGCGCATCGGGAGCAACTCGCGCAGATTGTCGGGGACCACGCCGCCCCAGAAGGCATAGTCGACCATGCACTTCCCCGCGGCGGCCTCGGCCTTTGCCTGAAGGCCCGCCAGCGAGGTGGTCGCAGGGATGCTGTTGAGGGGCATGTCGACGATCGTGGTCACGCCGCCCGCCGCGGCGGCCCTGGTCACGGTCTCGAACCCCTCCCACTCGGTCCGCCCGGGCTCGTTGACGTGAACGTGACAGTCGACCAGGCCGGGCATGACCACGTGATCGCCGACGTCCGTGACCGGGACGCCGCTCGCGACATCGGTCGGCGCGAGGACCGCGACGATCTTGCCTGCCTCGACGACGACGGCCGCGGGGCGGACCCCGTCAGGCGTCACGACGCGACGGCTTCGCAGAACGAGGTCGGGCTGGCCCATGGGAGGCGAACCTCAATCCCTCTTCTTGCCGCGACGCGCCGCGGCGGCGAGGACCGATTCGAAGATCTTCGTGTACCCCGTGCAGCGGCAGAGGTTCCCCTCGAGCGCCTCGCGCACCTCGGAGGAGTTCGGCTTCTTCTTCCGGGCGAGCAGCTCGTATGCCGTGAGGAGCATGCCCGGCGTGCAGATCCCGCACTGGGCCCCGCCGAGCCGCGTGAACGCCTCCTGGAGCGGGTGGAGCTTCTTTCCGGTCGAGAGTCCCTCGATCGTCATGATGTCCGAGTCGCGCACCTGGCAGACGGGCATGAGGCACGAGTTCACGGACACGCCGTCGACGAGGACGGTGCAGGCCCCGCACTCCCCCTCGCCGCACCCCTCCTTGGTGCCCGTGAGGCCGCAGTCCTCGCGCAGGACGTCGAGGAGCCGCTTCATCGGCGGGACGTCGACGCGGTGGCGCTTCCCATTCACGCGGAGGACGTACTTCATCGCTTCGCGAGCCTCGCCAGGACCGTCTCGGGGAGGATCGGCAGCTCGTCGAAGCGCGCCCCCGTCGCATGGCGCATCGCGGCGGCGATCGCGGGCGCCGGGCCGTCCATCGGCAGCTCGCCGAGCCCCTTGGCCCCGAACGCGCCGCGTGCGTAGGGCTTCGAGAGGAGCTTCACGTCGAACTCGGGGGCGTCGACGCTCGTCGGGACGATGTAGTTCGTGAGCTGCGCGTTCGCGTAGCGCCCGTCCTTCATCACGATGTGCTCAAGGAGGGCCCATCCGACGCCCTGGAGCGTCCCCCCTTCGATCTGTCCGACGGCGAGCACGGGGTGGATCACGTTTCCCACCTCGGAGACCACCGTCATGCGCGGGCAGCGGACCTCGCCGGTCACCGCGTCGACCTCGACCTCTGCGACGTTGCAGCCCCAGGCGAACGCGCCGTAGGCATCGCCTTTGTACGTCTGGTCGCTCCAGACGATGTCCTTCGGCGTCTCGTACTGCGCCACGGCCTTTAGCGGACCGACTGTCTTGAGGTAGGCCTTCGCGAGCGCGCGGAATCGCTCAGGGGACCACTTCCCCGCGCCACCGTGGGCCTCCAGGACCTGACGGAGCTCGCGGCAGGCCTTCTGTACGAGCCCGCCGATGATCATCGTGGTGCGCGAGGCCACCGTCGGGCCACTGTCGGGCACCCGTGCCGTGTCGGGGTCATCGACGACGATCCACTCGATCGGGAGATCGAGCGCCTCCGCGGCGATCTGCGAGAAGACCGTCCTCGTTCCCTGGCCGATCTCCGTGCTCGCGGCGAGTACGTGGACGCGACCGTCCTTCGCCACCTCGACCGCGGCCTTCGATGCGAGCCACGTCTCCCCGCCCCCAGTGAAACCGGCGCCGTGGTAGTAGAGGGAGACGCCGATCCCCCTCTTCACGGGCCCCTTCGCCCTCGCGAAGGCCTTCCGCTTCTTCTCGTACTGCGACCGCGCGAGCGCCTCGTCGAGGACCTCCGCGGCGGCAACGTCCTGGCGGAGGACCTGGCCGGTGATCGTGGCGTCGCCGTCGCGCAGGCAGTTCTTTCGCCGCAATGCCACGGGGTCGATCCCCAGCTCCTGCGCGATGCGGTCCATGTGGTTCTCGAGCGCGAACAGGGTCTGCGGCGCGCCAAACCCGCGGAACGCGCCGTTGGGAGGCGTGTTCGTGGCGTGGCAGATCGCCTCCACGCGGACGTGGGGCCAGCGGTACGGGCCGCCGGAGTGGATCGCGCCTCGGGAGAGGACGACGGGCGAGAGCGTCATGTACGCCCCGCCGTCCATCCAGACCTGCGCGTCGAGGGCGAGGAGCGTGCCGTCCGCGGCCACGGCGCTGCGGATCTTCACGATCGAGGGATGCCGCTTCGTCGTCGCGGCGATGTCCTCGAGGCGGTCGTAGACGAGCTTGACCGGTCGTTGCGCCTTGAGGGCCAGGAGCGCCGCGTGGGCGGCAATGATCGACGGGTACTCCTCTTTGCCGCCAAACCCGCCGCCGGTGACCGTCTGGATGACGCGGATCCGCTCGGGGGGCAGCGCGAGGAGCGCCTTGAGGGCCTTGTGGACGTAGTAGGGGCATTGCATCGAGCCGTAGACGGTGATCGAGCCGTCCTCGCCGGGGACGGCGATCATCCCCTGATTCTCGATGTAGAGCTGCTCCTGGAGGCCGGTGCGGTAGGTCCCCTCGACGACGCGAGCGGCGCCGTGGAAGCCCTCCTCGACGTTGCCCTTCTCGATGAGGATGCGCTTGAAGATGCGCGTCCCCTTCGCGATGGCATCGTCCAGGGTCAGCACCGCGGCGAGGGGCTCGGCCTCGATGCGGACGTGTGCCCCAGCCTCCTCGAGGGCCTCCCGGTCCTCGTGGGCGAGGAGAAGCACGGGCTCTTCCGCATGCTGCGACTCCTCGCGGGCGAGGCAGGGCTGGTCCTCCTCGATGAGGACGATCGCGTTCTTCCCCGGGATGTCGCGCGCGTCGACGACTGTGAACCGCGACCAGTCGAACGCGGGATCGAGGACGACCTGGAAGCGGCAGCGGGGCAGCGTCGTGCGAATGGTCTTCGCATGGAGAAGGGAGGGGAAGACGAGGTCGTCGACGTAACGGGCGCGGCCCGTGACCTTGTCGACCCCCTCGACCCTGGGAAGGCTGCGACCAACGGCGCGCATGGCGGGGAGGATAGCAGCCCCGCCGCGCGCCGTCCAGAAGCCGTCTACTGGCGGACGAGCACCTCGTACTCGTAGGTGAGCTTCGTCTCCTGGCCGGCCTCGACCGGGACGCACCAAGTCAGGCGGTTCGTGGGGTTCAGGCGGCGCAGGCCGCGGGCGAGGGCCTTGACGTCGCCCGCCGGCTCGCACGCAGTCATCTTGCCGCTGAACTCCTTGCTGATCTCCACCTCGGCCTTCTCGTCCTTGTAGTTCGTCAGGACCAGCTCCGCCTTGATCGTGATCCGGTCGTAGACGTACCCGCCCCAGCGCTCCGCGTCGCGCTCGCGGCGCGTCTCGAACTCGCGCTGCTCGGCGTGGATGCCCAGGGCCTTCGTCACCTTCACGAGCGTCTGGGCGCGCGGGGCGGTGTAGAAGCAGGTGTCCTGCCCGAGCGGCCGCCCGCCCTTCGTGACGAGCACGGGGGCCGTCGTCCAGGGCATCGCGAGGGTGTTCGTCATCCGCAGCGAGTGCCAGACCTCCTCGGCCTGAGGCTGCCCCTGCGCCCCGTAGGTGTACGCGTCGTACTGGTTCACGTAGTCGGGGATCTCCCAGCGGTAGACGTGCTTGTAGGGCGTCTTCGCCGTGAAGAGCGGGATCGAGGCGCGCTGACCTCTCACCAGGGTCACCTTGCCAAGCTCGTAGAAGTACATGTCCTCCTCGGCCTGCCCCGGCATCGCCTCCGTGGCGCCGCGGTGCATCTCCCACTCGGGCTGGTAGGCGTTCGAGAGGACCGCCTGCTGCGTCATCACAGACTCGCGGCGCATCCCCATCTGCGGGGCCGCCGCGATCTCCTGCGCGAAGGCGTCGAAGGAGCCGCCGAGAGCCAGCGGGCTCGTCACCCCGGCGAAGGCGAGGTTCGGGAAGCCGCTGATCAGCAGCACCGGCGTGTCCTTCATGTCGAGGAGGTCGTTCACGATCGTCGCCGTCGCCTCGAGGGCCCCCTCGCCGTCGTTCGAGACGTCCATGCGGTACGTCGGCGCCCAGGAGAGGCCGCGCTCGAGGTAGCTGATTACTACCTTTGCGCCGGGCTTCGCGTCCTTCGTGTGGAGGAGCAACGAGGCCCCCTGGCGCTTACGGCTCCACGTCGTCGACGGCGGGCCGTCCTTCGAGCCGAAGGCGATGCGTGCGACGCTTCCACGATTCAGGGCCACCACGCCGTTGGCCGTCTCGATCAGGACCAGGTCGGCTCGCGGGGGGAGGGGACTGGCGAACCGGTCGGCGCTCGGCTGCGGGATGGGGTCCTGCGGCACCGAGAGGAGCTTCCCCTCGTAGCGGTCCTCGCCGACGGTCAGCACGACCACGCGCCCCACGTTCGCGAGGAGGATCTCGGTCACGGTCATTGCGTCGACCTGCTCGTCGACCTCGTCACGCGTCGCGACGACCTCGGCCATCGAGACGGAGTCGGCCGACGAGGTCACCCAGAACGTCCCATGCATGGGGGAGGGGAGCGGCCGTACGCGGACCCACTCCGCTCCCTCGGGGATGTCGACCTCCGTGACGATCATCGCGAGGCCGTTCTTGAAGAGCGCCACCTGCGAGAGGCGCGGGGCGGCGTCCTGCGCGTCCTGCGCGAAGATCTGGGCGGCGAGGGCGAGGGAGAAGAGCAGCGGACGCATGGTGACCTCCGAATTGGACGAGAGTGGGCGGCTGCAAACTGTAGGCCAGACCGATTCCTTCACCGCAGAGACGCAGAGGACGCAGAGACCCGCAGAGATGCTGCTGAGGGCGGCCTCTGCGGGTCTCTGCGTTCTCTGCGCCTCTGCGGTGAACCGGGAGGGCCTGTATCCTTCCATCCCCGTGCGTATCCCCGGCAATACGCCCCGAGCTCTACGCCTCGGGGGCGTTCAGCTCCAGCTCCTTGATGAGCCGGGCGAGGTAGGTCCGCTGAATCCCCAGCCGCTCGGCGGCCTGCGTCTGGTTCCCGCCGCACGCCGCGAGGGCGTCCCGCAGCACCTTCTTGCGCTGGTCGAGGATCTGGTCGTGGTAGGAGCCCGTCCTCCCCTGTCCCTCGGAGGTCAGCAGCATCTCGGGCGGGAGGTCCGCAGGCTGGATGTCCGACCCCGGCGACATCACGACGGCCCGCTCCACGGCGTTCTTCAGCTCGCGCACGTTCCCGGGCCAGCGCCAGCGCCGGATCAGCTCGACTGTCTCCTCGGAGAACGCGAGCCCCGGCCGCTTCGCCTCCGCCGTGTACTGCGCGAGGAAGTGGTTCGCCAGCGGCACGATGTCCGAGGGGCGGCTGCGCAACGGCGGCAGCGTCAGCTTGATCACGTTCAGTCGGTAGTAGAGGTCCTCGCGGAACCGCTTCTCCGTCACCGCCGCCGCGAGGTCGCGATTCGTCGCCGCGACGAAGCGAACGTCGGCGCGGATCGCCTCCGACCCCCCGACCCGCTCGAAGCTGCGCTCCTGCAGCAGCCTCAGGAGCTTCGCCTGGAACGGCTGCGAGATGTCGCCTATCTCGTCGAGGAACACCGTCCCGCCCTCGGCCAGCTCCACGCGCCCGATCCGCCTGGACGAGGCCCCCGTGAAGGCCCCCTTCTCGTGGCCGAATAGCTCGCTCTCGAGCAGGTTCTCCGGGAGCGCCACGCAGTTCACCGCAACGAATGGTTCCCGAGCGCGCGGGCTCTCGCGGTGAATCAACCGCGCGACGACCTCTTTCCCCGTGCCGCTCTCGCCCAGGAGCAGCATCGTCGCGTTCGACGTCGCCGCGCGACGCGCCTGGTCGAGGGCCGACCGCATCGCGGGGTCCTCGCAGACAATCGACTCCGTGGGGGCCTCCTGGGCCCTCTGCACGCGGTCCTTGCGCACGAATCCCGACCGCTCCAACGCACGGCGGATCACCGACTCGACGAGCGCCGGCTCGAACGGCTTTTGCAGGAAGTCGTAGGCCCCCTCGCGCATCGCCTGCACGGCCCGCTCGACCGTGCCGTACGCCGTGATCATGACGACCGTCGTCTCGATGCCCAATTCGCGGATCCGCCCGAGGACGTGGAAGCCGTCGCCACGGGGGAGCTGCACGTCGAGGAGCACCACGTCGGGCCGCTCCTGGCGCAGCCTTTCGACCGCCTCCTCGCCCGAAGAGGCTGTCACCACGTCCATCCCCTGGTGCGTGAACCGCTCCGCGAGGGCTTCGACGATGTGCTTGTCGTCGTCGACGATGAGGATGCGTGTCACGGCAGCTCCACGGTGAACTCGCTCCCAGCGCCCGGTGCGCTCGTCGCACGGAGCTTTCCGCCGTGCAGCGCGACGAGCTTCCTCGCGATCGCGAGCCCCAGCCCCGCCCCCGCGTGCTTCGTCCCGTCCGACTGGGGCACCTGGTGGAACGGCTCGAAGATCCGGTCGAGCTGGTCGGGCGGAATCCCGATCCCTGTGTCCCGCACCGAGATGCGACCCCCCTCGACGCGGACCGCGACTGTCCCTCCGGACGGCGTGAACTTGATCGCGTTGTCGACGAGGTTGAGAATCACCTGTTGGAGCCTCTCGGAGTCGCACGTGCGCTTCACGGGGCCATTCGCCTGGAGCGACAACGTCACGCCCCGCTGCTTCGCCATCCCGTCGAGCCGCTCCACGCAGTCGCGCGTGACCTGCGAGAGGTCGACCTCGATCTTCCGCAACGACACCTTCCCCGCCTCGATCCGCGCGATGTCGAGCAGCTCGTTCACCATGCGGATCAGGCGGTCGACGTCGGAGCGGATCCTCGCGAGCGCGCGCGACTGCTCCTCGCTCGGGCGGCCGACCGTGCCGTCGAGGAGGTTCGCCACGGAGAGCTGCATCGACGTCAGCGGCGTGCGCAGCTCGTGCGAGACGTGGGAGAGGAACTCGTTCTTCGCGTGGTCCAGGGCCTGGAGGGCCTCCGCCATCTGGTCGAAGGCGCTCGCCAGGCGCCCGATCTCGTCGGGGCGGCGGATCGCGGACCTCGCCGACATGTCTCCCTGCCTCATCGACTCCGCGACGAGCGTGAGCGTCGAGATCGGCTTCACGAGGTGCGCGCTGACCAGGAGCGCGAGCAGGACGGCGAGCCCGGCGCCCACGCCGAGCCAGATCCAGGCCTGCTGGCGGACCTCGGCGAGCGGGGCGTAGACGGAGCTCCTCGGCTCGCGCACGACGACGTTCCACGCACGGTACCCAGCGGGGAGGATGGTCTCCTCCGCGTCTCCAGCCACCTCGGGGCCCGAGCTCGCGATCAGGCTCCCCGCGCCGTCGCGGAGCGCGACCCATCGCCCCTCGCCCGCGGCGCTCGCCAGGAGCGGCTGGATCGGCGCGACGTTGAGGTGCGCGACGAGCGCGCCGAGGACCTCGCCTTGGACGCGGACGGGCGTGGAGACCGCGATCGCGAGGCCGAGGTTGGACGTCTCTACCGCCTCCCCGATCCACGAGTTTCCCCCGCTGACGTTCTTCACCAGCTTGCAGGCGTTCGACCAGGCCGCCTGGTCGAACTGGATGACGGCCTGCTCCGGGTTCATCGCCACCTGGGCGCGGTTGTTGAGCCACTGGTCGAGGTCGACTTTCTGCTGATACTCCTGCTGAGGGAGGAAATTGTTCGCCACCTGGCCGTTGTACTCGGCGCGCTGCTGGACGGCGACCTCCTGCGTGGGGTTGGCCCCCGTGCTCCAGTACTGGAGGTCCACGAAGTCGACCTGCGGGTTGACGAGGTCGTTGAGGCGGTTCGTCAGCGCGACCTGGTCGTTCTGTCCCTTCGAGATGTACTTGGCTCCGGACTCGATCTCCTTGCCCATCAGGAGCGAGACGGTCTCGAGCTTCACGACTCCCGATCTCAGATAGTCCATCGCCAGGTTCGCGGACGTGCGTCCAATCCGTTGGTGGGTGTCACGAACCTGCTTGGTGATGGACCTTTCAGATACATGGAGGACGAGCAGGACCGCCCCGGCGAGGGGGATCAGCGAGACGGCCATAAACAGTAGAATCATCTTCGATCTGAGGCGCATGGCATGGTCCTCCGCCTAGAATACTGTAGCAAACCGAATGCCGGCGAACTACGGCCGGAATTCCCACAATCTCCGTGACGGAGCTGGGCCTCGTACGACGTATTGGGTGAAGGTAACGCGATGACAGACGACGCGGCGCTCGTGGAGGCCGCACGGGGAGGGGGACGGGACGCGTTCGAGACCCTCGTCGGGCGGCACCAGGAGCGGGTCTTCATGACGGCCTGGGGCGTCCTGCGCCATTCGGAGGACGCCCGCGACGCCGCCCAGGAGGCGTTCCTGGAGGGGTTTCGTACCCTCATGCGCCTCGAGGACCCGTCCCGCTTCGGCGCCTGGGTCGCCGGCATCGCGCGCAACCTGGCCCTGACCGCGCGGGCGAAGCGCCAACGGCAGCGCCCGCTGGAAGGGGTGGAACCGCCGGTCGACCAAGGAGACGGACCCCTCATGCAGCTCATCCAGCTCGAAGAGGAGCAGGGACTCAGGGACACGGCGAGACGCGCGCTTGATGCGCTCCCTGCCGACCTCCAGGAGGTCCTCGCCCTCCGATACGAAAACGACCTGTCGTACGACCAGATCGCCTCCCGCCTCTCCACGTCGCGGGACACCATCCGTGGGCGCCTCTACCGCGCGCATCGCAAGGTGCAGGAAGAGATCGCCCGCCTCAAGTCCGGAGCACTCCGATGAAGAACTGCGAACAGGTCCAGGAACTCCTCCTCGCCCTCCTCGACGGAGAGGCTTCCGCCGACGAGCGCGTCCAGATCGAGGCCCACCTCGCGGCGTGCGAGGCGTGCCGCCGGGGGAAGGACGAGCTCGAGCAGACGCGCCGCGCGATCGGGGGCGCCATCGCCTCCCGCGCGCTTGGGGCCGACTTCGCGAAGGCGACCGCGGCCAAGGCTGCGCCCCCGCCGAAGAAGGGGATGAGCCCGTGGGAGTGGAACACGCGGGTCTACCTCGTGAAGTGGGTCGCCGCGGCGATCATCGTGCTCGGGTTCGCGGCGATCCTGCCGTCGAAGTTCACGCCGCCTCCGGGGTCGGTCGGGCGCACCGATCGCCTGGAGACCCGCGTCTTCACGCAGCAGTCGTTCCTCGCAGGGAGCCGCACGAGCGTACGCGTCCTCGCCCGCGACTGGAAGGACGAGACGCCGATCAGCGAGGCCGACGTCGAGCTGAAGCTCGTGTCGATCCACCGCGCCGACCTGCAGCTCCAGTCGCCCCAGGAGGTCGACCTCTCCCTCGCGAAGGGCCGCACGAACCGCGACGGGACCCTCTCCGTCGATTTCGTGCTCCCGGACCTGCCGGAGGGCGCCTACGCCATCGACGTCCGCACCAAGGCGGGCGAGACGTCGACCAAGCTCTGGTATCCCGTCATGCTCCGCCGGGCCACGTCGATCTACCTGACCACGGACAAGCCGCTCTACCAGCCCGGGCAGGCGATCCACGTGCGGTCGCTCGCCGTGAAGAAGAGCGACCTCAAGCCGATCGGCGTGTCGAAGATCACGCTCGAGATCGAGGACCCGAAGGGGAACAAGATCCTCAAGGCGCTCGGCGAGACGTCGAAGTTCGGGATCGCCGAGACGACGCTGCAGCTCGGGGACGAGATCAACATGGGTCTCTACACCGTGCGGGCGATCCTCGAGTCTGGCGGGAAGACCGAGACGACCGAGAAGAAGATCACGGTCGATCGGTACTCGCTCCCGAAGTTCAAGATCGTCGCGAAGGCCGACAAGGAGTACTACCACCCGAAGGAGACGGTGAAGCTCCACATCCAGGCCGACTACTTCTTCGGGAAGCCCGTCGCGGACGCGGAGATCGAGGTCGTGGGAACCACGCTGGAGGCGGGGCCGCACGAGTTCTTCCGCGGGACGGCCAAGACTGACGCGACCGGAGCGTGCGACTTCCCCGACGTCCTGCTCCCCGAGTACTTCGTCGGGCAGCCGCTCCTCCAGGGGAAGGGGATCGCCCAGTTCGAGGTGAAGCTCACCGATCCGGGCAAGCAGGTCGAGTCGTCCCGCGTCGTGACGACGGTGAGCGAGGGGGACCTCCAGGTCGTCGCGTTCCCGGACGGCGGGGAGCTGATGCCGGGCCTGCCGAACATCGTCTGGGTCGCGGCGAACTACCCCGATGGCGCGCCAGCAAAGGCGCACGTCGTGGTGACGCTCCCCGATGGCCTGAAGCGCGAGGTCGACACGGACGAGCTGGGGCTCGGGACGTTCGAGTTCGACGCGCCGAAGGGGATCGCGGTGTTCAAGGCCCAGCTCGAGGCGAAGGACGCCGCGGGACAGGCGGGGCGCGCCGAGGTCGACCTCGCCGAGAGGGCGGGGGACCACGGGCTGCGCGTCGTCCTGGACCGCGCGACGTACCGCGTCGGCGAGCGCCTGAAAATCGGCGTGATGTCGACCACGAAGACGGGGGACGTCTACGTCGACATCGTGCGGAACGGCCAGACCGCGCTCACGCGGAGCCTGGACCTGGCGAACGGCCGCGGGCAGATCGAGGTCGAGCTGCCCAATGACCTCTTCGGCGTCATCGAGGTGAGCGCGTACGAGGTGAAGAAGTCCCTGAACATCGTGCGGGACACGCGGAAGGCGTTCGTCTCGCCTGCCGAAGACCTCAGGATCGCGATCGCCCTCGACAAGGAGACGTACCGGCCGGGCGAGACGGCCACGCTCGACTTCCAGGTGACCGACGCCGACGGGCGCCCCGTGCTCGCAGCGCTCGGCGTCTGGGTGGTCGACCCGGCCGTCCTGGCACGTGCGGAGATCGCGCCGGGGCTCGAAAAGGTCTTCTTCCTGCTCGAGAAGGAACTGCTCAAGCCCAGGTACGAGATCCACGGGCTGTCACCCGAGGACGTCCTGATCGACACCTCTTACAAGCAGCGCGACCGCGCGGCGAAGGCCCTCTTCGCCGCGAGCGAGACAATTGAGAGGCACCCGATTCGCCTCTCCTCGCGGGACGAGCAGATCAAGGACGAGGTGAAGCAGGACGCCGAGCTGCTGGCAAAGGCGGCGAAGGCGTACGTCGGCAAGGAGCGTGAGCGGCTCCACGAGAAGGAGATCGTCGATGACTGGAAGCGGGTGCTCGGCGCCGTGCAGAAGGCCTCGGACGAGGGGAGGCTGCACCCGGAAGTAAAGGCGATGGCGGAGACGTACGACCGGATCTGGGCGGCGATCCAGAAGTACTGGACGCTCGGGAAGCCGCAGCTCGATGCGACGCTCGAGGGGCTGCTGCGTGAGAGGCTGGTCACCGAGGCGGAGCTGACCGACCCGTGGGGCTCCAGGTACACGTGCAACACTGCGTTCTGCTCCTGCGGGGCCGAGAAGTACCCGCATGAGCTGCAGCTTGTCACCTCGGGCCGGGACAAGCAGGCCGGCACGGGCGACGAGTGGGTCATGGCGAGCAACCACGCGATTCAGCAGGGCGCCCCGTCGACGACGGTGGACGAGCTGGTGAAGCTCGGGTACCTCAAGCCCGACGAGGCGAAGGACCCGTGGGGGACGAGCTACATCGGGACGATCTACGCGCCGGCGAACATCCAGGGGTACTGGTCGGCCGGGCCCGACGGGAAGGCCGCGAGCGCGGACGACCTGTATCTGTCGGGCGAGAACATCGCCGGGGCGTTCATGACCCAGGCGCCCGTGGAGCGCTTCGCCGAGTTGGGGCTGTGCCTGCCCGACGCGACGCTCGACCCGTTCGGCGAGAAGTACGCGCAGGTGCAGGCGTACGGGAGCTGGGAGACGGGCATCGTGCTCGCGAGCAACGGCGCCGACGGCCAGGCGGGCACCCCCGACGACCTCTACTCCAGCGCGGTCGCCGAGCAGACGGGGGCGTACAAGCTCGCCTCCGTGACGCTTGCCGACCTGCAGGGCCAGCAGGCGGGCCAGGGCGGGTGGGGTGCGGATGCCAATGAGGACTTCATTGGCGGCCGCGACATGGCGCAGTGGAGGGGCATGAACGGCACCGGCGTCGTCAACCGTCTTGGGCTAGAGTTTCAGGACGCCCGCCTGGGCGGTTTCGAGCGCGAAAACCTGCTGCTGTTCGCTGTGCGAGCGGGCGACGCGACGGTCGACAAGTTCGAGGCAACGAACGGGGCCTTCGACATGCCGGCGACCCTTGAGGTGACGGGCAGCACGGCCATCACGGATCGCGACATCAATGGGGACGGCACGCCAGACGTGACGTCGTCAGGGTTCAGAGGTGCCTTTGGGACGGACGAGGAGATCGACATTCGAGGGCGGGTTGCACCCGTCGCCCGCCTCCGCGAGTTCTTCCCCGAGACGCTCTTCGTGGCCCCCGAGGTCGTGACGGACGCCCAGGGGCGCGCGAAGCTGACCGTGCCGCTCGCGGACACGATCACACGCTGGGAAGCCTCCGCGTTCGCGAACTCCCTCGACGGGCGGATGGGCAGCACGACGAAGGCGATCCCCGTGTTCCAGGACTTCTTCCTCGACGTCGGCCTGCCGCCGTACTTGACGCAGAACGACACCGTGACGATCCCGGTCTCCGTGATGAACTACAGCAAGACGCGGCAGGACGTCACCGTGAAGCTGAAGCCCGAGCCGTGGTACGAGCTCGAGGGCGGCTACGAGGCCGTGGTGCGGGTCGAGCCCGAGAAGGTCGAGGGCGTCACGTTTACCCTCCGCGCGAACAAAGTCGGCCGCCACGCGCTGCGGATCGACGCCACGAGCGCTTCCCTCTCAGACGCGATGCAGAGGCGGATCGAGGTCATCCCCGACGGCCGCGAGGTCGTGTGGACCGCCTCCGACCGCCTGGAGGGGAAGAAGGCGCACCGCTTCGATGTGCCCGACGGCTGCGTCGAGGGGGCCTCGGGGCTCCTCGTCAGGGTCTACCCGGGCGTCTTCGCCCAGGTGGTCGACGGGATGGACTCCATGCTCTGCCTGCCGGGTGGCTGATTCGAGCAGACGTCGTCCAGGGCGTATCCCAACGTCCTCGCCCTGGACTACATGAGGCGCACCCGTCGGGTGACGCCCGAGATCGAGATGAAGGCGAAGGAGTTCATCGGCCTGGGCTACCAGCACCTCCTGACGTTCGAGCGGCCGGGCGGCGGGTTCGACTGGTGGGGGAACGGCGAGCCGCTGGTGTACCTCACGGCCTACGGGATGCAGGAGTTCTACGACACGAGCAAGGTGTACGACCTCGACACGCGGATCATCGACCGCTCGCGCGAGTTCCTCTTCGGGAAGCAGGAGGCCGACGGCGCCTGGAGCATCCCGGGAGGCACGCACGGCGAGCGCGTGGAGCAGCTCTCCGGCGACATGAAGAAGCTCGGCTTGACGGCCTACGTGCTGTGGTCCCTCTGCGAGACGGGCACGGCGCCCTCTGACGAGCGCGTGCAGAGGGGGATGACGTGGCTCCGCGAGCACGTCGGGCAGTGCAAGGACCCGTACATCCTGGGCGCCTCGGCCCTGGCGCTCCTGACGGCCGACCCGAAGGACGCCCTCGGCGTCAGGCTCCTGGACGAGCTGGCGGCCATGAAAGTGGTCGACGACAAGAAGGCGCACTGGACGAGCGGCACGAGCGTGGTCTCCTACGGCGGCGGGACGGCCGTGGACGTGGAGACGACCGCGATGGTGGTCCTTGCGATGGAGAAGGCGGGGAGGCACCCGAACGTCGTGACGCAGGCGCTCGACTGGATTGTGAGCGTGAAGGACGCCAACGGGAACTGGCAGGCGACTCAGTCAACGATCCTGGCGCTCAAGGCCCTGATCGCCGCGAGCCCCGGGAGCGCGTCGCAGGTCCAGGGGACGGCGATCGTGCGCGTGAATGGCCAGGAGGCGGGGCGCTTCGACGTGACGCCGGAGACCTCGGACGTCATGCGCATGGTCGAGGCGAAGGACCGGGTCCGGTTGGGTGCGAACGACATCGAGATCGAGTGGAACGGCGAGGGGAGCCTCCTCTACCAGGTGGTGGGGAAGTACTACCTGCCGTGGAACGGGCCGCGCGTCGAGGCCCAGGAGCCGCTCTCCATCGAGGTGTCCTACGATCGCACGGAACTCGCCAAGAACGACAAGGTGAAGTGCACGCTCAAGGCGACGAACCGTCAGGCGGGCGTCGCGAGGATGGTGATCCTCTCCGTCGGGGTGCCGCCGGGGTTCCAGGTGGACATCGACGACCTGGGGACTCTGGTCGAGCAGAAGCGGCTCGCGAAGTTCGAGATGACGAGCCGCGAGATCATCCTCTATGTCGACACGATGAAGGCGGGGGAGACGCAGGCGTTCGAGTACTCGCTGACGGCGCGGTACCCCGTCAAGGCGAGGAGCGAGAAGTCGTCCATCTACGAGTACTACGACCCCGACAAGCGGGGGCTCGCGGGACCGGTGGAGTTCTCGGTGAGGTAGCGGAAGGTCCCGGGGTCCATCGGGCAGGCCCCGAAGGGGCCGCAAGAATGTAGCCAGGGCCGCAGGCCCTGGGACGGGGCCCGGCCACGACCCCGAGCCCCGAAGGGGCGACAGAACGCGTTTCTGTCGCCCCTCGTGCTATCATCGGCAGTGTGAGCGACGAGGGGCCCGAGGAGGAACTGGTTGAGGTAGGCGCGCGGCGGGTGCCCGTGGGCGCGTGGGAGGCGGAGGTCATGATCCGCGCCGTGGCGTGGATCTGCATCGTGCGCGGCGTCGAGCTGGGCGTCGCGTATGTGCCGTACTTCCTGGACATGTGGGGCAGGACGCCAGGCAGCTCGAGCGTGGTCATCCAGGTCATGTCCTCGATGGCGGGGTGGCTGGCCTTCGGCGTCGTTGCCTGGTCCGCGGCGCTGGTGTGGTCCGGGGCGCTCCTCTTCTGGCGATCCGCGCGGAGCCGTACGATCGTGCTCGTCCTGACGGCCGTGGGGTTCCTCGACCAGTTCTACTATGGAACCATCCCGAGCCTGGGGCGGCTCGGCCGCCCCAGCGGCCTCGGCCGCGCCTCCCTTGGACACCCCCTGATGCTGGCCATCGTAGCGACCGTGACGCTCGTGAGCCTGTTCACCGTGCTCGCCTTGGTACACCGACCCGGTCGGGAGGCCCTCCAGCCCGCCCAGACGGCCCCGCTTGCCCCGCTCTCCTCGGTCTGGCGCCTCCGCCGCGGCCTCCGCGGCTGGCTCTCACTCGGGTTCCTCCTCGGCGCCCTCGTCCTTGCCGCGCGCACAGTCTGGATCCGCATCCTCTGACCTGGGCAGCGGGTTGCCCGTCTGCTAGGATCCCCTGCCGTGGGCGACGAGGTTGCGGAAGAAGACACCGTGGAGGTCTCGGGGCGGCGCATGCCGATCCGCCTCTGGGAGGCGGAGATCATGCTCCGGGCCGCAGGGTTCATCGTCATCCTCGAGTCCCTCCTCCTGGTTGCCATCATCGGAGCCCTCTTTGTCGTCGCGCCGAAGCGGCTGGCGCTCCTCGATGCCGAGACGGGCTGCTCGCTTTTCATGTCCCCCTTCATGGTCCTCGTAGGATTGGGGCTGCTGCGGCGAAATTCGCGGGCCAGGAGGATCATGGGCGTGCTCCTGATGGTCTGGTTGATTGGTGCCGTCTGGGCGTTGTTGCCCCTCGTGGCGGGCCGGATCGGCGGTGCGCTCGTGACTCGGCCAAGGGACCTCATGGCACTGCCGCTCCTCATCTTCCCACAGCTCTACATGACCTACGCGATCCTGGCCCCGGTGACCCAGAGGGCCTTCGCGGAGGAGCTGAAGGGAACCTCGCTCGCCCCCTTCTCGTCGGTCCGGTCGATCGGCCGCAGCGCGCGGGCCTGGGCGGCCTACATCGCCGTCTGGATCACGGTCGCCTCCGTCGCGCTCGCCGTGCTCGGCTCCGCCGGTTACCCGACCCTCTGAGATTCAGACCGCCTCGACCGACCGCAGGGTCACACGCCCGCGTCCGTGTGCATCCGCGTTATCCGTGGATCCGGAACTCCATTTCGGCGGATCCCTTCTTCAACGGCCGTACCTCGATCGCGTCGCCGTCGTGGAACTCGCCGGCGAGCAGCTTGAGCGCCAGCGGGTCCTGGATGCGCCGCTGGATGAGGCGCTTCAATGGGCGCGCGCCGTAGACCGGGTCGTACCCCTCCTTGGCGAGCGCCTCCTTCGCGCCGTCGGTGAGCGTGAGCGTCAGCTTCCGCTCCGCAACCCGCCGCTGAAGCTGCGCCACCTGGATCTCCACGATCCGCTTCAGGTCCTCCAACGACAGGTGCTGGAAGAGGACCACCTCGTCGATGCGGTTCAGGAACTCGGGGCGGAAGTGGCCGCGCACGAGGCGCATCACCTTGTCCCGCGTCTCCCCCTCGTCCCAGCCCTTCTCCGAGGCCTCCTGGATGAGCACCCCGCCCAGGTTCGAGGTCATGATGATCACGACGTTCTTGAAGTTCACCGTGCGTCCCTGCGCGTCCGTCACGCGGCCGTCGTCCAGGATCTGCAGGAGCACGTTGAACACGTCCTGGTGCGCCTTCTCCACCTCGTCGAAGAGGACCACGCTGTACGGTCTCCGACGGACGGCCTCGGTGAGCTGGCCCCCCTCCTCGTACCCCACATAGCCGGGCGGCGCCCCGATCAGGCGGCTCACCGTGTGCTTCTCCATGTACTCGCTCATGTCGATGCGGACCATGGCTTGGTCGCTGTCGAACAGGAACTCCGCGAGCGCCCGCGCCAGTTCCGTCTTCCCGACGCCCGTCGGCCCGAGGAAGAGGAAGCTCCCGATCGGGCGGTTCGGGTCCGAGAGCTGCGCCCGCGCGCGCCGCACCGCGTTCGCCACCGCCTGCACCGCCTCCCCCTGGCCGATGAGGCGCTTCCCGATTCGCTCCTCCATTTTCAGGAGCTTCTCCGTTTCCGCCTCGAGCATCCTGGAGACCGGGATCCCCGTCCAACGGCTGACGATCTCCGCGATCTCCCCTTCTTCGACCTCTTCCTTGAGCAGTCTCTGGCCCTTCGAGATCCGCTCCAGCTTCGCGTTCTCCTCCGCGAGTTGCTTCTCCAGCACCGGCAGCGTCTCGAAGCGGATCTGGGCCACCTTGTCGAGCTTCCCCTCCCGCGTGAGCTGCTCGCTCCGCCCCTTGGCCACCTCGATCGCCTCCTTGATGACGCGGATCGCCTGGATCCGCTCCTTCTCCGCCTGCCAGCGCGCCTTGAGCGCCGAGGAGGCCTCCCTCTCCTCGGCCAGCTCCTTCTCGAGGCGCGCGCGCCGGTCCGCCGAGGACGGCGAGTCGTCCTTTCGGAGCGCGGTCAGCTCGATCTCGAGCTGCATCATCCGCCTCTCGATCGCGTCGATCTCCGCCGGCATGCTGTCGATCTCGAGGCGCAACGCGCTCGCCGCCTCGTCGACGAGGTCGATCGCCTTGTCGGGGAGGAACCGCTCCGTCAGGTACCTGGAGGAGAGCGTCGCCGCGGCGATGAGGGCCTCGTCGCGGATCCGCACGCCGTGGTGGACCTCGTAGCGCTCCTTGAGGCCCCGCAGGATCGCGATGGTGTCCTCGACGCTCGGCTCGTGAACCTGGACCGGCTGGAAGCGCCGCTCGAGCGCGGCGTCCTTCTCGACGTGTTTCCGGTACTCGTCGAGCGTCGTGGCGCCGACGCAGCGCAGCTCGCCGCGGGCCAGGGCGGGCTTGAGCATGTTCGCCGCGTCCTGGGCGCCCTCGGCGGCCCCGGCGCCGACGACCGTGTGGAGCTCGTCGATGAAGAGGACGACCTCGCCCTTCGCCTCTGTCACGGCTTTCACGACCGCCTTCATGCGCTCCTCGAACTCGCCGCGGAACTTCGTCCCCGCGACAAGGGCCCCCATGTCGAGCGCGAGCACGCGGCGGCCTTTGAGCCCCTCGGGGACGTCGCCGGCGACGATGCGGCGGGCCAGACCCTCGACGATCGCCGTCTTCCCGACGCCCGGCTCTCCGATCAGGACCGGGTTGTTCTTCGTGCGGCGCGAGAGGACCTGCATCACGCGGCGGATCTCCTCGTCGCGGCCGATCACGGGGTCGAGCCTCCCTGCGCGGGCCATCTGCGTCAGGTCGCGGCAGTACTTCTCGAGGACCTGGTACTTCCCCTCCGGCGAGGGGTCGGTGACGCGCTCCGTTCCGCGGACCTCGGAGAGCGCCTTCAGCAGGCGGTCCCTCGTGAAGCCCGCCTCGCGCAGCGTCGCGCCGACGCGCGTGTCCTTTTCCTCGGCGATGGCGAGGAGGATGTGCTCGGCTGAGAGGTACTCGTCCTTGAGGTGCTCCGCCTCCTTCCAGGCCCGTTCGAGGAGCGCCCCGAGCGCGCGGGAAGGGGGGCGCATGAGGCCCGTCCCCTCGGCGCGGGGGAGGCGCTTGAGGTCCTCCTCGGCGGCGCGCTCGATGCGGCGCGGGTCGACGCCGGCCTTCTCGATCACGGCGCGCGTCACGCCGTCGGGCTGACGCATGAGCGCGAGGAAGAGGTGCGTCGTGGTGACCTCAGGATGCCCGTGCTCGCCCGCGAGCGACTCCGCCTCGGCGAGGGCCTCCTGGGTCTTGAGCGTCAGCTTGTCGAGTCTCATCGATCGACCTCCGGGAGGGAGTGTCCAACCCGTTGACAGCCGGTCTGGAAAGCCGCGTGACGGGCCTCGACGGCCCGTCCGGGGACGGTTCTCAGGTTGGCGCACATAAGAGAGTTGCGCATGCTGTCAGATTCGACTACGCTGGCATCCGTCGTGCGCCGGAGTAGCCGACTGGTCCAATGGAGGGGAGCCCGATGAAGCACCGCTTCCTGCTCGCGCTGGCCATCATGATCGCGCTGGCCCCCGTAGCGCTCTTCGGCCAATCCGATCACCCGGCGGGGTGCACGTGACCCTGCCACAACCAGAACCCCCAGTCGGGGGCGCAACCTCAGGAGCAGGGCGGCTCGACGGGCTCGTCGCAGGCGCCGCATGAGCAGGGCGGGGCCACGGGCTCGCCGCAGGCCCCGTACGAACGCGGTGGCGACACGGGTTCGCCGCAGGCCCCGTACGAGCGCGGAGGGGACACGGGTTCGCCGCAGGCCCCGTACGAGGCGGGCGGGAAGACACCGGGGAACGGCCCGTCGGAGCCGCCTGCCGCGCCGCCGGTCGACTCTTCGCTTCCCACGTCCAAGAACGGCCTCCCCGCGAACAAGGCGCCGACGGCGGGCCTCCCCGGGACGGGATTGCCTGGGCACCCGGGCGCCTGCCCGTGCTGCTCGAAGAAGGGCGGTGTGCAGGTCATCGAGACCGTGAAGCCGCCCGAGCCGTGGGTGTGGGTGGATTGGTACGACGCTGAGTTCGCCTCGACGAAGGTGACCTCGGTCTCCGAGACGTCGAAGGTCGCCGCGCCGGCGGGCGCCCCGTGGACGCTCGACCCGTGGCTTACGAGCGGGTCGCACGTCGCGCTGGTGTTCTTCTACTGGTCGGACACGAAGGACCACCGTGGGTACGCCTCTGGGAAGGTGAACTCGGACCTCTGGTTCGACGAGGACGTCGCGTGCGCATCCCGGGCGTACGACTGCTACCGCGTCGATGCGAGGAAGGCCGACAAGGAGGCCCTCGCGTACTATAAGGTGAAGCAGGTGCCGTGCGTGCTGATCCTGGACCAGGACCGGAACCGCGTTGCGTCGATCGACAAGTTCGGCAACGCGCGGTCGCTCACCTCGTTCCTCCAGGACACGCTGAAGTCGAAGTTCCCGGACCGCTGGAAGCAGTTCCAGGAAGGGCTGAAGGAGATCGCGAAAAGCTTCGGCGAGGGGAAGGCGGCGGTCCAGAAGCAGGACTTTGATGCCGCCCGCGACCGGCTGTCGTTCGTCGTGGGGCACGAGTTCCGCACGGAGGACTATCCGCGCGCGAAGGAGCTGCTCGCGAAGTCCGAGAAGAAGCTGAAGAAGTAGCAGCATCCCGGAAGGGGTTGCAACGCGCATACCAGGGGCCTTGCGGACGGTTGTTCGCAAGGCCCTTCGCGCATTCGGGCTGCGACGTGCGTGCTTGGGGCACCCCGCGGGGCGCCGCCAGAATGGCAGGCGGCTACCGTTTGCCCTTGCCCAGGAAGTCCTCGATCTCGTCCTTCTTGTCGGGCTGCTTCTCCCAGGGCATTCGCTCGGCTTTCGGGGCGTTAGGGTAGCGGGCTCGTCCGTCCTCGAGCAGCTCCGCGTTGGGGCGTAGCTGGTCCGAGGCCTCCTTCCCCATGAGACGGAGAACGCCGGGGTCGTTGAAGTTCACCGGGTCCATGACGACGCTCGTCTTTGGGGCCGACGCAGCGCTGAAGGTCACGGCGATGGCGCTCTTCATCTCGGTGAACGCGGCGGCCTGAGCGGTGCGCAGGTCGTTGAGGGCGACGGTGCGCTTCCAGTCGTCGAGCTGGATCATGAGCCACGCGCGGCCGGTCGGGAGGACGTACCCGCCTTCCCCGTCCTCGCGGATGGCGAGGTCGCTGGCGGCGGGCATGTCGAAGAAGCCGAGTTCCGCAAGCTGGTCGACCAGACTCTCGATGATCTCGTCGTTCACGACCTTGATGCTGGGCTTCTGCAACAACTCGAACGGCTCTTCGAGCCTCAAGTTCTTGCGCGTGGTATAGGCCATGACGCGCGCATCCTCCTCGACGGCCTTGCGACGGTCCTTCCAGACCCAGCCCTTCGACACGAGGGCGAAGTAGCTCGGCCCTTTGACAGGGCCGAAGGGGCCCTCGCCGCCCTGGCGGGCGCGCAACTGTTCTTGCATGCCGCCGATCTGGTTGGAGAAGTAGGAGACCTTTGCGATGGTCCAATCGGACGGTCGCGAGGGGGAGGAGGACCCGCGCGACGTGCGCGGTCCGTTGGCGCCCCCGCCGCCGGAGCCGAAGCTGCAGCCGCCGAGGAGGACGACGACGAGGGAGAGTACTGTCAGTTTGTGCATGTAGATTGCCCCGTGAATGCGATCCGTCCGATCTTCTATATCGGCAGGGCAGGGGGCAGGGATGAAGGGCCGAGTCGGCGTCAGCGCCTCACGCCGTCGATGCAGGCGAAGGGGACGGTGAAGGAGAGGCCGCCGCGCGACGTGGCCTCCTCGTCGAGGCGGGCACGAAGGCGGGCGAAGACATCGGCGCGGGCGGCCTCCTCGACGACCTCGGCCCAGGCGGGGACGAAGCCGAGGCGGATGAAGAAGTGGTCGAAGAAGGCCTCTCCGTCGGCGAAGCGCCACGGGAAGGCCCCGAGCTCCACGCGTTCGACGACGAATCCCGCGCGCTCGACCCTCTCGCGCATGAAGGCGACGGTCTTGCGCCTGGCGGAGACGTGGTCGCGCATGCGCGGTACGTCGTCTTCGCGGCCTGCCGCGCGGAGGGCGGACTCGAACGCCTCGTAGAGCTCGACCATGGTCTCGGGGAGGTTCCAGGTGAGGACGAGCTGGGCGTCGCGTCTTGCGACGCGGGCGCACTCTCGGAGGGACCGATCCAGGTCCTGGACATTGTTCAGGCCGTTGTTGGAGGCAACCAGGTCGATGGAGCGGTCCTCGAGGGGGATCCGCTCGGCGACCCCCTCCATGAGGGTGACGTTGGTCACCTCGCGGAGGCGAAGCTTCTCGCGCACGCGGGCGAGGCCGCCCTTCCAGGGGTCGAGCCCCCACGCGTGCCCTGTCGGGCCGATCCGCTGGGCGAGCTCGATCAGTGGGAACCCGGTGCCGCATCCGACGTCGAGGGCCTGGAGGCCCCGGCGGACCCGCGCGGCCGCGAGGAGGGCCAGCCCGAACGGAGCCGACCAGAAGGGCATCTCGTCGTAGACGGAGACGAGGCCGGCGTCGTCGATCTCGAACACCTCGGGGAGCGGTCTGGGCATGGGGGGGCCTCCAGCGAGGGGACCCTACGCCTCCAGTCGTGCGCCGTCAATGTCCCCCCTTGAACAACGACAATTAGAATTCCCGCCTGGCGACAATCAAAACTCCCGAGTCGCCCGGGCGGCGCACGCCACCTGAACGGGCATCCATCTACGCTCGCTTCGCTCTCCCCTCCTGACCTCC
>Ga0080064_1000259_pt1 | contig 152785 bp, 147 predicted proteins | sample Subgrocontami54m_FD_69260 | JGI IMG/M metagenome (GOLD analysis project Ga0080064, IMG submission 69260) | Subsurface groundwater microbial communities from S. Glens Falls, New York, USA - GMW46 contaminated, 5.4 m (SPADES assembly) (version 2) ...
GTCCCCTTTCATCATTACCCCCTTGCGGGCGCCTGGGGCCGCCAACCTCAGGCGCCCCGCGGTCCGTCGGATAGTGCATCTGCGAGACCGCTTCGGCGATCGGCACGAGCCGCAGGCGCTGGCGCATGTCCTCGGGCAGCGGGTCGGGCAGCTTGTCGACGAAGCGGTCGAGCGCTTCCTGCATGACGCGGCGCAACGTGCGGTTCTGGAGCCCCGCCGTGAGCGGGTAGATCGGCACCAGGCGGCCGGTGTGCACCAGGTCGGCGCTCCACAGCTCCCACTCGGGATTGTCGAAGCACGGCCGGCCCTGCCGCTCGCCGACGCGGCCCGACACGACGATCTCCGTGTTGACCGGCAGCTGCTTCGCCACCCACGGCTGGTTGAACCAGACGCACTGCATCATGCCCGACGAGTCGCCGATCGTCGCCTCGGCGGAGCGCATGCGGAAGCCCATCTGCTTCTCTTTCGCGCTCCAGACGTGCGCGCGCACCGTCTGCTCGCGGCCGAGTTCGAGCTGCGAGACCGGCACCGGGTCGCCGTAGTCGACGTGACGGCGCGGGAAGAAGAGCAGCAGGTCGCGGACCGTATGGACGTTGAGCTTGTCGAACTTGACGCCCAGCCCGAACGGCACGCGCTTGAGCGCGTAGATCGGCGCATCGGCGCCCATCCCTTCGAGTTCGCCCGGCGAGAACCGCACCTGCGCAAGCCGCGGTTGCGGCGGCCGAGGGGCGGGCTTCTTCGCCGGGGCGGCCTCGCCTCCCCGGCGCCCGGAGCCTTCGGCGGGCGGACCGGCGACCGCGCTTCCCGCCTCGCGCATTCCGTTCCCGGCCTCTCGCTGCCGCGGCGGCGGGCTGGTGATGCCCCGGGCCTGCGCCTTCAGCACGTCGAGCATCTCCTCGATCCAGCGCTTGCGGTAGGCGGGGGTCAGCGACTTGTAGCCGCCCACAGGCAGCCGCTGGATGCCGGTAAAGACGTCGCTGCTGAGCTGCGACCCCTCGTGCGTGGTGATGTTCTTGAGGAAGACGTCGAGGCCGGCGGTGACGGCGCGGTCGCTGAAACGCTTGACGCGCTCCAACTCCAGGACTTTCCGAAGACGGTCTTCGGTCATGGTGACGGTGACCAGCAGGGTCAGGGTTTCGCCCTTCGTTGCCGCGACGCGGGAGCGTGCGCTTCCAGCCGATCTTAGGTCATCTGTTCGAGATCAGCCTAGGGGGCCGGTGGATCGCCGTCAAGGCGAAGCGCCTCCCCGGCGTCGCGCGGCCTCTTGCACGCAAGCACGCGCACGACGACACTGCGCCTGACTTCATGGCCGTAGGGGCGCGGTGTGCCGCGCCCGGTCGGGAGATACGACATGTTGCTGAAGGACCGGGTGGCCATCATCACCGGCGGCGGGCGCGGCATCGGGCGCGGCACGGCGTTGCGATTCGCGAACGAGGGGGCGAAGCTGGCGCTCGTCGACCTGGAGCAGCCGCACCTCGACGAGACGGCGGCCGAGCTGGACGCCAGCGGCACCGGCGTCGAGTACATCACGCTGCAGGGCGACGTCAGCTCCAGCGCCGACGTGCAGCGCTTCTTCGACAAGACCATCGAGCGCTTCGGCCGGCTCGACATCCTGGTGAACAACGCCGGCATCGGCAACCCGCCCGTGCCGATCGTGAACATGCCGGAGGAGGCATGGGACCGCACGCTGGCCGTCAACCTGAAGAGCGTGTTCCTCTGCTCCAAGCTAGCCGCGCTGCAGTTCATCAAGCAGGGCGGCGGCGGCCGCATCATCAGCGTCGCCTCGCAGGCGGGTAAGACCGGCTACGCCATGCTCACGCCGTACTGCGCGTCGAAGGCGGGCATCATCCTCTTCACGCAGGCGTTCGCCAAGGAAGTGGGCGCGCACAAGATCAACGTCAACTGCGTCTGCCCGGGCACGATCGACACGCCGCTGCTGCGCGGCGCGGGGCTCGGCCTCAACAACAACCCGGAGTTCTTCAAGCAGCTCGTCGGCACCGTGCTGCCGTCGATCCCCCTCGGCCGCGTCGGCTACCCGGCCGATGTCGCGAAGACGATCACCTTCCTGGCCAGCGACGATGCCGACTACATGACCGGTCAGGCGATCAACATCTCCGGCGGCCAGGAAATGCACTGAGCTGGTCGCCTGGTCGCTGGTGGCTGGTGATTGGTGAGCGGGAGTGGCGATGCTGGTCGTGATGATGGGGCTGCCGGGTTGCGGCAAGAGCGCCGTCGCCGAAGGCATCGCGAGGGCGATCGGAGCGCCCGTGTTTTCGGTCGATCCGCTCGAAGCGACGCTGATCCGCGCTGGGATCACGCGCGTGCAGCGGTCCGACTACGCTGCGTACGACTTGGCCGCCACGCTCGCGCGCTCACAGCTCACCCTCGGGCAGTCCGCCATCGTCGACGCCGTGAACTCCATTGAAATCGTACGCGCGTGGTGGCGCGACATAGCGGCCGAGTTCAGCGTGCCGCGCCCGCTCATCGAGTGCGTATGCTCCGACGTGGATCTGCATCGCCGACGGGTCGAGGGGCGCAACCGGAACATCGAGGGCTTCATCTACGAGCCGTCCTGGGCAGACATCGAGGCCCGCCATGCCGAGTACGAGGCCTGCACCGAAGACCGTCTTGTGCTCGACGCCGCGCGTCCGCTCGACCACAACATCCGCGAGGCCGCGGAGTACGTCCTGTCATACCGCTGAAGGGCTCTCCCGCTTCTCGTTTCCCGCCTCTCCCCTCCATCCTCTACGCTTCACGCATGAATCCCCGCACCATCGCCGCCGTCGCCGCCGGCAAGCTGGCCGGGCTTGCGAGCCGCGTCTCGCGCCGGGGCGGCGGCACGGCGATCGCCGGGCTCGCGGCGCTGCGGGTCGATCCGGGCGTCGTGCGGCGCCTGGCGTCGCAGGCGGGCGCGGGCACGATCGCCGTCACCGGCACCAACGGCAAGACGACGACGTCGCTGATGCTCAGCCGCATCGCCTCCGCGGCCGGGCTGCGACCGCTGCACAACCGCAGCGGCTCCAACCTGATGCGCGGCGTCGCGGCGATGCTCGTCGAGGAGGCGACACTCACCGCCACGATCCCTGACGCGAAACGCAGGCTGGCGATCATGGAGGTCGATGAGGCGACGCTGCCGGAGATCGTGCGCGAGGTCGCACCGCGTGCCGTCGTCTTCACGAACCTCTTCCGCGACCAGCTTGACCGCTACGGCGAAGTCGACACCGTTGCGAAGTCGTGGGAGCGGGCGCTCGCGGCTGCGGCGGCCGAGACCACGCTCGTGCTGAACGCCGACGATCCGGCGGTCGCGCATCTCGGCCGTTCGGCGCCGGGGCGCGTGCTGTATTACGGCGTCGATGACGCCGCCGCCGGCATTGACAGCGACGAGCACGCGTCGGACTTCCGCACCTGCCTGGACTGCGGCGCCGAGCTTGCGTACGACGTCACGTTCTACGGCCACATCGGCCACTGGCGCTGCTCCTCGTGCCCGAACCGCCGCCCGGCGCCGCACGTGCGCGTCACGCGCGTCGCCCTCGGCCAGGACGCGACATCGCTCACGATCGCGACGGATAGCGGCGAGTTGCACGTGAAACTGCCGCTGGCCGGGCTCTACAACGCGTACAACGCGCTCGCCGCGGCCGCCGGCGCCATCGCGCTCGGACTCCCGCACGATGCCGTCGTGGGCGCGCTCGAAGGCTTTTCCGCAGCATTCGGGCGGCAGGAGCGATTCAGCGTCGAAGGCCGCCACGTGCAGGTGCTGCTCGGCAAGAACCCGACGGGGCTGAACCAGGTGCTGCGGGCGCTGGCCGCGCGAGACGGCCGCAAGACCATGCTCTTCTTCCTCAACGACGGCATCGCCGACGGCCGTGACATCTCCTGGATCTGGGATGCCGACTACGAGACGGTGCAGCCGCAGACCGCCTGGGTGCTGGCCGCCGGCACCCGCGCCGAGGACCTGGCGCTACGGCTCAAGTACGCCGGCTTCGGCGATGACGTGCCCATCGAGCACTCCACCGCGACGGCGCTGCGCCGCGCGCTCGACGCCACGCCCGCGGGCGGCACGCTGTACGTCGTGCCGACGTACACGGCGATGCTCGAAGTGCGCGAGCTGCTGGCGAAACGCGGCGGCGCGCGCCGGTTCTGGGAGGGCGCGTGAGCGAGCCGGTCCTGCGCGTCGCGCACCTGTACCCGCGCCTGATGAACATCTACGGCGACCGCGGCAACATCATGTGCCTCCGCCATCGCTGCGAAGCGCGCGGCATCGGCTTCGAGCTGGCGGAGCTGGGGCTGCGCGATCGGCTCGACCCGGCGGCGTTCGATCTGATCTTCGCGGGAGGTGCGCAGGACCGCGAGCAGCGCGGCGTCGTCGATGACCTGCTGGCGACGAAGGCGGACGCCGTGCGCGAGGCCGTCGAGGACGGCGTAGCGCTGCTGGCCGTCTGCGGCGCCTATCAGCTCTTCGGCCGCTTCTACCGCGAGGCCTCGGGCGCGGAGCTGCCCGGCGCGGGCATCTTCGACCTGCACACGGAGCATCCGGGCGAAGGCGTTCGGCGGTGCATCGGCAACGTCGTGGCGGACTGGGACGCGCCGGATGGGCCGCGCACGATCGTCGGGTTCGAAAACCACGGCGGCCGCACGCGGCTGGGCCCCGGCGCGCGGCCGCTGGCGCGCGTGCGCAGCGGCTACGGCAACAACGGCGAAGACGGTACCGAGGGCGCGGTCTACCGCAACGCCATCGGCACGTACATCCACGGCTCGCTGCTGCCGAAGAACCCCGCGCTGGCCGACCACGTCATCCGCCTCGCCCTCTCCCGCCGCTACGGCGACGTCGCGCTGGTGACGATCGACGACCGCGCCGAAGAGCGCGCGCACGCCGCGGCCCTGCGCCTGCGCTAGCTGGGCGCTGGACACCAAGACGGCACGCCCCGAGGCGTGCCGTCCTACACTCGCGCGGTAGACGCGCTAACCAGCGACAACGGCCTCGAACACGGCGCTCAGGTAGCCCGGACGAGCAGGAGGGGGAGCTTCCTCTCGTCCACGCCACACCGGCGTCGCCGGTTCGTCGAACCGCATCGCCTCCATGTCCACAGCCGAGCCCGGCAGGATCGCTGCCGCGAGCCGCCCGACGTCCGTATCCGTGTCGCAGGTGGCGACCATGATGGCGGCGCAGGCCCCTTCGTCCGGGAGGAAGACGACGGAGTGCAGGCCGGCCTCACGCAGCTCCAGCGCACGCGCTTCGATCGCGTCGTGCACATCGGCGGGCTGCGGCTGGGGGTCGCCGGACCAGTTGAGCATGGATACGAACGTCGGCATCGTCGGCCCTTCACTGAGCGGAACGCGCCCCGCAGCGTTCCCACCTGAGATATCGGCCCGGACCGTTAACGTCCCTCAGCCAAAGTGTTGTGAAAGTGCTAAATGCGGCACTACGCGCTGATCAGCGGGCGTCCGGCTGCTGCCCCGAGAACACGTTCGCAGCAGCGCGCCGGGAGGAGGGCACGGCGCACCGTGCCCCTACCAGACGCGTCTCTCTTCGTCCGCGGGGGTGAGGTGCCCCTCCGGTTGAACTCTCTGCTGTGCCACCGTGGCGGCCGATCGGTTGCGTGCGAGGTTGTTTCTCATGTACTGTCGTCACGCGACGGAGCGGGCGTGCGTCCGACGCCTGAGCAGGGAGCTTGCCCTCATGGAGCGCCGTCCCAATCGTGTCGCGTCGGCTTTCGGCTACCCCGTCGCCGCGCTGGCGACGCTGGTGCTGTCCGTCTGCCTCGTGACGGCAGGCGTCTTTATCGGCAAGATCACCCAGGCGGACGCGGACGTCACGCGGGCGTCATGGACCGTCGGCGCGTCGATCGGCATCGGCTTCATCTTCGGCTTCGAACTGCTGTGGGTGTCAAAGCGCGTCTACGCGAAGGTCATCTACTGCATCCTCTCCATCGTGCTGATCACGGCCGGCGTGATGATGCTCACGTTCGCGCCCGTGCTGCGCCAGGTGAATACGCCGGGCCTCGCCGAATATCGCGCCTTCAACGCGCTGCTCAGCTTCGGAGCCGCCGCGCTGCTGAGCGGGGTGGCGCTGTTCGTGCTCTGCGTCCGCTGGGCGCTGCGCCCCGGCGCGCTCTCCCGGCTCCGGCGATGGTCGCGCCTGCTCGGATCCGCTTACGGCGTGCTGCTTGGACTTGAGGGCCTGAGCATGCTCGTCATCATGTTCGGGCTGGTGAACGGCGAGGCCTCGTTCAACGAGGAAGGCACCGAAGTCAGCGTGGTGGCGCAGTCGATCCTGCTCACCGTTATCGCCCTGTGGTTCTTCGTGCCGGGTGTGTTGCTGACGTACCACGGCATCTCCGCTTCGATGGGAGAGGGATCCTCACAATACCGCCCACCGCTGGCCATCCTGGGGTTCGCCGCGTTCGGCGCCGTGGTGCTGCTCGGCGAGTGGAACATGGCGTCCGGCCACGCCATCGCCGCGCCGATGCCGGTCTTGCACGCGCTGGCGGCCGCGATCCCCGGCATCACCTACATCGCGCTCGCATCGCGGGGGTCGCTGTTGCGTGGCGTGCCGGTGCGCGGGCTGACGTGGCGGCAGCTGACGCTGGCGTTCGCCATCAGCATGGGCGTGGCGGCGATGATTGCCGGCTACGTCAACTCCCTCGCAGGGCTCAGCGCTACGGTGCTGATGCTGGTGCACAACGGCACGTTCAACCACGTCACCGAGGCCGGCGGCATCGGCGATCGCATCGAAGACGCGCGGGTTATCCTCTCGCGGAACGAGCAATGGGCGGCGAACATGATCGCCGTCGCCGTCGTGCCGCCGCTGATCGAGGAATTCTCGAAGGGGCTGGGCGCCCGCTTCATGATGCGCGGCAACACGACGCGCGCCCAGGCGTTCGCACTCGGCGCCGCGGCCGGAGCCGGCTTCGGCTTCCTCGAGGGCCTGCTGTACGGCGCCGCGGGCATCTCCAACGAACTGGGCGACTGGTGGCTGATCATGCTGATCCGCGGCGGCAGCACGTCGCTCCACGTCTTCAACACGGGGCTCGTCGCGGTCGCGTGGTGGTACTGGTCGATCGGCCGGCGGCCGCGCATGGCCGCGCTGCTGTTCGGGGTAGCCGTCGCCGCGCACTCCATCTGGAACGGCCTGGCGGTGACGCTGTTCTCGAAGATCCTCTGGCTGCGCACGCTCGATAACCACTCGGCTGAGGTCGCGACATACGCCATCGTCGCCGTCATCGGCGCGTCGCTGATTACGGCGATCCCGCTGATCGCGCGGCGGCTGCGCGACCCGCTGCCACCGCCCGTTGCCGGCACCCCGCTGGCGGCGATGGCGCCGTGGCTGGGATAGACTGTTCCCCATGAAGCTGACAAGCCGCGGCGAACTCGCGCTGAAAGCCGTGCTGGAACTGGCGAAGGTCGAGCGGTCGGAATCGCCCGGGCTGCCAGCGGCCGAGATCGCGCGCCGCTGCAACGCTTCGGCGAAGTTCCTGGAGCAGGTGCTGGCTCAGCTCAAGGCGGGCGGGTACGTCATCAGCCGTCTCGGCGCGCACGGCGGCTACCGGCTCACGCGCGACCCGGAGGACATCTTCGTCGGCGAAGTGAGCCGGCTGATCGATGGCCCGCTCGCGCCGGCGCCGTGCGCCAGCCTCACGCAGCATCGCCGCTGCGACTGGTGCGCCGACGAGGCTACCTGCGTCCTCAAGACCGTGTGGACCGACGTGCGGGACGCCGTGGCGAACGTGATGGACGGCGTGTCGTTCGGCGAACTCGTCCGCCGCGCCGAAGCCGAAGGGCACACGCGCGGCCGCTACTACATCTGAGGCAACCGGCCGCCAGCACCGTTCGCGCCCGCCGCCTCACCTGCCGCCGCCCTCGATCCGCTCCATGATCTGCGCCGCCTCCTCCGCATCGGCGAGCCGCGGCTGGTACTGGTCGAAGATGTGGATCGGGATGTAGCGCGTCGCCGTGATCCGCGCGCCCGTGAACGTCACGTCGAGCAGCGCGCCCTGCTGCGTCTCCAGCGACCACGACTGGTCGAACACGAAGTTGCCGAGCCCGTACGCCACGAACGTGCCGCCGATGCGCTCGTGCGCCTGCACCCAGTGCGGATGGTTGCCGACGATCAGGTCCGCGCCCGCCGCGGCCGCCGCGCGCGCGAACGCACGCTGCCGCTCCGACGGCGACGCCGTGTACTCGACGCCCCAGTGCGGAAGCACGATCACGACGTGCGCGAACTTGCGCGCGTTCGCCACGTCTTCCGCGATCGTCTCAGGATCGAGCGGCGCGGCGCCGGCGCTGTCATCCGTCGCGTGGTAGTAGGCGGCAATGTCGTCGTACGCGAGGAACGCGAACGAGACGCCGTTGCGCACGATCACGGCGGGCGCGCGCGCCTCGAACAGATCCTTGCCCGTGCCTACGGGCTTGATGCCCGCTGCGCGCAGGTTCGCGTCCGTCTCGAACATGGCGCGGTCACCGCACGGCGCGATGCCGCAGTCCTTGATGTGGTTCGCCGCGTGCGCCATCACGTCGTAGCCGGCGTACCTGAAGCCGTCGACCGCGGCCGCCGGAGCAGCAAGGCTGAACGTCGGCGTGCAGCCGAACGGCGTGCCCGCGTCCGACGCCGTCGCGTCAAGCGAGCCGACCGTGATGTCCGCCGACGTGAGGACGCCGTGCAGTGGCTGGAACGGCAGCGTGAAGTCGCCGCCAAGCTCGCGGATCTTCGCCAGCGTGCATCGTGCCGGGATGATATCGCCGGTGAACAGCAGGTGCGTCACCGGCTCGACCGTCGGCGCAGCTGTCGGCGATGGCGCAGCGATCGTGGGGACGGCGGTAGCCGTGCCGTTCGGCGTGCCCTGCCCCGATGCGCCGCCGCACGCCGCGGCCATCAGCCCGAGAAGAGCCGCGCCCGCCGTCACGCTCCGGCGACACGTCCGCATGCGGCCAGTGTACTGCCGGCGGAGCAGCGGCCGGTGGCCTCTGTTGTCTGTTCTCTGTTCTCTGCTCTGCCAGCCGAAGGCGGGCTCACACGCCGGCGTAGCTGTGGAGGCCGCTCACCCAGAGGTTCACGGCGAAGTAGGTGAACAGCACCGCGACGTAGCCGGCGATCAGCACGATCGCCGCGCGCTTGCCGCGCCAGCCGCGGAGGCCACGGGCGTGCAGATAGCCGGCGTAGATCAGCCACGTTACGAGCGCCGACGTCTCCTTCGGATCCCAGCCCCAGTAGCGCCCCCACGCCGAGTTCGCCCACCACGCACCGAGCGCGACGCCGAACGCCAGCATCGGGAAGCCAACGAGCACGGACTTGTGGGCGATCTCTTCGAGCAGGCCGCCGGAGGGGAGCCGCGCGAAGCGGCGCTTGCCGCCCTGCACCAGGTACAGCACCGCCGCACCGAACGACACCGACAGCGCGCTGTACGACATCATCATCATGCCGACGTGGATCGCCAGGATGCGGTTCTTCTGCAGCGCCGGGATCAGCGGCGTCACCTCGGCCGGGAAGAAGACGAGCGACACCGTGAACAGCGCGACGATGCCGGGAATGAGGACCGCGCCGAGCGATCGCTGGCCGTAGGCGCGCTCGAAGATCACGTAGAACACCGAGCAGCCCCAGCCGAGCGCGATCGTGTACTCGTACATGTTCGCGTAGGGCGGATGATTCGTCGCGGCCCAGCGGAACGCAAGCGACAGCGTGAGCGCCGCCAGCATGAGCCACGTCGCGCCCGTCGAGAACGGCGCCAGCCATGCCGGCGGCTCGCTCTTCGATGCGATGGTGACGTTGGTTCCGGCGGTGGTCTCGGCCGTGCGATACGCGACGCGCGGCCACAGCGGCTGCGCCACGTACGCGGCTGCCGCGGCCAGCGCGAGGACGTACGCGGCGATGAAGCAGTTGTACGCCAGCGCCTCCATCACCCCTCCTGGCCGCTCACGCTCGCCGGCGCGTGCCGCACGCTACGCCTTCGGCGGCGGCGTGCCGGGAGCGCCGGCCGGCCGCCTGAACTCGATGCGCCGGAACGACTCGGCGTGGTCGTACCCTGTGCGCTTGCGCGTCTCGCGGTTGCGCTTCGCCGCGCCCAGCCAGCCCTTTAGGATCTCGTCGCGGCTGCGGCCATCGATCTGGCTCGTGTGGCAGAGGATGGCGTCGGCCTTCCGTTCGAGATACGGGCCGATGTCGACATGGTAGTCAGGCTCATGTGCCCCGGCAAGCAACAGCTCCGCCGCACGATGCGGCCCGATGCCCGCGCGCGTCAACTCCGGGTAGTAGTGAGGGTCGTGCGCCGCCGGGTACAGCGCATCGCGCACGGCGCGGCCGATGACGCGGTGGTCGGTGTGGTTGAAGCCCGGCCGGTAGCCGTCCCACGTGATCACCAGGTCGGGCTTTAGCGAGCGGATCAGCCTGACCACCTGCCCCCGCAGCTCGTGCGTCTCCTCGAGGAATCCGTCCGGCATGCCCCAGAAGATGCAGCGATGCAGGCCCAGCACCTTCGCCGCCGCACGCTGCTCCGCCTCGCGCATCGCCGCGAGTTCCTGCGGCCGCAGGTTGACGTCGCGCGTGCCCTTGTCGCCGCTCGTGGCGATGCACAGCGTGACCTGCATCCCTATGTCGCAGAGCTTCGCGATCGTGCCGCCGGCGAGGAATTCCGCATCGTCAGGGTGCGCCGTGACGACAAGCGCCCGATCGTACGCTGCCCACTTCTCCTCGACTGTGGGCTCTTTCTTCGTCGCTTTGGGTGCCGGTTTCGTGCGTGTCACCATCGTTGCGTCCTCAATGCGGCGCTGCCGTGTACGTCAGTCCTCGTTGCGCGTGCGCTGAAGGCCCGGCCTGCCGAGCTTGAAGGTCGCGGTGCCCATCGCCACGAGCGCGTCCGCATCATCGCGCACATCGACCGTCGCGATGGCGATGGCGTTGCCCGCGCGCACCATCCGGCCTTCGGCGATCAGCGCCGACCCCCGCGCACGCGCCAGGAAGTGCACCTGCATGTCGATCGTGCCCATGATGCGGTCATCCGGCAGCGTGCCCGCCGCCACCGCCGTGCCGGCCGCCGAATCGATCAGCGCGCTCGTCGCGCCGCCGTGCACCGCGCCGAACGGGTTCATCACCTCCGGCCGCAGGTCCATGCGCATGCGCGCCCAACCCGGTCCCGCCGCCTCCAGCTTCAACCCGACGTGCAGATTGAACGACGGCCGCCGCTCGAACACCTTGCGGCGTCCTTCGATCCATTCGTCCCAGTCGAAATCGGCGGCTGCTGTCATCGGCTGAAGCTCACGGTCCGTCTCCTCAAGTGCCGGTCCGCCGTTCGGAACGGCCGGCACGGGAATGAGTAACGATCCTAGCAAGGAGGGAACGCTGGATCGAATCGGCCGCGGCGTCGAGTCGCGAAGGCTGCGCGAGGACTGTCGGGACGCCTACGGGACGACGATATCGTCTGCCACCGGCTCGCTGGCGTCGCAGGCGGCGAGGAAGTCGAGCGTCTGCTCGATGAACGCGGCGGGGCGCCACATGTTCGTGCCGTGGCCGCTGTTGCGCAGCACCACCAGGCGGCTCCCGCCGATCCAGTCGTGCATCGCGCGGCTGGGGGCCAGCAAATGGTCGTCCTGCCCGACCAGCACCAGCGTGGGCACGCTGATCGATCGCAGCCGGTCGAGCGTGCCGGGCCATTCGTGCATCGCCTGGCTGCCGCCAAGGTAGCCATCGACGCTCATCTTGCGCATGCCCTCGACGTGCCGCAGCACCGATGCCGGTAACGGCCCGCCCGCGGGCGGGCGGAACGCCGCCATGTTGTCGCGCATCGCGTCGATGATCGCCGGCATGCCCTTGGTGCGGGCGACGGTCTGCATCATCTCGCGCATCTTCTGGAACTGCGCCATCTGTCCGGCGTCGCGCCGCATGCCGCCCATGCCCGGACCGGTGTCGAAGAGCAGCAGCGCCTTCACGCGATCAGGGTGCTGCAGCGCGAACTCCTGCGCGATCATGCCGCCCATCGACAGCCCGCCGACGTACGCGCTGCGTATCGCGAGGTGATCCATCAACGCAAGCTGGTCCGCCACGTAGTCCCGCGCGAGGCTGTACTGCGCCATATCCTGCGGCGCCGTCGTGCCACCGTGACCGCGCGTGTCGTAGATCACGAGCCGGTACTTCGCGGAAAGCGGCGCCACTTGCTCGCGCCACATCTCCAGCGACGCCGTGTACCCGTGCGCCAGCACCAGAGGCGTGCCCGCCCCGTGCACTTCGTAGTTGATCTCGATGCCGTTGAGGTTCGCTTTCACGTGTGTTCTCTGATCTCCAGTCGCCAGAGCGAGCGCTGGTACGAGAAGGAGGCTGGAAGCTGGACCGTACGGGTCCGCCCGCTACTCCCCGGTACCCAACTCCGGATACTCGAAGTCATCGACGCGCACTGCCTCGACGATCTTCACCTGCGGGAAGCGGTCCTGCACGATGCGCTCGATGCCGAGCTTCATCGTCACCATGCTCATGGGACATCCGTGGCAGGATCCGGCCAGCTGCAGGCGTAGCCGCCCCTCGCCAGGCAGCCACTCGACGAGGTTCAACTCGCCGCCGTGCGAATGCACGTAGGGCCGCATCTCGTCGAGGCACGTGTCGACTTCGGCCAGAAAGGCCTCGTGCTCAGCGATGGTCATGTCAGAGGTGGTCATACTCCATAAAGCCTAGCGCGGCACAGCCGCCCATCAAACTCGGTGCCAGAGGGAAGCGGCGCGTCCCAGCGACCAGCGACCAACAACCAGCGACCAGAACCTACCGCCCGATGCCCACGTACACGATGCCGAGCGCCTCGACCGCTGCCGGATCGAGCGCCGCCCGGCCATCGAGGATTGCGCGCAAGCCCGGGAAGGCCTTGAAGTCGAGCGCGGCGTACTGCTCGTGCCAGGCCTGTACGACCAGCGCGTCGACCGCCAGTGGGAACGAGGGCGGCGGATCGAGGCCGTGGCCGCGGATCTCGCTCGCCGTGTACAGCGGGTCATGCACGTACACCGTCGCGCCGCCGGCGATGAGTGCGCTCGCCAGCCCGAACGCGCTCGAATGCCGCGACTCCTTCACGCCGGGCCGGTACGCCAGCCCCAGCACGACCACCGTCGCCCCTTCGAGCGAGCCAAGCGCGTTCGCCAGCCGCCCCACCGCGTAGTGCGCCATGTCGTCATTCAGGCGCCGCGCCGCCGCGATGATCTCCGTCTGGTCGTTCGCCAAGAAGTAGGGGTACACCGGGATGCAGTGCCCGCCGACGCCTACGCCGGGCGCGTGGATGTGCGAGTACGGTTGCGAGTTCGCCGCATCGATCGCCTGCAGCACGTCGACGCCGAGGCCGTCCGCCAGCCGCGCGAACTCGTTGGCCAGCGCGATGTTGACGTCGCGATACGTCGTCTCGGCCAGCTTCGAGAACTCGGCCGTCTCTACATCGCGCACCGGCATGATCTCCGCATCAAGCATGGCGCGGTAGAACTCGACGGCCATCGCGGCGCTGTGCGTGTCGATACCGCCGACGATCTTAGGGTACGTGCGCAGGTCGCGCAGCACGCATCCCGACGACACGCGCTCCGGACTGAATGCGAGCGAGAAGTCGGCGGTCGGCACCATGCCCGACGCTTCGAGGATCTTCGGCCCGACGCGTAGGCGCGTCGTGCCAACAGGCACCGTCGTCTCGACGATCACAAGCACGCCGCGGCGCAGGTGCGGGCCGATCGCCGCGACCGCCGCGTCGAGCAGCGTGAAGTCGGCCTGCTGCGTCGCATCGACGTCAACCGGCACGATCAGCACCACGACATCGGCACCGGCGACGGCATCGCGCGCGTCGGTGGTCGCCCGCAGCCGCCCGCTGACCACGAGGCCCGGGAGCATCTCATCGAGCCCCGGCTCCGACGGCAGCGGGTTGCGCTTCGCGTTGATCTCGGCCACCCGCGCCGGGCTGATGTCGTACCCGGCGACCGTGGCCCCCTTCGAGGCAAACTGCACCGCCAGCGGAACGCCGATCTTGCCCATGCCGACGATGGTGACGTTCATGAGGTGCCGCCGAACAGCAAACAGCAAACAGCAAACAGCAAAGGTCTTAGGGCGGCACTTGTCTCGGGACGCGCGGGCTGAAAAGCCCGCGCCACAGGGGCTACTGCCCGATGGAAGACATCAGACAGCAAGCAGCGTCGCGTCGGCGCGCTCTTTGCCGTTTGCTGTTTGCTGTTTGCCGTGTTCACGCTGTTTGCTCTCGTCACAGCGTCACGTGCTCGCCCGTGCGCGCGGCGCGCACCAGCGCCTCCGCCGCAGCCATCGCGGCGATGCCGTCGTCCGGCGACACTGATGGCGGCGTGCCGTTGCGCACCGCCGCGGCGAACGCCTCCAGTTCGACGCGCAGCGGCTCGCGCTTCTCGACCTCGAGCAGGTGCACTGCGCCCTCGCTCACACCCTTCAGGTGGTGCGCCGCCCAGTCGGCGCCCTGCCCGCGCGGGTGGTCGTTCTCGAAGAACGTCAGGTTCCGCGCCAGATAGTCGACGACGAACATGCCGCGCTCGCCCAGCACCGACAGCTCGCGGATTTTCGTCGGCGTCAGCCAGTTGATGTCGAGCACGCCGACCACGCCGTTTTGGAAGCGCAGCAGGCCGGCGAGCATGTCCTCGTACTCGGTGTTGATGCGCTGCTCCGTCTCCGCCTGCACGCGCACGACCTCGCTGCCGAGGATGAAGCGCATCACGTCGATATCATGCGGCGCCAGGTCCAGCACGACGCCCACGTCGCGCACGCGCTCCGGAAACGGCCCTACGCGCCGCGCGTGCACCTGGACCACCCGCCCCAGCTCGCCCGCCTCGACGCGCCGCTTCAGCTCCAGCACGGCGGGATTGAAGCGCTCGATGTGGCCGACGGTCATCGCCACACCCGCCGCGGCCGCGAGATCGCGCAGTTGCTCACCCTCCGCGATGGTCGCCGCCAGCGGCTTTTCGACCAGCAGCGGCACGCCGCGCGCGATCACCTGCGACGCGACGTCGAAGTGCGCGCGCGTCGGCACGGCGACCGTCAACAGGTCGATGCGCTCCTCATCGAGCATGCGGCGGAAGTCGGTGAAGCCGCGCGCACGGCGGCCATGCGCCACCTGCTCGACGCGCGCCGCATCCGTATCGGCGATCGCCGCCAGTTCGACGCCGGGGATCTCGGCGTAGACGCGCGCGTGGTTCGTCCCCATGGCACCGAGCCCGATGACGGCGGCGCGAAGTGTCTGTGGCATGCGGCCAGTGTATCGAGGCCGGAAGCGGGATACGAGAAGCGCGTCCGCCCGCTGGCGCGCCGGACCGCACCTACGCCGCCGTCAGCTCGTTGACCGCGCGCGCCACCGTCTCCACATCACCAGCGGCCAGCGCGGGGTGCACTGGCAGCGACAGCACTTCGCAGGCGAGCGCTTCCGCCACTGGCAGATGCACTTCGCCGTAGCCAAGGCGCTGGTAGAGCGGCTGTTGGTGGATCGGCGCCGGATAGAAGACGGCCGATTCGATGCCGCGGTCACGCAGCGCGGCCTGCAAGCGGTCGCGTGCGTCACGGCCGCCGCGCATGCGGACGGTGTACTGGTGCCAGACGTGATGCCGCCCCGGCAACTCGCGCGGCGTGATGATACGGTCATTGCTGGCAAGCAGCTCATTCAGCCGGGCGGCGTTCGCGCGGCGCTGGTCGTTGCGCGCGTCGAGCTTCGGCAGCTGCGCGTGACCGAGCGCGGCCGAGATCTCGGTCATCCGGTAGTTGTAGCCGGCCTCCTCGGTCACGTAACGCGTGCGCTCGCCCTGCGACCGCAGCATCCGCGCCCGTTCGGCGACTCCGTCATCGTCGGTCGTGATCATGCCGCCTTCGCCGGTCTGCAGGTTCTTCGTTGCGTAGAACGAGAACGCGCCCGTGCCGAACGTGCCCGCGCGCCGCCCGCCAATCGACGCACCAACCGCCTGCGCCGCATCCTCGATCAGCACCAGTCCGCGGCTCCGTGCGATCGCGGCGACGGCGTCGATGTCGCACAGCTGACCGTACAGGTGCACCGCGACGATCGCGCGCGTACGCGGCGTGATCGCCGCTTCGATCTGCGCGGCGTCGATGCCGAAGTCGTCCTCGCGCACGTCGACGAATGCCGGCCGTGCGCCCGCGTGCAGCACCGTGTTCGCGGTGGCAGCGAAGCTGAAGGCCGGCACGATCACCTCGTCGCCGGCGCCGATGCCGCGCAGCAGCAGCGCCAGGTGGAGCGCCGCCGTGCCGCTGTTCACAGCCACCGCGTGCCGCGCGCCTGTGTAGTCCGCAAACGCCCGCTCGAAGGCGGCCACGCGCGGCCCCTGCGCGAGCTGCCCCGACTCCAGCGCCTCGATCACCGCGCGCTTCTCGTCATCCTCGATCAGCGGGTACGCAAGCCGAATAGTGATTGGCGGCTGATCACCGGTCACGGGTGCGCCTCGCGGAGAACAGAGGGGGGGAGGGCAACAGACAGGAGGTGGGCCGAGCGTCTGCTCGCTGCTCTCCGCTCTTTGTTCTGGCGGAGCCTCACTCGCCGAACTCGCCGACCTGGAACGAGCGGCCGCAGAGCGCGCAATGCCACTCGCGCGCCTCGGAGATGCGCAGCGGGCGGCCGCAGGTGCACGCCCAGCCACCGATTCGCGCCGGGTTGCCCTTCACGATGGCGTGCGCCGGCACGTCTCCCGCCACCACCGCGCCCGCGCCGACCATGGCCCATGCGCCGATCGTCACGCCCGGCAGCACCACCGCACCCGCGCCCACCGACGCGCCCTGCCGCACCATCACGGGCTCTTCGTCCCAGTCGTCATCCGACTTCAAGCTGCCGTCCGGGTTAACGGCGCGCGGGAAGCGATCGTTCGCGAACACGGCGTGCGGCCCGACGAACACGCCGTCCTCAAGCGTGACACCGTGGAACAGCGATGCCCGGTTCTGAAGCTTGCATCGATCGCCGACCACAACGTCCCGGTCGATGTACACCCCCTTGCCAAGGATGCACTCACGACCAATACGCGCCCCCTCCCGCACCTGCGCCTCGTGCCACACGCGCGTGCCTTCGCCGATCTGTGCGCTGGCCGAAACGTCCGCTGTCGGGTGAATCGTCGCCGCCATCAGCGGCCTCCGCTTCGCGTCGGGCAGAACAGAGAGCAGGGAGCAGAGAGCAGAGCCCCGGATGAGCGTCTGCTCTCTGCTTTCTGCTTTCTGCTCTTGCCGCTGGAGATCATCACCAACACCCGCTCACACTCCCCGCTCCAGCGCCCCCACCATCTTCTCCGCGGCGTGGCCGTCGCCGAAGACGGGCGGCGGTGAACCGACGGGGCGGGGGCGCCGCGCCGCTGCCAGTATACGCTCGGTGTCGGAGCCGGCCAGCACGTTCCATCCGGACTCCAGCGTCTCGATCCACTCCGTCTCGTCACGCAGCGTCACGCACGGCACGCCGAGCAGGTATGCCTCTTTCTGCACGCCGCCGGAGTCCGTCAGCACCATGCGCGCGCCCTGCTCTAGCGCCAGCATGTCCAGGTAGCCGACCGGATCGATGATCCGCACCGGCGGCTCCACCTCGATGTCGGTGCCCATGAGCGCGGCGCGCGTGCGGGGGTGCATCGGTAGCACGACCGGCTCGTGCAGCAGCGCCAGCGCGTCGACGATGTCGGCCAGGCGCTCCGGGTCGTCGGTGTTCGCGGCGCGATGCACCGTCGCCAGCACGTAGGCGCCGGGCGTCAGCGCCATATCGCTGATTACGCGCGATTTCTCGGCAGCAATCGGCGCGTGTTTCAGCAGCGCGTCGTACATGATGTCGCCTGTCAGCGAGACGCCGACCGTGATGCCCTCGCGCGCGAGGTTGTCGACGGCGTTCTGCGTCGGCGCGAACAGAAACGTCGAAAGCCGGTCCGCGACGATACGGTTGATCTCCTCCGGCATGTCACGCACGTAACTGCGCAGTCCCGCCTCGACGTGCGCCACCGGGATCGCGAGCTTCGCCGCCGCCAGCGCGCCCGCAAGCGTGCTGTTCGTGTCGCCGTAGATCACGACGCAATCCGGCGCCTCGCGCCGGATCACCGCCTCGAGCCGCTCGAGCATCTGCGCCGTCTGGGCGCCGTGGCTCCCCGAGCCGACGCCGAGGTGGTGGTCCGGCCGAGGCAACGCCAGTTCGTCGAAGAACACGTCCGACATCTGCGTGTCGTAGTGCTGCCCGGTGTGCACCAGAATCTCGGTGTGCCGCTGCCGCACCACGCGCGAGAACGCGGCGGCCTTGATGAACTGCGGACGAGCTCCAACGACGGTGAGGATTCTCACGGCGACGCCCGTGGCGTCGAGAACAGAGAGCAGAGAGCAGAGAGCAGACCCTCGGCCGCGATTCTGTTGTCTGTCCTCTGTTGTCTGTTCTCGTCCGGAACGCCCATCATGCGCCCGGTGCGCGCCGGGGTTCGGGCTCAACGCGAGCAGCCGCCTCCGCACCCCCGGTATCGCGCAGGTCGATGCGGGCGAGCGCGTGCAAGCGAGCCGCGATCTCCTCGCGGTTGCGCGGCGGGACATTCGCCAGCGCTTCGATGCGCCCGGCGATCTCTTCGCGCGACACCGTCGGGCGGCCTTCTGTCAGGAAGATCTTGGGGTGATGGGTGCTCAGCAGCTTCTCGGACGCGCCGACGAGCTCCTCGTGCAGCTTCTCGCCGGAGCGCAGGCCCGTGTACACGATCTCGATATCGCGCCCCGGCTCGTAACCCTTGAGCCGGATCATCTTCTCGGCAAGGTCCGCGATGCGCACCTTCTCGCCCATGTCGAGAATGAAGATCTGCCCCTGGTCGGCAAACGACGCCGCCTGGATGACCAGGCTCGCCGCCTCATCGGCCGACATGAAGTAGCGCGTGGTGTCCTTGTCGGTGAGCAGCACCGGCCCGCCGCGCTCGATCTGTCGCAGGAACAGCGGTACCACGCTGCCGCGGCTCCCCATCACGTTGCCGAAGCGCACCGCCGCAAACATCGTCTTGCTCTCGCTGCCAATCGCGCTCACCAGCAACTCACCAATGCGCTTGGTCGCGCCATAGACGTTGTCCGGGTTCACGGCCTTGTCCGTCGAGACGAAGATCATCTTCGCCGCACCGTGGTCGCTGGAAGCTTCACAAACGTTCAGCGTGCCGACGACGTTCGTACGGAACGCCGCGTCCGGGTGGTCCTCCATCACGGGAATGTGCTTGTACGCCGCCGCATGGAAGACGATGTCCGGCCGCGCCTGCCGGAACACCTCGTCCACCTGGCGGCGGTCGGCGACGTCGCACAGCCACATGCGCACCCGCGAGTCGGTGTCGTCGGCGACGAGGTCGCGCTGCAGGTCGTACAGCCCCGTCTCGTTGACATCGACGATGTGCAGCGTCGCCGGCGCGAAGGCGAACACCTGCCGCGCCAGCTCCGACGCGATGAATCCGGCCGCGCCCGTGATCAGCACCGAGCGACCGCGGATCGCTTCCGCGCACATCTTTGCGTCGATCTCGACCTGGTCGCGGCCGAGCAAGTCGTCGACCGTCACCTCGCGCAGTTGCGCCGCCTCGGCCTCGTTCCGCACAAGGTCGCGCAGCCCCGGCACTGTACGCACGGGCACGCGCGTCGCCTGGGCGATGCCGACGACCTCGCGGATGATTGCGCCGCCGGCCGAAGGGATCGCCAGCGCGACGAGGTCGACCCGTTTCCGGGCGCAGATCTCCGGTATGTCGAAGCGGTCGCCAAGCACCGTCACCGCGTGGATGCGCACGCCGCGCAACCGCCGGTCGTCATCAACGAAGCCGATGGGGCGGTACTGCCAGCGCGGGTTTTGCAGGAACTCGCGCGCCAGCAGCTGGCCGGTATGGCCGGCGCCCACGATGAGCACGTTCTTCACGCCGGCGTCGTAGCCGCTGAACGGGTTGCGCGAGGACCACAGCCGCGGCCAGAACTTGATGCCGCCCATCGCGATCAGCATCAGCGCGGGCGCCACGACGTTCACCGTCAGCGGGATGTGGCGCGGGCTGAGGAATGCGTTGATGGCGAACAGGAAGATCGAGACGACGCCGATGGAGAGCGCGAGATTGAATGCATCGACGATGCCGGCGTACTTCCAGGAGGTGCGGTAGATGCGGAAGAAGAAGTTGCCGGTCAGGTACGACAGCGCGATGAACCACGATGTCGCGGCGAAGAACCTGATCGACTCGCGCGGCACGTCGCCATCGAACCGCAACGCCAGCGCCGCCGCGTAGGCGGCCAGCACCACCGCGACATCGAGCAGCAACACCGGCACGAGCCGAAGAAGGTCGCGGAGGCTCGGCGGGAGACCTCTGTTCATGAACTGCCGGGCACCTCTGAGCGGGGCGGGCAGCCTGTCCTTCGGCTGAATGCTCGTGGCGACGCCTCCCTGCGGACTGCTAACGCGCACCCTTCCGCGTGATCACCGCCGGCAAGGTGCGCCAGAGAATGCTGAGGTCGCGTGCCAGCGAATGATTCTTTACGTAATCGAGATCGTAGGTGATGGTCTCTTCGTACGTCAAATCGGCGCGCCCGCTGACCTGCGCGAGCCCCGTGATCCCCGGCTTCACCTCGTGCCGCTGGTGGTACTCCGGCGGATACTGCTCCACGAGTTCCGGGATCTCCGGCCGCGGTCCCACGAGCCGCATATCGCCCTTGAGCACGTTCCAGAAGTTCGGCAGCTCGTCCAGGCTCGTCGCCCGCAGGAACCGCCCGACCCGCGTCAGCCGCGATGTCGGCGTCACGAACACGAAGGTCTTGAAGTGGACGTGGTCCAGCTTCGGCGTCTCGTAGGGTTCGTGGCCCTCGTGCGACATGGACCGGTACTTGTAGAACGTGAAGACGCGCCCCCCGCGGCCGACCCGCCGCTGCGAGTAGATCACCGGCCCGGACGAATCCAGCTTGATCGCGATCGCGATGATGGGATACGTCACGACGAACGTCACCAATCCCACGACCGCGACCGCGATGTCGAAGAGCTTCACAAGCATGATGGTCAGTTCCGGTGGCTCCCTACGATCTCTTCGACCGCCGTGGCAACGCGGTCGACTTCCGTCTCGGTCATGCGCGTGTAGAGCGGCAGCGACAACATCGTCTCAAACGCCGCGTCGGCCACGGGAAAATCCCCGGGCGCCCAGCCGTACGTCTCGCGGTAGTACGGGTGATGGTGGATCGGGATGAAATGCACCGAGGTGCCGATCCCGCGCTCCTTCATCCGGACGATGAACTCGTCGCGAGAAATTGTAAGCATCTCGGGCCGGAGTCGCGCAACGTACAGATGCCATGCATGCGTCGTGCCATTCCGCTCTACCGGCGGCACGACCTCGGGCAGTGAGGCGAATCGCTCGTTGAACTGACGCGCAAGCCGCGTGCGCTGCCCCTGGAACTCGTCAAGCCGCGAGAACTGCGCGTGGCCCAGCGCCGCCTGGTAGTCGGACATGGCGTAGTTGTAGCCCGCCGCCAGCACCTGGTAGGCCCACGAGCCGCGCTCGGTGTAGCGGTCCCACGCGTCGTTGCTCATGCCGTGCAGCGACAGCAGCCGGCAGCGGTCCGCCAGGGCGTCGTCATTGGTGGTGAGCATGCCGCCGCGGCCGCTTGTCACGTTCTTCGTCGGGTAGAAGCTGAACACCGTCGCATCACCGAACACGCCGACGGGCCGGCCGTCGATGTACGTGCCCAGGCCGTGCGCCGCGTCCTCGATCACCCGCAGTCCATGCCTGCGAGCGATATCGAGAATCGCGTCCATGCGGCAGGCGGAGCCGCCGTGGTGCACCGGCATGATCGCCTTCGTGCGCGGCGAGATCGCCCGCTCGATCGCTTCCGGGTCGATGCAGTAGTCGTCCAGCCGGATGTCCGCCAGAACCGGCGTCGCGCCCGCGTGGATGATCACGTTCACGGTCGCCGCGAACGTCGTCGGCGTCGTGATCACTTCGTCGCCCGGGCCGATGCCGCTGGCGATCAGCGCCAGGTGCATGCCCGCCGTGGCGGAGTCGAGCGCGATGGCGTGCTTCACGCCTGCCCACGCCGCGAAGTCCGCCTCGAACGCCTTCACGCGCGGCCCGGGCGCCAGCCAGCCCGAACGCAGCGTCTCGACGACGGCATCGACCTCCGCGTCGGAGATATCGGGCAGGTTGTACGGCAGGAAGTCTTCGTGCTCGTTCAACGGGTGTTGACCTGCACGCCGGTCACGCCGGCGCTCGCCAGCGCCTGCACGATGTCCTCGCCCTCCGGCACGGCCGCCTCGAACGTGTGGACGTCGGTCTGGAAGGGCTCCCGCGTGTCGAAATCGGCCTTGAAATGCACCGTCAGGGTCCGCCCCTTCGCGTCGATCCGGTCGACGACGCCGTACCTGCTGTAGTTCACCACCTGCTGAAACTCGAGCACCGGCGGATGCGTCGCCTCTTCGGGCCGCAGCACGATCGCAACGGCGGCGACCGCCGTCGCTATGACGCCGATGATGACGACGTACCCGATCCTCGTGAAGAGCATGCTTGCCCTCCGAACCGCCCGGGTGGATTGCAGCGTTATGGTAGCACGAGCGTCCCGTGCCCCGTCCGCTACGTCAACCGGCTCCTGCGGACAGGCAGCGGGCGCCGTCTCGGTGGCCGGACGGCGCCCCTGAGGCGCGCACTGGGCGGCGCTGGAAAGATTGGCGCTCGACCACTACGAGCGGCGCGATCTCTCACTGCCCGAAACAGGCCGCCCACCCGGCGCATGCTGGTGGCAGGCGGCGCGGCCGTGCTTCGGCGCTCCCCCGCGCGCTAAGTCGGGGCTTCCGTGCTCTGGTGAGCGCCCGAACGCGCGGTGCGGACGAGAGTGCGGCCGACAAGCCCCATGAGGCCGGCAGCGAACCCCAGTCCGTACGAAACATGCAGGCACGCGAAGGCGATGGGAAGTGGTGGGAGGTATCGCCAGCCGTGCCGCGGTGCCGAGACGAGGGATGCGATGGTGGCCCCGCCACTATACACCAACAGCAGCGCCTTGAGTGGTGCAACTTTTCCGCAACACGCCAGCGCCGACGTGGCCGCGAGCGCACTTACCAGCGCCAGCGGCGCAAACTGCCGCGCCCGCGCCTGCGCCGGGTGCCGCGCCAGCACCAGTGGCTTCGCGCGGCCGTAGCCGAAGTACTGCCGCCACAGCCCCCGCAGGCCGGCGCGCACCGTGTACCGCGCGTGGATCTCCGGCACCAGCAGGATGAGCCCGCCCGCGTCGCGGAGCCGGTAGTTGAACTCATCGTCCTCGCCCTTGTCGATGTCCTCGGTGAACGAGCCGATGCGGTCGAATACGTCGCGCCGGTAGGCGCCAAACGCCACCGTCTCCACCGGCCCCTCGCCGCCGACGCGGAACCCAACACCGCCGACGCCGAAACGCGACGCCATGGCGGCTGCGATCGCCCGGCCCATGTAGGTGTCGCCCTCGCTCTCGATAACGCCGCCGGCGCAGTCCGCGCCGCTGTCGAACAGCGCGTACACGCCGCGGCGCAGGAAATCCCCCGCCACCGACGCGTGTCCATCGACCCGGACGATGACCTCGCCGCGCGCTGCCGCCAGGCCGGCGTTCAGGCCGGCGGCCGTCTTCTGGCGGGGGTTGTCGAGCAACCTCAGGTCGACCGTCGACTCCGCCGCGAACCGCGCCACGATCTCGCGCGTCGCGTCCGTCGAGCGGCCGTCGATCACCAGCACCTCGAAGCGCTCGCGGGGGTAGTCCTGCGCCGCGAGGCTGTACAGGCAGCGCTCGATGTAGCGCTCCTCGTTGCGGACCGGGATCAGCACGGTGACAAAGGGCTCGGCCATGCGGCGAACGTATCACGGCCACCGGGGCGCGGCAACCAGCGGTCGCGCCCCGCTGTTACGCCCCCGGCAAGCCTTGACATCCCTCACTTCGGGCCAATTCCCACTTGACGAGATGCGGCGTCCGCGTTACTTTCGCCTCTACCCCGCCGTTATCGATTGGAGACGGAGGGGCCCGAGTGCCGCCTTGCTTGCTTGATGGAATCCCGTGCTCGGGCCCTTCCCGATCCGTCCGTCGCCCCGCCCCCCACAGCCACCGGACCGCGCATCCCGCAGCGTCGTAACTGACGCTCTTCAGGGCCGCACCGCGCTCGATGCAAACCGAAACAGCCCCGGCGCATGCCGGGGCTGTCGAATCTCCTGACGTGCGACGCGGCCGTTACTCCGCCGCTGCCTCGACGGGGCGCGTTTCCAGCGAGTCCAGCGCCGTGCGCACGTTGCGCCCGAACGCCTGCAACTGCTCATCGAGCCGCCGCAGCATCTCCGTGGCGTAGCGGTCGGCTTCGTCCATCTGCTCATTGGCCAGCTTCTCGGCCTCGGCGAGGCGCGACTTCGCCTGGTGCTCCGTGTCGAGCAACATGCGGTCGCCACGCGCCTCAGCCTCGCGCACCAGCATGTCCGCGCGCGCCTGCGCCGCCCTCACGATCGACTCGTTGTCCAGGATGTCGTCGACCTGCTCCTCGGCGCGGCGCAGTTTGATCTTCGCTTCCTCGTCAGCGCGCTCGATCATCTCGTCGCGGCGGCGCAGCACGTCCTCGGCCTCCCGGATCTCGTTCGGCAGCGCCGCGCGCATCTGGTCCACCAGGTCGAGCAGCCGCCTGCGGTCGACGACGACGCCCGCACCGATCGGCATCCGGCGGCCCTCGGCGACCATCTCCTCTAGCCGGTCAATCAAGTGTAAGGAATCGATGGCGCACCTCCCTGCGTGCCCGCTGCGGGCGTGTCCTTGCTGGCAACGACGGCCCCGCCGCCGGACGGGCGCGGCCGCTCCTACTTGTTGCGTTCCGCGTACTTCTTCTGGAGCGCCGTCCACACGTGGGGCGGGACAAGATCGCTCACATCATACCCCAGCCCGGACACTTCGCGAATACGCGTGCCGCTGATGAACAGGTGCTCCAGGCTCGCCATCAAGTACATCGACTCGATGCCCGGCGCCATCTTCTTGTTCATCAGCGCCATGTCGAACTCAGCTTCGAAGTCCGTCACCGCCCGCATCGAGCGCACCATGACGGTCGCCCCCTGCTTTTTCGCGAAATCCACGGTCAGCCCCGAGAACGACATCACGCGGACATTCGACAGGTCGGCGAGCGCCTCCTGCAGCAGCGCCACGCGCTCGCCGGTGTTGAACAGGTAGTTCTGCTTGAGGTCGGCGACCGCCACGATTACCTCGTCGAACAGCCGGGCCGCCCGGCGGGCAATGTCGCGGTGGCCGTTGGTCACCGGATCGAATCGCCCCGGAAACATCGCAATGGTCACGTCACTACCTCCCCGGCATAGATCGAGACGACCGTATCACCATGGCGGCGCGAGCGATACAGCGGCAGCGCTCCCAGCGTCTCCGGCGGCGGCGCCTTCTGATGATGCTCCAGCACGAAGACCGTGCCCACATCCACCAGCGGCGATGCCGCGATGGCCTGCACCGCCACCAGCGCGCCCTCATCGTAATAGGGCGGGTCGGCGAGTACGAGGGTATATGGGCCCGAAAGCCGGCTCGCGGCCCGCTCTGCTGTCAAGCGGTGGAGCGTCCCGCGCGACGCAAACCCCGTGATCTCCAGGTTCGCCGCCAGTGTCGCCGCGGCGTCCGCGTCGCTCTCGACGAAGTCGGCTGTGCCGTCGCCCCGGCTCAGCGCCTCGATGCCCAGCGCACCTGTGCCGGCGTACAGATCGAGCACGCGGCTGTAGTCCACGCCCATCGCGTCCAGCATGTCGAAGATGGCCCCGCGCACGAGGTCAGACGTCGGGCGCACGCCCGGCCGTCCGGAAGCACGAGGCCGGGGCGGGCTCTTGAGGGTGCGGCCGCGAGCACTGCCGCCGATCACGCGCACCGGCGGCCCGTCAGGGCGCCTCGACGACGTCGAGCGCGACCTGCTGGCCCGCGCGGACGACGCCGTCGCTGACGATGAGCACGATCTGGTACGTCCCCGCCTTGTTCGGCGCAACCCACGTGGTCCCTTCGCCGTCCGCCGGGGTGAGAGAGCCCTCGCTCGCGGACCACGCAGGCGTGAACAGCGCGCCATTCGGCTTCGACAATGTCATGCTGCCGCTGTCCGACAGCTGCTGCACCGGCGCCCACACGTCCGCACCGCCGTCCTCCGTCGAAACGTCGCCGATGGCAACGCCGCCGAGCCCGAACCGGTGCGCAAGCTCCACGCGGAACGCCGCGCTGAACTGGTTCGCGATCCACACCGTGCGCTTGCCGCCGCGCCCCGGGTAGCTGAACGTCACCGAGCGCGCCTGCTCGTCCCAGTGCATCCCGCTCGCCCCCTCGCCCGACGCGAGGTTCTGCGCCACGAGCCGCACGCTCGTGCCGGGCGTGATGTCGCCGGTCGACTTCACGGAAACAAGCGCCGCACGCGCGAACGCATCGTTCAGCGCCATCGCGCGCAGGCCGTCGCCGCCGCGCTCGATGCTGAGCGAGCTGATGCTGAGCAGCACCTTCGTCCGGTCCACCTTCTCCACGATGTAACTGAGCGCCGCCTCCGTGTTCTGGAAGTACAGCTCCTGATCCAGCTCGCCCGCCAGCTCGATAGTGTCGGCGACCTTGCCCAGCTGCTCCCAGTCGTACGCGCCCGGCTGCATCGTGCCGCTCTCGCTCACCGGCATCGGCAGCGTCAGCGTCAGCGTGCGGCCATCGGCGTGCAGCGCCTTCGCGAGCTGCGTGGCGAACGTCGTGTACTTGTCCTTCAGCGACGGGTTCACGTTCCGGTAATCGATGTTGATGCCGGCAAAGTTGCCGTTCTTCACCGTCTCGGCGATGGCGGCGCTGTGCGTGTTAATCAGCTCCGACGAGCGCAGGATGTTGTCCACCACCTCCGCGCTCGGGGCGACGACGCCCGGGACCACCTTGTATCCCGCGGGCGGCACAGCAGGCGGCAGACCGGCGAGCGCGCCGTTGTCCGCCGGCAAGAAGACGATCGGGTGCAGCGTGGTGATCACCGGCTCCGCGCGCTTGTCCAACGTCGTACCTGCCGGCAGTGATCCCGCCACCTGCAGCGATGCCTTGTTGCGCTTGAGAACCGCGACGTTGCCCGGCAGCGCGCTCACCTCCCCACGCGCCGCCTCGCCGCCGGCGATCAGTTGCGCGTCGGAGAGCCTCTGCCACTTGCCGTCCACATAGGAGTAGAGGCCCAGGTTGCGCTGCTCGGTCTGTTTCTCTTTCAGCGGCACCGTGATGCGCGATGCGCCGCGCTGGTCCTGCGGCGCCGCAAGGTCGAACAGCGCGCTCACCGCGACCAGTCCCGCCGGCAACTTCGGGATGCCGCCGCGCACGGTGGACGTGTACGTGTCGGCGTCACCCGGGCCGCTCGGGATCTTTGAGCCGCCGCCGCCGCTGAGGATCGATACCGGCGGCAGCACGAGGATCAGCAGCAGCAACGCCAGGCCGACGATCGTCCCGACGATGTAGACGGGCGCCCGGTCGCGCTGGCCCGGCTCTTCTGATTCTGTCGTCTTCAGGATCCGGTCGAAGGGACCCTTGCGTTCGCTGGCCATGGGCAGGTCGCAACCCCGCCAGGGCGGGCGCGACGGATACCTCCGGGTGCTGGTTTCAGGAGTGGCTTCGGCGCGCCATCCCGCGCAAGTGTTGCCTCCGTACCGCCCAAGGGCAACCAGAAGGCGTTCGGGGCCGGCGTCAGAGGCCGGGCTATTCTAGCAGAGCTACGCTCCCTCGGCTGGTTTCACCATCGATCGCCCAGGTCCCATGCAGATGGCGGCTTTACAGGCTGCTTCGCCCACGGGTATACTCCGCCCGAATCTGAGGCTTACCGCTGCCTCAGGTCTTTTTTTCACAAGCAGGACTCGTTGCCGCGCACCGCGAAGGGCGCTCCCGGCGCCCGGCGCTTCCGCATCGGGAGGAATTGCATGGTGGAGAAGCCACAACCCATCACCAAGGACGGCCTCGCGAAGATCGAGGAAGAGCTCAGCTACCTCGAGACCGTGCGCCGCCGCGAGGTCGCCGACAAGATCCACCAGGCCAAGGAGCTCGCCAGCTCTCAGAACAACGCCGAGTACGAGGACGCAAAGAACGAACAGGCAATGGTCGAGGGCCGCATCCAGATGCTGCAATCCCTCATCACGAACGCCGAGATCATCGACGAGGACGGCGCGCACAAGTCCAAGAAGGTGATGCTCGGCAGCCACGTCAAGGTGAAGGTAAGCGACGGCAAGCCGCAGGAATACACCATCGTCGGCCCGGCGGAAGCTGACCCTCGCGAGGGAAAGATCAGCAACGAGTCGCCCGTCGGCCGCGCCCTCATCGGCAAGAAGCTGAACGACGAGGTCGAGGTCAGCGTCCCCAAGGGCGTCCTCACCATGAAGATCACCAAGATCAGCTAAAGGCGCGCAGCCGGTACGCCGCGGCCGCCACGACTGTGGATGCCCGGTGGCCTGCGAGTGAGTGAGGGCACGGCGCGCCGTGCCCCTACATTGCCCTCGTCTCTGTTCTCTGCTTCCTGCTCACTGTTCTCTGCTAACCTTCCCCCATGCCCGGCGAAGAAGAACTTATCCAGCTCCGGCACGAGAAGCTCGCGCGGCTCCGCGCCCGCGGCATCGACCCGTACCCGCCGCGCGTCACCCGCACGCACACCGCCGCCGAAGCCGTGGCCGCGTTTGAAGGCTGGGAGGCCGCGGGCGCGGCGGGGGATGCGCCCGCCGTTAGCGTCGCCGGCCGTATCACCGCGCTGCGCGACATGGGCAAGGCCGCGTTCCTCGACGTGCGCGACGGCAGCGGGCGCATCCAGTGCTACCTGAAGAAGGACATCATCGGCGAAGAGGCGTACGCCGGCATCGCCGACCTCGACCTCGGCGACTTCCTGGCGGTGACCGGACCGCTGTTCCGCACGCGCACGCAGGAGATCACGGTCGAAGCACGGTCCTACGACATGCTGGCGAAGGCGCTTCGGCCCCCGCCCGAGAAGTGGCACGGGATCGAGGACGTCGAGACCCGCTACCGGCAGCGCTACCTGGACCTGCTCGGCAACGCCGAGGTGCGCGACATCTTCCGCAAGCGCGCCGCGATCGTCGCGTCGATCCGCCGCTTCCTGGACGCCCGCGGATTCATGGAAGTCGAGACGCCGGTTCTGCAGCCCGAGGCCGGCGGCGCGGCCGCGACGCCGTTCATCACGCACCACCGCGCGCTCGATCAGGATTTCTTCCTCCGCATCTCGCTCGAGCTGCACCTCAAGCGGCTGATCATCGGCGGCTTCGACCGCGTGTACGAGATGAGCCGCATCTTCCGCAACGAAGGCGTCTCCACCAAGCACAACCCCGAGTTCACGATGATCGAGACCTACCAGGCATACGCCGACTACAACGACGTCGCGCGCATGGTCGAGGAGCTGGTGTCGAGCGTCGCGCTCGACGTGCTCGGCACGACGACGGTGCAGTTCGGCGAGCACACGATCGAGCTGTCCGCGCCCTGGCGCCGCCTGACCATGCGCGAGGCGCTGATCGAGCACGCGGGCATCGATTTCGAGGAGTACCGCACCCGCGACAAGCTGCTCGAAGAGCTGCAACGCCGCAAGATCGAGGTCGACGCCGGCTGGTCCTGGGGCAAGCTCCTCGACGAAGCCGTCTCGCATTATGTCGAGCCGAAGCTGATCCAGCCGACCTTCCTGCTCGACTACCCGAAGGAGATCTCGCCGCTGGCCAAGAGCATGCCGGGCGCGCCGGGGCTCGTCGAGCGATTCGAGCCGTTCATCGCCGGGTTCGAGATCGGCAACGCCTACACCGAGCTCAACGACCCCATCGACCAGCGACAGCGCTTCGAGACGCAGGCGCGGCTCGCGGCGGCGGGCCTCGAAGAAGTAGAGACGCTCGACGAAGACTTCCTCACCGCGCTCGAGCACGGCATGCCGCCCACCGGAGGCTTCGGCATGGGCGTCGACCGCCTGGTGATGATTCTCACAGGCCAGAAGTCGATCCGGGAAGTGATCCTCTTCCCGGCCCTCCGCCGCCGAGACTAGCGGTTCGCGCCTCCTCTGCGGAATACGTAACCGGGCCAGGGTTGAGACTTCCCCCCGATCGATCCACAATTGCGGTCACTCTCTCTTGCGAGGTCAACCTTGGGCGCACAGCTGTTCGAACTACCCGTGGCGGTCACGCTCCGCCTGCAGTCTCGTTCCGGCCGCGTCGACGTCATCGCCGAGCCGCGCGACGACGTGCTCGCCGAGGGCGACTCCATCGAGTCGCTGGTCGATGACGGCGGCGCGACCCTCCGCATCCGCAGCGGCCGCGGCAACAAGCCGCTCCTCGTCCGCTGCCCCGCCGGCAGCGATGTCACCGTAGGCACTCAGTCCGGCCCCGTGAAGATGACCGGCGACTTCGGCATCATCTCCGTCACTACGGCCAGCGGCGCGATCGAGGTCGAGAGCGCCGACGAGGCAGACCTGCGCACGATGTCGGCGTCCGTCACGATCGGCACTTGCCGCGGCCGCTGCCGGATGAACTCCGCCAGCGGCAAGGTGCAGGCCGGAAGCGTCGGTGCGGCATCGGCCGGCACCATGTCCGGCTCCATCCAGATCGATGAAGTCAACGGTTCCCTCAAGGCGCACAGCGTCAGCGGCTCGATCGATGCCGCCTGCGGCGGCGAGGGCGCGATCGCCATCAAGACCGTGTCCGGCAAGGTGCACATCGAACTGCCGCAGGGCTGCGAGCCAAAGACGCGCTTCAAGAGCCTTTCCGGCCGCATCCGCTGCGCCTGCCCCGAAGGCACCGACGTCCTCGTCGAGGCGATGTCGGTGTCGGGATCGATCGACGTCGTCCCGCGATGATTGCGCCGGCGCCGGTGCAGCCGGACGTTGTCGAGGGCACGGTGATGTTCACCGACATCGTCGGCTTCACCGAGTTCAACGCGCTGCGCGGCGACAGCGAGGCGATGGCGCTGCTCACCCTGCAGGACCGCATTGTCCGCGAGGAGATCGGCCGCGACGGCCGCATCGTGAAGGACCTCGGCGACGGATTGATGCTCTGGTTCGACGACGCCTGCGCGGCGATCCGCATCGGACTGCGCCTCCAGGAACGCTTCGAGGAAGAGTCGATGAAGGTCGACGCGCCGCTGTGGGTGCGCATCGGTGTCCACGCCGGCAAGCAGCGCCGCCGCGGCGATGACCTGCTCGGCCACGATGTCAACGTCGCCTCCCGCATCATGAACCTCGCCAACACCGGCGAAGTGCTGGCCTCCGAAGAGACGGTGCGCCGCGCGGCCGCCCTGCTCCCGGACGTCGAGTTCAAGCAACTCGGCCCGGTCGTGATGAAGGGCATCCCGACCCCGATCAACCTCTACCGCGTCGAGCGCCACGCAGCCGCGTAGGCGCGCCGGTCTCCCGCCTGCTTTCATCCTCCGCCGCCCGGAGCTACCTCCGCCGACAGCGACTCTATCAATTGACAGAAGTGCTATAATTGGCCCAGTCCTTGGGAAAGTGAGGCGGCAACATGAAGCGAACAGTCTCAGCCATGGAGGCCCGCGGTAAGTTCGGAGAACTCCTCGAAAGCGTCCTCTACCGCGGCGATGAGGTGGTAATCGAGCGCGCCGGCAAGGTGATGGGCGTGCTCATCTCGCCGACGAAGTACCAGCTTCTGGAGCAGAACCGCGAGCGAATGTACCGCGCGCTCACTGAGAACCAGGAGACCACGGCCGTCGCCTACAAAGAAGCGGAGCGCATCGCGACAGAGGCAGTGCGCGACCTGCAGAAAAAGCGCAGTGGGTCGCGGCGCCGGAGTGCCTAGCATCGAACGGGTCGTTCTGGACACGAACGGCCTGATCAGCGCCGCGGCAGCACCGAAAGACAGGACCATAGCGGGCATACTCACCGCGTTTCGAGCGGGCGACTTCACGCCCGTCACGTCGCGGCGCCTGCTCGACGAGTTGGCCGGCGCCCTCAACTACCCGCGCGTGCGACAGCTCCTGAATTGGACCGACACGCGCCGCGCGCAGTTCGTCGAAGACATCGCCGGCGGCAGCCTCGTCGTCGAACCCGCGGTCGTTACCGGCGTCGCCATCCGTGATGAAGCGGATCTCGCGGTGATTGAAGCCGCGGTCGCGGGGGGCGCGGACTGCATCGTCACGGGTGACAAGGACTTGCTGGCGCTCGGCGCGCATGCCGGGATCGAGATCGTCACCCCGGCGCGCTTTCTCGCGATGCTCTCGGAACCCGCCTAATCCGCGCCGCGGCAGGTCCGCACGTCGAACGGCGGCAGGCCGATGACGCCGCGGCTGCGCGTGCACGTGCGGTTGTCCGTATCGATGATCAACTCGCCCTGGGAGTTGATGCTCGTCCTGAAGCGATCAAGGTCGCCGTAGCCGGCACCGAACGCGAAGGCGCCATCGGCGCGCCACACCGCGCGCGAGTCGCCGCACTGCTCGACGAAGGCGCCCTTGATCCCCGGCAGCGGCTCCAGGGTCCCTATGCCCGCATCGTCGATGAATGCGACGCGGCAGTCGTTGCGCAACTCCTGCTGCTTGGCCGGCTTGTCGTACAGCGCCAGGTGCTCGCCGTCCTGCAGCCGCACGATGTACAGGTGGCGCTGCTCGATGTAGTTCACCGTCGCCGGCTGGTACGCCTCCGCCGGGCCGGCGTTATAGCCTCGCACCGGCCGCGCGCTGTCGCCCTGATCGAAGATGGTGCCGATCGCCACCACCACGCCAACCACAATTGCGGCCACGACGGTCAGCCGGACCAGGCAGCCGAGCGGCCGACGTTTGCGCGCAACGGGCGCGGTCTCTTGTTCGCTCATGCCGGCGGCGCGCCGCTCGAAAGTCGCGCGGCGATCATTGCCTCCAGGCGCAGCCCCTGCTCAAGCGGCAGGTCAGCGCCGCGCACCATCGCTTCCTTCGCAGCAGCCACAGCAGCGGGCGGCAGCGCCGCGAGCTTCGCCGCCACGTCCATCGCCTCAGCATCCAGCCGCTCGAACGGCACCACGCGATTCACGAGCCCGATCGCCAGCGCGCGCGCCGCATCGATCGGCTCCCCGCTGAGCACCATCTCGCGCGCCCCGCCGGGAGGGATCGCGCGCGGCAGCGTCTGCGTGCCACCGGCGGACGGGATGTAGCCAAGCGTCACCTCGGGCAGCGCGAATCGCGCGTCCTCGGACGCGATGCGCAGGTCGCACAGCAGGCTCATCTCGCACCCGGCCCCGAAGGCGTAGCCGTGCACCGCCGCCACCAGCGGCTTCATGATCGAGAGCATCAGCCCCCAGACATCGCGGTCCTGCCGCGCCCGCCGCGATTCGACGAACGACGGCGCCGTGCCGAACTCCGTGATGTCCGCCCCGGCCGAGAACGCGCGGTCGCCCGCGCCGCGGATTACCGCCACGCGCACGTCCGGGTCATCGCGCACGGCAAGCAACGCCGTCCACAGCTCGTCGCGCGCCGCCATGTTGATGGCGTTGAGTGCGTCCGGGCGGTTCAACGTCAGGCGCGCGATGCCGCCGGCGGTCTTCTCGTACAGCAGCGGAGGTTCCGATGAGGTGCTCACCATGTAAGGCTAACAGGGGGCGGCGGGCGGCAGAAGCTACAGCACGACCAGGTTGTTGCGGTGCACCACTTCGGCCCCGTACTGGTGGCCCAGCACTTCGGCGATACGATCGGACCGCAAACCGCTGATCGCCGCAAGTTCACGGTCGTCGTAGTTCGTGATGCCACAGGCGATGGGCTGGCCCTCCGTCAGGCAGATGTTCACCGCATCACCGCGCTTGAAGGGGCCACGCACATCACGCACTCCCGCCGGAAGCAGGCTCTTGCTGCGCTCGGTCAGCGCCTTCGCCGCCCCCGCATCGACGATGATCGCGCCGCGCGTCGACAGGCCCGAGAGCATCCACCGCTTGCGGCTCTCGACACTGCTCCGCCGCGCCGGCAGCATCGTGCCGACGTGCTCGCCGGTCGCCAGGCGGTACAGCACGTCCCGCTCGTGGCCGTTGGCGATGAAGACATCGGCGCCGCCGCCGGTGGCCAGCCGCGCCGCCTGCAGCTTCGTCGTCATGCCGCCCGTGCCGCGTCCGCCGCGCGCACTGCCGCCGGCCGTCGCCTCGATCTCCTTCGTGATGCGGTCGACGCGGCCGATCAGTGTCGCGCTCTTGTCGGTGCGCGGGTCGGCCGTGTAGAGGCCGCCGGTGTCGGTAAGGATCGCCAGCAGGTCGGCATCGATCAGGTTCGCGACGAGCGCCGAAAGGTTGTCGTTGTCGCCGATGCGCGCACCGGCGATCTCGTCGATCGCCACCGCGTCGTTCTCATTCACGATCGGGACGACGCCCATCTCCAGCAACCCCAGCAACGTGTTGCGGGCGTTCAAGTAGCCGCCGCGGTCCGACAGGTCGCGGCGCGTCAGCAGCGTCTGGCCGACGACACGCCCGTGCGGCGCGAACAGGCCGTCGTACGTCTGCATCAGGTGCGCCTGGCCTACGGACGCCAGCACCTGCCGGAACGGGATGTCGCGCCGCTTGTCCGGCGAAGCGAGCCGCTGGCGTCCGGCCGCGATCGCGCCCGAGGTGACGATCAGCACCTCGCGGCCCGCGTCCATCAGCCGAACGATTTGCTTGACGAGCGACGCCATGACGCGCGCGTCGAGTTCATCGCCGCCCGCGGTGAGCAGGTTCGTGCCGAACTTCGCGACGATGCGGCGGTAGCCTGTTTGCGCGCCGCCGGGCGAGCGCTGCCTGGGCATGCCTACTCCTCTGGTGCCAACTCGCGCCGATTATAGCAGCGGCCCGGGCGCAGAACCGCGACGAGCCGAGACGCCCCGGCCGCGTGGTTCTACAATGACCGCATATGTTCAGACGCCTGTGGGTGCTGACCAAGCACACGTATCTTGACTTCGCACGCGATGACTGCCTGCAGCTCGCCGCGGCGATCTCCTATTACGTCCTCTTTTCAATCGTGCCGCTCGTGATCCTCACCGTGTCGCTGCTTGGCCTCGTGCTGAGCAGCGAGCAGATCCGCACCGATGTCGTCGACCGCGTGCTGGACATCGTGCCGCTGACGCAGACCGAGGGCCGATCCGCCGTCGAGGCGGCGCTCGACAGCGTCAAGAGCGTCAGCGGGCCCGTCGCCGCGCTCGGCCTTCTTGGCACGCTCTGGACGGCGTCGTCCGTCTTCGCTTCGATACGCAAGGCGCTGAACCGCGTCTGGAATGCCACAGAGCACCGGCCGTTCGCGCACCAGAAGCTCGTGGACCTCGCGCAGGTCGGCGTGCTCGGCGGCATCATGCTCTCATCGGTCGTGCTCACCGGCGTGCTCCGCGCAATCCGCGAACTCGCACCCAACGGCGCGTGGCCGTTCGCCGGACGCAGCCCCCTGTGGGAGATCCCCTCGATCCTGATCCCCGCGGTCCTCACATTCGTGACGTTCGCGCTGCTCTACCGCATCGTGCCGGCCGCCCGCCCGCGTTGGCGCGATGCGCTTCCGGGCGCGCTCGTCGCCACGCTGCTGCTGGAGGTGCTGAAGAACTCGTTCGCCTTCTACGTCGCGAACTTCAACAACTTCGACGTCGTCTACGGTTCGCTCGCCGGTGTCCTGTTATTCCTCTTCTTCACGTACCTGTCGTCCAGCATCCTGCTCATCGGCGGCGAGCTCTCGCGCACCTTCGCCCGCTATCACGCCGGCGAATTCAACGCCGAGATCTTCCCGGCCGACCCGCTGCCGCCCGTGACGACGCGTATGCTCGACGCACTGAAAGGCCTCTTCGTCAGGCAGTGAGCACGGCACCCTGCAGCGTGGGCCTTCAGCCCGAGCGGGTTGCAAAAGCTTCCTGTATCGAGGAATTGCCGTCGAGGGCTCGGTGTTTCAGCGCCCGCGGCGTCCTTGAGCAGCCCGCTTACGGCGTGACCCAGCGCAGATCGTAGGTCAGCTGCACGTCCCCGCACTCCGGCTTGGGCAGCGCGTTGAAGTGCATCACACGGCCGTCCGGCGCTGTCAGGTCGTAATCTCCGCCATCGACGCCCTGGTTGAGCTTCCCGCGCCAGTCGCGCGCCCCCATCTTCTGGTTGAGCGCGTCGGCGACGATACCGTGAGGCGGATTGCCCTGATCGAACGGCGGCGTCGTGCGTCCGACGACGTGCAGATAAGGCGACGTCTCCACCGCCCAGACCACGTAGTCCTCGGGAACCGGTATCTCCTTCGGAAAACTGGCGGGCAGGGTAAGCGGCGTCGGCGGGGCGCAAATCGTCGGCGTCGGCGGCACCGCCGACACCGTCGGGATCGGTGACCCGGCCAGCTTCACGCCGCCGCCATCGCTCCCACCACCGCCATCGCCGCACCCGGCAGCCAGCGCCGCGATGACCAACACCGCAGCGGCAACGCCAGCAGCCCGAACGACCCTCATCCTGCTCTCCCACGCCGGCCCCGGACCCGGCCCCGTACCACGGCGCTCGCCGGCCATCCGGTTCCAGATTCCGCCCCGGCCGGCCTATTCTTCCGCGATCGTGATCGTGTTGATCTTTGTGCCCGGCGTCGTCGCCGTCGCCGGATCGCGCGGCAGGATCTTGTTCAGCACGTCCCGCCCGCCGACCAGCTGGCCGAACACCGTGTACTTGCCGTCCAGGCTCGGCTGCGGCGTGTAGTCGATGAACCACTGGCTTCCGGCCGAGTTTGGCGCGGCCGTCTTGGCCATGCCGAGGGTGCCTTCCAGGAACTTCCGCGCGTTCACTTCGTCCTTGATCGCGTAGCCGGGGCCGCCGCGACCGGTGCCCGTCGGATCGCCCGCCTGCGCCATGAACCCCGGGATCACGCGATGGAACGTAACTCCGTCATAGAAGCCCTCGCGGGCCAGGAAGACGAAGCTGTTGACGCTCTCCGGCGCGTCCTTCGGGTACAGCTCCAGCAGGATGTCGCCAATGTCCATCTTGATCGTGGCGATGTACCGCTTGCTCTGGTCGATCGTCATGGCGGGTGGTGTCGAGTACGTTTTCTTTCCTCCTGCTTGCGTCGGCTGGCCGGCCGGCGTGTTAGCCGCCACGGTGGTGGCCGCCTTCGTGGCGGCGGGCGGCGCCGTTGCCGCTGCCGTCGGGCCGCCGGGCAATGGCGTCTTGTTGTCCTTGTTGTCGTCGCCGCCGGCGCACGCGGCCGCGAGAAGCGCGCTCGCCAGCGCGCACGTTACCAGCAGTTTCTTCAATGCCATGCCTCCAACCTTCAACCCCGGCACCATAACAGATGGCCGCCGGCCTCCGGCAACAGCGGCGATGCCGTGGCTGGCCCGCCCGCCGTCGTGGGGCGCGCCTCTACTCGAAGATGCTGCTGACCACTTCTTCGATGCTCCGCTGCACGTCCGCATCATCGGTCAGCGCCCAGACGACGCCGACCTGGCACGCGCGCCGCGGCGATATACCCTTCTGGATCAACTTGCCGGTGTAGACCAGCAGGCGCGTGCTGACACCCTCGCTCAGCCCGTGCTCGCGCAGGTTTCGCACCTTCTCGCCCAGCTTCGCCAGGTCCTGCGCGATCTCGTCCGACACGCCGCTCTCGTGCGAGACGATCTTGGCTTCAAGCTCCTTGCGCGGGTGGGTGAACTCGATCGAGATGAAGCGCTGGCGCGTGCTGTGCTTCAGGTCCTTGAGCGCGCTCTGGTATCCCGGGTTGTACGAGATCACGAGCAGGAACCCCTCGCGGGCTTCCAGCAACTGGCCAAGCTTCTCCATCGGCAGCACACGCCGGTGGTCGGTCAGCGGGTGGATCAGCACGGTGGTGTCCTTGCGCGCCTCCACGATTTCGTCCAGGTAGCAGATCGCGCCGGCCTTCACCGCGCGCGTCAGCGGGCCGTCGATCCAGCGCGTCGAATCCCCTTCGAGCAGGTAGCGCCCGACGAGGTCGCTTGAGGTGAGGTCTTCGTGGCAGGCGACAGTGATCAGCGGCAGGGCCTCGAACACGTCGCGGCCCTTCCCCTTGCCGCCGCCCTTGACGATCGTGATCGGCCGCCCGAGGCGCCACGCCATGTACTCCACGAAGCGCGTTTTGCCACAGCCCGTCGGCCCCTTGAGCAGCACCGGGATCTTCGAAGCGAAGGCCGCCTCGAACAACTCCACCTCGTCGCCGGTCGGCACGTAGTACGGCTCGACGTGCGGGTGGTACTCCTCGACAGCGTACTGCTTGTAGGCCGGCTCCTCGCCGATCTGCTCCTCGATCGTCATCGCTCCATCCTCCCTCGCCCGTGTCAGCCGGCGGGCGTCGCCGCCAGCCGCTCCCACTCGCCGTCGACGCGCACTCGCAACTCCGCAAGCGTGCCGCCGTTGTCGATCACTACCTGCGCGTGCTTCCGCCGCTCGGCGTTCGTCAGCTGAGCGTTGATGCGCGCGTCCGCCTGCTCGGCGGTCAGCCCGTTGCGGCTCATGATGCGCTCGCGGGCGACCCCCGGAGACACCAGCACCAGCCACACCTGGTCCACGATCGGGATCCAGCCAGCCTCGATCAGGACCGCCGCTTCCAGCACGACCACCGGCACGCCTTCGGCACGCAGCCCGGCCAGCCTGCCCTCCATCGTCTCCCGCATCCACGGCCAGACGATGCCCTCGAGCCGCTTGCGCTCCGCGGGATTGCCGAAGACCTTCGCCCCCAGCGCCGTCCGGTCGATCTCCCCGCCCTCGCCGGCGATGTCGCGGCCGAACGCCTCGATCACCGCCTCGTAGCATCCGCTGCCCGGCGCGTACGCCTCGTGGCCGACTTTGTCGGCATCAATCACAAGGGCACCGTGCTCGGCGAGCATCTGGCTGACGACCGATTTGCCGCTTGCAATGCCCCCGGTGAGGCCAATCACGACGGTCACGAACGTAAACTCCGCGGGGAAAAGAACGCGCCGTATGCCGGCGCCTCCGTGAAATTATGGGCGACGGCCAGAGGTCGGACAAGGAAGCCGGGGAGGGAGCAGAAAGCAGGGAGCAGAGGGCAGAGTGACCTGCGCCGTCATCTGCCACGCCCCGCGCCTGCCCGCTCACCGGCCCTCCAGTCACCCTTTGCTGTTTGCTCTTTGCTGTTTGCATCCTCCGGCTCTGCTCCCTGCTCCCTGCTCTCTGCCTATTTGCTCTCTGTTCTGGCGGCTCCGTCTCCCGCGTGGCAGCATGTCCCATCAACGGATGCCGGCATCGGTGGCGCGGCGCCGCCAGCGGGAGTATCACCATGGCAGACAGGCTGCAGGGCAAGGTCGCGCTCGTCACGGGCGCCGGCATGGGCATCGGCCGGGCGACGGCGCTGCGGTTCGCCGCCGAGGGCGCGAACGTCGTCGTATCCGACATCAACGACGAAGCGGCGCGCACCGTCGCAACGGAGATCGGCGAGACATCCATCGTCAACCACTGCGACACGTCAGTGGAAGCCGATGTCGCCGCCGCCATCAAGGCCACGGTCCAGGCCTTCGGCACCATCGATATTCTGGTCAACAACGCCGGTGTCGGCGCCGGCGTCGAGTGGGACCGCATGATCGCCATCAACCTCAGCGGCGTCATGTATGGCTGCAAGCATGGCTGCGATGCCATGGCGGAGCGCGGCGGCGGCTCCATCGTCAACCTGTCGTCCATGCTCGGGTTGATCAGCGTCCCGTTCCCGGGCGTCGAGGGCTACACGGCCGCCAAGCACGGCGTCGTCGGCCTGACGAAGCACTACGCCACCAACTTCGGCGTGAAGGGCGTGCGGGTCAACTGCATCAACCCCGGCTGGATCGAAACGGCGATGACGGACCCGATCGCGCAGGCCGGCGGCAAGGCGTACATGGAATCCAACAGCGCCCTCGGCCGCATGGGCAAGCCCGAAGAGGTCGCCGCCGTCGCGCTCTTCCTTGCGTCCGACGACGCGTCGTTCGTGACGGGCAGTTCGTATGTCGTCGACGGCGGCTGGACGGCGCGGTAGGCGAACGGTGGGATCGCGTGCGAGGCCGCGCTGCATCTCCAAGACGCCGCGATGAACATCGAACTGACGAAGGCGACGCTTGCGGAGAAGCCGGCCCTCGCCAACCTGCTCGAACTCTACTTGCACGACTTCACTGAGTACGACGGCGCCGACGTCGGCCCCGAAGGCCGCTTCGGCTACGACTATCTCGACGCCTACTGGACGGAGGAGACGCGAACGCCGCTGCTGGTGCGCGTCGACGGCAAGCTCGCCGGCTTCGGGCTGCTGAAGCGCGGCAGCACCCTGCTCAACGACGCCGACATCATGCACGTCTCCGAGTTCTTCATCATGCGGAAGTACCGCCGCCGCGGCGTCGGCAGCGAGACGGCCCGCCGCATGTTCGACCTCTTCCCCGGCCGCTGGGAGGTGTCCGAGATGGCGGCCAACCTGCCGGCGCAGGCCTTCTGGCGCAAGGTCATCGGCGCTTACACGAACGGCCGCTTCGAAGAGCGCCAGTGGGACAACGCTCGCTGGCGCGGCCCCGTCCAGTGGTTCGACAACAGCCTCAGCTGACGCCACCGTCCGTTGGCTGCTCCCGCGCCCTGCGAGGGCGCGCAGGCACGGCCCACCGTGCCCCTACTACTCCGCCTACCAACTCGGTTCTTGGTTCTCCGTCCGAAAATTGATCACCCGTCTTGATCTATTGTCTGATTGACACTCATCTTCTTATACTCCCCGCAAAGTGATTACACAGGTGAGCGCAATGAAGGTAACGTGTCTCCAGGAGAACCTGGCGAGGGGCCTCGGCATCGTCGGCCGGGCGGTCGCCCTTCGGAGTACCCTCCCGATCACATCGAACGTCCTCATCTCGACCGAACATGGCCGCATCAAGCTGGCCGCCACCAACCTCGATATCGCCCTGAGCTGCTGGATCGGCGGCCAGATCGAAGACGAAGGGGCAATCACCGTGCCGGCGCGGCTCCTCACGGACTTCGTCAACTCGCTCCCCGCCGAGAAGATCCAGATGACGCTGGCCCCCCGCTCGCGGCAGGTCAAGCTCGTCTGCGCGCGCAACGAAGCCTCCATCGGCGGCATGGACGCCGATGACTTCCCGCCGATCCCGGCCGTCGAGGGCGACGCGCTCGAAATTGACGCCAAGATGCTGCGCGAAGCCATCTCGCAGGTCGTGTTCTCGGCCGCGACCGACGACTCGCGACCCGTGCTCACCGGCGTCGACCTCGTGGTCGAAGGCAACAAGTTGACGCTGGCCGCGGCCGATGGCTTCCGCCTCGCCGTCCGCCACCTGGAACTCAAGAAGAAGACCGCCGAGCGGCAGGAAGTGATCGTCCCCGCCAGGGCGCTCGCTGAACTGAACCGCCTGCTCCAGGATCAGGAAGAACCCGTCGCGATGACGTTCAACGCCAACAAGACGCAGGTGCTCTTCCGCCTGAAGGACGTCGAACTGGTCGCGCAGCTGATCCAGGGCACGTTCCCCGACTACAGCCGCCTGATCCCGAAAGAGTGGGGCAGCCGCGCCGTCGTCGAGGTGCGCGACTTCCTACAGGAGACGAAGATCGCTTCCATCTTCGCGCGCGACGGCAGCGGCATCGTCCGCATCACCTTTGAGGCCGGCGAGGGTGGCGCACCCGGCGAGATGAAAGTCTCAGCCCGCGCCGAGGAGATCGGCGACAACGAAGGCAGGCTCGACGCAGCCGTCGAGGGCGAAGCGTCAAAGATTGCCTTCAACGGCAAGTACCTGCAGGAAGTCCTGCAAGTGCTCGATGGCGGTCGCGTCGCGCTCGAGACCACCGGCCCATCGCAGCCCGGCGTCATCCGCCCGCTCGACAACGACACCTACGTCCACGTCGTCATGCCGATGTTCGTGCAGTGGTAGCGCGCTTCGCGCGAGAACAGGCAGCGAAGACCAGCAAGAAGAGAGCGGCCCGTGGGCCGCTCTCTGTTCTCTAATCCCCCCAGCGCTCCCACGACCTCGTTGACGATCTTGACAGGAGGCGCCGCGGGCCAAACGGCCATTGGACCTTGGTCCGACAAAGACGGGCCCTCTGGCGCCGGAGGCCGGGCCATCTACCACCCGCATCCCGGGCGGCCCTCAGTTTCAAGTGTACCGAGCGGCTTCACCGCCGCTTCGCACGACGGCTTGGGCTCTGACCGCGACGAGATGGCTATCTGTAGAAAGGGAGTCTTACGAATGATCCGCAAGATGGTATTTGGGAGTGTTGTCGCACTGATCGCTCTCGCGGCCACAACTGGTTCGGCGCTCGCGTTCGAATGCTACACGGCGAACCGCTCGGACACCGGCAACGCAAACGCCGCTAAGGGTGCGCTCGCGACGCCCCGTGAGTATCTTGCCGACCCTGAACTCATCGGGCTCTGCCCGGCGGGCGTCGATCATGTGATCGCAGGCCTCGAAGGGGCGGGCTTCGATACCGACGTGCTGATCAGCACCAACGCGGTGATGGCCGGAGGGCTTGAGCGGAATGGAAAGGGCGAAGTAATACTCCACAACGGCAAGGGCGTCGACCACCTCAGCGAAGAATTCCTGGAGGCAGCGGATGCGCTGATCGGCGAGGCCTTCGGGTTCTGTTAGGTCTAGGTCAGGTCCGGCCGAAGGGGGGTGGCCCTTGGGGCCACTCCCCTTGCTTCCTCGCATCTCGGTGCTCCACATGGACGACCCACCGGCACCGGTTCCACAAATCAGTGCGGAGATAGGGCTATGTGGCGGTTAGACAGCAGAGCACAGAAACGTGCCCGACACGCTTACCGCCGGCGCTGCTTGCGCGAGGCGGTAGGGCCCTTACGGGGCTTTGCCTGTTTCGGCGGGAGCGATTCGGCGTAGGCTTGCGCCTTCTTGATCCAGGGCCGCAGCTTCGCGCGGTCGGCGACCAGTGACGGCGGGGGGCAGACGTACTCGCGCATCGTCCGCCCCATGGGCGCGAACGGCTCGCCGCCGTTCCGGAGCAGCTTCTCGCGTTCGGCCTCCGGCAGGCGCAGCATGATCGTTCGGCCGAAGACGCCCGCGAACATGTAGCCGTTCACGAAGCACGCCGGCATGCCGAACATCTTGCGGCGCTCGACCGGCGGCGGCGGCGTCACCGCCTCGAGCGCGTCGATCAGTTCCTGGGACGGTTTCTCCCATGCCATTTCGCGGTCCTCCATCTGAGCGGCCCCCGCCCAGCCTCGTTACGCGGCGAACTGCGTCGTGCAGAAGGCGCAGCGGCGGGCGTCGAGCGGGATCTCGCTGAGGCACTCCGGGCACTTCTTCGACGTCGGGTCGACGGGCGGCTCTTTCTTCGCGCGCGCCATCAGGGAATTGACGGGAGTCACGACGAAGAAGAACACGACCGCCGCGATGATGCCGAACGAGATCATCTGGTTCAGGAAGTGACCGTAGAGAAACGAGCTCTCGTTGATCGTGATATCGAGCGCCGAGAAATCCGGCTGCCCCCCGAGCGCGGCGAGCAGCGGCGTGATCAGGTCGGCCACCAATGCATCGACGATGGACTTGAACGCCACACCGATGACGACGGCGACGGCGAGGTCCACCACGTTGCCGCGCAGGATGAATGCCTTGAAGTCGTTGAGCAGAGTCATACCACCTCCCTGTGAGTCGCAGCGGGTTGGCGCGATTATAGGACGGGGGCGGCGGGCGGGCGCAATCCCTCCCCGGGCGTAGCGGAGGAGCAACCGGCGGGTTAGCATCGTCGTGGAGGTGCGGCATGTCGTTTATCGCGCTGATCCTCAAGAACCTGCTGCGGCAGCGGGCGCGCACGGCGCTGACGGTGCTGGGCATCAGCATCGGCATCACGACCGTTGTGGCGCTGGGTGTGATGGTCGGCGGGCTGAAGCAAACGGCAGCGCAGATCCTGCGCGCCTACGACGCCGACTTCATCGTCGCGCAGAAGGGCGCGTCGGACCTGAGTTTCAGCGCCGTCACGGAGGAGGAGTGGCAGGCTGTCGCCGCGCGCCCGGACGTCGAGCGCGCGATCGGGGCTCTGCTGCACATCTCGCGGGTCGGGGGCAACCCGTACTTCGTGACGGTGGGCATCCGGCCGGAAGACCTGGCAACGAGTCCGCCGGCGCTGCGCGAGGGCTCGCTACTGGGCGCAGGGGCGACCGAGGAGATCATGCTCGGCGACCGCGCCGCCTCGAATCTCAACGCGGGGATCGGCGACACCGTGACGATCGGGACGCGGTCGTTCCGCGTGGTCGGCATCTACCACGCGGGCAACGTGTGGGAGGACGCCGGCGCGAACGCGCCGCTGGCCACGGTCCAGGAGATCGCGAGCAAGCCCGGCATCGTAACGGCGGTCTACGTGAAGGTGCGGGAGGGGGTTGACCCGCGCGAAGCCGCGCAAAGCATCCGCGCGGATGAGCCGCTGCTGACCACGGTGTCGAACGTCTCGGAGTACTCGGAGGTGGACCAGGGGATCGAGCTGATGGACGCGCTCAACCTGGCGATCTCGGCGCTGGCGGTCGGCATCGGCGCCATCGGCGTAATGAACACGATGGTGATGTCGGTGTTCGAGCGGACGCGCGAGATCGGCATCCTGCGCGCAGTGGGCTGGCGGGGGAGCCGGATCCTGCGGATGATCGTCGGCGAGTCGCTGTTGCTATGCATGATGGCGACGGTCTTCGGCTCGGGATTGGGGGTGCTGGCCGTGCGGGGGGTGATGCTGATCCCGGCGGTGCAGTCGCTGCTCGAGCCGCAATACACCCTCGCGATCTTCGTGCGGGCGCTGGCCGTGGCAGTGATCGTGGCGCTGGCCGGCGCGGCGTACCCGGCGCTGCGCGCGCTGCGCCTGACGCCGATGGAGGCGCTGCGCCATGAGTGACGGTGGACCGGCGATCACAGTACGCGGCGTCACCAAGACCTACGACCGCGGTCTGATCCGTGCCCTCAACGGCGTGGACCTCGACATCGCGCGCGGCGAGTTCGTCGCGATCACCGGGCGCTCGGGGTGCGGCAAGTCGACACTGCTGCACCTGATCGCCGCGCTCGACAGGCCCGACGGCGGCACGATCCACGTCAACGGGCGGGACCTGGCCGCAGAGCACGACCTCAGCCGGTATCGCGCGCGCGAGGTGGGGTTGATCTTTCAGCTGCACAACCTGCTGATGACGTTGAACGCGAGCGAGAACGTGCAGATCCCGATGTTCGAGCTGGGCATCTCCGGCAAGGAGCGGCGCGAGCACGCCGAGCGGCTGCTGGAGCTGGTGGGGCTCGCCGGGAAGGAGCGGCAGCGGCCGACGGAACTGTCAGGCGGCGAGCGCCAGCGGGTGGCGGTGGCGCGGGCGCTGGCGATGGAGCCGCCGATCCTGCTGGCGGACGAGCCGACAGGCAACCTGGATTCGGCAGCGGGGCATCGTGTGATGGCGCTGCTGCAGGAGCTCCGCGAACAGCGGGGGCTGACGATCGTGATGGTGACGCACGACCCTGACGTCGCCGAGCACGCGGACAGGATCGTGCGGATGCTGGACGGGCGGGTCGTGGGTCAGGAGCGGGGACTCGTGGAGAACAGGCAACGGATGACGGATGCGGAGACTTAGCCGCCCGGAACGAGCCCGCGTTTAGCGCTTGTAGTCCAGCACGAGGACCTGCGTCTCTTCGGGCAGGGAGCTGCGCGTGACGGTGAGCTTGGCGTGCGTCTCGGCCGTCTTCGCGCCCATCTCCTTGAGGAAGCGCTCGATCGGGTCGAGCTGCGTGCGCTCAACGTCGGTCTTGTAGTGGATCGGGATGACGAACTTCGGTTCGATCAGGCTCACCGTCTCGGCAGCCGGGGGCGCATCTAGCGAGTCACCGCCGCCGACGGGCACGAGCAGCACGTCGACCGACCCGATCTCCTCGACCTGGTCGGATGTGGGGACGACGCCGAGCGCGCCCAGGTGGCAGATGCGCAGGTCCTCAAGCTCGATTACGTAGGCGATATTGCGGGCCGTCTTCTCCCTGTCATGCCAGGTGGAAACGCCAACGACCGACGTGCCGGCGACTTCGAACTCGCCGGGGCCGTCGATGACGCGCGGCGAGCCGGCGACGCCTTCGACGTAGTTGTGAGCGCGGTCGCTGAAGCTGACGGTAACGAGATCGGCCGTCGGGCGGCCGAGGCTGTAGCCGGTGGTCTTGTCGCAGGGGTCGCTGATGACGGTCGCCTCCTTGGCGCGGAAGCGGACGCAGCAGTGGCCGAGCCAGGTGATCTCCATGACGAGCAGCGTAGCGTGCGGAGAAGGTAGAGGCGAGCGCGCCGAACGCTGACGGGGGCGCGTCGCACGCAGCCGCTCCCTGTCGAATGGGGCGGCGCCGTTGCTGCTCCGCTGTTTTCCATAAGGCCGCTCGATCGGCTAGATTGTCCGCCGAATCTCGTTGAACGCCGGTCAGAGGTGGCAGGATGAATACAGCCGAGTTCTTGCAGATCAGCTCGTTGATCGTGCCCGACCGCGTCGCGCTCGTTGGCGGGGGCAATCGCGTGACGTACATGGAGATGGCAGACCGCGTGAACCGGCTGGCGAACTGGCTTCTGGAGAAGGGCGCCGGGCCTGACAAGCCGGTGGGCGCCATGTCGGTGAACGGCATCGAGTACGTGGAGACGTACTACGCGGCGGCGAAGATCGGCGCCACGTTCGTGCCGCTGAACTACCGAGCCAAGACCGAAGAGCTGACCTACATGATCAACGCGTCCGAGGTGCACGTGCTGTTCACCGGCGAGCGGTACCTGGATCTGGTGGCAACGCTGCGGCCGACGCTGACGACCGTGCAGCACTTCGCCTGCTACGACCATCGCGTGGAGAGCATGGAGTACATGCCGGACATCCTGTCGTCGGCGAGCGCGGACGAGCCGTACGTCGAAGTGGACGACAGCCGGCCGACGGTGCTGATCTACACATCGGGCACAACATCGCAGCCGAAGGGCGTCGCGCTGACGTACATGAACCTCTACATGTACGTGATGAGCACGATGAGCCCGGCCGACCCCGAGACGGAACCCGACGTGACGCTGCTGTCGGTGCCGATCTTCCACGTGGCAGGCGTGACGCCGATCATGTCGTCGATCTTCGGCGGCCGCAAGCTGGTGATCCTGCCGCAGTTCGACCCGAAGCTCTGGCTCGAAGCGGTCCAGGCCGAGCGCGTATCGCACAGCTTCGTCGTTCCGACGATGCTCAAGCGGATCATGGAGCACGCGGACTTCGCGAAGTACGACCTGAGCTCGCTCAAGCTGATCACCTACGGCGCCGCGCCGATGCCGTACGAGGTCGTGAGCCGGGCGGTCGACGTGTTCACGTGCGGCTTGATGAACGCGTACGGCCAGACCGAGAGCACTTCGACCATGACGTTCCTGGGGCCGGAGGACCACCAGATCCCGAGGGAGCCGGGGCCGGAGCGCGACAAGAAGCTCCAGCGGCTGCGCTCCGTCGGCCGCGGCATGGACGACATCGTCATCGCCATCATGGACGAGCAGAACAACATCCTGGACGCGGGGAGCGAAGGCGAGATCTGCGTGATGGGTCCGCGCATCATGAGCGAGTACCACAAGCAGAAGGATGCGACGGCCGCGGCGATCCAGGACGGCTGGCTGCACACGGGCGACGTCGGCTACCTGGACGATGAGGGGTACCTGTTCATCACCGGCCGCAAGAAGGACCTGATCATCCGCGGCGGCGAGAACATCTCGCCGGGCGAGATCGAGGCGGCGCTGGACGAGCACCCGCAGATCGACGAATCGGCCGTCATCGGCGTGGCGGACCCGGACTGGGGCGAAGTGATCAAGGCGATCATCGTGCCGAAGCCGGGGCAGCAGCCGGACCCGGCGGAACTGGTGCAGTACACGAAGGCGCGCCTGGCGAGCTACAAGGCGCCGACGTACTTCGCGTTCGTCGAGGAGTTGCCCCGCAACCCGATGGGTAAGGTGCTGAAGACGGAGCTGCGGAAGCTGTACGGCGGCTCGGGCAACGGCTGACGGCCGCCCGCGGCGACCGAGAACAGACAACAGAGGCTCCACTGCGGAGCCTCTTTCTTATTTCCCGGTGGTTGCCTGAGTGCGGTATTCCGCGCGTAGCCGGCTGGCGACCGCACCCGGCTCGCCAGAGGCGATCGGCGCGCCATCAAGGCGCGAAAGCGGCAGGACCTCCATGAGGGAGTTGGTGAGGAAGGCTTCGTCGGCGGCGCGAAGGTCGGGGAGCGTAACAGGGGCTTCGATCGGGTCGAGGCCGAGCGATGGGGCGAGGGCAAGCACCGCCGCGCGGGCGATGCCCGGGAGAGCGCCGGCTTCGATCGGCGGGGTGCAGAGCTGGCGGCCGCGGACGATGAAGATGTTGCTGGCGCTGCCTTCCGCCACCATGCCCTGCGTGTTGAGCAGGATCGCCTCATCGACGCCGTGGCGGCGCGCCTCTCGCCGCGCCAGCAGGTTGTCGAGGTAGTTCAGCGTCTTGAGGCGGCTCAGCGGCGATGTCTCGTTGCGGTGGATGGCGCTGCCGATCGCCGACGCACCGCGCTCGTAGAGCGACTCCGGATACTGTGTCAGCGCGCGCGCCGTCACGAACCACCGGGCGGGCGCGGGCGCGTCTTCTGCGGCGGCGGGCGGCGCGCCCTCCAGCGTCAGCCGCACCGCGGCGGCGGCGTCCGCGAGGCCGTTGCGGTGCAGCACGGTATCGATGGCGTGGCGCAGGGCGGCAGCATCGAACGGCACGGCGAGGCCGAGGGCGCGCGCACCGTCGCGCAGCCGCGCCTCATGCGCTTCGACCTGCGCGGTGCGGCCGGCGTAGGCGCGCATCGTCTCGAACAGGCCGTAGCCGTAGAGCACGCCGCCGGTCGCCGGCACGCGCGCTTCCTCTTCCGGGACGAGTTCGCCGCCGATGGCGAGCCAGCGCTCAGGCATCGCCGCCGTCTCCGGGCGACGAGAGCGCGGCGAGCAGCGCGCGCGCCTTGTGCAGCGTCTCCTGGTACTCGGCCTCCGGATCGGAATCGGCGACGATGCCGCCGCCCGCCTGCACGTACGCCGTGCCATCGACGCAAACGGCGGTGCGGATGGCGATGTTGAGGTCGAGCGAGCCGTCGTAGCCGAAGCGGCCGATGGCGCCGGTGTAGACGCCGCGCGCCGTGGGTTCGATATCGTCGATGATCTGCATGGCGCGGATCTTCGGGGCGCCGGTGATCGAGCCGCCGGGGAAGGTCGCCAGCAGCAGGTCGACGGCGTCGCGGTCGTCGCGCAGGCGCGCCTCGACCGTCGAGACGAGGTGGAAGACCGAAGGCAACTCCTGCAGCGCGGCGAGCTCCGTCACGCGCACGGAGCCGATATCGGCGACGCGGCCGAGGTCGTTGCGCTCGAGGTCGACGATCATCACGTTCTCGGCGCGGTCCTTCGCGCTGGCGAGCAGCTCCGCGCGGAGCCGCGCGTCGGCGGCGGCAGTGGCGCCGCGCGGGCGCGTGCCCTTGATAGGGCGTGTTTCGATGCGGCGCGTGGCGGGGTCGAGATGGAGGAAGCGCTCGGGCGACGCGCTCAGCACCTGCATCCCGGGGAAGTTGAGGTAGGCGGCGAAGGGCGCAGGGTTGACGTGCCGCATCCGCAGGTACGCATCGAACGGTTCGCCGGCGAGCGGCAGGCGGAAGCGCTGCGAGAGGTTCACCTGGTAGACGTCGCCGGCGAAGATGTGCTCCTTCACGCGCTCGACCGCGCGGCGGTACGAGGCGGCGGTAAATGTCGAATCGGCGATCGCTGCCGGCGGCAGGTGCGCCGGGCGGGGCGGCTCGGCCGGCATCTCCTCGAAGCGCTCGACGCGGTCGTAGAAGCAGATGCAGGCATCAGGCAGCGCCAGGTCGTCGAGGGCGCGGTCGGGCAGCTTCTCGACGAAGCGCTTGAGGCCGTAGCCGAGGTAGCCGGCAGCGGCGCCGGGGCGGCCGGCGCGCTCGCGCAGCAGGTCGCGCAGGACCTCAAACGGGCTGGCGGTGCAACGTGTCGTGCCACCCCGGCCGGCTAGTTCGACCGTGCCGGCCTGCGCGCGCATGACGAGCGACGGCTCCTCGGCCAGCAAGGAGCCGCCGTGCCAACCGCCGGGGGCCGCGGCATCGAGCCAGACGGCGTAGGGCGTGGCGCAGGTGCGGCGGATGCCGTCGAGCGATGGCGTGGCAGCGTGTGTGGTGGTCATGGGGCGGAGAACCAAGAACCTGGACCCGAGAACTTATGGGTGAGGGATTCACGATAGCACGGCGGGCGGCGTGTCAGAGCAGGGGTGGCGCGAAGCGGCGAACGTTGGCAGCGAGCAACGAGCACGGATATCGTATGCGCATGAGTCCACCGCCGAGACGAGAGCGGCCCGAACACAGGCCGGCATCGCGCGGCACGCGGGAGCGCGTCCCAACGATCGCCATCCTTCTGGTGGCGCTGGCGGCGGCGATCGTCACGGCGGTGGTGGTGCGCGACCACGTGGACTCAGCCGCAAGCGACGGTCTCGGCACGTCGATCTACGCTATCAGTTCAGGTGACGATTCGTGGCCGGTGGGTCCGCAGGCGGAGCCGCCGCGCGACTACCGCACGCCCTTCCCCCCGTTCAACGACGGCGACGGGCCCTGTCGCGACCCCCACTTCAAGCTGCTGTTGACGCTGCCGGTCGAGCACGTCTACGACACGGGCGAGACGATGTCGGTCAACGTGCTCTACGACGCGCCGGGGTGCAAGACACTCAAGGTAACATTCGGCATCCGACACGTTCCGGGATCCCCACGGCACGGCTTCTACTGTCCCAACAAAACGGCCGCGCGTACCCCGACATCGTATGCCGATGTGTGCACGGACGGCTTCAGCGGCAACATTGGATCTAACACGGTCGACCTCCCGTCGCCTTTTGGAGTAGTGACGTTGACGGCGCAACCGGGCGTCTTTCCTCCTGCCGAGGTCGCGTCGGTTCCGGACCTGGAGGGTGCGCAGATCTGCTCCGTGGTGGTGGTGGTATCGGACGGGATTCCGGGCGGGAGTTCGAGCCTCCAGCAGATCAACGTCGCGTGTCCCGAGGGCTGGGACTGAGCCTGCTGCCGGACGCGCGCTCTTACGATTCCTCAGGGGCATCGGCCAGCGGCGGCACGACGGACGTGCAGTACGGGCACCGGCGCGCATCGATCCAGATCTCGCTCTTGCAGTCGGGGCAATCGCGCGTGTCCGGATCCGGGGCGGCTGGTTCGCCGCCGTCCCACACGAACAGCACGTACCCGACCGCGGCCAGCAGCAAGATCGCAGTGAGTTCGATGACGAGTTGCGGGTAGTTGAAGGTGATCCCCAGGATCGTGAACTCGAAAGGTTGGGTATCGCCGCCCCTCTGCATGACTTCATCCACGACCGGCAGGACGAACCCGTAGCCGATCGCGACGAACAGCCCGTGGAGCGCAGACCCGCCGACAATGCCGACGATCAACGCCACGCTGGTGTCGCTGTCTCGGAAAAAGAATCGTGCGCGCTGGATCACTGGCCGCCTCCATGTTTGGGACATGCTGTGCCCATGCGGCGGTACGAGCAAGGCCGAGTTCAAGGGCGGGGAATAAGCTTGAACGGTCGGGGGCGTTATTCAATGTTGTACGATAAGCTTGAATAAGGAGCGAGCATGGGCAAGGTTGTCAAGCAGCACTGGGAGGCGGCGCTAGACGCGGGTCTACCGAGGCGCGCCCGTCAACCCTGCACCTACGAAGCTTACCTGCCGGACCCACTGATGGGCCGCCCCATCAAACTCGACGGCGACGTTGCGGCCGAGGTGGCCGACGCCGAATCCGCCATCATCCAGCTGAATGCCAGCGCGGCAACGCTGGCCGATACCGAGGCGCTTGCCCGCCTGCTGCTGCGAGCCGAATCCGTCGCATCGTCACGCATCGAAGGCCTGGAGGTCGGCGGGCGGCGGCTCCTGCTGGCCGAGGCGGCGCGCGACCTCGGCGACGAGCCGCGGGATGTGACCGCCACCGAAGTGCTGGGCAACATCGACGCAATGGTGTGGTCGCTGGGGACGCTCACGGGCACAGAAGCGATCTCCGTGGCGCACCTGCTCGAAATGCACCGGCGGCTGCTCCGTGGCACGCGGATGGCGTCTCATGCCGGGCAAGTCCGGCAGGTCCAGAACTGGATCGGCGGCAACAGCTACAACCCGTGCTCGGCCGAATTCGTCCCGCCGCCACCCGATGCCGTTCACCGGCTCCTCGAAGACCTCTGTGACTTCTGCAACGGCGACTCACTTCCAGCGGTGGCGCAGGCGGCCGTCATCCACGCCCAATTCGAGACGATCCACCCGTTCGTAGATGGGAACGGCCGCATCGGCCGCGCCCTCATCCACCTGGTGCTGCGCAGGCGGTCACTCACGCCACGAGTGCTGCCACCGATCTCCCTGATCCTCGCGACGCGGTCGAAGGAGTACGTCGATGGGCTGCGCGCAACGCGATATCTCGGCGCGGCGGATTCGCCACAGGCGCACAAAGGATTGAACGAGTGGATCGCGCTGTTCGCAGCCGCGTGCCGAAGAGCCGTAGACGACGCTCTGGCGTTCGAGGTACGCACACGCGCGCTCGACCAGGCGTGGCGAGCGCAGCTCGGCCAGGTGAGGGCAAAGTCCGCGGTCGACCTGCTTATCAGGGCGCTGCCGGGCGCGCCGCTCGTCACCGTCAATGGCGCAGCGGATCTCATCGGCCGCAGCTTTCAGGCTACCAACGCCGCGATCACCCGGCTCGCCGAGGCCGGAATCCTCTTGCCGGTGAAGGTCGGGCGTCGCAGGAACCGTGCGTTTGAGGCATCGGACGTGCTCCAGGCGTTCACGGATCTGGAGCGACAGCTGGCGAGCCCGGCCGGCGACACGCGCGTCTCCGGACCAGCGCGGCCGGTTCCCCGCCGACGGCGAGCGCGCGGGAATCCGGGCTGACCAAGCCCCCGCCACGAAGCGAAGCAGCGCCCGCCTGTGGCGGGCGCTGCTGCTGTGCTGAATCTGGTGCTGCCGCTCGGCCCGGCGCGGGCTGAAAAGCCCACGCCATATCCTCACGCAGGCACGGCGGCGCGCTCCATGCGCTTGCCGACGGCGGCGGCGACCTTCGCGACGTTCTGCATGACGCTGCCGAAGAGCTCAAAGGTCAGCGACTGCGCGCCGTCGCTCAGCGCGTGCTCCGGGTCAGGGTGCACTTCCAGGATAAGGCCATCGGCGCCGGCGGCGATCATGCCGAGGGAGACCGGCTCCACCAGCCTGCGCTTGCCGGTGCCATGGCTCGGGTCGGCGATGATCGGCAGGTGGCTCATCTCCTTCACCAGCGGGATGGCGTTGATGTCCATGGTGTTGCGGGTGGCCGTCTCGAACGTGCGGATGCCGCGTTCGCAGAGGATGACATCGCGGTTGCCCTTGGCGAGGATGTACTCAGCCGCCAGCAGCCAGTCCTGGATCGAGGACGACATGCCGCGCTTGAGCAGCACGGGCTTGCCGGTCTTCGCCACTTCCTCGAGCAGGAAGAAGTTCTGCGCGTTGCGCGTGCCGATCTGGAGCACGTCGGCGTACCGGGCGATGAGCTCCACCGAGGCCTCGGACATCACTTCCGTGACGACGGGCAGGCCGGTCTCGGCGCGGGCGGCGGCGAGCAGCTTCAGGCCTTCTTCCTCGAGCCCGCGGAAGCTGTAGGGCGACGTGCGGGGCTTGAATGCGCCGCCGCGCAGCATCGATGCGCCGCGCTCCTTGACGGCGCGCGCGGCCTTCATGAGCTGCTCTTCGCTCTCGACGGCGCAGGGCCCGGCGATGACGGTGACGGTGCCTTCGCCAACCTTGACGCCGTTGACGTTGACGATCGTGTCGTCCTTGTTGAACTCGCGGCTGCAGAGCTTGTAGGGGCTGCTGATCTTGACTGTGGCCTCGACGCCCGGCATGACCTCGATGTCGTCGGCGAGTTCGGGGTGGAGGCGGTCGAGGCCGACGACGCCGATAACGGTGCGCTCGACACCAACGATCGTATGGCCGTCGAGGCCGTCTTCCTTGATGCGTTTCATGACATCGCCGACCTGTTCGGCCGTATGTCCCGGTTTCATGATGACCATCATCGTGTTGTCTCCTTCATCCCCGCTTAACGCCGGGAAGTGTGCTCTGGTTTCACGCGCCGCCAGTCAAGTCCTGGCGAAGCGCCCGCGCCCCCCTCAGGTAGACGAACCGCATCTCGTCTTGCGCCTTCGGTGTGTTCACGTGCATCAGGATTCTCAAACACATCGGCAGGCTGCCGGGGACGTACATCTCGTGTCCGCACATGAGGGCGACATCCGTCCACCCTAACTGGCGGGCCGCCACGGCGGGGAATTCGGCGTTGAGGTCGGTCGTCGTCGAAAAGAAGACACTGGCGACGTCGTCACGCTGAATGTCGTTGGCTTCGATGATGGAGGTGAGGAGTTCGGTCGCGGCCTGCAGGATCGCTTCTTTCGTGTTGGCATCGACAGTCGTCGCGCCGCGAATCCCGCGCAGCCTGGTCGCCTCGTTCGTCACTCCGGGTGCTCCACCTTCAGCAGCCGAATCCCGTCGCTGCGGGCTACCGGCGTCCAAAGTCGCCGGCCGTGGAATAGCCATAGACAAGGCCATCGAAATCGCGCGCGGCGACTTCAATGGCCTTACGCCATGTCCTCCGAACGGCCGGTGAGCACCTCAACATAGTCCCGAACTCGATCCACTCGTTGATCACGAGGCGACGACTCAACAATATCGATCAGCGCGCTGGCGACGATCGCCGCGTCGGCGAGGCCCTTGAGCGCCTCGACGTGCGCGCGCTTCGAAATCCCGAACCCGACAGCCAGCGGAAGATCCGTCTTCACCCGCAAGCGCCTCAGGAAGTCCGGCAGTTCCTCCGCCAGTTGCGCCCGGGCGCCGGTCACACCCACCACGCCGACGCAGTAGATGAAGCCGCCGGCCCTCGGCAGCACTTCCGCGATGCGCCTGTCGTCGGAGGTGGGGGCCAGCAGGTAGATCAGGTCGAGCCCGAGCTTCCGGCACAGCGCCAACGCCCCGTCCGACTCCTCCGGCGGCAGGTCCACGATGATGAACCCGTCGGCGCCGGCGGCGGCCGCGTCCGAGATGAATCGATCCTCGCCTTTGGCGAGGAACGTGTTGCAGTATCCCATAAGGATTAGCGGGACGGCAACCCCGGCTCGACGTAACGAGGACACCATGTCAATGGCGTCCTGGGGCGTCGTGCCCTGCTGCAGCGCCTGGTAGGAGGCCTTCTGGATGGTCGGACCATCGGCCAGAGGGTCGCTGAACGGCACGCCGATCTCGATGGCGTCGGCGCCGGCAGCGACCATGGCCTTGACGAGATCGATGCTCGTCTGGAGGTCGGGGTAACCGGCCGTCATGAAGGGCATGATGGCCACGCGCCCCTCGGCGCGGGACCGCGCGAAGGTTTCCGTCAGTCTTGACACGTCGTGCTCGCGATCAGGATGATACCCATGAGGTTGAAGGTGAAGTGCGCCAGGATCGTCGAGAAGATGTTGCCGCTCTTCCAGTAGGCAACGGCGAAGACGATGCCGATGGCGCTGAACTGGATGACCGACTTGTAGAGCGCCGGGTTGCCGAGCATGTGCGCGGACCCGAACAGGATGCCGCTGGCAGCGATGCCGGCCGCGGGCCCCCACGCGCGCGCCAGGCCGGGGAAGACGAAGCCGCGGAAGTACAACTCCTCGCACACCGGCGCGAAGATGACGGCGAGGAACGCCGACATGACGAGCAGCAGCCGGTCGGAGCGAATGCTCTCGGGCACCTGGTCGGCGCACTTCTGGTGCAGGAACTCGAGGCCGGGGATCTGGATGAACCAGCCGTAGGCGAACGACACCGCCATGGCGGCAAGGAACGCTACGAGCGCCCATCCGAGCGTCCGGCGTGTCGCGGGCAGGATGCCCAGCAGGTTCCAGCCGCCCCCGTACTTCACGAAGGTCATGCGCGCGGCGATACCGGCAATCGCCAGGTAAATCGGTACGCTGACGGCGATGCTGATGATCAGAAACGGCCGGGAGTCCGGCTCAAAGAAGAGCGCCAGCGGCACCGCGACGGGCAGCGGCAGCACCAGGAACGTGCCGATGAACAGCAGGAGGCCGACCAGCACGTCCCTCGGCGTCCACGGGATGGCGCGCCCGGAGACCTCGGGCGTGAGCGGCGTGGCCGGGGGGAAGGGGGATCCGGCGGCGATATCCATCTGCCGTCCAGTATGGCGGGTCGGCCTGCGGCAGAACAGAGAACAAGGTCCGACGGCAGAACAGACAACAGCCAACAGACAACAGAGCGCCCACAGGGCAGGCAGCAGAAGCAGAAAGCGGAGCCCTGGGGAACGGACATGACGGCAAGAGCCGGAGCGGGGGCGCTGGGGTCACCGGGCTTACGGATTCCTAAGGGCAGAGGGCGGGCGCGGGGTGCCGATAATCGAGTGTGCGAGTTCGAAGGCCACCCGCGATTGCCATCGCCGCGCTGCTGGTCGTGATCACGACCGGGGGCGGGTACTTCATTAGCGAGCCCGGCTCGGCGCCGCGGCGCGGCGTGCCGCCGCAGTCCGCCATCGAGCCGGAGGGTGCGCAGGCGTTCGCGGCGCGCGCGGTGCGGCCCGGATCCGCGACCGCAGGCGCTGTATCCACGGCCGGAGCGGCGCCCGAGGCATCGAATGCTGTGCCGATCGAGCGTCCGGCCGCCGCCTCGCTGTTCCTGGACCACCGGGCCGTCGACCCGTACGCGCTCGACCGCAACGGCAACGCCCCGCGCCGCGCGCTGACCCCCGATGAGCTGCGCCGCGTCGCCGCGGAGTACGACCTCATCGAAGACGACTTGCGCGGACAACCGGACGGGGTCGCGCTCGAAGCCGCCGAGATGGACGAGATGCGGCGCATCAATCCGCACCTGAAGATCGTACGCTACCTCTGGACGCTCAGCAGCAACGACGTGCCGCTCGCCGGCATCGAGCCGGGCGACAACAACCACGAGACGTGGTTCCTGCGCGACGCGAAGGGCGACTACGTGCGCGCGGGAGACGATGGCGCGACGTGGAACGGGCGCGTCAACTACGCGCTCGATCCCGCCAACGTCAACGTGCGGCTGGCCCTGGGCGCTCAGGTGCGCGTGTTCCGCCGCATGGGGTACGACGGCGCGCTGCTGGACGACGTGCTGCCGTACGTGGCCGCGCCCGGCACGCCGCACTCGCGCACGGTGCTGCAGGCGCATCCGATCAACACCGCCACCGGCGCGCCGTACACCGACGAGGAGTGGCGCGCGGCCGTGCTGGGGATGCTGGCGAAGGTGCGCGAAGTCGCCGGCCCGGGCACGTTCCTGGCGATCGATGGCATGACAGGCAGCGATTACTTCGCCGCTCGCGGCGATACGGTGGCCGCGGCGGCGGATGCGGTGGTGCTGCGGTCGTTCGCGGCCAGCAGGATCGGGCCGGTTCCGGCGGCGCGCTGGCTCGACGACGTCAACGCTGCGGAGGAGATCGCCCGGAACGGCAGGGCCGTCGTGATGTACGCGCCGGGCGCATCGGCCGACGCCCCGGAGCGCCAGGAGCGCATCGACCGCTACGCGTTCGCGACGTACCTGCTGACGCGGGAGGGCGCGGACGCGTACTACGGGCAGGCGGCTCCTGAAGGCGTGGCGCCGGGCGGCTACGCGCTTCAGCCGTCGTACCGGATGGCGGCACTCGGCAACCCGGCGGGCCGGCGTCATGAGATCGCGGGCCTGCATGTCCGCCTCTACGAACGCGGCGCCGTCGTCGTGAACGCCGATGACACCTCGCACGAGGTGGCGCTCCCCGGCCGCTACCACACGCCCGACGGCGTGGCCGTCGCCGGACGCATGGCCGTCGCGGCGCACGACGCGGTGATCCTGGTAGGGGACGGGGAGTAGTTCACAGTTTTCAGTTCACAGTTCGCGGCTTGCGGGGCGCCATAGCCACGACGCGCCATTCGGGGCGGCGGCCGACCTCGGCACCAAGCGCCGGGCAGGCGAGCGTGACGCTCGCCGGGGTGTGTGGAGCGCCGTTCGGCGTCAAGTGACAGGGACGATCGTCTCTGGCGCGCCACTGATACCACCTGTAATCTCGTCGAGGATTCTCGCGCGGCCGAAGGACGCATCGGCCGGGAAAGGGGCTCGCCGTGTACAAGCTGGTCTTCATGATCGACCTCGACAACACCATCCTGGACAACGACGGCGTCAAGAAGAGCATGGAGACCCGCCTTCTGGAGGTCCTCGGCGCCGAGATGGCCGCGCGGTTCTGGGAGTTGTACGAGATCGTGCGGAAGGAGACCGACTACGTCGATTTCGTCGAGTCACTCCGCCGCCTTCGGGAGGAGTTTCCGGCCAACGCGGCGGTGGTGGACAGCGCGACGGACGTGATGATGGAGTGGGACTTCCGCCCCAACCTGTACCCGCGGGCACTGGAGACCGTGAAGCATCTCAAGAGCATGGGCCTGCCGCTCGTGGTGTCCGATGGCGACCCGGTGTTCCAGCCGAGCAAGATCCACCAGTGCGGCGTCACCGAGGCGGTTGACGGCCGCGTGCTGATCTTCGTCCACAAGGAGCGCTTCCTGCCGACGGTCGAGACCCGCTTCAAAGCGGAACACTACGTGCTGATCGATGACAAGCCGGGCATTCTCATGCGCTCCAAGGCGGCGCTGGGCCAGCGGCTGACGACCGTCCAGGTCCTGCAGGGCAAGTACGCGCTCGACCCGAAACACGCCGTCGATTACACGCCCGACATCGTGGCCAAGAGCTTCCGCGACCTGCTGGACTACGGGCCCGGCGACTTCCACAAGGGCTGAGCCCCCCGGGCGGGCCGATTTCACAACACGTGCCGAACGGGTCGTTGCCGCACACCCTTCGTCGTCGGATAATTGGACGCTGCCACAACGCAGCCGGTCGCGCCGCGCGACCGCAGAACCAGACGGAGGAGTCACCATGACGCAGTTGTTGACCAAGGTGAGCGTCCCGGCCGATGTACCGCCGGCGCAGCAGGCGCGATACGAAGAGAACTTCCAGACGATGACGAAGGGCACCGGCCGGCTGATGCTCTTCGCCGGCGACCAGAAGGTGGAGCACCTCAACGACGACTTCTACGGCACGCTGAGCAGCGGCGAGGTGATCACCGCCGACGACGGCGACCCGGAGCACCTGTTCAAGATCGCGCGCGACGGCGTCATCGGCTGCTACGCGACGCAGTTCGGCTTGATTGCCCGCTACGGCCGCGATTACCCGACCGTCCCCTACCTGGTGAAGCTCAACTCAAAATCCCATCTCATCAAGACGGCGCAGCGCGACCCGCAGAGCCTCGGCTGGGTGAACGTGGAGGACGCGCTGACGCTGCGCGAGGCGGGGCTGAACGTCGTCGGCGTCGGGTTCACGGTGTATCTGGGGAGCGAGTTCGAGTCCGAGCAGATGCGGGAGGCGGCGCAGGCGTGCTTCCAGGCGCACCGCAACGGCCTGCTCGCGGTCCTCTGGATCTACCCGCGCGGCGCGGCAGTACCCGAAGAGCAGCACCCCCACATCATCGCCGGGGCGACGGGACTGGGAGCGACGCTGGGCGCTGACTTCGTGAAGGTGAACTACCCGAAGGTCAAGGAGGGCTCACCCGCCGAGGCGTTCCGGGAGGCCGTGAAGGCGGCCGGGCGCACGCGCGTGATCACCGCTGGCGGCTCGAGCACGGACGTGCGCAAGTTCTTGCAGACGCTGCACGACCAGATCTTCATCGCCGGCGCCTACGGCAGTGCGACCGGCCGCAACATCCACCAGAAGCCGCTGCACGAGGCGATCCAGATGACGAACGCGATCAGCGCGATCACCTACGGCGGCCACAGCGTCGACGAGGCGATGGCGGTGTACGAGGGCAAGGAGAAGTTCTCGCTCTGACAGCCGCATCCGGCAGACAAGAAGAAGGCCCCGCGAATGCGGGGCCTTCTTGTGTTCCTGCTGACGCCGCGAGGGCTACGGCAGGTAGCTGAGCGGGTTCTGGCGGACGCCGTTGTCGATGACCTCGAAGTGCAGGTGACGGCCGGTCGAGTAGCCGGTGGACCCCATGACGGCGATCTGCTCGCCCTGCTCCACCGTCTGGCCTTGCGAGACCGTGATCGAGCTGACGTGCGCGTACAGCGTCTCGATGCCCTCCGGGCTCAGGATGACGACGTAGAGGCCGTACGAGCAGCAGGCGTTGCCGCCGGCGAAGACCACCGTGCCACCGGTCGCCGCCGCGATGGGCGCGCCCGCGAGGTTGAAGCCGTCGACGTCGATGCCGAGCGGGTGGCCGGCGCCGTAGTAGCTGGAGATCGGGCCGGAGACCGGCCAGATGAGCCCCTGGCCCGACGACGGGCCGCCGCCAACGATGGCCCCGGTCCCGGGCTCGGGCGTAGCCGAGTCGTCGGGCGCGGTGACGTTCGCCGGGTCGGTGGGGTTCGGCTCCGCGACCGGGTCGGGCGCCGCCGCGATCGGCTTGCCGCCCGGGACGAACACCAGTTGCGTTTCCGTGATGTCGTCGGCCGTCGCGATGTGGTTCGCCGTGAAGGCCGTGATCTCTTCGATGCCCACGTCGTAGCGCGTGGCGATATCGCTCAGCGTCTCGCCGTACCGCACTTCGTGCAGGATGCCGTTGCCGGCGGGAATGATGATCGACTGGCCGAGCGTGAGGAAGTCTGAGTCGCGGATCTCGATGTTGTTGGCTGTGATGTATTCGGCGCTGAGGGCGAACCGTGTCGCGATAGAACTGACGGTATCGCCTTCTTCGACCTTGTAGACCTGGTACGGGGGCAAGTCCGGCGGCGGTGCGACGGACACCGCGCGGAATGGCGCGTCCTCGGCGGGGGGCGGCGGCGGCGTGGATGTCGGCGTCGCCGCGAGTAGCGCCATTTGATCTGCTGCTTCTTGCTGCTTCGCCGTGATAGGCGGCGCGACCCACCCTGTGCGGTTGATGGTGTTGCCGCGAAGGACCGTCTGGTCCTGGGTGGGGATGCTCGAGCTGACGCCAGGCAGCGACAGGCCGGTGATGGGCGCGGCGAACGCGGGGGTCCGGTTGCGGAATGCGCCACCCGTGAGGCTTGCGTAGGCGACTGCGATAGAGGTAGCCACGAGCACGAGGCCGTGAGTGAGAGGCCTGTGCTTCTTCCGCGCATCGACGTGCGCGGTGGGAACTGCTGTCCTGCCCGGTTGGAATCGCGCTCGTGAATCCCTAAATGAGCGCGGGCTGAGCGTGCCCCTGATGCTCTCTGTCTCCTACTTCCGGCGGGTTGCGGGCCCCACCGTCCACCCAGCAAGAGGCCCACCGTGGTCGTGGGCCCGATACTGCACGTTCGCAGTCAGCACCGGGATATTCTACCCCATGGTGTCAACTCCAATACCATGATCGGCTTTACATATTGCATCTCCATAGCGGTCAGCGGGGTAACCTCAGATTCGAATCCCGCAATTCCCACGCATTCCAAACCCCTATAATGATCACGAGTATTCCCCTAGCCGAAAGCTGATTCCTTGATTGATCGAGCGGAAATCCACGTTCGGGCCGGAGACGGTGGGCATGGCCTTATCAGCTTCCACCGCGAGAAGTTCGTGCCGCGGGGCGGCCCCGACGGCGGGGATGGCGGCCGTGGCGGCGACGTCGTTCTGGTCGCGGATCGGGCGGTGAACGGCCTCGGCCAATACCGGCATCGCAAGCAGCACAGCGCTATCCGCGGGAGCAACGGCGCCTCCAACAAGAAGCATGGCCGCAACGGCGCCGCCCTCGAGCTGCGAGTACCGCCGGGGACGATCGCGCGACATGCGGCGACGCACGAGATCATCGCTGACCTGACGGACGAGGGCGAGCGCGTGGTAGTCGCGCGCGGCGGCCGCGGCGGCCGGGGCAACCAGCACTTTGCGACCCCGGCGAACCAGGCGCCGCACATGTCGGAGGCCGGGCAACACGGCGAGGACTTGCGCATTGAGCTGGAGCTCAAGCTGCTGTCCGACGTCGGGTTGGTAGGACTGCCGAACGCCGGTAAGTCGACGCTGTTGACGGCGGTATCGCGAGCGACGCCGAAGATCGCGGACTACCCGTTCACGACGCTGGAGCCGCACCTGGGTGTGGTCGAGGTGGGGTACGACTCGTACGTGATGGCCGACATTCCCGGGCTGATCGAGGGCGCGCACGAAGGAGCTGGACTGGGGCTGGAGTTCCTGCGGCACGTCGAGCGGACGCGGCTGCTGATCCACGTGGTCGACGCGTCGCGCGAGGATCCGGCGCACGACATCGAGGTCATCGACCACGAGTTGCAGTCGTACACGCCGGAGCTGGGGGCGCGGCCGCAGATTATCGCGTTCAACAAGATGGACGTTCCAGAAGCGGAGGAGCGGCGCAACGAGCTGACCGCGCTGGCGGAGCGCCTGGGACGGCCGTGCGTGTTCATGGCGGCGGCGGCGCGGCAGGGCACGGCGGCGCTGGCCAAGCTGGCGTTCGAACGCCTCGAACGGCTGCGCGAGGAGGAGCCCCAGCCGGCTGCAACCCCAGAGGAGGACGTGCTGCGGCCGCTGCCGCGCGGGCCTCGCTTCACCATCGAGCGAGAGGACGGCGCCTACCGGGTCATCGGCGATCAGCCGGTGGTGCTGGTGGAGATGCTGGCGCTGCAATCGGACGAGTCGCGCGCGGAGACGATGCGGCGGCTGGGGCGGATGGGCGTGGTGGGAGCGCTGAAGCGCGCGGGCGTGCACGAGGGCGACCTGGTGCGCTTCGGCACGGTGGAGCTGAAGTGGGAAGAGTGAGCAGGCAGGCGGCACGATGAGGGTCGGCATCCTCGGGGGCACGTTCGACCCGGTGCACGTGGCGCACCTGCGGCTGGCGGAGGATGCGCGGGAGAGCTTTGCGCTGGACGAGGTGCTGTTCATCCCGGCGGGCGACCCGTGGCGGAAGAGCGGCCGCGCGATCGCGGCGGCAAAGCACCGTCTGGCTATGCTGGAACTGGCGCTGGCGGGGAACGACGACTTCGGCGTGAGCGACATCGAAGTGCGGCGCAAGGGGCCGACGTACACCGCGGACACGCTGGAGGAGCTGGCGGGCGAGCGGCTGGATGACGAGTTCTACTTCATCGTGGGAGCGGACGCGCTGGCGGACCTGCCGAACTGGCACGAGCCGGAGCGCATCGTCGCGCACGCGACGTTGGCAGTTGCGCCGCGGGAACTGGCGGACCTAAACGCGGCATCGCTCAACGTGCCGGGACTGGTCCATCGCATCGAGCCGTTTCCGATGACGCGGATGGACATCTCGTCGACGGACATCCGCGCGCGGGTCGCGGCGGGGAAGAGCATCCGCTACCTGGTACCGGCCGCCGTCGAGCGGTACATCACGGAGCACGTGCTCTACCGAACCAAGAACCCAGAACCAAGACCCTAGAACCAACCTCCGAAAACCGGTGACGAAGACTCGCTCCCCGCTGCTTCCTGCTCTCTGTTCCCTGTTCCGGCGCCAACGGCGCCGGGGTTCTAAGTTCCTGGTTCTGGGTTCTCGCCGGCCTCGGCGGGTGGCGGGATGAGCTGCTCGCCTTCGCGGCGCCAGCCGGGAGGGAGGGTGCCGGCGATGAACGAGGCGCGGGGCACCGGCGGCCAGAGGAACGGCCGCAGGCGCGCTTCGAGCGTGTAGTCAAAGCCGCTGCGCTCGGCCAGCGACATCAGGCTCTGCTCGCTGGCGATGCGGCCGCCGTAGCGGCGCAGCCACAGTCGCTGCCACCACGCGAACAGCCCATCGGGAGGCGCCAGGTCCCACGCCAGCAACAGGGCGCCGGGGCGCAGCACGCGCGCGGCCTCGCGCAGGATCGCCTGTGCGCCGCGGACATCGAGAAAGCGCAGCAGGTCGTCGCAGATCGCGATGTCGAAGACGCCGCTGTCGAACGGCAGTGCGGCCGGGTCGGCGAGCACGGCGGTGAGCGGACGAGCGCCGGTCACGAAGGCGCGCGATGCCCGGGCTGCGAGCCGGGGCGACGGCTCTACGCCGGCGGCAGACACCTGCAACTTGAGCCGCTGGTCGAAGACGAGCAAACGGCTGCCGGCGCCGCATCCGATCTCCAGCACGCGGCTGTCGGGCTGGAGTTTCATCTCGTTCGGCACGTTGTAGACCGGCAGGTTGGCGATGATCTGGCCGGGGACGGACTGGAGGAAGCGCCGCCACCACGAGCCGATGAGTTGCCTGTCGCGCGCGGCGATCTGGTCGGGAGTCATCGGTGGGAAGGGTAGGGGGCGGAGGGAGTAGGTGGTAGGGAGTAGGTGGTAGGGCGTCGGTTGGTAGTTCGTAGCTTATAGGTGGTAGTCGGCGGCTGCCGGTCTGCTTCGGCGGCATGGGCGCGTTATGATGGCGGCGATGGCGAAGCCGCAGCCGGAGTCTGAGCGCATCATCGCGGGCGCGCCGCAGGAGGGCGACCTGCAGGTCGATACGTCGCTGCGGCCGCGCCGGCTCGGCGACTACATCAACCAGGAGAAGGTCAAGGACAACATCGTCATTAGCATCGAGGCGGCGCGCCAGCGGGGCGAGCCGCTCGATCACGTGCTGCTCTACGGGCCGCCAGGGCTCGGCAAGACGACGCTGGCGTACATCATCGCGGCGGAGATGCAGGTCAGCATCCGCGTCACGTCGGGGCCGGCGATCGAGCGCATCGGCGACCTGGCGGCGATCCTCACGGGCCTGCAGACGGGCGACATCCTCTTTATCGACGAGATCCACCGGCTGTCGCGCATCGTCGAGGAGTTCCTCTACCCGGCGCTGGAGGACGGCGCGATCGACTGGGTGACGGGCAAGGGACCGGGCGCGCGTTCGATCCGCCTCGCGATCAAGCCGTTCACGCTGATCGGCGCGACGACGCGCTACGCGATGATGTCGCCGCCGCTGAGGGACCGCTTCGGTCACGTGTACCGGCTGGACTTCCACGACGTCGATGCTCTGTCACAGATCATCCGGCGCTCGGCTTCGATCCTGGGCGTCGAGATCGACGAGGCGGGCACGGTCGCCATCGCGCAGCGGGCGCGGGGGACGCCGCGTGTCGCCAACCGGCTGCTGCGGCGCGTGCGCGACTACGCGCAGGTGAAGGCGGATGGCGCGATTCGCGAGGATGTGGCTGCCGAGGCCCTGGCGCGGCTGGAGATCGACCACATCGGCCTCGACAGCGTCGATTACCGGGTGCTGCGGGCGATCATCGACAAGTTCGATGGGGGGCCGGTGGGGCTAGATACGATTGCCGCATCGATCTCCGAGGATGCGGACACGATCATGGACGTGTACGAGCCGTACCTGATGCAGCTCGGCTTTCTGCAGCGGACGCCGCGCGGGCGTCAGGCGACGCGGCTGGCCTACGAACACCTGGGCCTGCAGCCGAAGGCGGCGGCCCCCTCGCCGCAGAAAACGTTGTTTGAATGAGCTCCATAAGGGTAGGCGCTTCAGGCGCGGCGGAACGGCTACGCCGGTTCATCGACGAGAACAGAGACACGCCCGAGTGGGAGCTGGAGTCGCTGCTTCTCGACATCAACGAAGGGCTCTGGGCGGCGATGCAGGCTCGCGGCGTGTCGCGCTCCGACCTGGCGGAGCGGCTTGGCACGTCGCGTGCGTACGTCACGAAGCTGCTCGACGGGCAGGAGAACATGACGCTCAAGACGCTGGTCCGCGTCGCCAACGCGCTCGATATGAAGGTCGCCACGAAACTCGTCCCGAGGGAGCGAGCGGCGAAGCGCGCGACTACGCGGCGAGTGAAGGTCGTCGCCGGGCCGAAGAAGCGCGCCGGTGCCGGCAGGGTGGCCGGGTCGCCGGCGAAGCGCGCGGTCATGGCGACGCGCAGCAAGCGGTAGGAGACTGCAACCAATGCCAATACCCACTGACGACATCAACGAACTCAAGAGCGCGATCGAGCGGCACTGCATTGCCATCCAGGCGAAGCCGGTGCAGCTCGCGTCGGGCGGCTGGAGCAACTATTACTGCGACCTGAAGGGCGTGACGCTGCACCCTCGCTACGCGAAGATCATCGGCGAGTTGATGCTGCCGGCCGTCACGGAGTCGGGCGCGGAGGCGGTCGGCGGGCTCGCGGCCGGTTGCATCCCGATCGCAGACGCGGTGGGGCGGGCGGCGCTCGACGCGGGCCGGGCGCTGCCAACGTTCTTCGGCCGCGCCGAGGCGAAGGACCACGGGCCGCAGGAGAAGGCTTCGATGCGCGCGGCGCTGAGTGAAGACGGCGAGCCGCTGATCCGGCCCGGGCGCAAGGTCGCGATCGTGGAAGACGCGGTCACGCAGGGCGGGGCAGCGATGCAGGCGGCGGAGGCGGCGCGCGCGGCCGGCTGCGACGTGGTGCTGGTGATGACGATCGTCGAGCGGCACGAGGGCGGCGGCGCGCGGTTCCGCGAGCAGGGGCTGCCGTTCAAGCGGCTGTTCTACACGCTCGAAGACGGCAGCCTGCACGTCGATGCCGAAGTCGCCGCACGTGTCAGTGGTGCGGCCGCGCGGTAATTCGCAGGACAGGAGGCGCTCGTGAACCGTGAAACCGTCCTCGCCGAGCACCGGGGCGGCGTGGCGCTGATCACGATGAACCGGCCGGAGAAGCGCAACGCCTTCAACGATCAGCAGTACGACGACCTCCGCGCCGCACTCATCGACGCCGGGAACGATGACGCGATCAAGGCGGCGGTCCTCACGGGCGCACCCGGCGCGTTCTCCGGCGGCCAGGACCTCGGCGAGATGGCGACGGTGCGGGCGTACAGCGACGGCCAGCCGCACGGGTTCGTGCCGTTCATCGATTGCCTGAGCACGTTCGACAAGCCGCTGATCGCGGCGGTCAACGGCGTCGGTGTCGGCATCGGGCTGACGATGCTGCTGCACTGCGACATCGTCTACATCGCGCGATCGGCGCGGCTGCGCGCTCCGTTCGTCTCGCTCGGCCTGGTACCGGAGGCGGCGAGCAGCTACCTGCTGCAGGCGATCGTCGGCCCGCAAGTGGCGGCGGAGCTGCTCTACACGAACGCCTGGATCGATGCGGACCGCGCGGTCGAGTTGAAGCTCGCGGCCGCGGCCTATGCCGACGACGAGTTGCTGGCCGGTGTGATGGAGAAGGCGTCGGAGATCGCGGGGCAGCCGCTTGCGTCGCTGCGCCGCACGAAGCAGACGCTGCTCGCGGTGCGGGCGGATGCGGTGGCCGCGGCTCGCCGCCGCGAAGACGCGGCGATGGCGGCGTCGCTGGGCGGCCCGGCGAACATCGAGGCGATCCGCGCATTTCGCGAGAAGCGCGCGCCCGACTTCCGCGGCATGTAGGGGCAGGCGCGGCCTGCCCTCCGGGAAGCCGCACGCGGGCTGAAAAGCCCGCGCTACAGCCGCGTCTCGCACGTAGCGGTGCGGCTTCGTACACTCAGGCTCCGTGGCCAGCGCGCAGGAATGCGCGGCAGCGTCCGTGGAGGCGAAAAGGAGCAGCGACGCCATGAAGAAGGTGCAATTCCCGGCCGGATTCTCGTGGGGCACGGCGACCGCGTCGTACCAGGTGGAGGGCGCCTGGAACGAGGACGGCAAGGGCGAGTCGATCTGGGACCGCTTCAGCCACACCGAGGGCAAGATCCTCAACGGCGACACGGGCGACATCGCCTGCGACGAGTACCACCGGTACAAGGAAGACGTCGCGATCATGAAGCAGCTCGGGATGCGCGGCTACCGCTTCAGCATCGCCTGGCCGCGGGTGTTCCCGGACGGCAAGGGCAAGCTCAACCAGGCGGGCCTCGACTACTACAGCCGGCTCGTCGATGAGCTGCTCGCCAACGGCATCACGCCGTTCCCGACGCTGTACCACTGGGATCTGCCGCAGGCGCTGCAGGACGCGGGCGGCTGGGGGAACCGCGACATCATCGGCCAGTTCGCGACGTACGCGGAGACGTGCGTGAACGCGCTGGGCGACCGCGTGAAGAACTGGATGATCTTCAACGAGCCGTGGGTGTTCACGTACCTGGGCTACCTGTTCGGATACCATGCGCCGGGTTTGCGCGATTCGGCGCTCACCATGAAGTCGACGCACATCGTCAACCTCGCGCAGACGGCGGCGCTGAAGGCGATGCGCGCGACGGGCAGGCCGGACGCGATCGGCACGGCGTTCAGCATGTCATCGATGTACCCGGCGACGGACACGCCGGAGGACCGCGCCGCGGCGGAGCGCCAGCACGCGTTCAGCAACACCTGGTTCCTGGACCCGATGGTGAAGGGCGCGTACCCGGTCGCCTACGTCGAGCAGGAGAAGATGCTGGCCCGCATGGACATCCGCCCCGGCGACATGGAGCAGATCCGCGACAAGCTGGACTTCATCGGCATCAACCTGTACCAGCGCTCGATCATCGCGAACGACCCGGGCGACCGGAACACGGGGGGACGCGGTGTGCCGGGGCCGGGGCCGCGCACGGCGTTCGGCTGGGAGGTGTGGCCGGCGGCGCTCTACCAGATGATCAAGCGCATCGATGCCGACTACGGCCACCCGCCGATCTACGTCACCGAGAACGGCTGCTCGTACCCGGATGCGCCGGGGCCGGACGGGCGCGTGCACGACGACAAGCGCATCGAGTTCTACGAGGGCTACATCGGCCAGGTGGCGCGGGCGTACGACGAGGGGTGCGACGTGCGGGGCTACTACGCGTGGACGCTGCTCGACAACTTCGAGTGGGCGACGGGGTTCACGCAGCGGTTCGGGCTGACGTACTGCGACTTCGAGAACGAGCAGAAGCGGACGATCAAGGACAGCGGCTACTGGTTCCGCGACCTGATCGCGTCAAACGAGATCGCGTACGACGAGACGCTGGTGTGAGGGACGAGTTGGTAGTTCGTAGTTGGGATTGCTGAATGCAGGCGCCGGACTTCTATTTGGGTTCAGTGGAAAGCCGCGAACTAAATCGCCGACCCAGAAGGTGCACGTTCTTGAAGCGGGTCAAGCGCCGCCGCGGCGGTGATGTCATGCTCGTCCGAGTGGATCCGCCCCTGTCTGACCTTGCCGGGGAGCACGTAGACCGATTGATCGTTGCGCCGCACATCGCGGGGGACGAGCTGTTCCCAATCAGCAGGTGGCCATTGCACGTTTATGTCGTTCGCACGCTGGCTCAGAATCCGGAACAACTCGAATTCCTCGATGACGCCGAGTCGGCGATCCTCGATTGGGGCGAGTTGTACGCCAACGAAGACGCCGTGAAGGAAGTTCGCCCCCTCGACTGATCCACGCCGCAAACCGGAGGGGGGTGGTCGGCGCCGGCGTCAGGGCTCCTCGTCCACCAGCCCTTCGAAGTCGAAGGCGAAGGTGATCACGGCGATGCCGGCGGCGGTGAGCGCGCGGCGGAGCGCGATGGCATCGCCGTCGGACGAGGCGTAGAAGACGAGCGCGCCGCCGCCTCCCGCGCCGCAGGCCTTGCCGGCGGACGCGCCGCTCTTCATCGCCAGCGCAAAGATCGATTCGAGCGTGTCGTTGGTGACGCTCGAGTGCAGGCGCTTCTGCTGGAGCCAGTTTTCGTTCATCACCTGGCGGATGCCGCCGAAGTCGCTGCCGGCGATGGCGTCGCGCATGGCCTTGCCCGCGTGCTTGAGCGCGAAGAGCGCGCCGGTGACCTCGTTGTCGTGGCGGGCGTAGGCGGACCAGACGGCGGCGTGGATCTCGCCGGAGAGGCGGGCGATGCCGCTGTCGGCGAGCACGAGGCGCTTTTCGAGGGCCGCCATGTGCGTTTCCGGCATCTCCAGCCGCTCGATGCGCACCGGGCTCCTGGCCGACGCAGCGCCGCGGAAGGTCATGTAGCTGAGACCGCCGTAGCAGGCGGCGTACTGGTCCTGGCGGCCGCCGGCGACGCCTTCAGCGGACTCCGCGGCGAATGCCGCCTCGGCGATGTCGTCGAGATCTGCATCGGGGTTGGCCAGCGCTGCCGCGAGCACGTGCTCGACGGCGGATGAGCCGAGGCCGCCAGCGGTCACGTCGTGCTCGTAGCGCACGCCGCCGTCTTCGAGCGACGCGCGCACGTACTTGTCGATGGCGACGTTGACGACGTCGCCGCCCTCCGTGTCAGCGAAGGCCGGGACATCGGTCCAGCCGCCGGCGAGGTCGATGCGGAGCGGGGCGCGGGTGCGTGCGGTCATATGGTGATTGTGCCGTGGGGGCGCCTACGGCGCCAGAACAGGGAGCAGAGAGCAGCGAGCAGAGTGGTGTGCGGGCCGCACAGCAAACAGCAAACAGCAAAGGGCGGGCGGCAGAGCCGCCGGAACAGATGACGAAGGGCGGGCGAGCGTTACTGGGTAGCGGCGGTGCTGCTCGATGGCGCGCCGCGGCCGCGGGGGTGGCTGCGCCACCTGCGCCACTGGTGGAAGCGGCGCGATCGATCGTCCGGTGAACGCTTCTCGATGATGGGTGACGGCTGCTCGCCGGTGGCGGCGCTCGCCCAGCCGTCGTCGTAGCCGCCGAACTCGGTGGTCCAGTACCAGCCGTACGGGCTGCCGGCGACGTAGTGGCGGCCGATGCCGATGGTGCGGTAGCTGGCGCCGAGCATGTTCGCGTTGTGGCCCGGGCTGTTCTTCCACATGCCAAACACCTGCTGCGCCGACGCCGCGCCCGCCGCGATGTTCTCGCCGATGTAGGTGTTGTAGCCGTAGGCGCAGTCGCGGATGCGCTGGACCCACGTGCGTGTGAGGTCGTCGTGCGCGAAGTAGGCGTTCGTCCCGAGGTCTGCGGACTTCCAGGCGGCAGCGCGCGTCAGCGTGTACGACACGGTGAGCGGCACGAGTCCGTTCTGGGCGCGATAGTCGTTGATCCGCGCGAGGAACGCCCGCTCCTCGACGTCGAGCGTGGCATCGGACGTGCAGTCGCCGGCGGCGTAGGCGCGCGGCGGCGTGCCGGGCGCAAGCGACGCCATGATCAGCGCGGCGGCGACGGCGAACGCGAGCAGGCGTGAGCGCGGCATGACGAGACCCCGTGGTGCGGAACCAGACTCCCTGACTCCTTAGGTATCGGCACGCGGGCGCGGGTTGAGAACGCTCGCGCGAGAACCAAGAACCGGGGCGCCTTCGGCGCCGGAACAGGGAGCAGAGGGCAGTGAGCAGAGCGCGTGAGCCTGGCGGGGCGCGTTGCACGCCGCGCCCGTACCGTTGCGCCGGCGGATGCAGGGGCTACCCTGAAGCCGCCCGATCACGCTGGCAGCGCGGGCTTCGGTGAGCGGCGATAGTCCGGAGGGGATGCATGGCCACGTGGTTCGATACGGCGCGGTTCGGGATGTTCGTGCACTGGGGGCACAGCAGCCAGCGCGGGTGTGAACTGTCGTGGCCGCTCGTCGGCGGCACGGCGGCGCTGCCGCTGTGCGGCGACATCCCGGTCGCCGAGTACCACAGCACGGCGGCGACGTTCGACCCGAAGGGCTACGACCCGCGCGCGTGGGCGGCGATGGCGAAGCGGCTCGGCATGCAGTACGCCGTGTTCACGGCGAAGCATCACGACGGCTACGCCATGTACCACACGAAGCACTCCGACTTCTCGGTCGAGCACTCGCCGTCCGGGCGTGACATCCTGCGCGAATTCGCCGATGCGATGCGTGCGGAGGGGATCCGCATCGGCGTCTACTTCTCGCTGATCGACTGGCACCACGCCGACTACCCGGCGTTCACTGAGGCGGACAAGCCATACGCCTTCGGCAAGTGGCGGCAGCCTTCGCCGGAGCAATGCGAGCGATTCTCGGAGTTCATGTTCGCGCAGGTGCGCGAGCTGCTGACCGACTACGGCAAGATCGACGTCATCTGGTTCGACGGCGGCTGGGAGCGAAGCATCGCGCAGTGGCGGTCGAAGGAGCTGCAGGAGATGATCCGGGCGCTGCAGCCGGAGATCCTCATCAACGACCGGCTGCCGGGATGCGGCGACTACGAGACCCCGGAGCAGTTCGTGCCACCGCTGCCTCCCGCCCGTGCGTGGGAGACGTGCATGACGATCAACGAGAGCTGGGGCTACAACCCGTCCGACACGCACTTCAAGCCGGCGCGGCAGTTGATCCACACGCTGTGCGAAGTGGCGGGACGCGGCGGCAACTTCCTGCTCAACGTCGGGCCGAAGGGCGACGGCACGCTGCCGGTGGAGCTGACCGAGCGCCTGGACGCGATCGAACGCTGGATGTCGCGCAACGGCGAGAGCATCGTGGGCACAGTGCCGGCGCTCGAGCCGTGGCAGTTCTACGGGCCATCGACCCGGCGCGGCGACCGGCTGTACCTGCACCTGCTGATGCGGCCGTACGAGACGGTGACGGTGCGCGGCGCGCGCATCAAGCGCGTGACGGGCGTCAGCGCGCTGGCATCTGGAGCGCCGCTGCAATACGCGACGCGCGCGTCGATCATCGACACGATGCTGAACCCGGACCCGCGCGGCGAGCTGACGATCACGGTGCCGGAGTCGGCGATCGACGAGCACGCGACGGTGCTGGCGGTGGACTTCGAGCAGGGGACGCTGGCGGGGTAGGGAACGACAGCAAACAGCAAACAGCAAACAGCAAAGGGCAGACGGCAAACAGCAGGCTCGAATGGCAGCCCGGCGCGTCGCCAGACTGTGAACCGTGGACTGACGACTGTGAACTTCGCTAGTCCATTGCGTCGAGACGGACGGGTCGGTTTTCGCGTGATGCGATGTGGGCTGCTTCGGTGAAGCGCATCACGTCGAGGCCTTCCTCTGGCGTCATCTCGCAGGGGCGGTCATCGAGCAGGTGGTCGTGCCAGTCGCGGCCTCCGATGCGGAAGCTGGCGCCCCAGTCGGACTCGATGTCGTGGTACGCCGTGGTGACGCCGTCGCGATACAGCACCAGTGGCGGATCCGACGTCAGCTGCCCCGAGCAGTGATTGATCCAGATGATGCCCTTCTCGCCGATGATCTGCACGCGCTCGTCGTTGGTGTAGTACTTCGAGGGCACGAGCAGTTCCGTGGAGCCGGTGGTCTCCCACGAGCCGACGCGGCGTGGCGCGCTGTGCCGCCAGCAGACGATCGCCGGGCGGTCGATCTCGACGCCCGCGATCTCCGAGGACAGGATCCAGGCGAAGACCTCCTCGATCGGCCCGAGCAGGAACTTGGCGAGAGAGAAGATGTGATAGCCGTGGTCGAAGATGCAGGGGCCGCCGCCGCACATCTCCTCATCGAGCCGCCAGAGCCAGGAGCGGCCGGGCACCTTCCAGCCGTCGCCCGTCCCGCCGATGACGCTGATGTGCTGCGACTGCGGCGCGCCGATCTCGCCCGCATCGATCATCTGCTTCGCCAGCACAAACGGCGGGTAGTGGCGGAAGTTCTCGAAGACGCGCAGGTCCGTGCCGGCCGCCGCGGCGGCTTCGACCATGCGACGTGACTCGGCGACAGAGCGCGCCATCGGCTTCTGGACCGACACGGGCTTGCCGGCCTGCGCGGCGGCGGTGGCCACCTCCTCGTGCAGGTGATGCGGCAGGATGATCTCGACGGCGTCGACGCGGGGGTCGGCGAGGATGTCGCGGTAGTCGGTGTACGAGCGCTCGGCCCCCCACTCCTGCGCGCGCGCGGTGGCGATGCCGGCGTCGGCGTCGCAGACGGCGTAAATCGATGCGCGGCTGCCCTCGCCATACGACAGCGCGTGCAGGTCGGCGATGCGCCCGGCGCCGATGATGGCGATGCGGAGTTCGGGAGTCATGAGTTCACAGTAGACAGTCCACAGTTCACAGTGTGGCCAGTGTAAACCAGCGACCAGCAACCAGCGACGGTCCGACTACACCCCGTAAAGGCGCTTCGCGTCCGCGCGCAGCTCCGCGCGGAAGTCGGGGTGGGCGATGGCGATCAGCTCTTCGATCCGTTTGCGCATGGACTGGCCCTTGAGACGGGCGATGCCGTACTCGGTGACGAAGATGTCGGCGTAGCCGCGCGGGACGGTGACGGTGCTGCCCTGCGGGAACATCGGCACGATGCGGGAGCGGCGCTCGCCGTGCACGACGGAGGTTGATGGCAGCACGGTCACGCTGCGGCCGTTCTTCGCGTGCAGCGCGCCGACGGCGAAGGCGAAGGCACCGCCGGTGCCGCTGTAGATCTCGGTGCCGAGCGTCTCGCCGTTGATCTGGCCGGTGAGATCGACGAGCAGCGCGTTGTTGACGACGCACATGTTGTCGTGCGCGGCGATCACCTGGATGTCGTTGGTGTGGCTCATGCAGTACAGCTCGTAGCGTGGGTCGCCATCGACCATCGCGAACTCATGCTGGGTGAGCGGGCCGAACGACGCGCCGACGACCCTGCCGGGGTGCACGGTCTTGCGGGTGCCGGTGACGACGCCGTGCTGCACGAGCTCCGGGATGCCGCCGAACACCAGCTCCGAGTGCACGCCGAGTTCGTGCCGGTGCGAGAGGAACGAAGCCAGTGCCGCCGACACCGTGCCGGTGCCCATCTGCAGCGTGTCGCCGTCCTGCACGATCTCGGTGCCGACGAGCGAGCAGATGACATCCGTGATCTCGTTCTCTTCGTGTGTGCGCGGCGGGCGGCGCAGGAACTTCCACTCGTGCGGCGCCTCGACCAGCTTCTCGAACTGCGACACGTGGATGCGATTGTCGCCGCCGGTGCGGATGAAGCGGTCGTTGACCTCGCCGATGACGTGCGTGGCCTCGCGCGCGACCTCGGGCGCGCCCCAGACGCTCATGCCGAAGCTGCACCAGCCGCCGTCGTCGGGCGGGGAGACGCTGACGAGGAAGACGTCGGGCTTGCGGTCGAGCCAGTAACTCTCGTCGGCGCGGGTGGGCGGCGCGATGACGTAGTCGAGCAAACCCTTGCGCATGGCGGGGCGGTCGCTGGCCTGGAGGAAGAACGTGCGGACGTTGAAGTTGTTGGGCGTGTCGTCCTGCCACCACGAGATGAAGGTGGCGATCGAGTTCTCGATCTCCACGCCGCGCAGCTCGTCGCCGCGAGCAGCGAGCGCGCGGCAGAGCGCGAGCGGCGTCTGGTAGTGCATGCCGATGACGACGCGATCGCCGTCGCGCACGATGCGGACGGCGTCTTCGGGGGTCGTCAGCTTGCCGGCGTAGCGTTCGCGCCAGTCCATGGGTGGGCGTGTGCTCCCTTTGCGGGGGAGGCTATCACGGGCGGCGGCGGGAGGCGAGAGGGCGGACGCGCCCGTCTATCTCCAGGGGACGTAGACCGGCAGGAAGACGCCGATGATCAGGCCCAGCACCATCAACTCCCCGGCGCGCTTGTTGAAGAAGAATGCGGCCGAGACGTACCACAGCGGCCACACGGGGTAGTCCGGCGGCGGCTCGGCCGGCTTGGGGCGGTTGTAGATGCCCAGCACCTGCACCAGCCGCGGCACCGCCAGCAGCGTCAGCGCCGCCCAGAGCGGGTAAACGCCGGTGGCGATCAGCGCGGCCATCGCGGCGTAGAACGACACCATCACGACCTGGTTCAGCCGTATCGACCTGGCGTAGCCGAGCACGACGGGTAGCGTCTTGATCCCCTTCGCCTTGTCGATGTCGTACTTGTCCACGTGCTTGCCGATGAGCACGCTCATTACGACGAGCGAGTACGGTACGCACGCCGCCCACACCCACGGCGGCAGCTCGCCCGCGGTCACGTAGTAGGTGCCGCCGATCATGAGCGGCCCCCAGACGATGAGCACGCCGATCTCGCCGAGGCCGCGGCGCTTCAGCGTGATCGGCTTCATCACGTAGCCGGCGCTGATGAAGAGGCCGGCGAGCGCGAACACGAGCACCAGCGGGCCGACCGCCCACGACAAGTAGAGGGCGATTGCGCCATCGAGCGCGTTTGTTATGAGCATCGCCGCGACCAGGCGGTTCTTCGAGATCAACCCTGACAGCAGGGGGTGCGGCGCGTACTGGGTGCGGATGTACTGCATGTCGTCGACGCCGCCCTCGACGTCGAAGTAGTCGTTGATCATGTTGTTGGCGGCGTGCGCCAGCACGAGTCCAAGCATCGCCAGCGCAAGGTAGCCCCATTGGACGCTGTCCCGATCGGCCGAGATCGCGAGCAGTCCGCCGATCAGGCCGGAGGTCAGCGTCATGGAGAAGACGGCGGCGCGCGTGATGAGCAGCCATTTCGAGACTGCGTCCATTTCGGCGCCACGCGGCAGGTTCGCGGTGGCGATCACGGTGCGCCAGTTGCGGACGCGCTGACCCATCGAAAGCGGCGGTCGCGGCTGGACGGCGGCCTGTCCCATGTTCGTGTTCCTGCTCTGCGTTCGCGGCGGCTGGACGCTCGGGCGAGTTGCCATGTCTCGCAAGGAAGACTGTACGCCGTTGGAAGGGGTACGTGATAGGGGGAGAGGGCTCCTCGTCGAAACGAGAGGCGTGCCCGAATCAGGCCGTCCGCCGGCCGCGCAGGTTGACGAAGAGCCGCCCGCCAAGCGCAAGCAACGTCAGCACAACGAGCGCCGCGTTCAAGGCCAGCCAGACCATCCAGGTCCAGACGAAGAACATGAACCCGCGCGTGGGGGGATCGTGCGTGTAGCGGCCTGAGGCGCAGTCCCAGCACGTCCCGGCCCAGGCGGCGGCAATGCCCGACAACGCCAGGGCAACTCCGGTCAACACTATCGCCAGGATGAGCGGGACACTCGACATCCACGACTCACCCCGCCTCATCCTCTGCAGCACGGCGACGCAGGCCCACGGGAATGCGCCACCCGCCACGCCGGCGAGCGCGACCGCGAGACCATCCAGCCGCCACATCAGAATGCCGAACACCAGGGCGTTCAGCACACCTGCCGCGACAATGACTGGCTCATGAACAAGCGGCCGGGACAACTGTTTCATGCCGTTATCGTCGCGCGCAGGAGCGCACAGAGGCATGGGGCAAACGGACCATTCGCCTGGTGACGAGAGAACCACACCCGGAGCCTCGGCGTGAGCGCGCGATGCCGCTGCTTATTCGGCCAGCGGCGTGACGGCGATGGGGGTGCCGGCCGGCGTGAGCGTGTAGATCTTGCCGACGACGCCGTCCCAGTACGCATCGCCGAGTTGTGTGCCAGCAGCGTTGGCATCGTCGAGCTTCTGCTTCATGTAGCGCTTCATCAACTGGTTGGCGTAGGCGAAGTCTTGCTTGCCTGTGTAGTCGTACAGCCACTTTGTGGCGTCGCCGACGGTGTAGCAGTCGCCGAGCACGGCCGGCCAGTACGCCGCGTCGGCGGGAGCGATGCCGTGGGCGCGGTCCTGCGCGCAATCATCGAGCACCAGGAGCAGGTCCTCGGGCTTGCGGAAGGTGTCGACGCTGGTGACGGTCCAGGCGATCTCGACGCCCTCGAATCCTTTCAAGATCACGTCGATGAGGTCCTGCTGGGTCACGGGCCGGCCGGAAGACGCGAGCGCGGTGGCCGTCGCCGCGTGCCAGCGGCCTTCGGCGGTGCCGGTGCGCTCCGGCCCGGGCAATCCGCCGTCGCTACTGCTGCATGCAGCTGACGCAAGCAGGAGAGCCATCGTCACGAGTATCAGTCTGCTCAACTTCGCCTCACGTTCCCGTCGAAACGCTGCCACTATATCGAACGCATACCGCGGCCGGCCGTGTCATGCGGCACCTTCGGGTCAGGCCGGGCCCACGCTTTGCCAGCGATCGCCGGTTGGTAACCAGCCCGATGGTATACTCGTGGCACCCGCATTTGGCGGGCTGATGGAGCGAACTTGATCCGCACCCGCATTGCCGGCCTCGGCCACTACCTGCCCGAACGCATCGTGACCAACGCGGAGCTCGAGAAGCTGGTCGAGACTTCGGATCAGTGGATCCGCGACCGCACCGGCATCGAGCAGCGCCACATCGCGGCGCCGCACGAGACTTCCAGCTCGCTGGGGTTGGAGGCGGCGAGGATGGCGCTCGAGGATGCGCGGCTCAACCTCGAAGACATCGACCTGGTGATCGCCGGCACGACGACGCCGGACGGGATGTTCCCGTCGGTGGCGTCGCTGATCCAGGGCGGCCTCGGCGCGCGCAATGCGGGCGCGTTTGATGTGAACGCCGCGTGCATGGGCTTCCTGTCGGGGCTCTCGGCGGCGTTTCAGTTCATCGCCACGGGCTCGGCGCAGCGGGTGCTGGTCGTCGGCGCGGAGGTGCTGTCGCGCATCGTCAACTGGGAGGACCGCGGCACGTGCGTGCTGTTCGGCGACGGCGCGGGCGCGCTGGTGCTCGAAGCGGCGGAGTTCGGCGGGCCGCTGGCGATCGTGCTGCGCAGCGACGGCTCGAAGAAGGCGGCGCTGTTCGCCGACGGCCCCTGCGGCCAGCGCGATGCGGAGGGAAACCCGCCGTCGCCGGACGACTACGTGATTCACATGGATGGGCCGGCCATCTTCAAGTTCGCCGTGCACTCCATGACCAATGCGACGCGCGAGGCGCTGGTGAAGGCGCAACTGACCGTCGCCGACATCGACCTGCTGGTGCCGCACCAGGCGAACCTGCGCATCATCCAGGGGACGGCGAAGGCGCTGGGCATCCCGGCCGAGAAAGCGATCGTTACCGTGCAGAAGTACGGCAACACGTCTTCGGCATCGATCCCGGTGGCGCTGAGCGAAGCGGCGCACGAAGGCAAGCTGGCGGAGGGCGCGAAGCTGGCACTGTGCGGCTTCGGCGGCGGCCTCGCGTGGGGCAGCATGCTGCTGGAATACAGCCGCACGGGGATCGCGCCGAAGGCGGCAGCATCGCCGCTGGTCGAAGCGAGCGCGGGCGGCACGTAAGGCGCTTGGCGCGAGCAAGCCATCCCGTCGCGAGAGTGCCGCCGAGAGCTGAAAAGCCCGCGCCACAGGTGTGAGTACGCTGCCCCGGGTTCCCGGAGGCGCCGGCGATGCGGCTACCGCGCGGCGGCGCAACACGCTACCTTCGATGCACCATGGGCGAACCCAAACGCGTCTGCATCACCGGCATCGGTGCGGTGTCGCCGTTCGGTCGCACCGCCGCCGAGCTCTGGGCGGGGCTGCAGGCCGGCGTCAGCGCCGTCGCGCCGATCACGTCATTCGACGCGTCGGCCTTCGCCTGCGGCATCGCTGCGGAGGTGCGCAGGTACACGCCGCGCGACGACATGGATCCCGAGGCCGTCGCCGCGCTCGACCGCCGGTCTCTCTTTGCCGCCGACGCCGCGATCCAGGCGCTGATCGAAAGCGACGTGCCGATCACTGCCGAGACGGTTTCGCAGATCGGCGTTGCTGTGGGCAGCGAGTTGCCGACGGGCATGACGAGCGTCGCGGAGCACGTCGCCCGGACGATCAGCGCCGCCGGGCCGGTGACGCACCTGATGAACCGCGCAGCGGCCGGACTGATGGCCATCGGCGAGGCGGCGGAATGGATCCGGCGCGAGGACTGCGCGATCGCGGTGGCGGGCGGGGCCGAGGCGCCGATCACCCCGGAATCGCTGCGTCATTTCGAGAGCTACGGGTTGACGCACAACAACGCCGATCCTGCGCGCGCCGTGCGGCCGTACGATGCGGCGCGCGACGGCTTCGCGCTGGCGGAGGGCGCGGCGATGGTCGTGCTGGAGGACGAAGAGGTCGCGATCCGGCGAGGTGCGCACATACTGGCGTATGTCGACGGCTTCGGCGCGACGTTCAGCCGCGCGCCCGTCGCGCATCCCGCGCCAAACGCCATCGACGCCGGCCGCGCGATGCAGGCGGCGCTGATCAAGTGGGACCTGACGCTGCAGGGCGAGATCGACCTCATCTTCGGGACGGCGGGCGGCGGCACGATCGACGCGATCGAGGGGCAGGCGATCCGCCGCGTCTGGGGACCGAACACCGACAAGCTATGGGTGACGGCGATCAAGGGCACGCTCGGGCACAGCCTGGGGGCATCGGGCGCGTTCAACGTTGTTGCCGCCATCTATGCGCTGCAGGCCGGTTTGATACCTCCGACGGCGAACCTGGAGCAGCAGGACGCCGAGTGCGGCCAGCTGGAGGTCGTGACGGGCGCGGTGCGCCGCCTCCACGGTACGAAGGCCATGGTCAACGCGTTTGGCTACGGCCACAACGCCAGCCTGATCGTTTCGCGGCCCTGACCGGGGCAGAACAGGCGGCCGCTCGCGGTGGCAGAGGACACGTACGTACTCTGTGAGATCAACGTCAGCTCCGTGTTCCCGTTCCCGTTCCCGGAGCCGGTACCGGAGAAGCTCGCGCGGGCGGTCGGCGCGCGCCTCGCGTCGGCGGGAACGCGGGCGACTCAGCGCGCTCCCTCTCCCGATGCGTAGATTGCCGGGGCGAGACGGCCGTGCCGTTTGCGGGCGCGGCACACCGTAATCCGGGCCGAACAGCATCACCCGTAACCTGCCGCCTGCCCCATTGTCTAACTGTGCCCGCGCGCTACGTTGTCATTGGACATCCTGGGGGACGTGACATGGCCAGCGGCACCGAGACACACGCATACGGCATCACTCGCACCGTCGATACGGGCTACGACGAGACGATCGCGCGCATCCGCGAGCTGTTGAAGGAAGAGGGATTCGGCGTGCTGACCGAGATCGATGTCAAGCGCACGTTGAAGGAGAAGATCGACAAGGATGTCGAGCCGTACGCGATCCTCGGCGCGTGCAACCCGCGGCTTGCGGCGCGCTCGCTCGAACTGGAGCCGGATATCGGGCTGCTGCTGCCGTGCAATATCATCGTGTCGACGCGCGGTGGCAAGACGCACGTCGGTGTCGTGAATCCGCAGTCCATGGTGGAGTTCACGTCGAACCCCGCGCTCGGTGAAGTGTCGCGCGAGGCGGACGAGCGGCTGCGGCGGGTGATAGAGAAACTCTGAGAGCACGCGGATCAACGCATGGGGCGGCAGGAGGAGGACAACATCTGTCCTCCTCCTGCTCTTTCACGAGGCGCGAGTTACGCGGTTGGTGACGCCCGGGTCAGGTCGCGCCCTCGGCGAGACGCTTGAGGTTGAGCAGTTGCCGGCGCATCATGACGAGGTCGCCCCAGGGGAGAACGAGACGCATCGCGCGGGCGATGAGACCCCGCGAGCGATGAATACTGAGCTTGGCGAGCAGGCGGGTGTCGCCCTCCGGACCTTCGACGGCCATGTACGTTACTGCGAGCGAGCCGAACAGCCGGGATGCGCGACCGCGTTCGATGATGCGAACCGTGATTGAGCGATCCTGCTCGAACTCCACTAACTCGAAGATGCGCATGACCTGCTGGCCGGGTTCGAGCACATCGAGCCCGGGCGTGAGCCGTCGTGGGCTCCGGCGTCCGCCGTTGTCGATCCAGTCGTAGCTGTAGGGCGCGGCGCGGAGCTGGCAGAGCCAGCGAAACACCGTCGCCGCGGGCGCATGCACGCTGACGCCGCGAAACAACTCGTAGCGCGGGACCTGCACGTAGCCGTCGCAGGGATAGGCGAGCGCTCGCTCCGCGGCGGTTGTACCCCAGGTGTAGGCGACAGACATCGTTACGTGCGCTCTATTGCGCCCTCTTACAATGCTCCGGCCGCCACGGGCGCGGCGGCTGGTGTCGCGGCGATGGCGTCCGCGACTTCCATCGCCGAGGCGAGCACGATCTGCGTCAGGTTGTACGGCAGGTCGCGCGCGTCGCCCGCAAAGTACAGGTTCAACACGGCGGCCGCCCTCAGGGGCACGAGTTGCTTCCGGTTCTCCGGCGTTTGACGCGCGCCCACCACGCGGACGGCGGACAGCGTCCGTTCGACCGCGATCGCTTCACGCCAGCCCGTGAAGTGGAGGTCAAGCCCGGCCACGAGATCGACCTTGCGGCGCTGCAGCAGCGTTGCGTCCGCCGCCTCCTCCGACGACAGGTAGGCCATCGCGTGCAGGAGCTGGCCGGTTGCGGGCGCCAGTCCGCGCGTCGTGTACGAGTGGACGCTGTAGTAGAGGTCGCGCTCGATGTCGAAGACCAGCGCCAGGCCGTCGCGGACCTTGCGGCTGAATCCAAGGTCCATGCAGAACGCGCGTACGTCATCGAGCCCCGCCCAGCGCTCCATCTCAGCATGCAAGGCGGATCCGTGAGACGCGATGGCGGGCGCGTCCTGCGGCGGCAGGGTGCACACGAATGCGCCTGCGTCGTAGCGCGCGTCGGTGGTGATCGCGGCCACGATCCGCCCCCCGTCAACCTCCACGCGCTCGACGCGCTGGCCTGTGACGAGTGTGCCCCCGTTCGCACGCAACTCGTCGATGAAGATGCCGTACATCGCGCCAAAGCCACCGAGCATGTAGCCGACCGAGTCTTTCGCGAACAGCGTGCGCTGGAAGTGCGCGATCAGCCAGGCGGCATCGAGGTCCGCCGCCGGACGGGTGTATGAGTTGACCGTTCCCAGGGCGTTGGCGAACCGGCGCACCGCCGGGTCGCCCGTCTGCGCCTCGGTCCACTCCCGCCAGGTTGTGCCCGGCGGGATCAAGTCCGGCTTCGCGGATCGGATCGCCAGCATGAACTTGATCATTTGAAGCCGTTGGCCAAGCGAGAAGAGCTTCGTCGTCAGTAGCTGGTGCGGCTTAGCGCCCATCGCGGCCAGGCGGTCGCCATCGGCCCAATACGCGTGCATGGGGTCGACGTAGCCGCAGGGCGGCGCGGTGCGCCCGAGGCGGCCCATGACCTCGGCAAGAATGCCGGACTCCGGCGTGTACATGGCGTGGGGGCCGTAGTTGAGCGTGAATCCCTTCTCGGAGTACGTGTACGCGCGTCCGCCCGGCTGGTTGCCCTTTTCGAGCACGACCGCGCGCAACCCTTGCTTCGCGAGCAGCGCGCCAGTGGCGAGCCCGGCGATACCGCCGCCGATGATCACGACGTCGCTTTTCACAGCGACCTCCCTTCGTTGCGACGCCCGGTGATTCCCCTGATGAGGATCTGCTCCGGGGCCTCGGCTCCTGATTCGTCCATCAGCGCTCGCGTGAACTCCTGGTACGCTCCGCCGGGCGTCCCCGGCTGCAGCCTGGTGCCCGCATTGGCGCGCACGAAGCGGACCGTGCGCTTGAGCGCGTGGTACGACGCGGCGCACGCCTCGCACGAATATAGATGCGCTTCGACGTCGGCGCGCACGCCGTCCGCGAGCTCGTCATCGAGAAGATCCGACAGCAGTTCGTCAATCTGTTGGCAGGTCATGCTTCCTCCTGTTCCGCCCGCGCAACCGGCTTGCCGCGCCGCTTGATGCGCCCGGCTGCGATGCAGCCGACGCACTCGTTCTCCTCGTTGACAAGCGCGCAGTGATCTTCGAACACCTGGGTCATGCGCTTGCGTGCGCGATGCAGCTCGGTCTTGAGCGACGCCACCGATGCGCCGATCGACTTCGCCGCTTCTTCGCGCGAGAGGCCGAGGTCGTCGCAGAGCATGATCGCCGCGCGCTGCTTCGCCGGCAGCGACATGGCGATGCAGTTGACGCAGGTGGCGGCGACCTCCTTCACCTCGGCGGACTTCTCAGGGGAGAGGTAGAGCGTCTGCTCGATGTTCTCGACCAGTTCGGCGTTCTCGCGGAACCACTGCCAGCGGCGTTCGAGGTTCCACGGCTTCTTGCCGCGCTGGTGGTCGAGACAGGCGTTGGTGGCGATCCGGTACAGCCACGTGCCGAGGGAGGACCGCAATTCGAACGTGCCGAAGCGAGAATAAGCCTTGAGCAGCGTGTCCTGGACGAGGTCTTCCGCCTCTTCGTACGAGCCGGTCATCTTGTGGCACAGGCGCAGCAGAGCGTCGCGGTGCTCCTCGGCGAGCGCACCGAAGGCATCCTTGTCGCCGGCTTTCGCCCGCTCCAGCAGTGCCAGGGCCGTCTCGCGTTGCCGCTCTTCCACGCCTGTTCTCCCTTCACACTCTTAGACGAGTGGAGGCAGGGAAAGGTTACAGCGCCTTTGGCGCGGAACAGAGGGCAGAGAGCAGCGAACAGGCGCCTTCGGCGCAGAACAGGGGGCAGAGAGCAGAGAACAGAGGCGGGCGACAGCAAACAGCAGAGACGCCGGGGCCGCGGCGCCGATCAGGCTCGGGTGAGGCGGATGGCGCCGGTGTGGGTGCGGAGGCGGACCTTCGGGCCGGCGCCGTTAGGTGCGGCGCTGCCGGCGCGGCGGGGCGGGAGGTCGGAGCGGACGGCGCCGATGTCGCTCTCGGCGTCGACGAAGAACGGGTAGTCCGGATCGACGGCGAGGTGGATCAGGCCGGTGTGCGCTCGCATGTCGAAGTCGCCGGCGACGCGTCCGTGGTAGCGGATGGCGCCGGTGTGCGCCTGCGCCTTCACGCGCGCGCGCGCGTTCTCGATCATGATGGCGCCGGTGTGGGTGGCGACCTTCACGTCGCCGCCGGCGTCGCGCACTTCAGCGGCGCCGCTGCGCGCTTCCACGGACACAGTGCCGCTGACGTTGCGCACCTCGAGCCGCCCGCTGCGCGTCTCCGCGATCACGTCGCCTTCGACGTGCTCGACACTGACGCTGCCGCTGCGGGAGATCACGGTGACGTCGCCGCGGATGTGGTCGACGCCGCAGCGCCCGCTCTGGCACTCGGCGTGGACGCGGCCCTCAGTGCGGGAGATCTGCACGCGGCCGCTGCGGGACAGCACGCGCACGGCCGTCTTTACCGGCACGCGGACCGCGTAGTCGACGCGCGAGCCGCGCTTGCCGCCCCAGAGGCTCCAGCCTTCGGTCGGCGGCAAGGACGGCGCGCGCACGATGACGCGGTGCGAGTCCTGCTCCATGCCGCGGGCCACGAGGCTCGCCGCCTCGTCGGCTTCGGAGGACAGGTCGGACCAGACGTGCACGATAGCTTCAACCAGGACGCGGTCGCCATCGAACGACTCGACGGCGACCGCGCCGGAGCGGGCCTCGACGTGCAGCACGGCCTGATCGCCGGTCGTGAACTCGCGGGTGATGGTGCGGGTGTGTTCCATCTCAGGCCGAAAACCCCCACAGGCGTGTCGTGAAATCGTTCCAGAGCGCACGGGCGCGCGGCGGCTCATCGACATGCACCATGCGCGGATCGAGCGCGCGGCGGATGGCGCTGGCGAGCTCGCGGCGCGAGTGCGGCCCGACGAAGCGCGCCAGCTCCGTCGCCTCGTGCAGCACGACGAACGTCGGCAGCAGCGTGATCTTGAAGCGGCGGCGGAGGTCCGGGTAGGCGTCGATGTCGACGGCGCGGACGGGCAGGCGGCCCGCCGCCAACTCGATGCCGGGCATGCGGGCGGCGAGCGGGCGCTGGCGCACGCGCGACGACGTGAATTCGACGATGAGCGGCACGTCGTGGCGCTCAAGTTGCGCATCGTTGGTGATCGCGTACTCCGGAGCTATGTTCATGGTCATGGCCAGTCGTCCCCAAAGGTGTCCGCATGCCGCCGGCGCCGCTCCATGCCCCGGTCCATGCGCTCATCAAAGCGGCGCCATCGCCGCGCGTCGCGATCGTCGTCGGAGTCCCACTCCCAGTGCCAGTCCCAGCGGCGCCGGTGGCCGCGCTCGTTGAAACCGAATGGGTCGATCGAGAAGATGCGCGGCATGAACGCGGCCACGCCGGTGACGGCGGAGAGCGCAATCAACCAGTCCTTGGTCGGGTCGACGGTGCCGGCGAGCAGCAGGATCGCCAGCACGAACGCCGCCAGCCGTGCATCGATCGGCGGCCAGACCTGGAAGTGCCGCCAGCGGCGCGGCTTGAGCAGCGCCAGGCCGGTCAGCACGACCAATGTGATCAGCCAGCCGCGCGTGGGATCGACGGTGCCGTCGAGCAGCAGCAGAGCAAGGACGAATGCCAGCAGTCTCATCGCGTCAACTTTCTGTGGGAGCCCGGCCGTCAGGCGCCCCGGGCATAGCGGATCCATGCGCGCACGCGCCGAGCGTGGCGGCGGCCTCGCCGCCGCGGCTCCGCGGCGCGCCCCCACGTCTCGAAGGAGATCGCGGCGGGCAGGCCGGCGAGCACCTCGCGCAGCGGCACGGCCACGCATTCGATCACGGTGCGGGCCAGTTCGGCGGCGTCGCTCAGGAGATCGTCGAGATCGATCGATGCGCTCCCGAGCGGCTCGTCTTTGCCGGCGACACGGTCGTGCCAGTCGTTGTCGCGATCATTGGTCCACGTATCGGAGTGCGTCATCTGATCCTCCTAATGCGAGTGCTGCCGCGAGAGCACCGCCACGCGTTCGCCTGCGTCGCGGTCGAACCACATGCCGAGCCGCACGAGCGATGCGGCGATGCGCTCGCGCGGGCCGCGGTGCTGCTCCGTTAGCGCCTCTTGTAGGTGGCGTGCGCGGTCCGGGTCGATCTGCTCCATCAGGCGGACCTGCTGCTCTGCCAGCAGTTCGTGGAACGTCATAGTGTCACCCTCCCCCCTCGCGCCTCCGCGAGGGATGTTCGCTATTCGTCGTCGCCGCCGACCCAGCCGCTCAGGCGCCCGCCCCGTCCCCCGCCGCGGCGGCCCTCGCGCCACCCGGGTGGCGGCGGCGGTGCCGGCGCGGTCTGGACTTCGATGTTGCGGACGGCGCGGGCCAGCGCCTTGACGAACCAGGTGTTCGCCGAGGTGCCAGCCTTGGACGCGGCCTGCTGGGCGAGATCCTTCAACTCGGCCGGTATGCGGATGGTGATCTTCTCGACGTCTCCCTCGAGCGCGGAGAAGCTCGCCGCCTCTTCGCCGCTGGCGGCCTTCTCGTCGATCTCGACCGAGAGGCCGCCGGGGCGGTAGGCGAGGCGCACGCGGTAATGGTTGGCGACGCGGTCGTCGACCGCCTGCGTCACCTGCGACATGAGGTCGAAGAGGGCGCGCTCGAGCGGCGTGCGCGCGGCCTCGATGTAGGTCTCGATGGCGCGGCGGCGGTCGTCGCTCTCGATGAGCGCGAGGGGCTGCTTCAGGGCGTCGAAGACGGGTTCGGTGCGGATTTCAGTGCCCATCGGTCCCCCGGCCAGCTTCATACGGTCGTCTCGATGGCGTTATGATGGCACTATGCCAGCACAATGTCAATAGGGAGCGCGGGAAATCTTTGGGCAGTTTTCGGGTTGGCAAGGCATGGGAAGTGGGCGTAGGGTACAGGCATGCGCAACACCCCCGCGTCCCTGGTGGATATGGTGTTTGAAATCCTGGAACGCTTGACGGGCTGGAGCGGCGGGAAGCCGCGCCGTGAGCCGCAGCCGCGCGAGCTACCGGAGTCGAACGTTGCGGCCGACGACGTGGAGGCGGCGCGCCGGCGAGAGCGGGAGCGCAGGGAACAGCGCGACGCATAACGGCGCCATCAGCCCGTTTCGACCGGGTGGCCGGCCTGGCGCCAGTCGTCGGTGCCGCGCAGGAGGTTGACGGCGCGGTTGAAGCCCATCGACCGCAGAAACGCCGTCGCGCGCATCGAACGCGTGCCGGCCTCGCACACCACGAGCAGGTCGCGGTCACGGGGCAGGTCTTCGAGCCGCGATGCCAGTTCCGCCTGCGGAACGGAGATCGCGCCGGGCAGGTGCCCCTGCGCGTACTCCTCGGGCTCCCGCACGTCGACGACGAGCGCGCCGTGCTCGCGCAGCCACGCCGGCGCCTCTTCCGTGGCCAGGCTGGGCGCGTCGCTGACGTCGTGGGGCATCGCCCACGCATAGTCAGCCGCGCCGATGTTCGTCTCGACGATCGCCGTCATGTTGAGCGGACGCGCCGGCACTTCCGACGCCAGGCTGACGAAGTCCGGCTGAGAGAGCTGCAACAGCGGATTGAAGCGCCGCTCGAAGCCGATGGTGCTGCTTGGGCGGCCGCACATGCCCTTGCCGCACGCGCCTTCGAAGTGCGCCGGGAAGACCTCGACGTAGTCGGCGAGGCCGAGGAGGCGCTGGACGCTCCGGTACTGATCTGCCGCGCCCTCCTCGCCGCCGAAATCCGGCCGGCCGACATCGCCGACGAACAGCGTGTCGCCGCTCAGCACCATCGATGGTTCGGGGCTGCGCGGCGGATTCGTGATGACGAGCGAGATCGCTTCCGGGCGGTGGCCCGGCGTGTGGACGACGCGCAGGATCACCTGGCCGATCTTGATCTCGTCGCCGTCGTGCAGCTTGTGGAACGGGAATCGCACCCCTGCCTGCTCGTGCAGGTAGAGCGTCGCGCCGGTCGCGGCCGCCAGCGCGCGGTTGCCGGAGATGTGGTCCGCGTGGATGTGCGTGTCGATCACGCCGGCGATCCGGTAGCCGCGCTCGTGCGCCAGGTCGATGTAGGGCTGGATGTCGAGCTGCGGGTCCACGACCACGGCCTCACGCGAATCGCGCGAGGCGACGAAATACGATGAGCAGCCCAGGTCATCGTGCAGGAATTGCTTGAAATACACGCCGGCCTCCCTCGCGCACTGTGTCCTTTCATACTGACACAGGCGCAGGCCGCCGGGTAAGTGATGGTCGCTGGTGGCGAATCGGCCCTACGCGGGCTCCGTCGTCGCGACGCCCGAGGGGGCGTGGCCGTTGCCGCTGCTCTTGCCGCTGAGTGCGTGCTGCTCGTACGTCATGCGGTAGAGGCTGGCGTAGCGGCCGCCGAGTGCGAGCAGGTCGTCGTGCTTGCCCTGCTCGGCGATACGGCCGTCCTCCAGCACGATGATGCGGTCGGCGTTGCGGATCGTGGAGAGGCGGTGCGCGATCACGAAGGACGTCCGACCTTCGAGCAGCGTCGCCAGCGCGCGCTGAATGATCACTTCGGTCTGCGTGTCGACGTTCGCGGTGGCCTCGTCCAGGATGAGGATGCGCGGTTGGGCGATGACGGCGCGCGCGAAGCTGATCAACTGCCGCTGCCCCACCGAGAGGTTCATGCCGCGCTCGTGCAGGTAGGTGTCGTAGCCCAGCTCCAGCCGCTTGATGAAGTCGTGGGCGCCGACGGTGCGCGCCGCCTCTTCGATCTCCTCGTCGGTGGCGTCGAGGCGGCCGTAGCGGATGTTGTCGGCGACGCTGCCGGAGAAGAGGAACGGCTCCTGCAGCACGAGCCCCATGCGGCGCGAGAGGCTGGCGTGGGAGATCTTGCGCACGTCGATGCCATCGATCTCGATGCCGCCGTCGCTGACTTCATAGAAGCGGGAGAGCAGCGCCGTGATCGTCGTCTTGCCGGCGCCGGTCTGGCCGACGAGCGCGATCGTCTCGCCCGGCTGCACGTGCAGGTCGATGTCGGACAGCACCGGCACGTCATCGACGTAGCGGAAGGTGACGTGGTTGAAATCGACGCGGCCGGTGATGTCGTCGATGTCGACCGCATCGGGCGCGTCCTCGAACTCGGGCTTGGTGTCCAGCACTTCGATCACGCGCTCGCCGCCGGCCATCGCCCGTTGAAGTTGCGTGTACTGAAGCACCAGGTCGCGCACCGGGTCGAAGAACAACTGGAGCAGGAGCGTGAAGGCCAGCAGCGTTGCCACCTCCATCTGCCCGTGGAGCACGCGATAGCCTCCGTAGGCCACCACCAGCGACATCGCGACGGCGACGATCACTTCCACTGCGGGCGTGACGGCGGCCGTCAGCCGGCCGGCATCGACGTTCGCGCGCCAGTTCTGCTGGTTGACGCTGTCGAAGCGCTTCGCGTTCTCGTCCTCGCGGGAGAGGCTCTGGATGACGCGGACGCCGGAGACATTCTCCTGGAGGTTGGCGTTGACGACCGCGATCGCCTGCCGTACGCGGATGAACGCCTGCCGCGAGTAGTTCTGCCAGACCGCCATGAGGACGACGAGCACAGGCACGACGGTGAACGTCACCAGCGCCAGGCGTACATCGAAATAGAGCAGGTATCCGACGGAGATGGCGATACCGGCGATGTCGCCGATGATCGTGAGGAAGCCGCTGGTCATCAGATCCTGGAGCGAGGTCACGTCGCTGGTGACGCGCGACATGACGCGGCCGACCTCGTTGTTGTCGTAGAACCGCAGGCTGAGTTTCTGCAGGTGCGCGAACAGGTCGCGGCGCAGCCCGAGCAGGAGCCGGTGGCCGATCCAGCCCGTCGATGTGAGCTGGATGTAGAAGAACGCCGCCGAGACGAGAGCGAGCGCGATGTAGACCCAGCCCCACTGGTTGACGCCGCCGAGGTCCTTGTGGATTGCCGCGCCCGACAGGCCTTTCACGGCGAGGGGCATCGACCGAGTCGCGGCGGCGTAGCCGAGCGTGCCTAAGAGCGCCAGCGCGAGCCGGCCGCGGTAGGGCGCGACGAACTTCGCAAGGCGCATGACGACGCGGTGGTTGTAGACCGATCCGAGTTCGTCGTCGTCCCAGCCGTCGCCGCTGCGCTTGAGCGAGTTCGGGCGAAGGTTGTTACCCCAGTTGCCCCCTCCGCTCCAGCCGCCGGCCGAGCCGGCTCCTCCGAAAAACATCCTCTGTCCTTACGCTTCTTCGTGCAGGCGCCGCGCGCCCGTCCGTGTCGGAAGTTGCATTGCTATCCCGCGCCGCCGGCGGCGACGGCGGTCTGTCCGGTCTGGGCGAGGCGCTCGCGCTCGCGTTCGTACGCTTCTTCCTGGTCGCGCAGCTCCAGGTCGTAGATGATCTGGTACGGTCCTTCCTCGTTTATCAGGTCTTCGTGACGGCCGCGCTGCGCGATGACGCCGTTCTTCAGCACGAGGATCTGGTCGGCGGACTTCACCGTCCTCAGCCGCTGCGCGATGACGAAGGTCGTGCGGCCCTTCATCAGTTCCGCGAGAGCCTGCTGGATGAGGTACTCGGTCTCCGTGTCGACACTCGATGTGGAGTCGTCGAACACCAGGATCTTGGGGTCGAGCAGCAGCGTCCGCGCGATCGAGATGCGCTGCTTCTGGCCGCCGGAGAGCGTGATGCCGCGCTCGCCGACCCACGTGTCGTAGCCGTCCGGCAGGCCGGCGATGAAGTCGTGGATGCGGGCGAGCTTCGCCACGTGGACGACGGCTTCGTCGTCGGCGTTCGACGCGCCGTACGCGATGTTGTCGCGGATCGTCGCGGAGAACAGGAACACGTCCTGCTGGACGATGCCGAACGCGCGCCGGAGCGATGCCAGCGTGAAGTCGCGGATGTCGGTGCCATCGATCGTGATCTTGCCGCCGCTGACATCGTAGAAGCGCGGCATGAGGTTGACGACGGTGGTCTTGCCGGAGCCGGTCTGGCCGAGCAGCGCGACCACTTCGCCCGGCTTCGCATCGATGTCGACGTGCCGCAGGACAGGGCTGATGACGTCGTAGCCGAACGACACGTCGTCGAAGCGGACGTGACCCTGCGCGCGGGTGAGCTCGACGGCGTGCGGCCTCTCCTGCACCGCGGACTCGGCGTCGAGGATGTCGTAGATGCGCTGGCCCGACGTGCCGGCGCGCGCCCACAGCGCGGTCACCCATCCGAGGCTGCGCACCGGCAGCTGGAGCATCGAGAGGTAGAGCAGGAATTGCAGGAGCTCGCCGGGGCGCAGGTCGCCGTGGAGGATCTGGTTCGCGCCGAACCACGCCGTGGCGACCATAGCGAGGGCCCAGATGCCGTTGAGCATGGGCGAGTACTGCGCCTGGATGCGGTTCGTGCGGTAGGAGTTCTCGAAGAGCCGCTCCGCCTCCGCGTTGAACTTCTTCGACTCGAAGTCCTCGCGGCCGAAGGCTTTGACGACGCGCATGCCGCTGAGGTTCTCCTGCAGCACCACGCCGAGCTGGCCCTGCAGGTTCTGCACCTGCATCCAGATCGGCCGCAGGAGCGACGTCATGCGGATGGCGACGAAGGCGGTCGGCGGGATGAAGACCCAGCTCAGCAGCGCGAGCTTGTAGTCGACGCGGATCATCAGCGTCAGCGTGGCGACGCCGAGCACGGCGACGTAGATGAGGCGGATGAACCCCAGGTTGACGAACATACGGACCGCTTCGACGTCCTGCGTCGCGCGCTGCATGACCTGGCCGGTCTGCGCCTTGTCGTGGTAGGCGAAGCTCAACCGCTGCAGGTGGTTGTAGATGTCGTTGCGGATGTCGTAGGCGACCTTCTGCGACACCCACTCGCCGGTGTAGGTCTGCCAGAACTGGAAGATGCCGCGGGCGGCGGCGGCGGCGGTGATGAGCGCGGCGGCGATCAGGAGCGTGTTCAGGTTGCCGTGGGCCACCGATATGCCGCCCTCGGTCCTCACGTCCAGGCCGGTATCGACGGCGTAGGCGACGAGCGCGGGCCCGACGAGCTGGAACACGGTCAGCCCGGCGAGCGCGCCCACAGCCAGCGCGAGGCGCTTCTTGTACGGCGAGGCGTAGGCGAGGAGCCGAATCGGTATGGGCAGCCGGCGGTGAGCCATGGTGTTGCGAGTATAGCAGCACTCTAACGTGCACGTAAAGGTTGGTGAGGCGAAGTGGATAGGGGACTGGAGCGGAGACATCGAGGGCTCGATTCGTAATGGCTGCCAACACTACATCTTGTGCTTCCGTGCGGCTCGGGGGCCAGGAAGGCACCGTATGTGGTGGTAGGATCCTTGACAGGTTGGCGCGGATCGCCTAGATCATAGATAAATCCCTCGCAGACGAAAGGGCACGGACATGAAGAAACCGACGAACCAGGGCAAGCAGTGGAGTCCCGGCCACGACCAGCAACTCCGCAAACTGGCCGCGCAGAATACGCCGACCCGCGTCATCGCCCTCAAGGTTGAGCGGACGCCGACGGCCGTTCAGGCACGCGCATCGCGCATCGGCCAGTCGCTCAAGCCAACGAACCAATCGCCGTACAACCGGCGGAAGGAGTCAAACTAGGCTCTATGTGGCTTTCGCCTAGAGGCTTTGCGTACTAATTGTGGATGTGAGGAATGACGTGTTCGGGCTCTTGCCGCACAGTCGTTGTCGCTGACCTTCCAGCGGATAAAGATGCACTGGGGCCGCATGATCGGCTAGCTACTGCACTGGCCGAGCTCGTTCGCGACGAACCAGGTGGCAAGACCATCGGCTTGGAAGGGCCCTGGGGGCGAGGCAAATCTACAATCGTTGGATTGTTGAAGAAGCGTCTCGCATCGGCCCCAAACTCCTCGGTAGCAGTCTTCGACGCCTGGGCTCATCAGGGCGATCCGCTGCGGAGATCCTTCCTCGAGCGAATCATCAAACATCTGCAAGGGCTCGGTTGGATTGACAAGGCCAGCTGGAACAACCGACTCGATGAGTTCGCGAAACGCAGAAAGGTAACTGATACAAGAACGGCCCCCCAATTAACGTTTGCGGGCAAGATGCTGGTGTTTACGCTCTTGCTTGTTCCTGTTGGCCTCGCGCTGTTTCAGGCAGGCCTGCGCGCAAATCCGCCACTCAAGAATGGCAACACATATATGGGCTTGGTCGCCACTTTGGCGCCCATCCTCTGGCTGCTTCTGGTGGTTTCGCTGCAGTGGATTCGACATAGAGATTCTAAAGGCGAACCCAAGTCCGACGACCTGTCACTATGGTCGCTTCTGATTAGTCGCGCCGTTAGCGTCACACGCACAGAAGCGATCGAAACGCCAGAGCCCACATCCGTTGAGTTCGAGCAAGTATTCGTAGAGCTTATGGACGAGGCGTTGGGGTCCGAAGAACGGCGGCTGGTACTCGTTCTGGATAACCTCGATCGTGTACAGGCCACAGATGCTCTGGCGATCTGGGCGACACTCCAAACCTTCCTCCAGCATAGCCAGAGTCAGAAGCCGCCCTGGCACGAGAGGCTCTGGGTTCTCCTACCCTATGACCGGACAGCCATCGAACGACTCTGGCGGGACGATCCGGCAACGGAGCACAACGACGGTAACAACGGTTCAGTTGAGCGTTTGGCCACTTCGTTTCTCGACAAGAGTCTTCAGTTGCGCTTCGAGGTTCCTCCGCCAGCCCTCTCCAAATGGGATGCGTACTTCCGTGAGGACGTACTTGCGGAGGCATTTCCGGATCACGATCCAAACGACTTTTATGACGTTTGCCGCGTGTTCGCCTGGCTCGACGAAGGGAGAACGGACTCGCCCACTCCTCGCGAACTCAAGCTGTTCGCCAATCAGATTGGAGCACTGCACCGTCAATGGCGGGGCGAGATGCCATTGGCATCATTAGCCTACTACGCTCTGCTGCGGATGCGCGGCGTAGATGTAGCCAACGGCCTGCTGCAGGGTACGTTACCGAACCCCGACATCGCACAGATTATGGGAACGGCGGCGAGCGTCGATCTTGCGGCTCTCTGGTTCAACGCAAATCGTACCACTGCACAAGAACTTCTTCTGCAAGGTCCAATCAGCAACGCGCTGGCAACCGGTGATCCCACGGCCTTGCGCGGCTATTTGGACACGCACGGACAAGTCCTTTGGCGACTGCTAGAGTCCACGATTCGGGCCAACAAGGATCGCCTTACGACCGCGACCTACTTGACGAGCGCGGCGACGGCACTTGAGGACATCCTCAGCGAGCTTACCAACGAAGCTCTAACGATCCGCGAGGCATTGCGCGAGTTGGCGCCGGCACTCAAGCAGTTGTCGCCCTTCAACGGCGCGATGGCTAAAGGCACGGCGGCGATACTCCGCTTGCTTCCACAAGACGAAGAGCTTTGGCTCGCCATCAAAGACGGAATCGCATCGACGTCGGTCCGTCTCGATGAGGAACAAGACGCAGCGAAGGTAGGCCCCGGCGAGTGGATCGAATCATTCCTCCTCGTGGCGGCAGCCCTGCGGGGCGCAGGCGCACCGGAGACCCCAATCGTGATGCCGTTTGAGCCAGGAATTTGGCTTAGCACCGCGTCAGCCTTGAATCAGCGAGATCCAGAAGGAGCTTACTGGCGAACATTGGCACCGAGCGCGCCGCCGCCTCAAATTGAATCAGCTCTTACAGCAGAGGTTGCCGGGGGCACCTTTGTTGCCGAGCGCGTTCCAGCGATCAGAGTCTCCCTCATCTGTCTCCCGGCATACGATTGGAGCCTTCTAGGCAATGCCGTTCTAACTCGATTGCACGCGGGAAACACGATCCCCTCAGTGGAGATCGCTGCGTTGTTACAAGCGATCTGGTTGATTCGCGAACCGTCCTTGAACTCATCGACCGCCGTGAGTCAGCTCGTTACCGAAGGCCACCTGATGCACCACTTCTCTCAGGCCTTCGACGATCAACATCACGACGCTATGGCTTGGTGTGTCCTGCTCACACTCTTTGCAAGACCCGTGCTAGCGGCGCCGCCCTCCATCGGAATCTCGGATACCGGGTTCAATAAGCTCTCCAACCTTGCTACTCAACCCAGTTCGAACCCTGCGTTCGTGTCAGATCTCTCCGACATGTTGATCCGCGAGCAGCAGCTAGGAGTCTTGTTACCTCTCTTAGATAGTGGAACCGCAACCCCACTGGTTGTGGAGGTCCTCAAGAGCGTATTTGCTGCCGGATACACGAACGTCTTGCTCGACGCAGGCGAACTGGTTCGACGGTGGACGTTTCTCGAAACGCAGGTCTTCAACAAAGATCGGCCGGCATTCGAGGGTGCGGTGCGGCTCTTTATTCGCCCGCCAGGTCTTGTCGAGGAGCTCATCGCCAGGACGTTTGACCCGGCTGAAGCACCGATGTTGGAGCTCGTCCTTGACGAAGGAGCTGCCGAAAGTGAGGACTTCGTCCAGTGGATTCGCGACGGGCTAGGTCGAGTGGCTGCTGAAACCTGGCTGTCACAGCTGCAAACGAACGGCACGCTACTAGGACTGATTGGATCCCTTGCCCGCCACGGCAGCGGATTCAGGGGCGAGCAGCCTCTTCGCGATGGGGTCTTTCAGTTTGGTGAATGGCTGATCGCGGGGAATGCATTTCCGCCCGAACTCTTGGATAGTCGCCAACCGGTGTTGGCATCGATAGATCCGGGAGAGCGCGAGCTCTTGAGGAAAGATTTGCTGGACTCGGCTGGTGGACGAGACAAGACGGTAGGAGCATCGTACTTTGAGTTCTTTGACGAAGAGCTTGGCGACCCCGACGTCCTCCGCCGACAGCCCGATGTCATACGTCGGTTGTTCATCCCACTGTTGGCGGGACGCAATAGTGCTGGGCTCTCCTGGCTTGCGACGGTACTAGCACGAGACGCCTCTCTAGTCGAGGGCAGCAATGAGACAGCAGCCGCCAAGGATTTCAAGAAGCGCTTAGGAACCGCGGTCGGTGCGGAGCTGGACGAGGCAACGAAACCGATCACCAGAATTGCGGAGCTCCTCTCCGTGGTTCCCCTAAGCGAAACAGACAGTGCCCCGCGAGAGGTAGAACTCGACGCCAACGATACATAGTGCGGCCGACCGCGTCGCACAACGACTACTCCGCGCCTCGCCGGTCAGTAGCGCAGCCAGGCTTTGCCGATGATGGCGCGGCGGGCGACGGGGCCGAAGTGGCGGGAGTCGCGGCTTTCGGCGGCGTTATCGCCCAGGACGTAGAGGCGCGCAGGCCCCGGATCTTCGTGGTCCGGGGCCTGCGCGATGCGTTTCAGCAGGTAGCGGCCGTGCCGCTCGGGGTCGCGCAACACCACGACATCGCCCACGGCGGGTGGCCGCCGCAGGTAGGCGAGGCGGTTGACCAGCACGCGGTCGCCGGCGCGGTACGCGGGCTCCATGCTCGGCCCTTCGACAGCGTAACGGCCGACCGGCGACCAGCGCAGCGCCGCGAGGACGCCGGCGAGCGCGGCGACCGGCAGCAGCAGCGCGCGAGGATGCCGCATCAGTTGGTCCTCGCGGCGGGCTGCCTCAGGGGTTCGGGACGACGATCTCGCCGCCCACGGCCTGGCGCGACGGCACCTTGCTGGTGGTGGCGCCCTTCGAGCCCCAGAAGATCTCGGCGAACTTGTGGGTGGCGGCGAGCAGGTCCTGCGCGGCCTGGGCGTTCGCCTCCTGCCGGTTCTTGCCGCCGAGCTTCAGGACGTTCCAGACGACCGTGTGGAGGTCCGGGTACTTCTCGAGGTGCTCGGGCTTGAAGTAGTCGCCCCAGATGATGCGCACTTCGCGCTTGACGACCTCGGCGTGCTCTTCCTTGACGAGCACGTAGCGAGCGATCGAGTTGGCGTAGCGCGCCCGGTCGGCCTTGTCGCCGTCCTTGGGCAGCTCAAGGCCTTCGATGAGCTGGTTCATGCGGACGACGGTGAGCGCCGCGATCTGCATGAGGTGCGGGTCGTAGATGCCGCAGGGGATGTCGCAGTGCGCATCGGCGATGGCGGGCGGCGCCAGCCGGTCGAGCGTGCGCAGGGCGCGGGAAGCGAGCGAGACGATGATTGGTCGGGACATCAGAGACTCCTTCTTTGAGGCTGAGCGCCGGTCACCCGGGCGAAGTTTATTCGGTAGATACAGTCTAACCTTGCCCGTCCAACGTTCAAGCGCTAACGGGTTAGGCGCGTCCGAAAAGCAAGGGAGTTCCCCTATACTCGGCCCCCCGGCGGCCGTCGTACGATGCTGCCGCTATGACATGGGATTTCCTGCACCGCTGGTACATGCCGTTCGTCTGGCTCACGGTTTCTTCGCTGGTGGCGGTGCCGCTGGCGGTCTACTTCGAGCTGGCCATGCCCTTGCGTACGGGCGGCGAACTTGGCCTGCCGTACGGCAGCGCCTGGGTAGCCCGCGACGACTTCCTCGCTTCGATCGTGCCGTACCTGATGAGCCTGGGCTGCGTCGTCTGGCTGTTCAACGCCGATGGCAGCACGCGCTGGGCGGCCTTCTGGGCGCTGCTGGCCGCGGCCGCCCGCATCGTTGCGCCGGTCGCGCTGGTGAACATGGCGGACGTACCGATGGCCAACGGCCAGCACTACCTCGACTGGAACACACTCCGGATCATCATCTGGTTCCAGGATTTCGAGATGTTCGCCTTCGGGATCCTGCTGTGGCTGGTGTTCGGGCACTTCGTGGGGAACGCCGCCGCGGTACCGGCGCGCGCGCACGCCGAGGCCTACTGATCCCGGCACCCTGACTCGCGTCTCCCGCCGCCGGTCCGCTGCAGAGCGGGGCGGCGGCTTCGTCTTCACACATATGATCGCGCGGGAGAACGGCCGATCGGCCCCTACCGATCCCGCCGCGCCGTTCGGTAGCGTGTTGGTATGAACCGGCTCGTCCTGCAGATCGCCATCGGCGGCGGCATCATGCTCGTGGTGCTGCTCGCCGCGCTCCTGTTCGGCACGGGCACGTTGATGCACGGGTCGAAGACGGGCGGGCACACGACGACCGTATCGCCGGACGCGCCGGGCGGCGTGTTGAAGGCGCACGTGTACGACCCGCCGAGGGAACTTGCGGATCTGGCGCTTACGGACCAGGACGGCAACCCCTTCCGCCTGGGCGACACCGGTGGCAAGGTGCGCGTGATCTACATCGGCTACACCAATTGCCCGGATGTGTGCCCGATGACGATGGTGAACTGGAAGACGGTGAAGAAGACGCTCGGCCCCCAGGCGGACCAGGTGTCGTTCGTGATGGTGACGGCCGACCCCGACCACGACACGCCCGATGTCATGAAGAACTTCGTCGGGGCGTTCGACCAGTCGTTCATCGGGCTGAGCGGCAGCAAGTCGGAGCTGTCGCCCGTGTGGGACCAGTTCGGCGCGCGGATCTCGCGCCAGGAGCTGCCGGACAGCGCGGCGGGCTACAGCGTGACCCACCCCTCGTCGATGTTCGTGCTGGCGAAGGACGGCCGGCTGACGCTGAAGATCCCCTACGGGCGCACGCCCGCCGAGATCACGGAAGACCTGCGCGGCCTGCTGCAGTAATCGAGCGGGCGGGATTGGAGAGACGGAGGACAACCATGAAGCGACTGATGTTGGTAGGTGGGGGCGTGCTGCTGGCGATCGCCGCGGCGTTCGGGGGCGCGGCATGCGGTGATGACAGCACGGGCTCGAAGACGGTGACGGCTCCAAAGACGACGCCGGGCGCGAAATCGACGCCGACCGTGTCGACGGCGATGAAGGAAGCGGCGATCCTGATCGATGCCGCGTGGGCGCGATCGTCGCCGGCGATGGCCACGCCTGCCGCGGGTATGGCGACGCCCGCCTCCGGCATGGCGACGCCGGCGATGGGCGCTTCCGGCGACCGCGGCGCGGCCTACATGGTGATCAAGAACTCGGGCAGCACGGCGGATGCGCTGATCGGCGCGACGAGCGACATCGCCGCGAAGGTGGAGGTACACGAGACGAAGCTGGTCGGCGACACGATGACGATGTCGCCGGTGGCGCGCGTCGAAGTGCCGGCGAAGGGCCAGCTTGAACTCAAGCCGGGCAGCTACCACATCATGTTTATGGGGCTGAAGTCGCCGCTCAAAGTTGGGACGAAGATCATCCTGAACCTGACGTTCGAGAAGGCCGGCACGATCCCCGTCCAGGCGGAGGTGCGCGAGCAGTAGCCGGGACGGTTGACAACCTCCACGCGACAGACCTACGGTGAGATCCGGCCGCGCTGCCCACTGGCGCGGCCGGTATCGTTTCCGCCCTGCTCCAGGAGGTGCAAGCCATGTCCGATTTCTTCCACGACGGCAGCCGCGAACTCCAGGACCGCTTCGACACGCGGGGGCTCGCCGACCGCGTCGGACAGATCGTCAAGGATCGCCTGGACAGCCACGACCAGGGTTTCATCGAGGCGCGGGACATGTTTTTCCTGGCGACCGTCGACGAGCAGGGGCACGCGAACTGCTCGTACAAAGGCGGCGAACCGGGCTTCGTGCGCGTGCTGGACGAGCAGACGATCGCCTTCCCCAACTACGACGGCAACGGCATGTACCTCTCGATGGGCAACGTGCTGAGGACGCAGCAGGTCGGCATGCTGTTCATCGACTTCGAGAATCAGTGGCGGATGCGGCTCAACGGCGAGGCGACGATCGACGCCAGCGACCCGCTGATGGCGGAGTACCCGGAGGCGCAGTTCATCGTCCGGGTGAAGGCGCGGGAGGTGTTCCCGAACTGCCCGCGCTACATCCACCGCTACCAGCTGGTGGAGCGCTCGCGCTTCGTGCCGAAGGACCAGTGCCAGACGCCGGTGCCGGCGTGGAAGAAGAGCGGCTGGGTGGACGACGTGCTCCCGGGGAAGGACATCGCGCGGGACGCGTCGCGCGAGGTGCTCGACTCGTGATGGGCGGCGCGCAGCTTCGGCTGAGCGCACGGCGGCCCGCGCGATCAGCGTCGGGGGCGGCGGAAATCGCAGGAGGGCGGCCGGATCCGGCGGCAATGAGACAACGGATCGGGACGAAATCGCTGAGATCGTGAAAGATTGTCCCCCGAACCCATTTACAAACTCCCCTATTTGCCACTAGATTGAATACAGGGCACGGAAGCCACGGATGGCCCTCGCAAGATTCTCCCCTCTCTTGCGCTGTCACATCTGACGATACTAAGGACGAGCGGACCGCGCGTTACTGCGCCGGGGTCGCTGACGCATGAGGTCTAATGCCACAGAAAGCACAACGCGGAAAGCGCCGGGGACCGGTGAAAGACAGCGCGCGCCCGGCAGCGCCGGTCACGCCTGTCGCGAGCGACCGGTACCAGAAGTTCCTGCCTGAGTGGATGCGCGGCAACGCCGTGACGCCGCCCAGGCCCGCACGCCCCCGCCGAGCGCGGCCGGCACGCCCCGCCGGCGGCTACACGCCCGGCAAGTTCGCCGCCGGCGACATGCGCTAGGCGAGCACCCCTAACAGCAAGTTGGAAGAGGAGGCTGGAGCGCATCGCTCCGGCCTTCTTCGTTCCGGCGCATGGCCCGGTCCGAGGCCGATAGACTGGCAACGCCCGCCAGGAGCAACGATGCGCCACCTCGTGCTGGTCTTGTTGATGGTGGCCGCGGCCTGCGCCGCGGCGCTAACGGCGCTTGCCCTGACGGGTGCGCTGGTGCCGGGCGAAACGGTGTTCGCGCGACATGTGCAGGACACCCCGGGCGCGCGCTTCCTTGAACCGATCACCGATGGGCTGGCATTCTCCTACGTCCAGTACGCGGTCGTCGCCGCCGCGCTGCTGGTGGCGATCCGCGCGCGAGACTACGCGCTGGCGGCGACGGCGCTGTTCGTGCTGCTGGGCGCGGCGTCGAACCCGCTCCTGAAGGAGATCGTCCAGCGCGCCCGCCCGACGCCGGACGACGTGCTGGTCCGCGAGCGAGCGCCCGGGCTCGGGTATCCGAGCGGGCACGTGATGAGCGCGGCGCTGATCTATGGGTACGCCGCGCTTGTCGCCTGGCGGCACGCGCCGCGGCCCGCCGCCAGGGTGGCTGTTTCGGCCGCTTTGCTCATCGTCGTGCTGATGGCGTGGGACCGCGTGTACAACGGCGCGCACTGGCCATCGGACACGGCGGGAGCGGCCGCAATCTCCGCGCTGCTGCTGGCGGCATCGTTCTGGTTGCCGCTGCTGGCGTGGCGCGCGCTGGTGCGGCGATCGGCCGGCGCGGCATGAGCCGATCGGCGGTGGACTTGCCGGGGCGTTCGTTCTAGGCTGACCGCATGGAGATCGAGCAGATACCGGACCTGGACCGCCCGAACGTCATCGCCGCGTTCCAGGGCTGGAACGACGCCGGGCAGGCGGCCACGACGGCCGTCCGCTACCTCGTCGAGTCATGGAAGGCCGAGTCGTTCGCGAAGATCGACCCGGAGGAGTACTACAGCTTCACCGACACGCGCCCCACGATCCGCATTACCGAGGGTGCGCAGCGCGAATTGACGTGGCCCTCCAACCAGTTCTTCTACTACAAGGGCGAAGGCGCGTCGCCTGCGGCCGTGCTGATGATCGGCACGGAGCCGAATCTCCGCTGGCGCTCGTTCTGCGGCGAGGTCGTGCGGCTGGCGAAGTCGCTCGGCGCGCGGCGGTTCGTGACGCTGGGCTCGCTCGTGACCGACGCCGTGCACACGCGCCCCGTGCCGGTGACGGGCTTCGCGACCGACGACGGCGTGCAGGTCAAGCTTGTCGCGCGCGGCGTGACACGCTCCACCTACCAGGGCCCGACGGGCGTCGTCGGCGCGCTGCACGATGCCTGCATCCGCGCGGAACTGCCGGGCGCCAGCGTGTGGGCGGCATCGCCGTACTACCTGGGTTCCACGCCGAATCCGAAGACCGCGTTGAGCCTGCTCGACACGATCGACGACGTGATGGACCTGCACCTTGATCTGTCGGAGTTGCGCACCGTTGCCGATGAGTTCGTGCGGCAGGTGTCGATGGCTGTGCGCGACAACACGGAGGTGCAGGAGCGCATCCGCGCGCTGGAAGAGCAACACGATGCCGCCGCCAGCGGGCACGGTCTGCAACGCCCGCCCGAGTTCGGCCCGACCGGCGCGATCATCGCCGACCTCGAGAAGTACCTGCGCGAACAGCGGGGTGGTGAGGAGGCGGAGGGCGGGCCGCCTGGCGGCGAGAACAGATAGCAGAGCTGACGGCAGCAAACAGCAAACAGCAAACAGCAAAGGGCGCGGGAGAGCGGAGCAGGAGTCCGATTCGGACGGCTGCTCGTTTCTTCTGAAGGCGGACGGGGTTGGCGTGTGATGATTGACCGTTAGTGGTGAGCCTGTCGAACCATGAACGCCTTCGCCAAGCTCGGGGCGAACGGTGCTGGCCTCAGAACGAGCAGAAGATAGAAAGCAGAGCGTGAACGATGCTCTGCTCGCTGTTCTCTGCTTTCTGTTCTGCCCGCCGAAGGCGAGCCGTTACCGGTAGTTGCCGAACTGCAGGTCGACGTCGTAGTCCTGCGCCTTGAGGAGGGCCATCACGCCCTGCAGCTCATCGCGCGAGGGTGAGGAGATGCGCACGGCGTCGCCCTGGATCTGCGACTGCACCTTCTTGAGCTTCTGGTCCTTGATGAGCTTGACGATGGCGCGGCACGTCTCCTGGGGGATGCCCTGCTTGAGCTCGACCTCCTGCCGCACGCTGCCGCCGCTTGCCGGCTCGATCTTGCCGCGCTGCAGGTTCTTGATCGGCACCTTGCGGCTCACCATGCGCTCGCGGATCACCTGCCACATGGCGTTCAGGTAGTACTCGTCGGAGGCGTGGAGCGTGAGCTTCGCGGCCTTGCGGTCGTATTCGATCTCGGCCTTCTGGCCCTTGAAGTCGTAGCGCTGCCCGATCTCCTTCGTCGACTGGTTGATGGCGTTGTCGACTTCCTGCAGGTCCACCCCGGACGTGACGTCGAAAGATTCTGTGCCGGCCATGGGCCGTCCCTCCTGTGCTGCGTTTGCCGCGAGCGCAGCTTCGCACAGCGACCGGCAAACAGCAAACGGGCGCGGGACGCAGAGCAGAGAGCAGAGAGCAGAGAGCAGACGACCGACAGACAACAGACCGCTGGTCGTGAGCAGTTGGCGGTTCTCTGTTGTGGCGCGCAGCCTGTACGCTCCCGGTATGGACGTGGAAGTCGCCGTTATTGGCGCCGGCGTGGTTGGGCTTGCGGTGGCGGCCGAGCTGTCGCGGACGCGGCAGGTCGCCGTCATCGAGCGGCATGGCGGCTACGGGATGGAGACCAGCTCTCACAACAGCGGCGTCATCCACGCCGGCATCTACTATCCGGCCGGCTCGCTCAAGCACACGCTCTGCATCGAAGGCAACCGCCTGCTCTACGAGTGGGCCTCCGGCCACGGCGTGCGAGCGCATCGCCTCGGCAAGCTGATCATCGCCATCGACGAGACGGAACTGGCGGCACTCGACGCCGTCGCGCAGCGCGCGGCCGAGAACGGCGTGCCGGAGATGCGGATGATCCGCGACGCGGCGGAACTGCGCGCGCTCGAGCCGGCGGTGCGGTGCGTCGCCGCGCTCCGGTCAGGCAGCACGGGCGTCATCGACCAGGCGGCGCTCTGCGCGTCATACGCCGCGGCGGCGGAGGCAAACGGCGCATGGATCGCGCTGAAGCACGAGGTGACGGCGATCGAGCGCGTCGCCGGCGGCTTCTCGCTGCGCATGATTGCACCCGACGGCGCCGCGACCTCCGTGACGGCGGAGGCGCTGGTGAACAGCGCGGGCCTCCGCGCGGACGCGGTCGCGGCAATGCTCGGCTACGGCCTGGACGGCACCGCAACGACGCCGCACCTGCGCCAAACCGTGAACAAGGGGCGATACTACGACATCGTCACGCCGGAGAAGGCGCGTGCGCTGCGGCATCTCGTATACCCGGTGCCGGAGCACGAGAAGGGCGGCCTCGGTGTGCACGTGACGATCGACGTTGACGGGGGCGTGCACCTGGGGCCTGACACGGAGTGGCTCGAAGAGGGAGCGCCGCTCGACTACCGCGCCGACGACACGCGCCGCGCGGCGTTCCACGCCTCGGCCAGCCGTTACCTGCCGTCCCTCGAATTGGACGACCTGGCGCCGGGGCAGGTGGGGTATCGCCCGAAGCTGCAATCGCCTGGCGGGCCGATCGCCGACTTCCTCATCTGGCGCGACGGCGCGTACGTGCATCTCGGCGGCATCGAGTCGCCCGGCCTGACGGCGAGCCTGGCGATCGCGCGGCGGGTGGCCGAGTTGGTGTAGAGGCGGTGGGGAACCAGGGGGTAACGGGGAACCACAGATTGCACAGATTTCACAGATGGGTTCGGGGAGGGCCGCCGGCTCGTCTGATGCGGATCGCTCGGATCTGCGCGCTCGCGCTGCCCTGACGCCGGGGGCCGCGCGAGTCGGCGGGGAGTCGCACATTCCCTCGCTTGATGCGACAGGGATTGTCGCGGAGCGGGCGTATACTGGCCCCCGATGGCATCTCCCCGGATCATCAGCGGCACGCTGCCGGCGCTCGAAGACGCGCTGGCTGAAGCTGTCGCGGGCGCGCGCCGCGGCGATGACCCGCTGGCACCGGTGACGGTGGTCGTTGGCCACGTATTGCTGCGGCCGTACCTGCGCCGCATGCTGGCCGCGCGGGGCATTCCCCAGATCAACGTCGAGTTCCTGCTTCCGCACGAGTTCGCGCGCCGGCTCGCGCCGGCATCGCCGGACCGGGTGCGGCTCTCGCCCGGTGCGGAGCGCCTGCTCGTGCGCGAGATCGCAGCGGGTGCCGGCGGCTACTTCCGCGAGATCGCCGGCCGCGAGGGGTTCGCTGAGGCGCTTGGCCGCCTCTTCCGCGACCTGGAGTTGGGCGGATTCAGCGGCGGCGGCTTCGCGGCGGCGGCCGATGCGGTCAAGCGGCAGCCCGGCGCGAACGGCGGCAAGCTCGATGAGCTATGCACGCTCTACGGCGCGTTTCTCCGGCGCACGGTTTCCTTCGCCCGCCCGGCCGCCGATTACCGCGATGCGGATCCGGCGCAGATCGAAGGGCCGGTGCTCGTGTACGGCCTGTGGGCGCAGGCGCGCGAACTCGACCTGCTCCTGTTGGAGCGGATCGCGCGCGGGGGTGTCGACCTGACGCTCTTCCTGCCCTCATCCGGCGGCGTCGCCGATGACGCCGCGGAGCCATTTCGCGCGCGCATGTCGCGCGTGGCGGCGGCGCGCGGCGCAACCGATGGAGATGCGGTGCCGCTGCAAGAGCTCGCCGCCGGCCTGTTCGGTGCACACGAAAGCGCGATCGATGCCGGCGGCGCGGTGGCGCTCGTCAGCGCGCCCGACACGGTGCGGGAGGTCTGGGAGGCGGCGCGCGCCTGCATGGCGTGGGCGCAGGAGGGCATCGCCTTTCACGAGATGGCGGTGGTGTACCGGAACCGCGACCCGTACCGCGCGCTGGTGGACGAGATCTTCTCCGAGGCGCAAGTCCCGACGTACCTGCACGATGGCCGCCTCTTCGCGGCGCACCCGCTCGGGCGGCGGCTGCTCGCGCTACTCGACCTGGCGGCGGACGCGAAGTTCGGCCGCGCGAAGGTGATGGAGTTCCTCACCGAGACGCGGGTGTCGCGCGAGGTGCTCGAGGCGCACAGTCCGTTCCGCCCGTCCGAGTGGGAGACGTACACGCGCGAGGCTGGCATCGTTGACGGCGCGGAGCAGTGGCAGCGGCGGCTGGAGCGGCTCGCGGGCGAGAAGCGCGAGAACGCGAAGCTCGAAAACTACGAGTGGCAGGCTGGCGTCGCGGACCGCATCGACATCTTCCGGGGATTCATCGCCGAGTTCCACGGAGCGCTGACCGCGCATGCCGAGGAGGCGACGTGGGACGAGCACCTGGCGCACCTGCGCGGCCTGGCGTCGCGCTACGCCGCCGGCACCGAGCCGCTGCTGGACGCGCTGGGCGACCTGACCACGCTGGCGTCCGTGACGCCGCGCGCCACGTTCGCCGTGTTCCGCCGCGCGGTCCGCGACGACCTGGAGTCGCGCGACACGACGCAGGTGCTGAAGGAGCCGGTGCGCCAGTTCGGCCGGCAGGGCGTCGCGGTCATGGACGCGACGTCGGCGCGGCACCTACGGTTCCGGGCCGTGCACATGCTCGGTGTCGCGGAGCGCGCGTGGCCGCCGCCCGCGCGGCCCGACCCGCTGTTGCTGGAGCACGAGCGCCGCGCGCTGAACGAAGCCGGGCAGGGCGTGCTGCGGCTTCGCACGGAACCGGACGACGAGCCGTTGACGTTCTGGCTGGGGATCCAGGCGGCGCGCGAGCGGCTGGGCGTGTCCTATGCACGCGCTGAGGCGGGAGGCAGCGGCAAGCACCTGCCGTCGTACTTCTTTCGCGCCGTGGCCGAAGCGCTCGAGGGCGGACGGCTGTCGCTCGACGAAGTTGAAGGCAGCAGGCACGCGCGCCGCTTCCACGCCGGGCGCCTCACGAGCGATGCGCCGGGCGAGTCGCTGTCGCCGGCCGAGTACGACCGCGGCCTCGTGCGCGCATCGATCGACGGCGAGGAGGATGCGGCGGTGGCCGCGCTGGAGCGCGAGACGCCTTCGTTCGGCCGCGCGATCGCCGCGCGCCGCGACCGCTGGAGCCGCGCGCTGACGCCGTATGACGGCGTGATGGAGAGCGCGGACGCGTTGCGCCTGGCGGCAGAGAAGTCCGACTTTCGCCGCGGCGTGCCTGTCTCGCCGAGCCGGCTCGAGATGTACGCCCGCTGCCCGTACAGCTTCTACGCGCGCTACGTGTTGCGCCTCGAACCGGTGGATGAGCCGGAGGCGATCGACCGTATCGACGCGCTGGAACGGGGCAGCCTGATCCACGCCATCCTCGAACGCTTCCTCCGAGACATCGGTCGCGACGATCCACCGAGCGCGGACCGGCGTGAAGCGCACGTTGTCCGGCTGATGGAGGCGGCGCGCGAAGAGGAGGAGGACCGGGAGCGCCGCGGCGTCACCGGACGCGCGTTGATCTGGGCGATGGACCGCCGCCAGATCGAAGAGGACCTTGTGCGGTGGTACGACCACGAGGTCAAGGACGCGGCGGGCTTCCTGCCCGGCGCGTTCGAGGTGAGTTTCGGGCCGGTGCGCTACGGCCTCGGCACGCAGGACCCCACGTACTCGAGCGACCGCCCGCTGGTGCTCGACGTCCCGGGGCGCAAGCTGGCGGTCCAGGGCCGCATCGACCGCATCGACTGGGATGAGGCGGGCACGAAGTTCCGCGTCATCGACTACAAGACGGGCAAGGCGCGCGATCGGGCGGCGTTCGATCATGGGCGCGCGCTACAGCTCCCGATCTACCTCCACGCCGCGGCGCAGGCGCTCGGCATGACGCCGGCGCAGGGCATGGCAGAGTACTTCTACGTCAGCAGCCGCGGCGACTTCAAGCGCAAGGCGATCACGGGCGACGAGCTTGCGGATCGCGATGATGAGTTCGCGCAGGTGCTGACGACGATCGCCGACGGCGTGGAGGCCGGCATGTTCGCGCCGAACCCCGGCCTCCAGTGCCGATGGTGCGACTTCGCGGCGATTTGCGATGCGAAGATACCGGCGATCATGCAGCGCAAGGCCGGCGACCCGCGCGCCGCCGCGTACCACGCGCTGGAGCAGATCACATGAGCGAGGCGTACATCCCGCAGGACGAGGCGATCCGCAAGCTGATCCGCGAGCGCGTCGACCTCAACATGTGCGTCGAAGCGGGCGCCGGCACCGGCAAGACGAGCGTGCTCGTCGACCGCATCGTGCACGTCCTGGCGTCTGGGCACGCGAAGGTGCAGAACGTCGCCGTCATCACCTTCACGGAGAAGGCGGCGGCCGAGCTTTCGGCGCGCGTGCGACAGGGGCTGGACGCCGCGCTGCGCGACACGGAGGACGGCGACACGCGGCGCCGGCTCGATGACGCGATCCGCGGCCTCAACCAGGCGCACATCGAGACGATCCACGCCTTCGCCGCCGGCCTGCTGCGAGAGCGGCCGGTCGAGGCCAACCTCGACCCCGGCTTCCAGGTGCTGACCGACCTGCCGGCGCAGCTCGACTTCGAGACGGCGTACGACGAGTGGTTAACGCAGGAGATGATGTCGGAACCGCCCCCGGCAGCGCTGCTCGACGCGCTCAACCTCGATCTGGAGTTCCGGCTCGTGCGCGAGGCCGCCGACATCCTGCAGCGTCAGCGCGACCTGCTGCCGCTGCCCGAGTACGACGTGCGCCCGGTCGACGCGGCGGCGCTGGTGGACCGGATCGCCGCGGAACTGGTGGAGGTGCGCCACCTCGCGCCGAGGCCGGGGGTCGAAGACCAGGCGCACAACGTCATGCTCGGGGTGTGCGACCTGCTCGACGAGCTGGAATTGCTGCTCGGGCGGCCCGAGGCACTGCGCCGCGCCATCGTCACGGCGCAGGTCCCTGCGTTTAACAAGGGAAGCCAGCGCAATTGGACCGATCCCGCTCACACCCGCGCGGTAAAGGCTGCGCTCACGGCGATCCGCGACGGCATCGACGAGTGCCGTCGCGAGATGCGCGGCGCGGCGACGGCGGAGCTCCTGCGCTGGCTGCAGGGGTTCGTCGCCTATTACGAGCGCAAGCGCCAGGCCGAAGGCAAGGCCGACTTCGAGGACTTGCTGCTGTGGGCCCGCAACCTCGTCCGCGACCGCGCCGAGGTGCGCCGCTACTTCCAGTCGAAGTACGACTGCATCCTCGTCGATGAGTTCCAGGACACGGACCCGCTGCAGGTCGAGTTGATCGTCTACCTCTGCGCCGATGGCGACCCTGACGGCGACTGGCGCAAGACGAAGCTGCGGCCGGGCAGTCTCTTCGTCGTCGGCGATCCCAAGCAGTCGATCTACCGCTTCCGGCGCGCGGACATCGCGATGTACGACGCGGTGAAGCGCGACCTGTTCGGCGGCGAACTGCAGGAGATCACGCAGAACTTCCGCTCCGTGGAGCCGGTCATCGCGTGGGTGAACGCCACGTTCTCGGCGCTCGTCGTCGAGGAGCCCGGGACGCAGCCGCGCTACATCAGCCTGCTGCCGCTGCCGCAACCGGCGCCCGCAAAGCAGGAGGCGGTGACGCTGTTGCGCGGCACCGTGCCGGGAGGCGGCGCTCCGATCGACGTGCGCCGCGCCGAGGCGGAGGCGCTGGCATCGCTGATCCTGCGCGATGCGGGCGGCGGCGCCTGGCGCGTGCGCGAGGGCAGGGAAGGCGCGACGCGCGTGGCCGAGTACCGCGACGTGGCGGTGCTGATCCCGACGCGCAGCGACCTCTGGGTGTACGAGGAGGCGTTCGCGCGCGCGGGGGTGCCGTACCGGCACGAGGGCGGCCGCTCGTTCTTCCAGCGGCAGGAAGTGCGCGAGCTTGTGGCGGTGCTGCGCGCCATCGACGACCCGGCCGATGCGGTGGCCGCGGTGGCGGCGCTGCGCTCGTCGGCGTTCGGGCTGTCGGACGAGGATTTGTTCCTCTACAGGGGCGGCGGCGGCCGCTTCGACTACCAGACGGTGCGCGCTGACGATACGAGCGCGGTTGCCGGCGCGCTGCGCCTGCTGCACGAGTTCGCGCGGAAGCGTCACGATACGCCGTTGCCGGAGCAGGTGCGTGCCGTCCTCGACCGCACGCGCCTGGTGGAGTTCGCGATGCTGCAACCGCAGGGCGAGCAGGTGGCGGCGAACCTGCTGAAGGTGATCGACCAGGCACGCGCCTTCGCCGATGCCAGCGGCGGCGGGCTGCGCGGCTTCGTGCGCTGGCTGAAGGAGAACATCGTCCGCGTGGCGGACGAGACCGACGCGGCGATCAGCGAGGAGACGGACAACGTCGTCCGCATCATCACGATCCACGCGTCGAAGGGGCTGGAGTTCCCGATCGTCGTCTTCGCCAACATGAACACGAAGCGGCCCGATCGCTCGACCGTGATCGCGGACCGCACGGGCGCCGGGCACCTGCACATCAAGCTCGGCGAGAAGAAGCTGGGCTTCCAGACGCCCGGCTACGAGGACTGCGCGGCTGCCGAGACCGCGCACGCGGCCGCGGAGGACCTGCGGCTGCTGTACGTGGCGGCGACGCGGGCGAAGGACCGGTTGCTGATCCCGTTCTTCACCGCTCCGGACGCGAGGAAGTTCGACGGTGCGCTCAGCCTCAACGACCACCTCCGCGAGGCGGGCGCTGATGAAGGCGACGGCATCGATGCGGAGACGCTGCCGCCGCTGGAGCAGGAGACGCCGGTCTGGCGGCGTGTCCCACAATTCGCCGAGGAAAGAGATGTGCGGCGCGTCATCGAGGATCGTGACGCGTGGAAGGCCGCGCACGAGATGCGCATCGGCCAGGCTGGCGCGGGCCTGCGCTACCATACGGCGAGCGGGTTGAAGCCGGAGTGGGCGCGCCCGTCGCAGGGTGAGGGCGACGTGCGGCGGGGCCGCGCGGCCGATTTCGGGAGCGCCGTCCACGCGCTGCTCGAACGCATCGACCTGTCGCAGCCGGACGAAGCGGCGGCGCTGTCGCGCGTCGTCTCAGCCGAGTTCGGCCTGCTGGGCCGCGAGGGCGAGATCGAGCAGGTTGCGCGGAAAGCGATGGCCAGCGCGGTGATCCGGGAAGCGCTCGGTGCGCGCCGCATCCTCCGCGAGGTGCCGTTCACGGTGGCGCTGCCGGAGAGCGAAGACGCCGAGGCTGGCATCGCGGAGGGGCGCATCGACCTGCTGTTCGAGGCGGGCGGCGAGATCGTCATCGTCGACTTCAAGACGGACGATGTGAGCGCGGCCGAGGCGGATATTCGTGCCAACGAGGTCTACCTCAACCAGGCGCTGGTCTACGCGTGGGCGGCGCATCGCGCGACGGACAAGCCTGTGCGCGAGGTAGTGTTTGTGTTCGCGCGCCCCGGCACGGAATCACGCATCGCCGCCGACGCCGCGTTCATGGCCGAGGCCGAGGCGCTGCTGCGCGAGCCTGCCGCCGCAAGCGGCTGAGCGGCGCCGTCAATGTCGCCAACCCGCCTGACCCGATACCATCCTGCTCGTTGAGACGAGCGGAGGTACACACATGGCGCGGGTGCGGCTGAACGAGACGCAGGATCTGCCGGAGGACCATCGCTGGCTGTTCGAGCGGATGGAGAAGCGCGGCGGCATCCTCAACATCTTCCGCGCGTTGTCCCACAGCCCGATTGCGCTGCGCCGCTTTATGAAGCTGGGCAGCTACTTCCTGGAAGCCGAAGGCAAGCTGGACCCGAAGCTGCGCGAGCTGGCGATCCTCCGCGCGGGCTACCTGTGCCGCGCGCCATACGAGTTCTCGCAGCATATCTCCTGGGGGCGGCGTACCGGCCTGTCCGACAGCCAGATCCGCGGCATTGCGGCGCCGAACCACGCGCTGTTCGCGCCGAACGAGATGGCGGTGCTGTCGTACGCCGGTGAGCTGACGTCCGCTGCGCGTGTGTCGGACGCGACGTACGCTGCGGTGGCCGAGTTTCTCAACGCGGAGGAGATCGTCGAGCTGACGCTGGTCACCGGCTACTACAACATGGTGTCGCGTGCGCTCAACGCGCTGCAGGTCGACATCGACGGGCCGGCGGCCCGCGATCTCGCCGAGGTCGGCATCGAGATCTAAACGTCACCGTGAAGCCGCACCGCGCGGGCTGAAAAGTGCTACGAGACGGACGCGACCTGCGCAGCGCCGCGGTGAGACCAACCTTGTCGCCGTCAAGCTCACGCTTGCGTCCAGGATCCTTCCCGCGCGCCGAGCCTGTGTAACACGAACATCACCCGCCCGAAATGTGTTCGTAACACGCGTTGCCTATGCTCCCCCCATCTAATTTGATGCAGGGGAGGAGAATATGACGGACGCTATACCGCTGTCTGCGGGCGATACTTCGTGGGTGCTGGCCGCCTCGGCGCTGGTACTGTTCATGACGCCCGGGCTTGCGTTCTTTTACGGGGGCTTCGTCCGTAACAAGAACGTCCTGGGAACGATCATGCAGAGCTTCATCGTCATGGGGCTCATCGGCGTGATCTGGGTCGTCATCGGCTACACACTGGCATTCGGGCCCGATGCCGGCGGCTGGGGCATCATCGGCAACCTCGACCACATCGGACTGAAGGGCGTGGGCGCGGTCGGGGATTCCCAGGCTGGACCCGGCATACCGCACGAAGCGTTCATGATCTTCCAGGCGATGTTCGCCATCATCACCCCGGCCTTGATCACCGGTGCCTTCGCCGAGCGGGCCAAGTTCGGCCCGTTCCTCATCTTCATCGCCGCCTGGTCGCTGCTCGTGTACGCCCCGGTTGCGCACTGGGTGTTCGATATCGAGGGCTGGATCGCATCTGACATCAAGGGCCTCGACTTCGCGGGCGGCACGGCGATTCACGTCAACGCGGGAGCAGCCGCTCTCGCGGCGGCGATCGTCTTCGGACGGCGCAAGGGCTTCAAGCAGGAGCCCATGGAGCCGCACGACATCACGATGATCGTGCTCGGCGCCAGCATCCTCTGGTTCGGCTGGTTCGGCTTCAACGCCGGCAGCGCCGGCGCGGCCAACGCCGTGGCGGTCAACGCATTCACCGTCACGAATACGGCCGCGGCCGCCGCGGCGCTTTCGTGGACGGCGATGAGCTGGTGGATTGCGGGCAAGCCCAGCGTCGTCGGCGCGGCAGCCGGCGCGGTCGCCGGGCTCGTGGCCATCACACCGGCCTCGGGCTACGTGCAGCCCATGGAGGCAATCGCGATCGGCGGCCTGGCGGGAGTGCTCTGCTTCCTCGCCGTCCAGTGGCGCATCAAGACCAACGTCGATGACTCGCTTGACGTGGTCGCGGTACACGGCATCGGCGGGCTGACGGGGGCGCTGCTCACAGGCGTCTTCGCCGTCGCTGCGGGGACGACCGGCGTGAACGCGCTCGGAGTGCAGGTCGATGGCCTGGTGCAGAGCGGCAGCCTGGACCAGCTCTGGAGACAGGCGGTGGGCATCGCAGCGGTTGCGCCCTACTCTTTCATCGTCACATTCGGGATACTGAAGGTGCTCGACCTCACGCTCGGCATCCGCGTCGACGACGAGGAAGAGATCGCCGGTCTGGACGTGTCGCAGCACGGCGAGCGGGCGTACATCTTCGGCGGCAGCGGGCCGGTGCTCGGCATCCCGGAGGCGATCCCGATGCACACGAACCCGGCTGGACAAGCCACCGGAGACGAGCACTTGAAGCATCCGGAGCCGGGCCTTGCCCGATAGCCAGGGGATTGTGACCACATGAAGAAAATAGAGGCGATCATCCGCCCCGAGAAGCTCGACGAGGTGAAGCTGGCCCTTGCGGAGAAGGGGTACATCGGGCTGAACATCGTCGGTGTGACGGGCCGCGGCGTGCAGAAGGGCATCGTCCACGCGGGGCGCGCGGGCCAAGCGTACTCCGTCGACATGCTGCCGAAGGTCAAGCTGGAGACGGTGGTCGGCGACAGCAACGTCGAGGAAGTAGTGCAGACCATCCTCAAGTCCGCGTGGACGGGCAACATCGGCGATGGCAAGATCTTCGTAAGCGCCGTGGAGCAAGCGATCCGCGTCCGCACCGGCGAACGGGGCGAAGTCGCGGTCTAGTAACCACGGATTTCACTGAGGGAACAACTGAAGAGGGGCCCCGAAACCGGGGCCTCTCCTTTCGTCCGCACTCCACCAGCCTGCGCGCAAGTCCCTACTGCCTACAGCCCCATGCGCCCTTGACCGCTGTACTTCCGGCGACTGATCTTCTTGAAGAACTCGGCACCCCGTGGGTGCTTGCTCGCGAAGACGAGGTGATAGATCGTCGATTCGCGAGAGTTGAGGATGCGGATGTCGTCATCGACGTACATGTAACCAAGAGTTCGCAACTTGTCCTCGTAACTGTCGAGCAAGGCGCGAAACGTGACCTTCTCGCCGGCGGCCCTGAGATCCATCAGGGTCCGCCAGTCGGGCGATCCGAAGAACTGGTCGAGTGGTCGCTGGTAGCTTGGATGATCGATGAATCGCTTGAGGAATCCGGTCATCACGGTGATGATCAGATCTATCCGCCGCCCTCTGGTCATGGTTTCCAAAGCCTCGAAGCTGATCTGGAACGCCGTCGGATCAATGACGGCCAGGCCCAGCGTGTCGCGCTTGTTCAACGAGAGTGCGTCGATCGCGTCGACGGCAGCCTCGTTGCAGTCGAGGTTCCTGATGACCAGATTGGCCGATGGAAAGCCGCTCGCCCTGCGCCGAAGTGCCGAAATAGCTTCGGAGTCCTGATCATTCAGGTACAGGTCCGTGAATGGGTAGTGGGCATTCAGCGCCAGAAGGGGAGAACCATCGATCTCCTCGCCAGAATCTTCGACGACTGATCGCCCGGGTCCAGCGAAGAGATCGATGTATACCCGCCTCGGCCACCTTGTCTTCATCGCTGTGGTGAATATGTCCACGTAGCGTTCGATGTAGAACAACTTCTCCTGAGCCCAGGACTTGACCGGGCGGGCGGGGAGACCATCACTCGCTCGGACCAGCTTCGACGGGATAAGACCTTGATCGTCGTCGTGGGATCGGGTCATCGAGTCGCCTCGGTCGGCAACTGATCCCAGATCCTCCCTTCAAGCAGCCGTCCAGCCGCCTTCTTACTCCGGCGTGCCCCCGCCTCATCGTGGGCGCCCCACTGCTTGAAGAAGAATGGGACGCCGGCGGAGATGCACTGGTCTCGAACGGACACGGCCCAGTCGAGGCGCATCGGACGAGCACCCGGGCCTGACTCACCTCCGACGATAACCCAGCCGATCCCCTCGAGATTCAGTTCAACCGGCCCTAACAGCGGTTCAACCGAGAGGAATCGTACTGCGGCCGGAACCACGCGGAGGTCGTCAACACGCGCCACCCATCGCTGGTTTTCGACAGACACACCAGCCCACACGTTCGGCGGCCAGTCGATCTCATTCGCCAGCACGCGTAGGCGCTCGCTGCGCTTCGTCAGGACCTGAAACTGGTGCCAGTGCGCCTTTCTCATAGTGGCGAAGACGTGTTGGATAAATTCCACCGGCACCGCGTCGTGGAACAGGTCGCTCATGCTATTTACGAAGACCTTCTTGGGCTTCCGCCACTGGAGCGGAAGATCGAGCCTGTCATGACGGAGCGTCACGTCGAAGCCGTTCGGGAACGCCACCGTTCCTCGAAATCGCTCTGCTATCCGTTCGGCGTAACAGCGGGCGCATCCGGGACTTACGCGGTCGCAGCCGGTGACCGGATTCCACGTCGCCTCGGTCCACTCAATCGATGACGTGCTTGCCATCTGCTATCTCCTGTATGACAACGGATCTCCATACGATGCGGATCATACTACAGAACGGGCGTTCTGTCTCACCCGCCGGCGAGCCGCAGCCGTAACGTCGGATCGCCCGTGTGCTACGATCCTGCTGATGCTGCGACAGGTGAACTATCGCACGGCCGTAATGGCGTTTGTGTTCACGGCGCTCTGGTTTGCGCTCGGGCTCCTGCTCCTCTTGAGCCCGATCCCCGGCGCACTCGGGATCCGCGGCCAGATGTTCGTCGCGTGGCTAATGCTCCTCTTCGCGGAGACCGCGCTCTGCGGCATGGCGCTCGTCATCGCCGCCGTCAACGGCATCTTCCCCCGGAACGTCCGCGCGCCGCGAGCCGCTGAGACGCTCTGGCCCTCGACCGAGATGGAGTCGCCGGCGATGCCGCAGCGCCCGCGCGCCCGCACCTCGGGCGCGGCAAAGACGCACGGGCGGTAGGCGATGCCGTACGCGCGCGTCCATGACATCGACATCTGGTACGAACGCTCCGGCGGCAGCGGTCCGACGCTGGTCTTGACGCACGGCTTCGCCGGCCCCACCGCTGACTGGGGCCCGATCATCGAGGCGTTTCGCGCGCACTTCGACCTGGTGCTGTACGACGTCCGCGGCCACCATCGCAGCGTGCTGCCCGAGGGCGCGCCGTGCAGCGTGCCACAGTTCGCCGCGGATCTCGCGGGATTGATGGACGCGCTCGGCATCGAGCAGGCGCACGTCGGCGGCGTGTCGATGGGCGGCATGATCAGCGCGCAGTTCGCCTGCGACTTCCCGGGAAAGACGCGATCGCTGCTCCTGTGCGACACGACCGCCGGCAACCGGCAGGGCCCGAGCGCGGAGGCGAACCAGGCCGAGCAGATGCTCGTGCAGGCGTTCGAGCAGATGGCCCACATCGCCGAGAAATACGGGATGGAGGGGCTGGCCGAGCGCGAGAACGCCTACCGTCGCCAGGGCGACCGGTACGCGCACCTGCAGGTGTTCACGCTGGAGCAGCAGGACGCGCGGAACCTGAGCATGAAGGAGCACATGACGGCGGCCGGCTACGTCGCCGTGAACCGCGCGCTGCGCGAGCGGCCGGATCTCACGGCGCGCACGCCTTCGATCGCGGCGCCGGCGCTGGTGTCGTGCGGGGAGTGGGACATGTTCTACCCGTGCGCCGTGCGGGACCACGCGCTGATCCCGAACTCGCGGCTCGTCACCATCCGGGGCTCCGCGCACGCGACGCCCGACTACCAGCCGGGACTGTGGAGGCAAACCGTGTTCGACTTCATCGATGACGTCGAAGCGGGGCGCGACGTGCGCGGCGAGCGGACGCTGAGCGGCGCAGAACAGACAACAGACAACAGACAACAGACAACCGCGTGACTGCGGAGCGTCTCTGCGTGCGGGGCGGCGCGGCTTACGTCGTGCGCTGGTTCTGGACGGCGGCCTCCATGCGGCCGCGGAGCATCTCGACGCCGATGTCCATGCTCCAGGGCATGATGTCGTTCCAGCGCGAGATCAGGTTCTCGCCGAGGCCGATAAACACTTCCGCCTGCTTCCAGCGCACGCCGCGGACGATGATACGCGCGACCTGGTCGGCGGTGGCGATGGTCATGCCGAGGCGATCGAACTCGACGTTTTCGATCATGTCCGTCGCCGTGCCGCCCGGGTACACGGCCATCACGTGGATGCCGTCCGGCGCCACTTCGCGGCGGAGCGCCTCGCTGAATCCGCGGAGCGCGAACTTGCTGGAGCAGTACGTGGCGTAGAACGGCATGCCCATGCGGCCCGCGAGGGATGACACGTTGATGATCGTGCCGCTCTTCGCGGCGCGCATGTGTGGCAGCGCGATCTGCGTCAACCGGATCGGCGCCCAGATGTTTACGCCCACCATGCGGGCGACGTCATCGGCGCTGATCTCGTCGAGGCGGCCGCCGGCCACGACGCCGGCGTTGTTCACCAGCACGTCGATGCGTCCGTAGTGCTCCATGGCCGTGTTCACCAGGCCGTTCAGGTCGCCGTCGATTGCGACGTCACAGGACACCGCTTCGGCCTGCGCGCCCCACTCATTGCACTCGCTGACGGCCGTCCGCAGGGCGTCCATGCGGCGCCCGGCGAGGAGGAGGGTTGCGCCCTCCGAGGCGAATTCGAGCGCGATCGCCCGGCCGATGCCGCGCCCGCCGCCGGTCACGACGACCACCTGATCCTTGAATCGATCACTCATGCGTCACCTCCAGGAACATCCGTCCATCCATCATCCCTTGTACAGTCATGCGGATCAACGTCCGATCGGACAGATCACCGGTTGCGAAATCGTGACGGCCGCCCGCCCCCTCTTGACGGCGGGCTCGTTGGCGCGACCCTGTTCGAGCCCTTCGCCCGTCATCGCTAGTCCCTGGCCCCTCGCGCCGGTAATCTGTGCCCTGTAATCGAGCCATGGTACAGGAGTGACGCCTTGGTCCTGAGCGACCGCACCATCAAGGAAGAGATCGCCAGGGGACGGCTCGTCATCGAGCCGCTGCACCCGGACGACATCCAGCCGGCCAGCGTCGACGTCCACATCGACCGCACCTTCCGCGTGTTCAAGGTAAGCAGCCGCCCGTACATCGACGTTCGGGAGCGCATGGACGACCTGACGGAAGAGGTGGTGATCGGCGACGACCGGCCGTTCTTCATCCACCCGGGCGAGTTCGTGCTGGCCAGCACGCTGGAAGTGCTGACGCTGCCCGACGACATCCTGGCGCAGGTGGAGGGCAAGAGCTCGCTCGGGCGCATCGGCCTGCTGATCCATGCGACGGCGGGGTTCGTCGACCCGGGGTGGCACGGCAAGCTGACACTCGAGTTGTCGAACGTGGCGAAGATGCCGATCGCCCTGCACTTCGGCATGAAGATCGGCCAGCTCAGCTTCCTGCGCATGTCGACGCCGGTCGATCGCCCGTACGGCAGCCCCGAGCTGCGCAGCAAGTACCAGGGCCAGATGGGCCCGACCCCGAGCCGCGCGTTCACCGAGTTCGAGAAGAGCGGGGACGGGTAACCACGACATGAATTCGCAACTGCACCCGCCGCCTCCGGCCCGTCCCCACCGTTGTCTGTGTAATCTGTGACATCTGTGGTTCCGGGTGGACCCTTCCGTGCGGTGATCTTCGATATGGACGGCGTGCTGACTGATAGCGAGCCGGCGTTTCATGCCGCCGTCAACGACATCCTCGCGCGCTATGGGGCGCACACTCCCGTCGACGAGTACCAGCAGTTCATCGGCATGGCGACGCCCGCGATGTGGGCGAAGATGATCGCGCTCAAGGGGCTGGTGACCCCGCTCGACGAGATCCTGCAGGCCTACGAGGCGCCGCTGATGGCGCGGCTGCGCGAGCCGCGGCCGCCGCTGCCCGGCGCGCGCGAGCTGATCGACGAGCTCCGCTCGCGGGGCGTGCCGATCGCCCTGTGCACGGCGTCGTACAGCCGGTGGGCGGAGGTGATCCTCGGCGCGGCTGGCCTGGGAGGGGTGTTCGGCGTGCTGTCAACGGCGGATATGGTCCAGGCGACCAAGCCGGACCCTGCGCCCTACCGCCTCGCGGCTTCGAAGCTCGGCTTTGCGCCGGAGCGCTGCATCGCGGTGGAGGACAGCACCAACGGCCTGACCTCGGCGCTGCGCTCCGGCGCCTGCGTGATCCAGCTGCGGGCGACGAGTACGGCCGCGCCGCCGATGCCGGGCGTCGAGCGCGTCATCAACTCGCTTCACGATTTCCCGCTGGAGCTGGTTGCGGCGGCGCCGTAGGGCCGTATCCTAGCCCGGCCTCTCACCAGCCGTTTCCTTGACCCGCATCGGCCGCGATTGATACACTTCCGAGCAGTTAGCACTCTCCTGGCGAGAGTGCTAACCAGATACGAGAACCATGCTGACTGAACGCCGCGCGAAGCTCCTCAGCCTGATCATCAGCGAGTACGTGGACTCGGCGAACCCCGTTGGCTCCGAGACCATCGTGCGCCGCTTCGAGCTGCCGTTTTCGGCCGCCACCATTCGCAACGAGATGGCGCGGCTGGAGGACGAGGGTTTCATCAGCCATCCCCACACGTCGGCGGGGCGCGTGCCATCGGACAAGGGGTACCGCTACTACGTCGAGGCGCTGATGCAGGAGCGCGACCTGCCGTGGGAGGTCAAGCAGACCATCCGGCACCAGTTCCACCAGGCCGGGCGCGAAGAGGACGAGTGGATCCAGCTCTCCGCCGCGGTGCTGGCCCGCGCCGTTGAGAACGCGGCGGTGGTGACGGTGCCGCGGACGGCGGAGTCGCGGCTGAAGCGGCTGGAGCTGGTCGGCATCCAGGACACGGCGGCGCTGCTGGTGCTGGTGCTGCAGCAGGCGCGCGTGAAGCAGCAGGTGCTGATCTTCCCCGACCCGATCGAGCACGAGCAGCTGACGTCGATCGCCAACCACCTGAACCACGCCTTCGGCGGCCACAGCGCGGCGGAGATCGCGCGCTCGGGTGTGCAGCTCACGCAGCTGGAGTGGCACGTGGCCAACGCCGTGCGCGACATCATGCAGGCGGCGGACCGCGGCGGCTACGACGAGGCGTACCTGGAGGGCGTGCGCAACGTGCTGCGCAAGCCGGAGTTCGGCACGAGCGAGAAGATGATCAACCTGCTCGACGTGCTAGAGCAGCGCAATCTGACGCGCCTCATCCCGTTCCGCGAGATCTCGAACGAGGGCGTGACGGTGATGATCGGCGCCGAGAACGAAGAGGACGCCATGCACGACTACAGCGTCGTGATCAGCCCGTATGGCACGCCGGGCGGCATCAGCGGCGCGATGGCCGTCGTGGGGCCGACGCGGATGCACTACTCGCAGACGATTTCGACCGTGCGCTTCGTCGCCGGGCTGATGAGCGAGATGCTGGCGACGTTCTACGACAGCGCCGACGGCGCGCCACCGAGCGATGACGCCCCGCCATCGCGCCGGCGGAAGGACGCATGACGCGCAGGCGCACCCGCCGCCGTGCGGCCCCACGGCGCACATCAAGAGATGACATGGCAACGGAGATGAGCACATGACGACAGAGCGCGAAGAGAACGCGGCGGACGCGGCACAGCCTGCCCTGCCCGATGACGTCGAGAAGCTGCAGGCGCTTCTGGAAGACGAGCGCGGCAAGGCGCAGGCGTACATGCAGAACTGGCAGCGCGCCGCCGCCGACTTCCAGAACTACAAGCGGCGCGTCGAAGAGGAGCGTTCGGAAAGCGCGCGCTTCGCCAACGCGGCGATGATCATCAACCTGCTGCCGCTGCTCGACGATCTCGACCGCGCGCTGCACAACATCGACGCGCACCTGGCAGGGCTGACGTGGGTCGACGGCATCCGCCTGATCCACCGCAAGTTCCAGGCGGTGCTGGACATGGCCGGGATCGAAGAGATCTCGGCCGACGGCCAGAACTTCGACCCGGCGATACACGAGGCGGTGAGCCAGGGCCCCGGCGAGGAAAACAAGGTGATCGCCGTGGTGCAGAAGGGCTACAAGCTCGGCGACCGTGTCATCCGGCCGTCGATGGTCGTGGTAGGCAAAGGCAACGAGCCGGGCGAGGCGTAGACCGCGCGCCCGCATCGAACGAACGACATTCAAAGGAGAACAGACGCCATGGCGAAGGTAATCGGCATTGACCTGGGGACGACGAACAGCGTGGTCGCCGTGATGGAAGCGGGCGAGCCTGTCGTCATCGCGAATGCGGAGGGCGGACGGATCACACCGTCGGTCGTCGCCGTGAGCAAGACCGGCGAGCGGCTGGTCGGCACGGTGGCGAAGCGGCAGGCCGTGACGAACCCCGACAACACGATCTACTCGGTGAAGCGCCTGATGGGCCGCAAGTTCGAGGACAAGGAAGTCCAGCGCGACATCTCGCTCATGGGCTACAAGATCGAGCGCGCCCCCAACGCCGATGCGCAGGTGGCGATGGGCGGCCGCGGCTATTCGCCGGCCGAGGTCTCGGCGATGATCCTGCAGAAGCTGAAGGCCGACGCCGAGGCGTACCTGGGAGAGACCGTGACCGAGGCGGTCATCACGGTACCGGCGTACTTCAACGACACGCAGCGGCAGGCGACGAAGGACGCCGGCAAGATCGCCGGGCTGGAAGTGCTGCGCATCATCAACGAGCCGACCGCGGCGGCCCTCGCGTACGGGCTGGACAAGAAGGGCGAGGAAGTGATCGCCGTCTACGACCTGGGCGGCGGCACGTTCGATATCTCGATCCTGGAGCTGGGCGAAGGCACGTTCCAGGTGAAGTCAACGAACGGCGACACGCACCTGGGCGGCGACGACTTCGACCAGCGGATCATCGACTTCCTGGTGACGGAGTTCAAGCGCGACCAGGGCATCGACCTGAAGCAGGACCGGATGGCGCTGCAGCGGCTGAAGGAAGCGGCGGAGAAAGCGAAGATCGAGCTTTCGAGCGCGCAGCAGACGGAAGTGAACCTGCCGTTCATCACGGCGGACGCGAGCGGCCCGAAGCACATGACGATCAACATCACGCGCGCCAAGCTGGAGCAACTCGTCGGCGAACTCGTCGAGGGGACGCTGGGGCCGGTGCGGTCGGCACTGCAGGATGCGGGCCTGACGACGGCGCAGATCGACGAGGTGGTGCTGGTCGGCGGCCAGACGCGGATGCCGCTGGTGCAGGAGAAGGTGCGCCAGTTCTTCGGCAAGGAGCCCCACAAGGGCGTCAACCCGGACGAGGTCGTGGCCATCGGCGCGGCGATCCAGGCCGGTGTGCTGAAGGGCGAAGTGCGCGACGTGCTGCTGCTCGACGTGACGCCGCTGACGCTCGGCATCGAGACGCTGGGCGGCGTATCGACGCCGCTGATCCAGCGCAACACGACGATCCCGACGAGCAAGAGCCAGGTGTTCTCGACGGCGGCGGACAACCAGCCGAGCGTCGAAATCCACGTGCTGCAGGGCGAGCGGGCGATGGCGAACGACAACAAGTCGCTGGGCCGCTTCATCCTCGACGGCATTTTGCCGGCGCCGCGCGGTGTGCCGCAGGTCGAAGTGACGTTCGACCTGGACGCGAACGGCATCCTCAACGTATCGGCGCGCGACAAGGCGACCGGCAAGGAACAGAAGATCACGATCACTGCGGGCGGCGGCCTCTCGAAGGACGAAGTGGAGAAGCTGCGCCAGGAGGCGGAGCTGCACGCCGAAGAGGACCGCCAGCGGCGCGACGAGATCGAGACCCGCAATACGGCCGACAGCCTCGCGTACCAGGCCGAGAAGACGGTGCGGGAGAACGCCGACAAGATCGATGCTGAGCTGAAGTCCGAGGTCGAAGGGAAGATTGCCGCGGTGCGCAGCGCCCTGCAAGCGGGCATAGTCGACGCCATTCGCTCATCGACCGAGGCGCTCTCCGAGACGATGCAGAAGATCGGCCAGGCCGTGTACGGCGCACAGGGCGCGCCCGGCGAGGGTCCGCTGGACACCGAGCACGAGGTGGAACAGCCGGAAGAGGGCACGGTCGAGGGCGAGTTCCGCGAGGTGTAGGGACGAGTTTGTAGTTCGTAGTTCGTAGTTTGTAGCAGCGGGGCGAGGTCATCGCCCCGCTGTTAGTTTCCAAGAACCAAGAACCAAGAACCAATAGCCAAGGACCAAGAACTTAGCCCGTGGTGCGGGCGTCGAGCCAGGCGGTGAGCTCGGCGAGGACTTCTTCGCGCTCGGGTTCGTTGAAGATCTCGTGGTAGAGGCCCTCGTAGAGACGCAGGGTCTTGTCCCGCGACGAGACCTGCTCGTGCAGCGCGCTGCTGCCTTCCGGGCTCGCAAGCTGGTCGCCGGTGCCGTGCATGATCAGCAGCGGCCGGTGGAAGTGCGGCATGCGCTTCTCGATCGTCTTCATGGCGCGGAACATCGCCGCGGCGGTGCCGGCGTGCACCTTGCCGCGGTCGACGAGCGGGTCGGCGTCGTACGCGGCGACGACGGCGGGGTCGCGCGACACTGTGGCGGCGTCGAGCTGGCGGAGGCGGAACTTCGGGAAGAAGCGCCCGAGCAGCAGCACGAAGCGCCTCATCAACCCGCTCACGCCGGTCGAGGTCAGCGACGGTCCGCTGAGGACGATGCCGTGCGCCTCCTGTGCTCGCGTCACTTGCGAGAGCGTAACGATCGTGCCGCCCATGCTGTGGCCGATGATAAAGAGCGCGCGCTCCTTCGGCCGCACCCGCTGCAGGAACGCGTCGAGGTCGTCGAGATACTCGTTCATCGACCGCACGAGGACGCGTGGCCCCTCCGAGCGCCCGTGGCCGCGCAGGTCGAACGCGTGGACGGCGTAGCCGTGCGCGGACAGGTACTCGCCGACGTGCACGTAGCGGCCGCTGTGCTCCGCATAGCCGTGGACGATGACGACGTCGCCCTTTGGAGGGCCGTCCGGCAGCCAGTGCTGCTCGAAGAGGACGAGGCCGTTCGACGTGGGGAAGGTGGATGAGGCCGCTTGCATTGGCCTTCATGGTAGCAAGCCCGCGCTCGGGCGCGATTCCGCGTCAAGTCACCGGCGGGCACTGCTGACAGGCGCCGTCAGGAGCGGCGGAGCGCGGGCGGAGTGATCCGCTAGACTTGACGCGACTCCCGCGCCCCTGAATCGCACACCAGAGACGACATGAACGCGCTTTCTTCGTTTCATCCCGCCGTCAAGGCGTGGTTCGAGCGCCGGTTCGATGCGGCGACCGACGCGCAGATGCGCGGCTGGGCGGCGATCGGCGAGGGGCGCGATGCGCTGATCGCCGCGCCGACGGGTTCCGGCAAGACGCTGACGGCGTTCCTTTCGAGCATCGATTCGCTGCTGAAGCGCGGTCTCGCGGGCGAACTCAACGACGCCATAGACGTCGTCTACGTGTCGCCGCTGAAGGCGCTGAGCAGCGACATCCAGCGCAACCTGGAGGCGCCGCTGGCGGAGATCCGTGCGGTGGCGCGCGAGATCGGCTTCGAGCCGCCGGCCATCCGCACGGCCCTGCGCACCGGCGATACGACGGCGGCGGCACGTGCCGCGATCCTGCGTACGCCGCCGCACATCCTCATCACCACGCCGGAATCGCTGTACCTGATGCTGACGGCCGAGCGCTCGCGCGCGCTGCTGGGCAACGTGCGCACGGTCATCGTCGATGAGTTGCACGCGCTGATGCGCGACAAGCGCGGCAGCCACCTGGCGCTGTCGCTGGCGCGGCTCGATGCGCTGTGTGAGCGGCGCCCGCTGCGCGTCGGTCTGTCGGCCACGGTGCACCCGATCGAGGAGGCGGCGCGCTTCATCGCCGGCGCCGGGCGCGTCGATGCGCACGGCGCGCCGGACTGCACGGTCGTTAACGTGGGGCACCGCCGCGACCTGGACCTGCTGATTGAAGTGCCGCCGACAGACCTTGGCGCGGTGGCGACGCACGAGCAGTGGGCGGACATCTACGACCGGCTAGCGGAGCTGATCGCCGAGCATCGGACGACGCTGGTATTCGTCAACACGCGGCGGCTCGCGGAGCGCGTCGCGCACAACCTGGGTGAGCGGCTGGGCGAGGAGCACGTCGCGGCGCACCACGGCAGCCTCTCGAAGGACCGGCGGCTGCGCATCGAGCAGCGGCTGAAGGACGGCGAGATGCGCGCCATCGTGGCGACGGCGTCGCTGGAACTGGGGATCGACGTCGGTTCGGTGGATCTGGTGTGCCAGATCGGATCGCCGCGCGCGGTCACGACGTTCCTGCAACGCATCGGCCGCTCCGGGCACGCGCTGGGGCTGACCTCGCGCGGGCGCTTGTTCGCGACATCGCGCGACGAGCTGGTGGAGTGCGCGGCGCTGATCCGCGCGGTGCGGCTGGGCCGGCTCGACCGCATGGAGCCGCCGGTCGCGCCGCTCGACATCCTTGCGCAGCAGATCGTCGCGGAATGCGCGAGCCGGGAGTGGCGCGAGAACGAGTTGTACGAGATGGTGCGTCAGGCCGCGCCGTACGGCGAGTTGTCACGCGCCGATTTCGACGACATCGTCGAGATGGTGAGCGAGGGTCCGGCGGAGCGGCTTGGGCGCGGGCGCGCGCTGCTGCACCGCGACCGGATCAACGGCACGCTGCGGGGCCGGCGCGCGGCGCGGATCACCGCGCTGACAAGCGGCGGCGCGATCCCGGAAGTGGCGGACTACCGGGTCATCCTCGATCCCGATGAGACGTTTATCGGCACGGTCAACGAGGACTGGGCAGTCGAGAGCATGGCGGGCGACATCTTCCTGCTGGGGTCGCACTCGTGGAAAATCCGCCGCATCGAATCGGCGCGAGGCGTGCTGCGTGTCGAGGATGCACAGGGGCGGCCGCCGAGCGTGCCGTTCTGGCTCGGCGAAGCGCCGAGCCGCACGTGGGAGCTTTCCGAGGAGGTGAGCCGGCTGCGGCGCGACATCGCCGCGCGGCTGGAGCGCGAGCAAGATGTCGTGAGCTGGCTCTGCGACGAGTGCGCGCTGGACCGCGCCGCGGCGACGCAGATCGCCGAGTACATCGCCGCTCAGAAAGCGGCGCTGGGCGTCGTGCCGACGGACACGGACGTCGTGTTCGAGCGCTTCTTCGACGACGCCGGCGGCATGCAGATGGTGGTGCACGCGCCGTTCGGCGGGCGGGTCAACCGCGGGTTCGGGCTGGCGTTGCGCAAGCGCTTCTGCGTCAACTTCGACTTCGAGCTGCAGGCGGCGGCGACCGACGACGCGGTGGTGCTCTCGCTCGGACCGCAGCACAGCTTTCCGCTCGAAGATGCGTTCCGCTTCGTGCGGTCCGACGTGCTGCGGGAGTCGCTGGAGCAGGCAATGCTGGTGGCGCCGATGTTCGGCGCGCGCTGGCGCTGGAACGCGACGCGCGCGCTCGCGGTGCTGCGCCAGAACGGCGGCAAGCGCGTGCCGCCGCCCATCCAGCGCATGCGGTCCGACGACCTGCTGGCAGCGGTGTTCCCGGAGCAGGTCGGCTGCCAGGAGAACCTCACCGGCCCGCTGCCGATCCCCGACCACCCGCTGATTCGCCAGACCGTGGACGACTGCCTGTTCGAGGCCATGGACCTGGTGCGGCTCACCGCCGTCATCGAGAAGATGGAGCGGGGCGAGATCCGGCTGCACGCGCGCGACACCACCGAGCCATCGCCGTTCGCGCACGAGATCCTCAATGCAAAGCCGTACGCGTTCCTCGATGATGCGCCTCTGGAGGAGCGCCGCACGCAGGCGGTATCGATGCGGCGCACGCTGCCGGAACATCAGCGCGACCTCGGCGCGCTGGATGCGGAGGCGATCGAGCGGGTGCGCGACGAGGCGCGGCCGGAGCCTCGCGACGCCGACGAACTGCACGACGTGCTGCTCGGTCTCGTTGTCACGCGGGAGGAGGAGGCGTGGCAGCCGTGGTTCGATGCACTTGCCGAGGCGGGGCGCGCGGCGGCGGTGCGGACTGATCGCGGCGCGTACTGGTTCGGGGCGGAGGACGTGCGTCCGGTCGAGCGGCTGTATCCCGGCGCGGAGATCGCGCCGCGCGTGCGCCTGCCGCACCATCTGGATGGCCCTCCGCCGGAACGGGAGGACGCGGTGTTCGCCGCCGTGCGCGGACACATGGAGTACCTCGGCCCGGCGACCGCGGCCTCGCTCGCGGCGATGCTGGGGCTGGGCGCGGCTGAGGTGACATCCGCGCTGGCGCGGCTTGAGGGCGAGGGCATCGTGCTGCGCGGGCGGTTCACGCCGGGGCGCGACGAAGAGGAGTGGTGCGACCGGCGGCTGCTGGCGCGGATCCATCGCTACACGCTGGACCGTCTGCGGCGCGAGATCGAGCCGGTGAGCGCGCAGGACTTCATGCGCTACCTGTTCACACGGCAGCACGTCGTCGGGCCGCGGCGGCTCGAAGGCAAGCGCGGGCTGCTCGAAGCGGTGGCGCAACTGCAGGGGTTCGAGATCCCGGCGGTGGCGTGGGAGCGCGACGTGCTGCCGGCGCGCGTCATCAACTACAACCCGCAATGGCTCGACGAGGCGTGCCTCGCGGGCGACGTCGCGTGGGCGCGGCTGTCGCTGCGCAAGTCGAACGGCTCGTCACGCGCCGGGTCGCCACGGCGCGCCACGCCGATCGCGCTCGTGCTGCGGCGCGACCTCGGCTGGCTGCTGGAGGCGGTGCGCGGCACGCAACAGCCGGAGGACCCGAGCGCGGGCGCGGCCGCGGCGGTGGTCGAAGCGCTGCGCCAGCACGGCGCGCTGTTCTTCGAGGATCTCGCCGCGACGAGCCGCCTGTTGCCGGTGCAACTGGAGGAGGCGCTGTGGGACCTCGTCGCGCGCGGGCTCGTGACCGGCGACGGGGTCCAGTCGCTGCGGCAGATCATGACGCCGGCCGGCTCCGCGCGCGCCCGCTCGGCGCGCCGCCACGCGCGCAACGGGTCGTCGCGCTTGCCGCGCGCGACGGCGCCGCAGGGACGCTGGTCGATCGTGCACAGGTTTCAGCCCGAGCCGTCGCCGCCAGAGCAGCTGGCCGAGACCGTGGCGATGCAGTTGCTGGCGCGGTACGGTGTCGTCTTCCGTGACCTGGTGGCGCGCGAGACCTTCACCGTGCCCTGGCGCGATGTCGTGCGGGCGCTGCGGCGGCAGGAAGCGCGCGGCGTCGTGCGCGGCGGGCGCTTCGTCGCCGGGTTCATCGGCGAGCAGTACTCCATGCCCGACGCCGTGGACGCGCTGCGCAGAGTGCGGCGAGAGGAGCGGAGGGGCGATATCGTGCGGGTCAGCGGGTCGGACCCCCTGAACCTGGCGGGTATCATCACCCCGGGAGCGCGGGTCGCGGCCGTACACCGGAACGAGGTGGTCTACCGGGACGGCATCCCCGACGCGCCCGCGGCGTCCGTGCTCAGGGCCTAACAAAGTGCCGAAAGAGACTCCGCGCGTGACACGGCGGGCGCCCTCGGGCGGCTCCGCAGGCGCCTTTCGGCCGGATCGGCCCGAACTTGACGGTCCGGGAGGTCTTTTTTCAGGCTTGGCGACCATAACGTTACCTTCAGCCGGAAGCCGAAGATGTTATTGATGGATGCGAACGGCTCTGAAATGACAATCCTATGAGGGAGGAGCAAGCTGCCCCGGTCCCTCGGCCATTCGAGCGCGAGCAGGACCTCGCCGCTGCATTGCGGTCGCAAGACCCGGAGGCGTGGAAACAATTGTTTCAGGAGCACTACCACAGGGTGTACAACTACGCCTACCTCCGCACCGGCAACACAGCTGACGCCGACGACATCGCCTCGAGTGTCTTCGTCGAAGCCGTGAAGGGCATCGCGAACTTCCAGTATCGGGGCGCCCCCATTGCGGCCTGGCTGTTCCGCATCGCCCACAACGAGACGGTCGATGCGCTGAAGCGCCGGACGCGCACGGCGATGGCGTCCCTCGATCACCCGGAAGCCGCCGAGGCAGTGGACCTGCGCGACGAGATTGCGTCGTCGAGCAACTGGAGCGACATGTCGGAGGCGCTGGGCCGGCTCAAGCCGGAGCACCGGGACGTGCTGACCCTTCGCCTCGTCGAAGGGCACAGCGTGGCTGATGTCGCGCGGATGCTGGGTAAGACCGAGGGTGCGGTGAAGGTCATGCAGATGCGAGCGCTCCAGACGCTTCGCGGAAAACTGGACGGGCAGTAAACGTGGATGGACGGCGGCAAGAGGACATCATCGACGAGTGCATCGAGCGCTTGCTGGGCGGCGAGCCGCTGGACGCGGTGCTGCGTTCGCACCCCGGTGCGGGAGCCGGCCTGCGGGCCGCGCTTCAGCCCGCGCTGGCGCTGTTGCAGGCACCACTCGCCACGCCTTCGCCCGCCGCCGAGAACCGTGCGATGAACGTGATGCTGAGGCAGGTGCGCGCGGAAGCGGACCGGTCACAGCCCGCGGGTGTCTTCGCGTGGCTCGGGACGCTGCGAGCGCGGCCGCTGGCCTTCCAGGGGCTGGCCGTTGCCGGCGCGATCATGGTATTCGGCGGACTCGGCATCGGCGCCTCGGCGGCGACCGGGACCACGCCGGAGCCGGTGCGCACGATCTTCCGCATCTCATCGGATTCCGAATCGAGCGTGCACCTGCGCGGCACGATCGTGTCCATCGATGCGAGTGCGCTGCTGCTCAACACTGAGCGCGGCGCCCGGACGGTGCTGCTGTCGTCATCGACGGTGGTCCGCCGCGGCTCGGAACGCGCCAGCGTGGCTGACCTGCTCGCCGGCGAAGAAGTCGACGTCACGGCCAGCGCGAGCAGCGATGGCAGCGTGACGGCGCGAACCGTACATGCGAAGGCGGCGCCGGCTGCAATAGCAACGCCCTCTGCCGATGCGTCGGCGCCGCCCGCAGCTGTTCCGTCCGGGGGCGAGTCACCGGAGACGCCGGAGGGGGAACACGGCGGCGGCGGGGACGACGGCGAACACGGCACGCCCGGCGCCGGCGAGACGGAAGGCCCGGATGACGGAGAGGCGACTGCCGAACCGACCTCGGATGATGAGGGCGGTGAAGGGACGCCGGAGGCATCATCGACGAACGAAGGCGATGGGCACGACGGCGAGTCAAAGACGCCGGACCATCCTGACGGGACGAAGACTCCGGAGTCCGAGGAAACGCACGGGCCGGAGCCGACCAGCGACCACGAGTCGAGCAGCAGCGAGCGCCACACGCACGACGACTAGTGCGTGCTGAACAAGCCACGGTGATTCTGGCGCGGGCTTTTCTAGTTGCGGTGGCTCAGGTTCACGAAGCTGAAGTGGCAGAAGTTCTCCGCTCGCCCTGAGCTAGTCGAAGGGCGGTTGTGGTTCGACAAGCTCACCACGAACGGAAGTTGGAGTGCCACGAACGGAAACGTCGCGCGGAACGCACGGTGAGGCGCCAGCCTACCACCCGGACGGAGCCTCGCCCATCCACGCCATGCCCAGAAGCGAGTCGCCGCGGTCGCGGTTGACCTCGCGGAAGACATCCCATTCAGACGGCTCGACATCGATATCGATCACGGGATAGCCGATCGGCGTGCCGGAGCCGCGGCAGACGAACGTCTCCGGATCGAAGTGCTCGACTCCGTATGCCGCCGCAATGGCCGCGCCGACTTCCTGTTGCCAGGGCGTCGGCTTCACGCCGCGCTTCGGCACGGCCGTGGGGTTGCGGCTCATCAGGCGATAGCTTGCAGGATGTGCCATGCGGCCGCAGGTGAGCGCCGTCCTCGCCGGTGCGATGCCGGAAGCCACGGCCGACTGGCGTTCGAGATGGCCGAAGAGGCCGCGGCGGCGGTACGCATCGCCGACGCAGCAGATGCCCGCGAGGTACACGGTGGTCGCGGGCAGCCGCGGCAGATCGATTACGCGCACCTCGCCCAGCGCGAAACCGGCCGTCTCGCCGCCGGCGACGGCGATGGAGACGAAGCGCAGGCGTCCGAGGGACTTCTCCAGGTACGCCGTGTTCGCCTGTCGGTAGTTCGCCTGGAACAGCGCGAAGATGCGCGCGCGGTCGTCGGCCGGGATCGCGGCGGTCTCGCAGGTGCGGATGTCGAGGTCGCTGAAGTCGCGCTGCGCGTTCATCGTGTCAAGAATATCGCGCCGCACGAATTAGCAGGGCGCGGTAAGAGTCCACGCCCGCGCACGCACCGGGTGGTGAAGTGGGCGCTTCAAAGCTGCGGAACGCGGACTGAAAAGGTCGCGCCACAGCAACATCTACTCCCTCAGGCCTCTTCGAGCGGCGCGGCTGCGGCCCGACGAGTCACCAGCAACCAGTCACCAGATCAGAACGGCTTGAACTCGGCCAGCCATGCCATGACCGGCAGCAGGAAGAGGATGGCCAGCGACATGACGATGGGGACGTTGTCGTTGATCAGTTCCTGCAACTCCGGCGTCGGCTCGTTCTTCTTGCGCGACTTCAGAACCTCGATCTCGACGCGGTTGAGGGCGTGCCCGAGGACCGGGATGCAGATGAAGAGCACGAGCAGGTAGAGGATTTCGAGCGCGAGCAGCCAGCCGGTGGTGAAGAAGTTGTAGCCGGCCTCGGCTGCCAGGAAGATGCCGGTGGCGCCGACGCCGATGGTGCCGGGCAGGAGCGCGGCCTTATGGCCGGTGGTAGCATCCTCGAACGCCGAGAGCTGGCTGGCGGTGTCCTCTTCGCGCCAGCCGCGCCACAGCGGGACCATGACCGCGCCGAGCCCGGCCGTCATCAGGAACAGCGACAGGAAGTGCAGGATGCGGAGGACCTGCTCGCCGGTGCTCACTCCTGGACGCTGGACGCGGCGGCGATCTTCGCGCGCTCCGGCGAGAGCAGCCCCGCCGCGCGCGCGTCCCGGAGCGACTTGGCGGCGCCGATGAACTCGCGGAACAGCGGCTGGGGGCGGTCCGGCCGCGACTTGAACTCCGGGTGGAACTGCGAGCCGAGCATGAACGGGTGATCGGCGATCTCCGAGATCTCGACCAGGCTGCCATCGGGCGAGGTGCCGCTGGCGATGAGCCCCGCCTGCGCGAGTTGTTCGCGGTAGGCGTTGTTGAACTCGTAACGGTGGCGGTGACGCTCGATCACGTCCTCGACTCCGTAGGCCGCGGCGGCCAGCGTGCGGGGCACAAGCTTGCACGGGTAGCCGCCCAAGCGCATGGTGCCGCCCTTGTCCTCGATGCCCATCTGCTCGCTGAGCAGGCTGATCACCGGGTGCGGCGCCTGTGCGTTGAACTCGGTCGAGTTCGCGCCGAGCAGCCCCAGCACGTGGCGCGCGTACTCGATCACCATGATCTGCATGCCCAGGCACACGCCCAGGTACGGGACCTTGTTCTCGCGAGCGTAGCGCGCCGCTTCGAGCTTGCCTTCGATCCCACGCTCGCCGAACCCGGGGCACACCAGGATGCCGTCGCAGCCATCGAGCAGGGAGCCGACGGGCTCCTGTTCCAGCCGCTCCGATTGCACCCAGCGGAGGTTGACCTTCACGCGATGGGCGATGCCGGCGTGGACGAGCGCTTCCTTGATCGAGAGGTATGCGTCGTGCAACTCGACGTACTTGCCGACGACCGCGACCGTCACCGCGCCCGACGGATTCTCGAGCCGGTCGACGATCTCGCGCCAGCCGGCGAGGTCGCGGGGCGACGCATCGAGCTTGAGCAGCTCGATGACGTAATCGCCCAGGTTCTCGTCCTGGAGGACGATCGGCACCTGGTAGATGCTGTCCATCGTGGGCAGGGAGATGACCCCGCGCTCCTCGACGTCGCAGAACAGCGCGATCTTGCGGCGGATCTCGGCCGTGACCTCGTGGTCGGCGCGGCAGAGGATGACGTCGGGCTGGATGCCGGCGCTGCGGAGCTCGCGCACGGAGTGCTGCGTCGGTTTCGTCTTGATCTCGTTGGTGGAGCCGACGTGCGGCAGGAACGTGACGTGGATCGACAGCGTGTCCTCGGGCCGCTCTTCGCGCCGGATCTGGCGGATTGCCTCCAGGAACGGCTGGCCTTCGATGTCGCCGACGGTGCCGCCGACCTCGACGATCACGACCTGCGCTTCGGTCACGCGGCCGATGTGCCGGACGCGGCCCTTGATTTCGTTGGTGACGTGGGGGATGGCCTGGATGGTGCCCCCGAGGAACTCGCCCCTGCGTTCCTTTGCGATGACGGCCTGATAGATCTGGCCGGTCGTGACGGAGCTGTCCTTCGTCAGTTCCTCATCGATGAAGCGCTCGTAGTGGCCCAGGTCCAGGTCGGTTTCGGCGCCATCGCTCGTGACGAAGACCTCGCCGTGCTGGTAGGGGGACATGGTGCCGGGATCGACGTTGAGATAGGGGTCGAGTTTCTGGATGGAGACGGAGATGTTGCGGCTTTTGAGGATTCGGCCGAGGGCGGCTGTGGTGATGCCCTTGCCGACGGAGCTGATCACTCCACCGGTGACGAAAATGTACTTCGGCATGCTCTCCCGCGGGGCCGAGGGGCCGGCACAAAGCAAATGGCGGCATCTCCGGGGGATGCCGCCCAGCAGGATGATAGCGGGCGATCCGGCGCAGTGGCAAGCCGGAGGGCGTTCCAACGCCGGCGGACGGCGGCGGTGACTGCAGACGGGTGTGCCGGTTCTCGCGATGATAAGCGCGGCGAACTCCCACCACCTTCGACCTTCCGATTTTGACGCGATTTCCACGTACTGTGTTGGTCAGAGCCACATACCAGGGCGTATGATATCCGGAGATACATCGATCGATGGGGACATGCGGGCATACGAGGGCTAACCATCATGAACGCGCATTCTCCTCCCGAGAATGGATCGACGCCCGGCGCCGGCAAGGAATACGGTCCGCCGCCGCTCGACGTGCTGTTGCTGGTGTTCCAGGTGCAGGGCCGGCTTGCTTCGCTGCTCGCAACCGAGAGCCGCCCGTTCCACCTGACGCCCACGGAGGCGCTCGCGCTGATTACGCTTGCGCGCGATTCTTCGCCGGTGTCCGGGATCGCGCGGGCGGTAGGCATCCGGCCGAACGGGGCGAGCGTGCTGGTGGACCGGTTGCGTCAGCGGCGCCTGGTGCGGCGGCAGCGCAGCCGGCGCGACAACCGCGTCGTCACCGTCGACCTCACGGACGCCGGCCGCGAGCTGGCCGAGACGCTGACGGCGAAGGCGGCCGACCAGCTGCGGCTCGCTCTCGCCGGCTTCTCGCCCGATGAGCGGGCGCGGCTTACGACGATGTTGAGGGATCTCACGGTTTGATCCGGGTGTCGTGAGACGAAAGAGCGTCCGTCCGTCCCCGCACCCGGGATGGCGCACCCGAGGTGCGAGGACATGCGGACGGACATCGACCAGGACCGCCATGGGCACCCCCATCAATGCGGCGTCGCATTGGCTGGGGTGGCGGGGAACCCCGACCTCCTCGGGGGAGGACGGTATTAAGCGGCGCGGCTGCGGACAGCCTCGCCTGGCGCATCCTCGGCCGTCTGTGGACCTTCGCCCGACAAGGCGACTGCGCGCCGCAACGATGCGGCAAGGATCTCGATCGTATTGCGCAGCCGATGGCGCGCGGCATCATCGCCGGCCTGCGTCAACGTGCGGTAATCGCGGAGCCGCTCGATCGAGAAGCGAAGGCGCACGGTGTGCGCATGGCGAAGCGCCGCGCCAGGCCGGTCCGGCGCCGTCTCGCCGGTGATGCCGGCGAATGCGGACAGATCGCTCGCCAGCGATGCTGGCGCGTGCATGTTCGCCAGCGTCGCCATCGCGGCCAGCTCGGTCGCCAGGGCGGCCGCGTCGAAGGCCTGCGGGTGCGCCGTCCGCGGAGGGCGCCTGGTTCGGGAGGTGGCGGCTGGCTTCATATTGGCGGTGGCGCTCCTCATGTCCTGCGGCGGACTTACTGTCGGCGAGACAGCTCAGTATCGATGCTTTGCCGCGGCCCGCGCGATGGGGTAATCCCTGAGTGACGGCACCCTGTCCCCTGAGGGTGATGCGGGGGGCGCCCTATGGCGCGCCGGCGTATGCATCGCTTGCCGTGCCCTCGCGGAGCCGCTCGCTCATCAGTGCGATCGCCTTCGCGGACGGCCCGCCGGGTCCCCGTCCCCTTGCCCGCTCCGTCGGCACCATGACAGGCAGCGCGTTCGCGCGCCGCGTTCCGTCACGCCGGCAGGTCGAGCGTCCAGAGGTCGTCGACCTCACCGGCGCCGTCGTGGCCGCCGAACAGGTAGAGCTTGCCCGCGCCGATGGCCGTGTCGGCGCTGTAGCGCGCCGGCGGCGCCGCGCCTGCCGGACTGATCATAGACCACGTTGCCGTATCGAGCGCGTATGCCCACGCTTCGCCCGACGGCCCGTCGGAGGTGTTGCCGCTCACGACGTACCAGCGGTTCGTGCGTTCGTCCAGGATCGCTCCGTACAGGTTGCGCGGACCGGGCAGCGGCGATGGATGACGTTCTGTCCACTGCCCCTTCGCGGCGTCGAGCGTCCAGAGGTCGCCCAGGAAGGGGGTGGCATCGGTCTGGCCGCCGAACAAGAGCATGCTGCGGGCATCGGGGAGCCAGAGAGAGCGGGTGAGGCAGCGCTTGATGGGCACGGGGCCGCTGGTGGCGATCTTCGTCCAGACGCCGCCGGCAAGGTCGAGCGACCAGCTATCGTCGAATCGCCCCCGGTCGGTGAAGCCATGCGAAATGATGAAGCGGTCGCCCGCCGCATCGTGAGCGCCGCCGGCTCCGTAGCGGACCTGCGGCCGCTCATCCGGTGACGCGTCGATCTGCTGCCAGCCACGGGCGTCGTATGCCCAGGCGTCGTTGAAGAACGCGTCGCCGTTGCCCTGTCCGAGCGCGATGACCAAGCGCTTCCGGGTGCCGTCGTAGAACGCGTTGTGACCGAAGCGCGGCGCGGGCCCGGGTCCGGCTGAGCCGACCTGCCGCCACTTCGCGGCCGCCGGGTCGTAGGTCCACAACTCTGCGTTGGACGTGCCGGCGGTGCGGCCGCCGAACACGTAGACGCGCCCGTCGTTCGGGTTGAACGTCGTGCTGTGATCGCGGCGCGGCCCCGGACCGCCGCTCGCGGCCACGCGCGACCACGTCGCGGTGGGCACTTCCGCCGTTGCCGCAGGCGTGGTTGGCGGCGGTGTTTGCGTCGAGGGCGGTGTTGATGGCGTCGCCGTGCCGGCGGCGCTGTCGCCGCCGCCGCAGCCGGCCAGCGCCAGCGCGCCGAGCCCGGCCGCGCCGAGCGCCGCGCCACGCAGCAGCGCGCGCCGCGAAAGCGGCTGTTGGAGCCGATCCGTCATCCTCATCCCTTCGGGTCGTTGTCCTGAAGTACGTCCGCCGCGGCGCTTCGGATCCGATGACGGCCAGCCCGCCGCCCGCTGTCGTCCCGGTCACTTTGGTGGATCGAGAGAGGTCTCCCGAGCTTAGCGGATCCCGATCGGTCCTGCAGATCGGCGGCGGTGGCCGGCAGCCCCGTCAGCGCAGGTGGCGGTCGCCCGCGCACTCGCCGGGGACGTGCACTCCGATCAGTGTCACCAGTCCGCGGTAGACGTCGGGAGCCAGGCTGGACCCGGGCTGGATCGCGAAATCAATGCGGCCGGCCTCGTCGGCGCAGAGCACGCGGCGCGGGTCGGTGTCGAACGATGCCACGCTGCCGGCACGGATGGGGTTCAGGCACTGCATCATCGTATCGGTGCGGCCGAAGCAGCTGTCGAACTCGTCGATGCTTCCCCGCGACGCCGACACCATCGCTGAGAACCGTAGCTTGAGCCCCATGCCGTCGTTGCCGATGTTCATCAGCGTCGGAACCACACCGCCGGCTGGATCGAAGCGCGCGTCCCCCGCGACCTGCTTGCGAGCGCCGGGATCGACGGCGCCCCAGTCGAGCGAGCGGAAGTCCAGCTTCATGCCGAACACGCACAGCACGTCGATGTGGGTCGTGAGCCCGGCCGATACACCGCCGGTCGACATCGCCACACCGGCGAGGCGATACTCGCCGCACGGCTCGTCCTTGCCCAGCGCGAAGTCACCACTGAAGAAGGCCGAACGCCCGAACCGGCAGCGGTCGAGCAGCCCCTCGGCGCCCGCGTTCACCGCCCTGGCGGACAGCTGCCCCGTGTGTACTGCCGCCTCGAACATGGAGCCCGCGGGCCGGCCCGCCCGGCCGAGCGCTGCGCAGTCCTCCGATGGCAGGCGGCGCCCCGGCGCGACCGACATCTTCGACCCGTCGGGGCGGTAGACGGCCCAGAACACGCCGGCGATCGCATCGACCCCGTCCGGATGATCCGCCGACAGCCACAGTTCGATCCGCCGCGGCTCGGGCTGGTCCTCCAGATTCGGCACCACCTGGATCATGTGCCGCACGCCGTCGGACTGCGCCGGAGCGCCGAGCGGCGGCCCGCTGCACGGCTTCTGGAGGCCGTTCGATGGATCGCCATCGGCGTCGGGGACGACGGCCATGTCGTCGTCATGGACATGCCGGCTGGGGCGGCGCGATGCATCGTCGCGGTCGAGCAGCTCGGCATCGTCCGTCTCGGCGCCGTCATCATCGTCGTGATCCTCGCCGCTGCGGGCCCGGCCGTCCGGCAGGCGCAGGTACTGGATGCCGGGCGCCCGGGAGTTCATGTCTGGAAGCTCCCACGCGCACCCGATGCGCGGCGGCGCCGTAGATCCGGGCGCCGGCGTCGACGGCACGCCCGTGGGGCTCACCGTGACGCTCGCCGTGCGCGCTGCGGCTGTCGCCGGCGTGCCTGTGCGCGTGACCGCGGCGGTCCCGGTGCGCGGCGCGGCGGCAGTGCGGGCCGCCGCCGTAACAGCGGGCCGGGGCGTTTCGCTCGGGGTCGCGGTCGGGGGCGGCGTTTCTGTCGCCGTCGGGCTCGGCTCGTCGACGCGTTCGATGATGAGCCGGGCGACGCCCTCGTACTCGCGGTTGTAGTACTCGACCTTGAACTCGTGGCCGCCGGCGGACAACCACCGTTCGACCACGTAGACCGTTTCTGGCTGGTCCCACCACTCGTCGAGCACGACCTCATCATCGATCGAGAGCCGCATGCCGTCGTCGGTCGTGGCGACGAAGCGGTACAGACCCTCGGTGTCGTAGACGTCTGCGCGTGTCCAGCGCGCGCTGAAGTTCTGTGCGGTAACGCCGGGCACGGGCGGGATCCACTCGCTAAAGGCGAGGTCCAGGAGGTCGCCCTCGTCTCGCTGGAACACCGGTGTTCCAGCGAGCCACGGGTTGTCGAAGTACTCGCCTGTCCACGTGCCGGCCGCCGCCTGCACCGGTTGGCGGTCGCCACGTAACGATGCGATCGTTCCGAACGAAGCCAGCAGCACGGCGAGAAGCAACATGCCCGGTAGCCGGATCGTCATGCGCGCCCCGTCGTTTCGATTCGACGAGGTCGTGTGTGAGCGCGGAGCGCTGGCTTGTAGCCATTTGAACGCCGCGGCTGCCGCGATTCAGCGTGCACGTGACCGTCTCCGGAACATCCAGCCGCCGGCCCCGAGCGCCAGGATCGCGGCGGCCGCGCCTGCCGCGATCAGCGCCTTCAGTGTGTTGGACAGGCCGTCCTGGGCGCCCACGCGGAACGTATACGACTGCACGTCCGTCTCGCGGCCCTCGTAGTTGACCTTCCCCTTGACGGTGTAGGTGCCGTTCTCAGCGACGCGCGCCAGGATCTCCAGTTCGCCCGTGCCGCCCGGGAGTAGCAGTTGCTCGGAGCTGCTGAGCTGTTCGATCAGGCGGTCGCCGGCATACAGCTCGCCCAGGAACTTGCCTTTGGTCTCGATCTGCCCCGTGTTGTTGAACACGGCGACCAGCTTGGCCAGATCGCCCGCCTGCGGTTTGTTTGTCAGGCGCACTTCCTGCAGCTCGCCGCGCCGGGTGTACGTGCCTACCGGCACGATCGTGAAGTGCACTTCCTTTGTGCCCAGGTCCAGCGCGCCGTACTTCACCGCGATGCGGGCGATGCGCTCGCCCAGCGTCCTGCCCGTCGTGCTCCACTCCGTGATGATCTGCTTGCGGTCATTCGGAAAGAGCACCTGGTCCGCCGACGAGAAGTGGTCGACCGCGTTGCCGGCGGTATCGACGATATCGACGTCGATCGCCGGGTTGATCTGCACGTTGCCGGTGTTCACGAGCGACGACTGGATCCGCAGGGGGTATCCGGACTCGACGTCGGATGCGCCGGCGTCGATGAACTGGCCTTCGATCCGCTGCGTTCCGGACACGGCGAACCTGACGCTCACCTCCGCGCCGAGGTTGACTCCGACGCCGCTGCTTTCGGTGTCGGCGCCTGCACTCGTCGTCGTGAGGACACGGATGACCCCGGCGTACTCGCCATTCGTGACGGCAGGCGGGACGAGCGCCCGCACCATCACCTGGGTCGTATCGTGTGGCGCGACCTCAATCTCGCTGAGGGGAGTCGCGCGGTCGAGGCTCACGAAGCTCAGCCACGGTGCGGTATCGCCGACTGTCTCGAACCGGTACGTCAGCGCGCGCGATCCGCCGTTCATGACGCCGACGGTGCCGAAATACTCGCGCCCGCGCAGCGTGTCAGGGAAGCTGAGCAGCGCCGGGTAGACGCCGATGCCCTGCGACGAGTCATCGACTCCGCGTTCGACCGGCAGGGGCGTGGGCGGCAGCGCCATCGGCGTGCCGTACACCGGCGTGCCGGTCGCCTGCGGCGTCGCCTCGATGCCCGGTGTCACTGTGGGAGTGGGCTCTTCGCCGCTGCTGCGGCACGCGACCGCGATCGCCGTCGCGGCAATCGCGGCGATGATCGCGCCGCGCGCCAGCATGCTCGCCCGCATCGATGTGTCCATCACAGCCTCCCCGGGGACTGTCTCCGCCGCTTGTAGCCGGGGCGGGAGGCCGCGGCCTCCCGCCCCTTCGTTCACGCTCGACGCTGCTCTCCTGACAGCATCAGTCGTTCACCGCCTACGCCGGCTTGTGCTTATTGCCAAAGCACTCGCCGGGCACGAGGTATCCGATCAGCGTCGCCATACCCGAGTAGCTGTCCGCGGGCAGGCCTATCTGCGGGTGCACCGACGGGTCGAGCTTGCCCACTTCGTTGGCGCACAGCACCTGCTGTGGCAGCGTCCCGAAGTCGACCTGCGTCGCCGGGTTTGGAGGCACCGGCGCGTTGTTCACGATCGACGGGAAGCACTTCAGCAAGGTGATGTCCGGGGTCCGGCCGTAGCAGGCATCGAACTCCCAGATGTGCTTGCCGAATGTTGCGCCCACCAGGTCGGTGTAGCTGAGCTTGAGGCCCATGCCGGCGTTCCCGACGTTCTTCACGCTGGGCGCCGTGTCGCACGGCGGGGCGAAGAGCAGGTCGCCGCCGACCGTCGACGTGCTGCCGGGCACGATCACACCGAAGTCGATGCCGCCCGGGCAGGTCGGCGGGTTGCCGCCGAAGTCCACCTTCAGCATGAAGGTGCAGAGGATGTCGATGTAGTTCGTGAGGGTCGTCGTGGCGCCGCCGATGGAAACGGCGGTCGCGCGGACCTCGTAAACACCGCAGGGCTGATCCTTACTGAGCAGCCACTCCTGGTGGTACAGGCCCTTCACGCCCTGCTGGCACAGCGCCAGCATGCCCTTGTTCGCGTCATCGAACGAGGCCTGCGTGACCTCGCCGTTGTGAATCGCGGCCTCGGTCATCGAGCCGTCGGTCGCGCTGGTGTTGAGCAGCGCGTTGCATTCGAGCGCCGTCAGCTTGACGCCGTGCACCTGCACCTTGAACTTCCAGCCCGTAGCGTCACAGGTGGGGTCTGTGGGCGTGGGTGCGCAAGGCTCGTACATCTGCCAGAAGACGTCGCTGACCGTACCGGGGTTGTCCACCGCGATCCAGTTCTCGATCCTGCGTTGCTCGGGCAGGTTCTCGAAGTTCGGCGCCACCTGGATCATGTGCTGCACGCCGCCCGGCATGGTCGGCTTGATCGTCGGCGGTCCCGCGCACGGCACCTGCGTGCCGTTTGTCGAGTCGTTGTCGGCGTCCGGCACGATCGCCGAGTCGTCGTCGTGCACGCCGTGCGTCGCCGGCGGCGTGACCTTCGTGTACTGGATGCCAGGCACGGCTGAGTCCATGTCGGGCAGTTCCCACTTGCACTCGATGACCGGCCCCGCGCCGGTCGTGCTGATCTGGGCCTTCGTCGGCACGTCCTCAGCGCGCGCCGTCCCCTGGGACATGATCCCGGCGGCGATGGCGAACGCCGCCACCACGCCGAGAAGGGCAACGCCCTTCAGTGAAAGTACTCTCACGGTTGGGTTCCTTTCTTCGTTGCAACGAAGAGTCTCCGCTCCGCCCTCGCTTGGGGCGAATGCCTATTGACTGGCCGGAGGCACCAACCGTGTAACATGTCAGTGCGCGTGAGGTTGGGCTTCGGCCAGCCTTCGTGTCGGCCCTGGCGGGGTCCAATCCTGCCAGGGCCTACTTCGTCTCGTGTCTACTCAATAGGCGCTACCTCCTTTGTGCATGTTCTGCGTTCGTGTGAGGCACGCGCCCACCCGGCCCGCAGGCGAACTGTCAAGTTTCGCCGGGCTATGATGAAACGCGGTGTCAGTGTGTTCTGTGCGGGGGGCGAAGTCAGCGCTCGACTGGTACTGGCCTCACCACAGCTCCCACCACCCCCACGAAGCGTATGGCTCGACCCTTAGGCGCGTTGGTCTGGCACGACCGCACCAGGGCGCCTCCGGGACACCAGCGAGCATAGGCCCGGATCTCACGGACAGTCAATTCCAAAGCCATAACAAGTTATTTCGCACGCACCAAAGCAATCTTCGATGCAGACTCGGCCTGCATGGACGGAACCACCCACGTGAGGTAGGCGCGGCAGATCGGTCACCCGGCGCCGTGGCAGCGTTTGAGCTTCTTGCCGCTGCCGCAGGGGCAGGGGTCGTTGCGGCCGGCGGCGGCGAGCGACTGCCGCAGTGCGGCATCCTTGCGCGCCATGTAGGCCATGACGTTCGACGGCGCCCCGTTGCGTCTCAGCTCGTCCGCCATGAAGCGCATCGGCTCATCGATGTGGTGGAAGAACGCTTTGTACCCCGCGCACAGGTAGTTCAGGCCCGGCGCGCCGTCGGGCGTGAGGATGAAGCGGTTCTTCGGGCATTCGCCGTGACAGGCGAACCGCACGTCGCACTCGCGGCAGTAGCGGGGGAGCGTGTCGCGCTTGTCGTCGCCGAACTTGCGCTGCTTGTCGGACGCGACGAGCTCAATCATCGACTCTCGCTGGATGTTGCCGAGCAGGTGCTCGGGCTCGACGAAGTGGTCGCACGAGTAGAGGTCGCCGTTGTGCTCCAGGGCCAGAGCGTCGCCGCAGGTCTCGGCGAAGATGCAGATCGCCGGCGGCGCGCCGACCCACGACGCCAACGCGGCGTCGAACATCTGCACGAACACAGTGGCGACGTCTCTCCGCACCCACTCGTCGAAGACCGCGATCAAGAAGCGCCCCCAACCTTCGGCGCTCACCGATCGGTCGGACACCGCTGATCCTGTCGGGCGCGTCTCCGCCTCAGCATCGAGCCGCTCGACGATCGGGATGAACTGGATGAAGCGTGCGCCGGCCTCGTCGCGCAGGAACCGGTAGACCTGCGCCGGCTCTTCGACGTTGGCGGCGTTGACCGTCGTCAGCGCGTTCCACTCGACACCATGCTCATTCAGGAATCCCAGCCCGTGCATCACGCGGTCGAACGTTGGCTCGCCGGCCTTGTCGACGCGGAACGTGTCGTGCACGGCGCGCGGGCCGTCGATCGAGATGCCGACGAGGAAGCCATGCTGCTTGAAGAACTCCGCCCATTCATCGTCGATCAGCGTGCCGTTGGTCTGGATGGTGTTGACGATGCGCATCCCCGGCCGCCGGTGCTTCTCCTGGTACTCGATCGAGCGGCGGAAGAAATCGAGCCCCATCAACGTCGGCTCGCCACCCTGCCATGCGATGGTGACCTCGGGCGTCCGGTGGGCCTCGATCAGCTGGCGGATGTACGTCTCGAGCAGGTCGTCGGCCATGCGAAAGCGGCTGCCGGGGTAGAGCATCTCTTTCGAGAGGAAGAAGCAGTACGTGCAGTCCAGGTTGCAGATGGCGCCGGTGGGTTTGGCGAGGACGTGGAACGCTGCTGGACCGGCAGACTCGCGCGCGGAGCTGGTGGCTGTCTCTCCCGGCATCACGTCTGCCCCAGCACTTCCGGCGGCAGCCGCAGTCCCTCGCCCGTCGCCTGCGCGATGACGCCGTCATCTTCGAGCCGGCGCAGTTCTTCAGCCGCCAGACTCAGCCACGACGCGAGCACCTGCTCCGTGTGCTCGCCGACATCGGGCGGCAGGCCGCGCACGCCGCCGGGCGTCCGGGACAGCTTGACCGGCGTGTTGGGCACGGTCAGCGGCCGCGACATCCGCGGGTGCTTGAGTTCGACCAGCATGTCGCGCGCCCGGACCTGCGGCTGCGCGATCGCTTGCGGGATGTTGTTCAGCGGACCGCACGGCAGACCGATCGCGTCGAACTCCGCGATCCATTCGGCGGTCGTCCGGCGCATCAGCGCATCGTTCAGGATCGGCTCCAGCACGTCGTGGTGCCGGGTGCGCAGGGCGCTCGTCTCGAAGCGCGCGTCATCGATCAGGTCCGGCCGGCCGATGACCGCGCAGAACAGCTCCCACTGGTTCGGCACGCCCCACGAAAGCGCCAACACCATGTAGCCGTCCTGCGTCGGGAACGCCTGGAAGGGCGTCGCCAGCGGGTGCCGCGTGCCGATGGGCCCCGGCACCCTGTCCGTGGCGGAGTAGCGGACGATGGCGTTTTCCAGGACCGCGATCTGGCAGTCCAGCATGCTCACGTCGACCAGCTGTCCTTCACCGGAGCGCTCGCGCTCGTGCAGCGCGGAAAGAATGCCGATGGCCGTGAACAGGCCGGCCGCGATGTCGCCGAGCGACAGCCCCGGACGAACGGGACGCCCGCCCGGCTCGCCGGTGATGCTCATGACGCCGCCCATCCCCTGCACGACGATGTCCAGCGCGGGGCGCAGCCGGTCCGGCCCGGTCTGGCCGAACCCGGAGGTCGCGGCGTAGACCAGGCGCGGGTTGCGCGCGTGCAGCACGTCCCAGCCGAGGCCGAGGCGGTCCATGGTGCCGGGCGTGAAGTTCTCCATCACCACATCGGCGTGCTCGACGGCGCGCAGGAACAGATCCTTGCCCGCGGCCGTCTGCAGGTCGATGGCGATGCTCTTCTTGCCGCGGTTGATGCTGAAGAAGTACGCGCTCTCGCCATCGACGTGGGGCCCCGTCGTGCGCGCGACGTCGCCCCACGGCGGCCGCTCGACCTTCACGACGTCGGCGCCGAGGTCGCACAGCACCATGCTGGCGAACGGCCCGGACAACACCCAGGTGAGGTCGAGGATCGTGATATCGGACAGCGGACCGGGCATGGCAGTGGCTCCGAACTACGGACATCGCGCGCTGGGACACATGAGGATGGTACGCGGTGCCGCCTCGCCAGGGGAGGCGGGAGCGGCTGCGCCCGAAGAAGCCGGCGCGATCAACGCACGGTGGGAGCACTTGGCCGGCGGGTGTTATAAGTCAGCCATGAGCCTTGTCATCGCTATCGACGATCCGCGGGGCGAGGACGTGCAAGCCGTGCTCGCGGCACATCTGGCATTCGCCCGCGAGGTCACGCCGCCCGAAGGCGTGCACGCTCTGGGCGTCGAGGGCCTACTCGATCCGGCCGTCACGTTCTTCAGCGCCCGCCTCGAAGGCGAACTGCTCGGCGTCGGAGCGCTCAAACAGCTCGACGAGTCCCAAGCCGAGTTGAAGTCAATGCATACGGTCGAGGCCGCCAGACGCCGGGGGGTCGGGCGAGCGATCGTCGACCATCTGCTCTCGGTCGCGGCGGCGCGGAAGTGCAGGCGGGTGAGCCTGGAGACCGGGGCTATGGACGCGTTCGCTCCGGCGCGCCGGTTGTACCTCAAAGCCGGTTTCGTGCCATGTGCGCCGTTCGGAGAGTACTGCTTCAGTCCGAGCAGCGTGTGCATGACGATCGACCTCGGTCTGCCGCCAGTCATCCGGCGTCGCGTGCGGGCCCGCGATCCAGCCCGATGAACACTGCCATCTGCCGCATCTCGTGTTCGAAGAAGGCATCGTAGTCCGCCAGCACGTTGTACAGGTGTCCGAACATCTCGAAGCTGATCGTCCCGAACAGCAGCATCCACGCCATGAGGCCCCGCGCCAGCGCCGGCTCCGTCACCTCCGGCACGAAGAGCGTCCGCAGCCTGCTCAGGTCGGCGTGCACGGCGTCCGGCAGCGGCACGTCTTCGCGGTCAGCCAGCCCCCCCGCGGCCGCGGCATCGCGCAGGATCCCCAGCAGCACATCGGTGATGCGCGTCGCGTGGCCGACGGTGTCCTGTGGCGCACGGTAGCCCGGCACCGGCGTGCCGTACACCAGCGTGTACTCGTGCCTGTTGGCGAGCGCCCAGGCGCGGACGGCGCGCGTGACGGCGAGCCAGCGGCCCGTGACATCCCCGCGCCCGCACGCCGCGTCGGCCTCCTCTGCGACGCCGCCCACGGCGTCGAAGGCGTCGATGATCAGCGCCGTCAACAGGTCGTCGCGGCTCGGGAAGTAGCGGTACACGGCGGACGACGCCAGCCCCAGGTCGCGAGCGACAGCGCGCAACGAGAGCTCGGCCGAGCCGGCTTGAGCCAGGCGCCGGCGGGCGGCCTGCTTGATCTCCCGCGTGAGCTCGTCCCGTGCCCTTGCGCGAGCGGTGCGTGAGGCAGACTCAACCATTGTTGACAAGCATGGCACGTCTTGTGAGCAATGACAACAAGTGAGAGCGCTGCTCTTGACATTCTGTCCTGCGTGTGCGAGCATGGCTTCAAACAGAGAGCACTGCTCTTGTATCGCGCGTCAGTGGAAGGGAGTACAGCCATGTCAGTCCACGTGATCGTCGGCGCCGGCCCCGTTGGCTCGGCCACTGCCCGCCTCCTTGCCGCCCAGGGCCACAGCGTGCGCCTCCTGAGCCGTAGCGGCACCGGACCCGGCGACGCCGGTATCGAGAAGGTCCGGGTGGATGCCAGCGACGCCGGGGCGCTCCTTCGCGCCGCCGATGGCGCCGAGGTCCTCTATAACTGCGTCAACCCGCCTTACCATCGCTGGCCGGCGGACTGGCCGCCGATCGCCGCATCGCTGCTCGCCGTCGCCGAGGCCTCGCGCGCTGTCCTCGTCACGGTCAGCAACCTCTACGGCTACGGCCCCGTGGACCATGCGATGGTCGAGACGGACCCGCTGGCGGCGACCTCCGTGAAGGGCCGCGTGCGGGCGCGCATGTGGGACGACGCGCTGACCGCGCATAGCGCCGGACGCATCCGCGCCACCGAACTGCGGTCGTCGGACTTCTTCGGCCCGGGCGTGACCGAGAGCGTGCTCGGCGAGCGCGTCGTGCCCGCGCTGCTCGCCGGCAAGGGCGTGAGCGTGCTGGGCGACCCCGACGCGGCGCACAGCTGGACCTACGTGCCCGACGTCGCGCGCACCCTCGCCACGCTCGGCGCCGATGAACGCGCCTGGGGCAAGGCCTGGCATACGCCGTCCAACCCGCCGCTGTCGCAGCGCGCCATTATCGCGGCGCTCTGCCGCGCCGCGGGCGTGCCGCCCGTGAAGGTCGGCGTCGTGCCGTCCATCGCGCTCCTCGCCGTCGGCCTCTTCCAGCCGGTCGTCCGCGAACTGCGCGAGATCCGCTACCAGCTCGATCGCCCGTTCATCCTCGACTCCAGCGCTGTGACGCGCACCTTCGGCATCGACCCGACGCCGCTAGATGAAGCGCTTGCCGCCACCGTCGATTGGTACCGGAACCGCACCGCCACAGCCGCAGCCCAGCCGTAGCGCGGCGCGCGTCGGACAACCTTGCGAAAAAGCGCGCCACAGCACCGCTTGCCGTTGCGCTACAATTTGGACATGAAGACCGAAAAGCAGCAGGCGCTCGAGCTGATCGATCGCATGCCCGACCAGGTGTCGGCGGAGACGATCATCACCGAACTGCAGTTCCGGCTCACGGTGCTGCGGCGCGGTGAAGACGCCGAACGCGCCGACCATCTGATGACTCACGACGAGGCGAAGAGCCGGCTCAGCGGATGGCTGAAGTCAACTGGCACGTAGAGGCGGCGAGCGATCTCGCCGCCGCCGCCGAGTTCACTGGTCGGATTGTTGCCGCCGTCGAGCGGCTCGGCGAGCATCCAAAGATGGGCCGGGTCGTTCCTGAGATCGGCGATGACTCCTATCGTGAGCTTCTCTCCAGAACTACCGTATTGTGTACCGGCTTCTGACTACCGGCGTCGTCATCATCGGCGTCATTCACGCGGCCATGGACATGGAACGTCAGGTCGGAGATCGGGAATGGGACATTACCTGATCGCGATGCCCCGCGCCCAGCATGTCGCCGCCGTACCCCGATAGACCCCAAAGTCATCCGTCGTTCCGAATGCCACGCGACGCGCATTGTGCGCCCCGGCCGATTGCGTCGATTCTACGCATACCTTGCACGAACCCGCGCATCCAGACGGGGGGGGGCTTGCAGCCGCCGGCGCTGATGCATTACAACAGCGCAATCGCAATACTTTGAGGAGTGTGAACCAATGAATCCGAACCAGGCATTGTGGGAAAAGGGCGACTTCACCCGTATCGCGGCGAGCATGCGCGGCAGCGGGGAGGCGCTCGTCGAGAAGATCGGCATCGCAACAGGGCATAAGGTGCTGGACCTCGGCTGCGGCGATGGGACAACGGCGGTTCCGGCGGCGAAACTCGGGGCGCACGTTTTGGGCGTCGATATCGCGCGGAACCTTGTCGAGGCCGGGAACAAGCGCGCGCAGGAGCACGGCCTGACGAACTGCAAGTTCCAGGAAGGCGATGCGTCCGGTCTGCACGGCCTGCAAGACCACACGTTCGATCACGTCGTCAGCATCTTTGGCGCCATGTTCGCGCCGAAGCCCGCCGACGTCGCCCGGGAGATGGTGCGCGTGACCCGGCCCGGAGGCCGGATCACCATGGGGAACTGGATACCCAATGATCCGACGTTGGTGGCGCAGATCTTGAAGATCAGCTCCGCGTACTCGCCGCCGCCGCCCGAAGGCTTCGTCAGCCCCATGACGTGGGGGATCGAGGACAACGTCATCGAGCGGTTCGCCGGCGCGGGAGTCGCGAGGGAGAAGATCTCCTTCGCGCGGGAGACCTACACATTCCACTACCCCGGCGCACCGGCGGAGTTCGTCGCCGCATTCAGGAAGTACTACGGGCCGACCATGAATGCGTTCGAGGCCGCGGAGAAGGCCGGCCGGGCAGATGACCTGCGGAAAGAGTTGGAGGCTCTCTTCACCAGCCAGAACCAGAGCCCGACCCCGGACGCGACCACCATTCCGGCGACCTTCCTGCGCGTCACGGCTGCGCCATAGGACGTGGCCGCCGGCCACCGTGCCGATCGAGGTCATGCGGGCGGTGCACCCCAACGATCGGTTGGCCTGAGCGGTCGGCAGCCTCGTTCGATTCGCAATACTGCTCCCGCGCCCATCACGGGTGCTTCGCTTTGCCGGATGAGGTGTCGCCTAGGGTTAGCTCAGCGGCTGCGCGATAGAAACAGATCGGAGAGGATTCCGTGACGTTGACGATCCGGCCGCTGCACCTTGCACTCGTTGGCGTTGCCGCCGCCTTGCTTGCCATGTTTGCTGCCGGCGGCTTCATCTTGGCTTCGCAGCGGGGGGACGCACAATCGGACGAGCAAGCGGTGTTGGGTAGCCCGACAAAGACGGCGACCAATTCAGCAAGGGTGACGACGACGCCCGGGACGCCCGCGACGAGTGCAGCTCCAACCGCAACGCCGGCGCTGGTTCAGCCGACAGAAACGCCGGTTCCTCCGATAGAAGCGCCGGTTCAGCCGACAACGGCGCCAAACCCACCGGCCCTGACTCCAACGCCGGTTCCGCCGACGACGGCGCCAACCCCACCCACCTTGACTCCAACGCCGGTCCCGCCAACGGCGACGCCTATCCCGACGCCGGACGCTTATTTTCCCATCGTAGTCGCAAGCAGTTTTGTTGTTGACGCAGACTGTGACGGCGCGTTCGCAGGCGCCGGGGAATTCGAGTTTCATGCCTCGGTAGAGGGCAAGGAGCTCGCCGCGGGCGGAAGCAGATCAGACCCCGTCAAATTGAGCGACGGCCAATCGATCCCCCTTATGGCCCGCGCTGATGGCCGCGAGTATCGAATCAATACTGGCCAAAGCTTCACGATAACCTTCGAGGCGACGGAGTGGGATGTGCTATCCGCAGACTCCGACATGGATCATGCAAGTCAGGGCATTGGATTGACGGCTGATTCCCTGGGCGACTTCGCGATCCAACTCGGGCCACCCGGCTGCAGGGTGCGCCTCAACCTGGAGATCCTGTAGCAGCTACAGACTTGACGGCTCCGACTCTCATGGGCGCCTTCCCCCTTGCCCGCTACCGTCGCTGCGGCGGCAGCCCAGCCGGGACTTCTTCGGACGCATGCCTCGCGAGGATCCGACACGCCGGCTGAAGCGCGGCTTGCGAGGTCAACCGCTCCGTGCGTCGCTCATCGGCAGCGTTGGGGCGTAGGGACGCTCTAGTTGGTCGCGCCGGGACGCCTTCGCTATACTGCGTCATCGTCCGCCGTCGGCGGACGTTCGCTTCGCCGGCGTAGCTCAGCGGTAGAGCAGCTGTTTCGTAAACAGCAGGTCGCGAGTTCGAATCTCACCGCCGGCTCCATCTCACACCACCAGGCGCGCGCCAACCGGCGCGCGCCTTTGCGTCCCCCGCCGAAGCACTCCCGTGCTACATCACACGTGCTGCGGCCGCTCCTCATCCCACCATGACAGCAGCGAACGTTCCCAGGTCGCCCAGCGGTCCCGCCCGACGAGTATCGCCGTGCCGATGCCCAGCAGCGCCATCCCCGCGATCAGGATGACCACCCAGTTCGGCAGCGCGTTGATCGCATCGAACAGCGCGCGACCGGCCACGAGCACCATCGCCAGCAGCGCCGCACCCAGCAGCAGGTGCCGGCGCAGCGCCACGCTCACGGCGAAGAACACCGCCGCTTCGGCGAGCAAGATCATCTGGTAGTACCAGCCACCCTGCAGCGATTGCACGAACGACGGCAGCATCACCACGGCCGCGCCAATCGCCTCGACGCCCGGCGCGGCGTCCTCCATCTCCGGGATCAGCCGGAACTTCCACAGCCCCAGCAGTCCCAGCAGCACCAGGTACGCGCCGATCACCGCGGTGTACGCCTGGATGTTCTCGGGCCGGAAGTGCCCGATCTCCAGCAGCACCGATGCCGTCAGCACCGCTGAGCCCACCACCACCGCCCACCCGCGCCGCGCGATCGACGACTCGATCGTCGCGACGATCCCGGCGATCGCCACGCCCAGCGTCGACCACTGATACAGCGCCGACTCCTCGAACGGCGCGCCGTCGAACCGCTGCCCGTCCGTGCCCGCGCTCAAGATGCCGAATCCCGCGGCCGGCGCCACCAGCGCATACGTCGCTCCGCAGGCGCGCGCGGCCGCCGACCATCGCGGCGCGGCGCGGCGGATCGCGAAGCCGGACGCGTACGCGACCACCGCGATCGTCGAGTACGCCAGCGGGATCACGTACTCCGGCGCGTCCAGCCGCTGCTGCCACGCCGCCACGGCGATGAATCCGAAGACCGCCGCTGGAACCGCGAGCACGGGCGCATCCTCCCATGCCGCGACGGCGAGGAAGGCGCCGGCGAAGACCGTCACCAGCACCGCCAGCATCGCCGCATCGGGCGCTGTCGTCAGCGAGGCGATGCTCAGTAGCAGCCCCATGATGTAGAGATGGATGCCGAACTCCGCGCGCCAGAAGCGCATCGAAGCGCCGGCCGCCAGGAAGCCCAGGCACAGCCCCATCATCGGCATTGCGAGCGAACTCGCCCCCGCGCCCTCGCCCGCCGGCAGCCCGCGCAGCAGCAGCACGTAGCCGACGGTCGTCACCCAGCCGGCGGCGTAGAGCCAACCCGTCGCGATCCGTACCGGCACATCGGTCCGCAGGTTCATCAGTTGCCCCAGCGTCCGTTCGCTGCGGCTGACCACCGCCGCCAGCGCGTAGAACGCCGCCGCCGCAAGGTGCACGCCCGCGCCGATCTGCTCGTGGCTGCCGTAGATGCGCTCGAACGGCAACCAGGCTGTCGTGATCGCGATCGTTGCGACGATGTCGCGCGCACGTGCGTCGATCCAGCGAGGGGACCACGTGCGGCCGGCGAAGCCGAACGCGATGCCAACGCACGCGAACGCGACGCCGTAGTACTCCACCCCCGCATCCAGCGCGTACACCGTGCTCACGCCCGCCCCGCCCAGCGCGGCGAGCAGCGCCGTCGTCGTCCACCACAGCGGCTTGCGGGAAGCGTCGAGCGCGAGAAAGACGGCCGCCGCCAGGAAGGCCAGCGGCAGGAATACGTGCGAGTCCGGCCGGTACGTCGACTCCGGGTCGGACGCCGTGATCGCGGCGACGACGGCGACCGCGACGCCGACGCCTGTCGCTGCGCGCCCGATCCCCATCGCTGCTTCCTGCCAGCGAGCCGGCAGCAGGCGCTCCGCGATGTCCGGGCCGCGGCGGCCTGCGAGTCCCAGCGCCGCTGCGGGGACCAGGAACGCAAACGCGTAGTACTCGGCGCTGACATCCAGCGCCCACACCACGCCGGACGTCACACCGAAGACCGCCGCCACGAACCCCAGCGGCGCTACCGGCTCCGATCCCCACGTCGGGCGTACGCGCGACGCGACCGCCAGCCCGTAGAAGCCGGCGAGCGACGCGAAGAGCAGCGGCAGGAACCAGCGCGTGTCCGGCGCGTACGCCGCGTCCTCCGCCTCGGCTGCGAACACCGCACCAACCGCGACGAAGCCGGCGACGAGCGCGGCGAGGTGCCAGACGACGACGTAGTCATCGCGAAGCGCCACCGCTGCTTCGGGCTGCACGCGCGGCAGCGCCAGCCACGCAATCATGAGCAGCGCCGCCGCTCCCGCGACGAACGCAAAGGCGTAGTACTCGGCGCTCGCGTCCAGCCCGTAGACCACGGACGTGCACGTGCCCGTCAGTGCCAGCCCCAGGCCCAGGTGCGCCAGGTGGTCGTGCCACTGGGTCGCCGCTGACCGCAGCATCGCGTACAGCAGGTAGCCGGCCAGCGCCAGGCCGAAGCCCGCAAGCAGGAACCACCGCGTCTCGGGCGTGTAGTCGATTTCGGGATCGGTGGCGTAGATCGCCGCGGCGGCCGCCACGGCCACTCCGGCGCTGAGCGCCGCCTGCGCCATCACCCGCACGATGGGATTGACGTGCGCCAGCAGCACCGTGTTCTTGATACGCGGCAGGCCGGCGTGGAGCCCGGCGACGATCAGCACCCCCGCCCCGGCAAAACCGAGCGCGTAGTACTCGGCGCTCTCGTTGAGCCCGTAGACGACCGAAGACGCCGCGCCGATCAGCGTCAGGACCAGCGCCACCACCGCGGCCCGATCCTGCCAGCGATACCGTGGCATCGGCAGCGTCACGTACACGGCGTACGCCGCGAACGCCGATGCAAACGCGGCGAACAGGAACCACGCCGTCTGCGGCGTGTAGTCAATCGCCGGATCGCTCGCCGTCAGCGCGGCGTAGATGGCAACGACGACACCACCGGCCAGCGCGACCTGAGCGAGGATGCTTGTGTCGCCCGCCGTCTCTGGAGCGGTCATCCGCTCGGGGATCCGCTCCGCGATCCAGCGCAGGAAGATCACCATGGCCGCTCCCGCGCCGGTGAGCGCAAGCGCGTAGTACTCGGGGCTCGCATCGATCCCGTACACCAGCGACGCGCCGAGCCCTGCGAGCGCGAGCGCGCTTCCGGTGACGGCGATGCGCTGGCGGCGTCCGAATGCGTCGAGCAGGTAGAACGCCAGCAGCAGCGCGAGCGCCGGCGCCGCGAACCAGTGCGTCTCGGGCACGAGATAGTCCGGCACGTCTGCCCCGGGCCGCGACGATGCCATCACGTAACCCGCCAGGGCCGCCGACAGCGTTGCGGTGATCGCGGAGACGTGGATAGAGGTGGCGAAGTCCACCGGGAGCCGCCCGGCCGTACCCTCCTTCTCGACAACCGGCAGGGTGATGCCGAATAGCAGCGCCAGCGCGGCGAAGGCGATGGCGTATTGCTCCGCCGGCAGCGATGTCGCGTACACCACGGTGACGAACGCGCCGCCGAACGCCGCCGCCAGCGCGGCGCCCGCCAGGCTTTCCCGCTTGCCGAGCGCGAACAGCCCGGCGTACGCCGCTGTCACGGCGAATGCCGCCGGCAAGAACCACCGGTTCGCCAGGTCAAGCGCCGTTTCGTCTGGCGCGGCGATCAGCGCCATCATGATCGCGGCGATGATCGATGCCCCTGCCACCGCGTGCGCTTGCGCCGTCCAGATCTGTCCGACACGCCGCCGCACGATCTCCGGGCCACCCAGTGCGACGCCCGACATCGCGACCGCCAGCACCAGGAACGGCACCGGCGCCCACTCGATCGG